>Ga0265327_10001729_pt1 | contig 25886 bp, 23 predicted proteins | sample 41621metaG_FD_202089 | JGI IMG/M metagenome (GOLD analysis project Ga0265327, IMG submission 202089) | Rhizosphere microbial communities from Carex aquatilis grown in University of Washington, Seatle, WA, United States - 4-16-21 metaG | ecosystem: Host-associated > Plants > Roots > Rhizosphere...
TACGATTTTATGTTATGTGTTAAATTTTTATTATCTCTTTTATCAATTCTTTTCTTGCATAAAATGCTCTACTTATCGAACCATGACCTGCACCTTTCGTTCTCGCTTGTATCCATTTTCCATCTCTGCCAGTTAAAGAAGAAAATCCTTTATCTATCAATTTTGTTCTAATGAATTCATAATCTTCTTCAATTTCCTTTATTAAAGTATCGGACAAAATAAAATCGAAAGATTTAATTTTTAGCAATTCAGATTTTTCATTATGCTTACCATTCCATTCTACTGCGCAGAAAACTAATGATTTTAATTTATCCCAACAATGACTTTCCTAAAACGAATGATTTACCAAAAATGTTGGATTAATCATCGTGATTGCCATCGTTTCTTTTGGTGTCCAGATACCTTTAACTTGATAATAAGCAACTGATTTTAATTCAAAACCTAATCCATTTGGCGCTTGTTTATTATCATTCGACAAACCTGCAAGCCGTTCGAGAGTGAGACCTTTCCATCCTTTGTTTAGAATTAAAGAACCATTTGTAATTAATCCAAATTTGAAAATCGTAATAATTGTCATCCCGAAAATTAAAATCCCAATCATCATTCCAATAAATTGCCGTGTATAATTCGTAATCTTCATTATAACCTTTACAAACAATTACAAAAAGATTATCATTTAAATATTTTGTAAGAAGGAATAAAAATCTTGCAATTAATCTATTAACTTTAATTATCATATTATGGTTTCAAAATTTTGTTGTTCAACTAAACTTTCATATTGTTTTATCAATTCTTGATAACTTAAAAATTTAACACGATTCTGAATTTCATCAAAAGCAGAATATTTAATTTTACTTTCATATTCTTTTTTTCTTTTCTCATCAGCTACAATAATCATTCTTGAATAAAAATCTTGTAAATCATTATATTTCAGCAATGAATTTTGTATATCAGTTGAATGTTCAATCTCAAAAAATGAATGTGGCATTTTTCTTTTATTAAACCAAGTTACATCGATAGTTGAACTACGTGATACAATATTTTCATAGCTAAAATTTGGAATTTCGTTTAGATTTTGTATATCCTTTAATTTTTTATCAATAAAATTTTTATTCTTATCTTGATTTGGAATATGAGTGTGTAACCCTTTTAAATTACCAGTTAAAACAATAATGCCTTGATAATATGAATGATTAAATTCAACTATCTCTTTTGCATCTTTGTTTGTTTCTGTTTCAGCGATTATTCCATTTTTCTCAAATTTGTTTTTATATTTAGTTAGAGCGTATAATCCGGGTTTTATTTTATAGATTTCTTTATTTAATTGAACAATTCGCCTAATACTTGCAAAAGGAGTTTTTGTATTCCAATTGCATTCTTTAATTTTCATGACTTCTTGATTAAGTTGTCCCAAAGTAGCAATGCCACCAATTTTTTCAAGAGCCAGAATTACAGCTTCATATTGTTTCATTTTATGCCACAGTTTTATAGTTGCCAATATATTTACGATTTCCTAATGCTTTTGCAGCAATGCCAGTTGTTCCACTTCCATTGAATGGATCCAATATCAACGCATTTTCATTTGTTGACGAAAGAATTATTCTTTTAAGCAATGCAATCGGCTTTTGAGTTGGATGCTTTCCGAATTCCTTTTCACTTGGCGGAGTTGTTGGAATACTCCATACTGATCGCATTTGTAAATTCGGTTTTTTTATTGGATCTTCTGGGAAATCTCCATCTTTAATTTTATCATAATTAAAGATATGTTTTGCCTTTTTGTCTTTTCTTGCCCAAAGAATTGTTTCGTGACTTGCTGTAAAAAAGCGACAACTCAAATTTGGTGATGCGTTGGGTTTAAACCAAGTTATATCATTTAATAAATGAAATCCTAATTTTTGTAAAATAAAACCGCATTGATAAATAGAATGATAAGTTCCACTTATCCAAATCGAACCTTCTGGTTTCAAAACTCTTTTACATTCAGAAATCCATGTTTCATGAAATTGAAGATCATTTTCAAATCCATTACTTTTATCCCATTTTCCTTTATTTACACTCACCATTTTACCACTTTGACAAGTAAACCCATCATTGGAAAGCATATATGGAGGATCGGCAAAAATCATATCCAAATAATTATCAGGAAATCTTGACAAAACTTCCAAACAATCACCATTATATAAAGCAAAATCATTTGTTTTAAAAACTGGTTTTATAGATCGTTGCGTTTCGTTTTTTGAGATATATTTTACGAGACCTTCAAAAACAGAACTATTATCTATATCAATTTCTTCATATTGCGTAACTACCTGCATAATCAATTTATTTATTTTAATGCAAAGATAATAATATTTTTTTTAAGCCAATTCAACGCAATTTAGAATCGTTTATTCATCAGTTTGAGTAACACATAACGAAAAAAAATTGCAGCCGTACCCCGCATTTTTTCATGCGCGTCAGCCCCGTGCGTCGACGAAAAATGCGGGTATGGATTGCAATTTTATGTTAGGCACGGATTTTCATCTGCTATAATTCATCGATTTGCTTCTCGCTTAATCCGGTAAATTCGATAATCTCGTCAATTGTTTTTCCCTTCAATTTCATTTTTTTAGCAATTTCTATATTTCTTTCATCCCTGCCTTCTTCTTTTGCCGTATTAACTACATCCTTATCTTTGGCTAAATTTATCAAATATTTTTCATACGATTTTCTTTCCATTTCTGTCATATTTATTTCGGCAAGTTTTTGTTTTGCTTTATCAATATTTTTCGATGATGAACCATCGGCAACTTCATTGTTTTTAATCATATAAATCCATTCATCTATTTTCTTTTTCACAATATTTTGATAGCGTTCAACTGTTATCAAATAGTATTCTGGAAATATATTTTTTTCGACAAATTTATATTTAGGTTCAAGAGATTCAGATACAATTACACGCTTTTTTAAAATAAGTTTGTTCCTTGAATTTAATCCAATAAATTCGTTAGTTCCAAAGTAAATGTAATCATCACCAATTCCTAAATTAAAATATAGAATGCTGATTGAAATTACTTTACTTATATCTTTAAAATTTTCACCTAAATCTTGATGTTCTACAATTATTTTCGAAGTTGCAAATAATAAACTTTCCAAATAATCAGTTTCTCGTGTGTTTTGAATTTCAATATATATCTTTCTTTTTTCACAATCCTGAATTAATAAATCTACGCGGTTGAATTTATCATCTTCATCATCTTGATTTGTTTCACTTTCCAGTATATTTAAAATTTTTATGTTTTCATCATCCAATAATGCACATAAAAAACCTTCTAAAACATCGAAATTTGCTTTATCTCTAAGCAATTTTTTCATTGCCCAATCAAAACGTATTAATTTTTGACTCATAATTTTACAATTTTATATTTATGCAAAATTAATCATTTTTTGTGAACCAATCAATTTTTCGAATTTGCTTTTTTTTGTTTTTAAATCGGCAACTTTATGATTCTGACTGATAGTGCCTAACATTTCAATTGTCATTATTTCATTAGGGAGTAAAAGCCCAATTGTTCTTTTGGTACAAAAAAAGTAATAGCGCAAATACACCCTAATAGTAATACAACAATATTACAGCATTAATGATTGATTTGCAAAAATTCTTGTTGTTCATTTTATATGGTTTTTGTTCTCTGATTTTCGATAAGAATTTTGGTGATTCCTGTCAGAACTTAGGCGATTTCGATAAGAATTTTCACCATTGTATTATTTTCGCGCGTTGCAAACGCGTTACAGCGGAACATTCCGGCGATGAAATTTATGGTTTTACGCAACATTTTTCTTTCTCCACAACAATTTTTTGTGTATGCGGAAAAATTTTTTGCCTGTCTGGAAAAATTTTTTGAGTGTCTGGAAAAATTTTTTGTGTGTCTGGAAAATTTTTTTGTGTGTCTGGAAAAATTTTTTGTGTGTCTGGAAAAATTTTTTGCCTGTCTGGAAAAATTTTTTGCCTGTCTGGAAAAATTTTTTGCCTGTCTGGAAAAATTTTTTGGCGTAAATATGAGCTCTTTGTCTGCTTTGTGTTACTTAGCATGTAAATTAATGTTAAAACAGTGTAATAATATACCAATAGCGTATAGTAAGACGTTGTTTAAATTTATTATTTTAGCGACTATAACCGCGATTTATCGCGGTGAAAAGTATTCCGGTCTTAACTTTGGCTATTTTGGTCGTAACATTGGCGTTCCGGTCAGAATTTAAGCCATTTGATAAGAATTTTGGTGAAAAGATAAGTAAATGGACAATTGATAATGGACAATTCGCAAAGCGGTATAAAATAGTTTATTGAATCGAACCGAATACCATAAAAATTATGTTCACCTACTTAGTCATTCGTAATTTTTTTAATCACATAAATAAAACGCGGATATTCGCAGATAAAATAATTTGCAATAATCCGCGTTTGCACATTTGTAAAATCGGTGTGCCGACTTTTTTCAGGTTGCAACAGCTTTTGTCTTAATATTTAATATACGAATGTGCGATAAAAAACTAAAAATGAAACAAATTACGAACGTACTAATTAAAAATTTGGTTGACACAATAATTCATTGCCAAGTAAAATATTTTTTAACTTTTATTTTTCTTATAACAAATTGTAATTTATTAAAAGCACAAGACTACACCTGGTGGAATAATGTGCATCATTGGGACGGCATCACGCCTTGGAGTCGGTATATAATTATGTCGCCCGGTTATATGGGACCAAACGCCTTGCCAGTACCAGAAATTGAAACCGGCGAAATTGATAATCGCACAAAACTTGAGTTTGGCGCCGCATCGCACACCATTACCGGCGACCAGACCGAAAATTTATTTGTAAATTTTTCTTACACATTGGCAAAAGACTTTGCAGCGCTGAAATTTATGTATATTCCGGTTGAACATTACCAAATGGATACATTAATCCGCGATCAACGGTTTGCACGCAATTACAGCGGTAAAGGATTTGCCACCGGCGACTTTTATTTCGGGACTGTTATCGGATTGTTTAAAAATTCGCAAACTTTGCCACCGGTTTCAATCGGAATGTATTGCAAAACTGCGCTTGGTAAAGAAATTGCCGACGCGCGTTTTACCGATTCGCCCGGATATTATTTTACCGTTGCGTCAAATAAAACATTTACTTTTGAAAACAGCTTGCTTTCGAAACTTCAGTTAAACGGAATGTTGGGTTTTTACTGCTGGCAATTTAATTATAGCGACGATAATACCGGCAACTTACAGGATGATGCAATTTTATACGGTATTGCAGCCGACATGACTTTTGGTAAATATAGTTTATACGCAGGTTTTGCCGGATATTCGGGTTGGGTTAACAACCGCGACAAACCAATGGTCATCAGAACTTCGTTTACCTGTCATCAAAACAATAATGATTATAAACTTGGTTTCCAAATTGGCACTTTCGACGTTTATTATAAGACAATAACTTTATCGGTTACGCATAATTGGACGCGAAAATTTGATGAAAAGAAACCGGAATGAAACATTAGGAGTACAAAAAAAGGTTGTTCTTTGCAGAGCAACCTTTTTTTGTTTATTAATAAAGTCTTATATTAAGCTGTTGTCTTTAAATTTTCATCGGTATTTGGCTGAACCGGAGAAGCTTCAGATTGTGTATTTGTAACCTTTTGTTCATTGGATACAGACGAACTTTCATTTGCCGGAGCTGGAACTGTTGACGGAGCAGGTGTTGGAACCGGCTGTTCGGTTTTCTTCTGACGCGTACCCTTGTAACGGCGTGCAATTGCCGTAAAATTAAACAATGCTCGCTTTTGTGGTTCTCCTTTAAAGATATTCTTGCCTAATTTGCAAATTGCCATTATTTCGGCATACAAATCATTTAACTCTTGTTGTTGTTCGAGCGTTAGTTTGACAGATTGCCCCTTGTTAATTACTTGTACAGTTGCAGCCTGTATGTATTGGTTAGCCAACGTTGCAAGCGCATTAATTTTATTTTCGTTTACACCTTGTGCAATAATTTCGGTTTTGTAATCGGCAATTGAATGGATAAATGTATTAAACACGTCTGTTAATAACTGTTTCGAATATTTACTCGTTTGATTTTTCAGTTTTGATAAACCCAGATTCGAAATTATCAAATTGCCGCGCTCCGGATTTTTGGCATAAGCTACTTCGATTAAAACAATCATGTTAGTAAGTAAATCCAATCCTTGGTCGCCAAGTTGAACCAATGTTTGCGTAGATTCTTTTTGAGTATTTTGAGTGTTTATCCCAATCAACTGCCGGTCATTTTCTACGCGCGTTATCAAAGCATCAACAAAAGTTGTGTTGTAATTTGTAAAATGTTCGGTAAAACGACTCAGTAAATTTTTCATACTGTCTAAAATTACCAAAATAGTTTGCAATAATGCAATTTGTGAAACGTTATAGTCACACTTCATAAATAATGAGATTTTAGTTAATAATTAGATTAAAATTTATACATGCAAATATAAATCAGATTTTGAATAAATCAAATATTTTATCTATTTTTTTTACATAAAATACAATTATCCATTAACTTTATTTTTGTATTTAGACTTAGTAATGAAAACACAAATACTTTTTTAAACTAATAATTGGGTAATTTGCATATAATTTAGTAAATATATAAAATTCTAAAATTATTATAATTAATAATATACAAATTATTATACTAAAAATTAATATCACAATATTTTAAAATATTATACATACAATACATTATATTGCAGAATTTAATATTAAATTACCGGAGAAAAATATATTTACATTGTGTAAAATAAAAACTGCTCCGAAACACTTATATTAACCAACTAAACGCTTATGCTTATTATCTGAACGCTTATTGATGGTTTCTGAACGGTTGCATATCTAATCTGAATGACAAAAATGTGTTTCTATACGGTTATCAATCAAATCTGAATGCCAAATATTTATTTCTAACTGCTTAGACATTCATTTCTAAATGCGTGGAAATTGGTTCTATTTAACCTTAACAAAGTCATGAACTTTGTCAAAGTTAAGCGGAACGGACAAAAATAGGTTCTGAATGCTTATAGGTTATATCTGAACGGCAAATATTTATTTCTGAATGCTTCTTTATTAGTTGCTGGATGGTTGGGAATTGTTGCTAAATTGTTGCAGAGAAAAATTGAATGGTGTAAATTTATTTCTATCTGCTAATATATATATTTCTAAACGTGTGGCAATTGTTGCTAAAAACCTTGACAAAGTTTCTAAACTTTGGCAATGTTTTTCAGAACTGATAAAAATATTTTCTAAACAACCGGCAATGTGTCTTAAACGCATAAAATTGTTTGCGGTTTACTTATTGGTTTGCTACCAGATAGCTGGGTATTGTTGCTAAATTGTTGCAGCATAAACAGAAATTGCATAAATATTGTTCTATCGGCTTAAATATACATTTATGATTGTGTGGACGTTGTTGTTAAATTGAAATGCCAACAGCTTTTTTTTATGCTGTCTGGCTAAAAACATGATTGCAGCTAAAACTTTAAATTAATCCAGTCTATTGGCTTTTTTTGTTGTTTTCCTTCATAATATTTTAATTCAATTATCTTTAAATCTTTGGATAATATCATTTTACAAGTCAAATATTCAGAAATTAAAATAGTTAAATTATTACCTAAATATTGTGACCGTAGATATTCAGTTTTAAAAGAGACAATAATTGAATCGCGTGTTTTTATGAATGAATCAACTTCGTACCCATTGTATTGAGTCAAAACGCCGCAAGACCAGGGTACATAGTCATGATAAACGATAAGAGAACCGCACTCTGCCTTTACACTGATTGTATCTTCAAATTTACGTGCATCCGAAATTTTTAACTTGGCTTGCGGTGAACAGGTTCTGAACAAAAAAATCATAATTGTTATAGAGATACTCATTTTGAATATATAAAGAATAATTTTTTTCATTTTTCAGGAATTTAATTATTTACTTACTTAATAGCTTAGTCTTCAAATTATTATGTTGTCATTTCTTTTCTAATTCTTCGATCATTTTCAGTGGGATCAATTGAGGAAAAATTATTGAGTTTAGAGGAAAAATTATTGGGTTTATAGGTATATCTGGGTCAATTTCCCTTAAATAAATCAAAATGTTTTTCATATATGTTTCTTTAAAAAAAACATTAATAGGATACTTTTTTTTTCCATAATTAATGCTTTTGCAGGTTCCAATTATCATATATACAATTTTGCCAATAGCTTCTTTATTTGTGCGATCCATTTGTATTCTACCATTTTCAGTATGGGTACCTGTAGTATATAATGCTCCAATTACACCGTCACAATATTCGCGATCTTCCGTTCCAAAGAAAAGCCTTGTAGCAGAAGTGTCAGCCATCCACACTGGCACCTGATTTAAATTTTTCATAATATAATCTGTACATGAATTGAGATTTGGTTCAATATTGGGAAATAATCCTCTTATTCGTGAATTTAATAATTCTTTGTTTTCAATTTTAATTTTTCGTTTCAAAAAATCGGATAATTTCAAATAAAATTTTTTTTTGATAGAGTCACGAAGCATATTAGCTAAATACTCTGTCAAGAGTATTTCGTGCATTTCTTGTAAAATATTTATTGAATTAACAGCAATCATTAGCGAAGCATTAATTTCTGGAACTATTGTATCTGGGTGTTCAAACACAAGTTGTTCCAAGTTGCCTTCTCTCTGGGTGGGAGAAAAGGCGCTGAAATCGTAATTTTTGATTACAGGCAAAGCTTTTATTATTTTCAATGTATCTGTCGATATATCATCTACGACAGTTTTGGGATTATTACAAAAAACAAGGCTTAATATAATAACGCCCAATCCTAAATGGGCTGTGATTTTGAACTTAGTTTCCATAAATATAAAATTAATTGATGATTAAAGTATTAGAATTTTTTTGAAAAGTATAATTTATGTTAAAATTTCAAAAGTAATTTTTATTGGTAGAATAATTTATATACCCCTCTGATGAATTGGAAAACCCCAACCAGAATGCCTCCCCAAAAAATTCGATAATAGCCCATGGCATCACCAATAGAAAAACTCATGTATGTCAATACTGTCGAGCCGCAGAACAATATTGCACCGTTGACCATAAGGTCTTTAGCTTGTCTATTATCTTGTCCATTTTGTACAGTAATTGATTTAAACCGTAGTTGTTCGTTTGTCGTCTGTGTGTCGGTCTGCTTCGATAATAATTCTAAAAAGTCGATCTGTCTTTTTTTTAGCTCTTCTTCGGCAGCGGTAACAGCCAATGGTTGATAGTCATTTCGTAGTATTGTAACGATTTTTATGAGTTCTGAATCCTTGTGCTCAGCCATTACGGAATTAAAATTATTTTCCATGTTGAAATTTTGAATTGATTTTAAAAGCATTTGAATTTTGACTGAGAAAATTTATTTCTCGTTAATTTCCGAAATAGGGTTACCCATACAAGCGCTTGGATATTTGATTCGCAAAATCATAGACAATGTTGGAGCTATATCAGTTATGTAGTGTAATTGCCAAGATTCCCCTTTTGGAATATTTTTTCCATAAAATATCAACGGAACATTCGTATCGTAAGTCCACCCCGAACCATGTTCTATGACAACTTTATTGTCGCTATAATCGATACACATATAGCCTGATTTCAAAACGAGCATTATATCTCCTGATAAAGCAGGATTAAAACCGTTCTGGACTAAACCACCAATACCTGAGCTATATTCATGTTCTTTCAATTGCGAAGCTGTAAAGGCATATAAAATACCATGTTGATGCACTAAAGTATCCGCTAATAAGTGTTCAATTGTTTTTGATTGCAGATTATACTTCGAAATTTGAGTTTGATTTAGATAAATCTGTTCGTTAATAATGGTATCAATCCATTTCACCTGGGGATTAGAAATTTTTAGTTGTCTGTTTAAATATTCATCACATAACTTGCTCAAATATTTTGTGTTAATGTAACCCGAGAAAGCATTGTTTTGTTTTTTTGGTAACTGTGGCGCTCCATGGTCAGCTGTCAGAACAATAAGGTAGTTGTCTTTTCCTATTGTTTCATCAAGTGTATTGAGGAGACGTTCCAAATCTTTGTCTAACCTCAAATATGTATCTTTTATTTCTATTGAATAAGGACCATAATAATGCCCTACAGCGTCTGTAGCTGAGTAGCTTAGAGCAAGAATATCAGGGACTGAATTTTTTCCAATGTTTGTATTTTTAATTGTTTCGATGGCTAAATCGGTAAGCAATGTATTTCCAAACGGAGAATGATAGAAATTTGAGTATGATTTAGACCCTAATAAATTATGTGGAAATTGCTCTAAGTGAATTATTTCAGAAGGTGTTATTTCGACTTCATTAGTAGAATCGCAATCTACATAATAATCGTTATTTTGGAGCATAGACCATTGATTCTTATTTTCCTTAATAATGTTGTCTGCTCTTTTTTGTTTATTAAAATTTTCAACCCAAACAGGTAATTTTTTTAGGTAATATGAACTTGTCACGAAGTTACCAGTTTTTTGATCAAACCACAATGCGTAATCAGCTAAATGACCTCCCGGCAGTATTGCTGCCCTATCTTTAAGAGATAGGCTAATTATTTTTGATTTTTGATTTGTTGCGTATTTTAATTCGTCGCAAACATTCGATGCAGATAATTTATGAGGAGACATACCTTGCATTGAATCCTTTTTCGTATAAAAAGATTTTTTTTCATTTCCTACTATAACATAAGTGCTGTCTGACACGCAGTATTCAGTTCTATGAGTTTTGCTATTATAGATGTCATTGGCAGTTACAATATGAAATTTTGGCGTGCAACCTTCGAAAATACTTGCGTGTCCCGGACCTGTTTGTGTAGGGACGTAATTGTAGTTACAATTCCAAAAAGTAAATCCATCCGACATTAATTTTTTAAATCCGCCATCCCCATAATCGCTATAAAATCTTGTGAGATAATCGGGTCGCATCTGGTCGATAACAATTACAACCACCAATTTTGGGCGTTGTTGTTTTGTGCAACTTGCCATGAAAGCAAATAATACACATATTAAAATAATTTTTTTGTACATAATGTTAATTTTTTTGATTAATATTTTAGATAAATTGTTGAATTTTTATTTATTGGCGATGTATTCGAGTCACAGGATGAGTTTGCAAAGAAACCATAAAAGAGTATTCCCAAGGAAAAAACCAATCACTGAAATTAGAACATTTTTAATTGTCAGATCTTCTTTGTAGTAGATGATCGTAAAAACAATATTTATTGATACCTCATACAATGATAATTGAAGAATTACTGCTGCATCAAATGAGATGTTTAGATATTTACTGTATCGAAAAATCTGCAACAAAAACAGTAGCGTTATTATTGCTTGAAGTGCCATTTGCAAGCAAAATTTTTTCATAATTTTTCGTTTTAGTATAATTTTAATATTGACCCCAATAATCGCCAGTAAATTCAAGAGGTTCTTTGAATATGAATTCGTGGAGTTTATCCCAGAGGTAGCCTATCAGAAGTGAATACACCCCAAAGGCGATCCCTGCTATAATTTGAAGGACTAAACCAAATGACTCAGCAATTATAATTATTGCTGCCAAAGGAAAAATACTAGTCAAAGCAATTGTGATGTAAAAGAAGATGGTTTTGATTATTTTGATGATTTTTGTCATTGTGTTAAAATTTTATAAACGTTAATATTCTTTATAGTCTTGAGAAATAGCTATATATATCAGTATCAAAAAGGTGATAATGTCCGCCGCGATTGACAAACGCATCAAAAATACTGTAACTTCTTCTGGTACAGAATTATAATAGGCAATCACAAACGATATGTTTGCGATGAAATCGACGACGACTGTCGTAATGTATGTGACCACCGAATGTTTCATTTTTAAATATTATTGAATTAATAATCAATCAATCATCGAATCTACACATAAATAATTACTAAGCAGGTAAGAAAAGTAAACGTGAATGTCTGAAGTGTAAATGAAAATGTAAGAAAGGTAAGGGAATTTGCATTAAATACTTAAATATTAAATCAATGCTAATTTTTTATTTTTTTTTAATAAATTTTATCTAAATTTGTTATCGAATTTTTGTTAATAACATGAGATCAACTAAATTATTAGTCCTTTTTTTCTGCTTGTTTAATTTTGCAAATCAAAGCGTTGCACAGCAAAACGAATTTATAACTGGTAAAAATCGAATTGATACTTTGTATAAATATGCGAAATATTTACGATGCGAAAAAGCATGTGATTCAATGCTTAATCTTTATAAAGTCACGGATGCAAACAATAATTATATACTTAATAGATTAGGTCAAATATATAGGAAGATAGGTAATTATGATAAGAGTTGGGTATTTCATGACAGTGTAAAGAATATTGCGCATTCTATTGGTGATTTCAAAAACGAATATGAAGCTAATTTGCGCCTTGGATGGCTGTTCTATTACTATCCGGAAAGTTTTGAAATAGCCAAAGGTTATTTTGATGAGGCGTTATTGATCGCAACCCATAATAATGATTATCATTCTATTTGTATATCCCAATGTGCAAAAATCCGTTTGTTTATAGAACGGTTTCATGATAATAATAATTCTGATATGAGTAAAATAGAATATGCTTGGTTTGATAGCATTTCGAATAGTAAATATTTAAAAAATCACAACTTCAGTAATGATGAAAACTCTGGTTTTCAGCAATTACTTGGTTTATATAATTTATTTCAATACACAAAAAACGGAAGTAAATCTTTTCTTGAGAAAGCAAAACGAAATTTTACCAATGCTTTAAAATTAGCGAATACCTACGATTCATTAATGATATTTACTTATTTAGGTGGTATCGAACTACGAATCAAAAACAAAAATGCTATTGATACTTTATTGTTGGCGAAAAATATGGCTTTAAAAATTGGGAATGATTATAACGATGGGAAAATAAAATTCTATCCACTTATTGAAATTTATAACCAATTGAATATTGCTTATGCTTTGCTTGGTGATACTAACAATGCATATAAGAGTTTATTAATAACACAAAATTTGAGTTCTGAGTTTAATAAGCAAAACCTTAAAATATTAGATATTAAAAGAACACAGGATAGAAAAATATCTGAAAACAAATTTGTTACAAGAATAATTATTGCATCAATAGTCATTCTGTTTGTTTGTATTATTACTTTTATTTATTTTAAACATAGAGATTTAAGACAGCAAATGACAGCTTTAGCCAATGAAAATAAAAACTTACATTCAGCTAAAAATATATTGGAAAATAAAATACAAAGTATTGAAATACAAATGAAAGAAACCAATGTTTTAATAAATTATGCTGAGAATAATAATTCTAATGGAAATTCCAAAGATGAAGTTGCCAGTCTATATATGAAATTAGGGGAATCCAAAAAAGAGTTAGAAATAGTACAGCAAAATTTAAAGGAAGTACAAAATAGATTACAGGAAAATGAAAATCATTTGGCAATAAAAGATAAAACAATTAATGAGTTGAAATTTGAAAATGAAAAATATAATAAACTAAGATCGGGTGAATTGCAACCCGAAAAGGCACGTATTGAAACTGCTAACATTTTGGGTGGTAATACAGCTAATCGTGATTCAAAAAGAAATTGGTTTAAAGTTTATAAAAAACAGTATCTTAATGATTTTTGTAACGACTTGGAAAATTTACAGCCTTATCTAACGCAAAAAGAAATTAGATTGTGTTGTTATTATTTTTTAGAAATTAGCCATAAAATCATTGCAGATATAGAAAAAGGTACAGATAGATCTAGTATAACGAAAAAAAATCATATAACTAAGAAAATAAAGAATGCTTCTAACGGAGAAAATTTATATTCCAGACTTGAAAGCAATGGAAAGATTAAAAACCTTGATGAATATCTAAAAGCCATCTATGAAAAAGATGACATGATTTTTAAAAATAATTCCATTTTGTAAGATATATGCACTATGAAAAATTGATACTATAGTATAATTTACAAAAAAATTTCGTATCAATGAATTCAATGTTCATCAACAAAAAGATTAACCAATTCTAAAATATTTTCAATATCAAATGCCTATGCTTCACCGCTACCCAATTTTAAAAACGTTTTCTGTTTTACAGCTAATAGCATTTCGTAATAATCAATTTTAACTGACTTACCTCCGATAATAATAGAAGTTGCATAGCCAACAATATTAAAAAACAACCAAGCAAATATTTCTTCCAGTGAATCAGATTCAGTAAATGTCAAATACATTTTGATACCTTCGGTAAATCCTATTGTACGTCCACTATAGTTTGCATCTATAATAATCGTTGCTTTTGTACCTTTAATGGTATATTTATCGCCCTTTTCAAGCCATCGGTATTGTGTCCCGAAAAGATAATATTTTAAATCCTTTTCTTTTGTAATAATTTCAATTTTAAGCTTATTAAAAGCAAATTGTGGATTTAAACCGAATAATTCGTTGTCAATTGATCCGTTTTTCTTGTCAGCTAATAGCTTTTTTTTAATTTTTTCAGCCAAACTCTCTATTTCTGTGAATTTTGCCCTAGCAAGTTCTTTTACTATATCATCGCTATATTTTTCAAATTTATCAGGATGATACCTTGCTCTTAACTCACGATGCTTCAATTCTAATTCTTCTAATGTAATTTCCTCTGGTTTCTTTCCGAAATATTCTGCGATTTTATTTCGTTCATCTGGGGTGAAAATAATGTGTTCCATGTCCTAACAAAGTTTTTTATAATTTAATAGTTGTTTATTAATTCTACAACTTAAATATTTTCTTCGTTCCGTCGTCGCTAATTTTTTCCACTTCAAAAATCGGTTTTAAATCAGCTTTGCTTTTTTCAAATTCGACAACTTCTTCTTCTTTAATAATTGGTTCGAGTTCGGTAATTTTATCGACTTCGTTTTTTGTAAGACGTTTGCCACGCGCTTTGTAACTTGTTGGAGCAATAAAAGTAGCAGCATCGACAATTTCTTTTTTACCTTTTAGCACACCACTAAATTTTATTTCGAAACGCGCAAATTTGCGGGTGCTGGTATGTATAATACACGACTCCGGATTTTCGTCAATAATTTTTTCGCGTTTGTCGTTGTCATTAAAATTGAAACGTTTTAAAAAATAACAATCTTGTCCAGCGTCGTAATAAACAACCGAAAATAAACGGTTTTTGTTGTATTTTTCAATCAGCAGAACTTCGTCGTCAAAGTGGTAAGACAATTCGGCAGGCATTTTTGTTAAGAAACCTGAGCGCGAAAAGAAAACAATCCGGTCGCCTTCTATAAATTCTCCCAGATATTGTCCGCGATTATCGGTTGTAAGACGCATGGTTTCGGCGTCGAACCAGATTTTTGTTCCGCCCAAAGTCGATTCGCCTTTTTCTTTCATCACAATTTTATGTACCGGATTGCGCGACAAAATATTACCCATTGCATTGCGGTTTTTAATTGTCAGTTCGCTAAAATCGTATTCAAACGAATGGATTTTCAGGCGTGGTCTGGGCTTTAATGTAACTTTTACAACTTCTGCTTCGCCGTTTGGGTTTGCCGAAAAATATAGGAGTTTCGATCCGGGAGTTTCCTGCGTCAAGTTATATTCTTTGTCGCGCGTAATGCCAACAACATTAAAGCGTTTGATATATGCAAAACCTGTTTTTCCGTCGTGGTACGCAATGTTGTAAATTGTGCGCTCGTCGTTTCGCCTGAAAACGTTGATATGCAAAATGTCTTTACCAACAAACGATTTATCGGCGACTTTTGTAATGATGTATGTGCCGTCGCGACGAAAAACAATTATATCATCAATGTCCGAACAATCGCAAACATATTCATCTTTTTTCATTCCGGTTCCTGCAAAACCTTCTTCGTAATTGACGTACAACTTTTGGTTTGCAACAACGACTTGCGTAGCTTCAATCGTGTCAAAGTTTCTGATTTCAGTTTTGCGCTCGCGACCTTCGCCGTATTTTTGTTTGATGCGTTTGAAATATTTAATTGTGTAAGCAACAATGTTTGCAAGGTCGTGGTCAATTTCTTCCATTTCTTTTTCGACGCCGCGAATGTGCTCGTCAGCTTTGAAAGCGTCGTACCTCGAAATACGTTTGATTTTAAGCTCAGTCAATTTGATAATATCGTCGCGTACAATTTCGCGGCGCAATATATCTTTAAACGGGTCGAGTCCTTTGTCAATTGTTGATAATACGTCTTCCCACGTTTCGCATTTTTCGATGAGCAAATAAATACGATTTTCTATAAATATTTTTTCGAGCGACGACATGTGCCAGTCTTCGTCTAATTCGTGGCGACGGATTTCGAGTTCTAATCTCAGCAATTCCAACGTTCTGTTTGTCGAGATGCGCAACATTTCGCTCACGCCAATAAAGCGCGGACTCGATTCGTCAATTACGCATGAGTTTGGCGAAATGGAAATTTCGCAATCGGTAAATGCAAACAAAGCGTCCATCGCAATGTCTTGCGTAACGCCGGGTGCAAGTTGAATAACTATTTCGACATATTGCGCTGTATTGTCGTCAACCTTTTTAATTTTGATTTTACCTTTTTCGTTTGCAGCAAGTACCGATTCTATAAGACTTCCGGTTGTTGTACCAAAAGGAATTTCTGTAATTATCAGTTCGTTCTTTTTTTCTGACTTTGAAATTTTAGCGCGATTACGAATCTTACCTCCACGCAAACCGTCGTTATATCGTGAAACATCTGCCAGACCGCCGGTTGGAAAGTCTGGAAACAATTCGAATGTTTCGCCTTTTAGAATTGCAATCGAAGCATCAATCAATTCGATAAAATTGTGCGGTAATATTTTTGACGCCAAACCAACTGCAATTCCTTCGACGCCTTGTGCCAATAGCAAAGGAAATTTCATTGGTAAATTTTGCGGTTCTTCATTTCGTCCGTCATAAGACAAAACAAAGTTGGTGGTTTTGGCATTGAACGCTACTTCGAGTGCGAATTTCGAAAGTCGTGCCTCGATGTATCTTGCTGCTGCTGCGTTGTCGCCGGTAAGAATATTTCCCCAGTTTCCTTGCGTGTCAATTAATAAATTTTTCTGACCCAGTTGTACCAAAGCTTCTCCAATCGACGCGTCGCCGTGTGGGTGAAACTGCATGGTGTGTCCAATTATGTTGGCGACTTTGTTGTAACGTCCGTCGTCCATGCGTTTCATAGAGTGCAAAATACGGCGTTGTACCGGTTTCAATCCGTCGTTGATGTGCGGAACGGCGCGCTCGAGTATTACATACGATGCGTAATCTAAAAACCAATTTTTGTACATTCCGGGCAAATGCTCCAGATTGTGAAGTTCTTCCGTTTTTTTTTCGTCCGGTTTCTTTTCTTCGTGATTTGGATTGATAATATCACTTATTTCTTGTGATGTCATTATGTTGAATTGTTAATGTTACTTTAATTTATTTAATGATTGATTGTCAATTAATGATTTCATTTGTTGAATTGCTATTTTATTTAATTTGAACAATCTATCGAAAGGTTCAATGCCTTGGTTTATAAATAATGCATTAATACTTTCCATATTCGATAAAACAACCAATTGTTCAATTGTAGCAAAGTCGCGAATATTCCCCTGAAGTTCTGGATTTTCATTTCTCCACTCCAACGCTGTTTTTCCGAACAAAGCTTTATTCAAAATATCCGCTTCACTTGCATACACAAAATTTTGTTCTTTTTTGGTTAATTCGGGGGGTATCAAATGTTCTTTTATTGCGTCAGAATGAATATTATAATTAATTTTTGCTAACGTCCGTGTTAAATTCCAACTTAATTTTAAACGTTCGTTTTCGTCATCTTTTAATCGTTGGAACTCTTTTATAAGATATAATTTAAATTCCGGACTAAGCCACGAACCAAACTCGAATGCAATATCTTTGTGTGCATAGGTTCCGCCATATCTACCGGCGCTTGCCTTAAAACCAATTGCATTTGTTTTTTCAATCCATTTTTTTGCAGATAGAAAAAAGCTATTTCGACCTGATTCATTTTTAATTCCATCGAATTCGATGGAATTAAAATTACTATTATTCAATTGCTCCCAAACACCTAAGAAAAGTATTGTATCTTTATTTTTGAGCCATTGTTCAATTAATGCACCACCACCATCAAATCCTTTTACCATGTCGGTAAGCGAAATATAATCCATTTCGTTTTGATGGACAATGGTTATTTCGACACCTTTAACAGTTATGATTTGCGTCTTGGTCATTGATACAAAATTCTTTAATGTAAAGTCGAATTTAAATTATAAACTAATTTTTCATTATAATTACATCTTCTTCAAAACGTAGATTTTCGATAATAAAATCCTGACGTGTCGGCGTGTTTTTACCCATGTAAAATTCCAGCATATTTACAATCGAATCTTCTTTGCGCATCATCACCGGTTCGAGACGTATTTTTTCGCCAATGAAATGTTTAAATTCGTCGGGCGAAATTTCGCCAAGACCTTTAAATCGCGTAATTTCCGGATTTGGTCCCAGTTTTTTTATTGACGATTCGCGCTCCTGGTCGCTATAACAGTAATTGGTTTGTTTTTTATTGCGGACGCGGAAAAGCGGCGTTTGCAAAATATATAAATGATGATTCTTTACTAGGTCAGGAAAAAATTTCAGGAAAAATGTCATTAATAATAAACGAATGTGCATTCCGTCAACGTCGGCATCGGTGGCAATTACAACTTTACTGTAACGTAGATTGTCGAGTCCGTCTTCTATATTCAGCGCAGCTTGTAGCAAATTGAATTCTTCGTTTTCATAAACAATTTTTTTAGTCAACCCATACGTATTCAATGGTTTTCCTTTTAAACTGAAAACCGCTTGGGTGCTGACATCGCGTGCTATAGTTATTGAACCGCTTGCCGAATCGCCCTCGGTTATAAATAATGTTGAGTCTTCTGAACGTTCGTGATTGTCGGTGAAATGGACTTTGCAGTCGCGCAGTTTTTTATTATGCAGACTTACTTTCTTGGCGCGCTCCTTTGCAATTTTCTGAACATTCATAATTGCTTTGCGCTCTTTTTCTGAATCCTGAATTTTGTTTAACAGAATAGTTGCAGTTTCGGGATTCTTGTGCAAATAATTATCAAGTTCAGTTGTAACAAAATCCATCATAAAGTTACGCACCGAAATTCCATCGGGCGTCATGTTTTGCGAACCAAGTTTTGTTTTGGTTTGCGATTCGAAAACCGGCTCTTCAATTTTTATCGAAACTGCCGCAATGATTGACGTGCGAATGTCAGAAACATCAAAATCTTTTTTATAAAAATTACGAATCGTCTTAACAATTGCTTCTTTAAACGCCTGCAAATGCGTACCGCCTTGTGTTGTGTGCTGACCGTTTACGAAAGCATAATATTCTTCTCCGTATTGATTTCCATGCGTAATAGCAATTTCCAAGTCTGCCGTTTTTAAATGAAGAATTGGATAAAGTCCTTGTTCGCTCATGTTTTCGGCAAGCAAATCGAGCAACCCGTTTTTCGAATAAAATTTTTGTCCGTTGAAATTGATTGTCAGACCTGCGTTGAGATACACATAGTTGCGCATCATCGTTTCGACGTACTCCGAAATGTAATGATATTCGCCGAAAATTGTATCGTCGGGTGTAAAAGTTACATAAGTTCCGTTTTGATAAGTGACTTTCGCAACTTTATCATCATTAATAAGAACGCCTTCGGAAAATTCGAGGCTTTTCATTTCGCCTTCGCGGACAGATTGAATGATGAAATTTTTCGATAGTGCATTGACGGCTTTGATGCCGACACCATTAAGTCCTACGGTCTTTTTAAAAACCTTGGAGTCGTATTTTGCGCCGGTATTCATTTTCGACGCGACGTCAATAAGTTTTCCAAGTGGAATGCCACGTCCGTAATCGCGGATTTTTACCGATTGATCGGTTATGGTAACATCAATCTGTTTGCCAAAGCCCATCATATACTCGTCAACAGCATTGTCTAACGCTTCTTTGATAAGGATGTAAATACCGTCGTCCTGTGCGGAACCGTCGCCCAATTTACCAATGTACATACCCGGACGTTTACGGATGTGCTCTTTCCAGTCAAGCGTTCGGATAGATTCTTCTGAATAATTTTCGACCATGATGTAAAAATATTTTTACAAAGATAAATACAAAATTATGGAATGATTTCAAATTTAGTCAGGAATATTTATTAACAATTTGGTCGAAAAAAAATAATAGTCGTTTTAAATCGAACATAAATTATTGAAATGCAATATTATGTAATTTTAAAATAGGACTGAATTTTTCTCAAACTTAATTAGAATTTAATATGCTTTATGTCATCCGGTAAAATAATTTATAACGAAATGTAATCGGTTTGAGAGAAATTCCGAAACAAAATTTTAATTTTTATGATTTAATTTTTGCAATTTGGGTAAAACTCTTACTTTTGTAGGTGTTTTAGCAAAATAAAACCGAAAGAACATTTATGTCAAAAATATTAGTGATAGACGACGAAAAAAGTATTCGCAATACCCTGAAAGAAATTTTGGAGTACGAAAAATACATTGTTGATACCGCAATTGATGGACTTGATGGTTTTAAAATGTTTAGCGAAAACGAATACGACATTGTTCTTTGCGACATTAAAATGCCAAAGAAAGATGGCATTGAGGTTTTAGACGACATTCAGAAGCACAATTCTGAAATTCCGGTTGTTATGATTTCCGGACACGGAACGGTTGACAATGCTGTGGAAGCGATAAAAAAAGGCGCTTTCGATTTTATTGAGAAACCGTTGGACTTAAACCGTCTGCTTATAACAATCCGCAATGCTATTGACAAGTCGCAATTAATTTCCGAAACTAAAATTCTTAAAAAGAAAGTCAATAAAAATTACGAAATGATTGGCGATTCGCCTGCAATTCGTAAAATAAAAGAATTGATTGACAAAGTTGCGCCGACTGATGCCCGCGTTTTGATTACCGGCGAAAACGGTACCGGCAAAGAAATTGTCGCACGTTGGTTGCACGAAAAAAGTAATCGTGCAAGTTCACCGTTTGTCGAAGTCAATTGTGCAGCTATACCGTCAGAATTAATAGAAAGCGAATTGTTTGGGCACGAAAAAGGTGCTTTTACGTCGGCATACAAACAACGCAAAGGCAAATTCGAACTGGCAGATTGTGGAACCATTTTTCTCGACGAAATTGGCGACATGAGTTTGTCGGCACAAGCAAAAGTTTTACGCGCTTTGCAGGAAAACAAAATTACGCGCGTCGGCAGCGACAAAGAAATAAAAGTCGATGTTCGGATAATTGCCGCCACGAATAAAAACCTGAACGAAGAAATCGAAAAAAATAATTTCCGCGAAGATTTGTATCACCGACTCAGTGTTATACTAATAAATGTTCCAACTTTAAACGAACGCAAAGATGACGTTCCGTTGCTTGCCGAACATTTTATAAAAATAATTTGCGAAGAATACGGAATCCCGACCAAAAATATTTCCGATGAAGCTTTAAACGAATTGGCAAACATCAACTGGACAGGCAACATCCGCGAATTTAGAAATGTTGTAGAACGGCTGATAATCCTTTGCGGCGATTATATTACCGACATCGACGTACGCGCTTATGCACATCCGCTACGCTAAATTTTTTTACATCACAATATGAGAATCGAAAAAGATTTTATCGGACAAAGTGAACTGCCCGACGATGCTTTGTTTGGAATACATTCGTTGCGTGCCAAAGAAAACTTTCCGGACACGACACCTTTTCATATTGAATGGTACAAAAGTTTAGGTTTGACAAAATTGGCTTGTTATCAAACGTATAAAAAGTTTAAACAATCCGTCTTAATAAAATACAACGAAACACCAAAACAATTGATTTGGATTGATGATGCTGTTATCGAAAAACTAATTGAAACATCAATTGAAATTTCGCAAGGTAATTATTTTAACTCATTTATAGTACCTGCAATTCAAGGTGGCGCCGGTACAAGCATCAACATGAATATTAACGAAATTATTGCTAATGTTGCACTTGACAAATTAGGTTATAATTATGGAAACTACAAAATTGTCGATCCAATTGAACAGGCAAATATTTATCAGTCAACCAACGACGTCATTCCAACGTCTTTAAAAGTTACAATCATACAATTACTGATGCAACTCGAAGAATCAATCAATGTATTGCGTCATAAAGTTGAACAAATTGAAAGCGAAAACCGTAATGTTTTGCGCATTGCTTATACACAAATGCAGGAAGCCGTTCCGTCATCGTATGGAATGTTATTCAGCACTTACAACGAAGCTTTATCGCGAGACTGGTGGCGTGTTTCGAAATGCTTTGAACGGATTAAAGTTGTAAACCTTGGTGGCAGTGCAATAGGTACTGGCATTGCTGTTCCACGCTATTTTATTATGGAAGTTGTAAATGTTTTACAACAAATTACAAAACTACCCATCACACGCAGCGAAAATTTATCTGACGCAACAAATAATCTTGATACTTTTGTTGAAGTCCACGCCATTCTTAAATCGCATGCTGTCAATTTAGAAAAAATAGTTTCGGATATTCGTTTGCTTGCCTCTGATTTGGTCATGTCAAAAGAAATAACGATTCCGCAAAAACAAGTTGGCAGCTCGATTATGCCCGCGAAAGTCAATCCTGTTATTCCCGAATTTGTAGTGAGTGTTGCGCATAAAGTTTATGCAAACGATATTCTTATCAGTTCTTTGTCTGCGTTGGGTTGTCTCGATTTGAATGCGTATTTGCCGGTTATTGGTCATGCAATAATTGAAAGTATTAAATTGTTGATTGCTGCTGACATTACGTTGAAAAAAAATCTTTTTGACGAACTTCAGATTAGCGCTGAAAAATCAAACGAAAAATTATATTGCAGTAGCGCTATTGCGACGGCATTGTCGCCGTATATTGGTTATCATCAGGCAGGTTTACTTGCCAAAGAAATGAAAAAAACAGAAAATACCGGTTTGTCAATTTTCGAAGTCAATAAAAAAATAAATGTTATCGATGCCGTCAAACTAAAAAAAATTTTAGAGTCGCAAAATTTATTAAAAACCGGTTTCAGTATGCAGGATATTTTTTAATATTGTCGTAAAAATTATTCAATGAAATCGAAAAAGAAACAAATACCTAAAAGTGTAGCCAAAGAAATTGTTCAAAAAGACAATATTAATACAATCAGAATAATGGCTTTTGTCATTTTCTGTCTGTCTTTTTTTGTTTATGCAAACACTTTTAAAAACGGTTACGTATTGGACGATTCGTCGGCGGTGAAAGACAACTGGTTAGTTAAACGTGGAATTACAGCAATTCCGACTTTATTTAAAACATCATACCGTTATGGTTATTGGACTTCAGCAGATAATTTATACAGACCTTTATCGTTGGTAATGCTTGCTGTCGAGTGGCAGTTGTGGCCCGACAATCCAAAACCAAGCCATGTCATAAATGTATTGCTTTATGCTTTGGCTTGTCTGTTGCTGTTTTTAACACTACGGAAATTATTTCAACAATATTCAGTTTTTTTTCCGTTTATAGCGACTGTAATTTTCGCGCTCCACCCGATTCACACCGAAGTGATTGCTAATATAAAAAGTCGCGATGAAATATTGAGTTTTCTTTTTCTTGTTTTGACTTTGCAATTTGTCATTCAGTATATCGGGACTTCAAAAAACAAATGGCTACTATTTGGAACAATCTGTTATTTTTTTGCATTTCTGTCAAAAGAAAGCGCCGTAACATTTTTAGCAGTAATTCCGTTGACAATCTATTTTTTCACAAATGCAACTAACACGAAAAATATTTTCGTAACCAGCATTTTATTTATTCCGGCTTTATTTTTTCTGGCAATACGCGCCAAAATTTTGTACAATCAGCCGGCGTTAGCGCCAATATTAAGCGTCGATAATTTATTGGTCGCTGCTCCAGACATTTTAACAAGATATGCAACAGCAATAAAAATTATGGGAAAATATTTATGGATGCTCCTTGTGCCGTATCCATTGATTTCCGATTATTCTTATAATCAAATAACAATAAGCGGATGGGGGAATTTATGGACGCTATTATCGTTTGTAATTTTGCTCGCAATGGCGATATTCTCGATTTGGAAAATAAAAACGAAACATGTTTTGGCGTTTGCCGGATTGTTCTTTTTTGTTATTATGTCGTTATATTCAAATATCTTGATGTTAATTGGAACGTCATTTGGCGAAAGGTTTTTATTTATTCCGGCGCTGGCATTTGGATTGACTGTGGCGTGGTTAATTTTATGGTTGTTAAAAATTCCATTAATCGCAAGTGCAATTACAAAACCCCCAAAGTTTTTTCTAACCAAAAATAAAGTTTTGTTCGTCTTGTTTCCAATAATAATATTTTATTCAATCGAAATTTATTCGCGTAATAAAGAATGGTATTCAAACGAAACACTTTATTCAACAGATGTTTTAAAATCGCCGAACAGCGCACACTTGCGTTACCATTACGGATTGATTTTAATGCAGAAGAAAGCGCTCGGAAAAGATTTAAAAGTGGAACATCCGGAATATCTTGATTCGGCAATTGTTCAGTTTAAGCAGGCAGCAAAAATAAGTCCGACTTATTCTGACGCTTATGACCAAATTGGACTAGCTTATTACAGAAAAAACATGAACGATTCAGCTTTAAAATATTATCAGAAAGCTTTAGATTATAATGCGTATAGACCAGTTACGTTTAGCAACATGGGAATAATTTATTTCAACAACAAGCAATTCGAAAAAGCAATTGACGTCTTACAAAAAGCGCTTAAATACAATCCGGCATTTGCTGATGCATGGCGCAATATGGGAAGTACTTTAGCAACAATCGGAAAAAATAAAGAAGCAATTGATGCATACAAAAAATGTCTCGAATTTGACCCGCAAAACGCATTGGTAAATTATTTTATGAGCATTACATATAAAAAAATGGGCGACAAAACCAATGCAAAATTTTATTTAGACAGAGCCGCCGATTTAGATCCAAAATATAGTCAACAAAAATAATTTGTTTTGCAGCATTTTAATAAATGATTCGTCTTATTAGTACAATCAAATTATTTTTTAAACAATCAAACATTCAAAAGTCATGAAAACCAAAGGAAAAAAAGTTGCGCACAAAATGTCAAAATTATTTTTGCTTGTTGCCGTGTTTACAATTGCATCATTCAACAATTTTGTAACTGCTCAGGTTACTGAAGTTCGCAATGTGTCTAAGTTTACGCAGGTCAGCGTAAGTATAGCAGCCGATATTATTTTGACGCAGGGCGAAACTCAAAAAATTGAAATCGAAGGATCGGCTGACGATTTAAAAGCCATTGATACAAAAGTTTTCGATAACAAATTAAGTATCGAAACAAACAGAACTTTTTCGCACATCAACAAAGTCAAAATATATTTGACGGTTAAAAAATTAGAAGCTTTCGAAATAAGCGGCTCGTCAAAATTAGTTGCCGACGGCGCTGTCAAAGCCGATACACTTTTATTGGACATTTCGGGCAGCGGCTCTATAAAATTTACGAATCTCAGAACGTCGAAAATTGCCGCAGATATTTCGGGTAGCGGAAATATTCATCTCGAAGGAAAAGAAACCTGTGAGCAACAAAAAATTGAAATTTCCGGTTCGGGGCACGTAAATTTTCTGGGACTTGCCTGTCAGGAAGCTAAAGTAGAAATTTCTGGTTCTGGAACTTGCAAAATATATGCAATCAAAAAATTGAAAGTCGAAACGTCCGGTAGTGGCAATGTTTATTACAAAGGCAATCCTGTCATTCGCGCCGAATCGTCGGG
>Ga0265327_10001730_pt1 | contig 25883 bp, 18 predicted proteins | sample 41621metaG_FD_202089 | JGI IMG/M metagenome (GOLD analysis project Ga0265327, IMG submission 202089) | Rhizosphere microbial communities from Carex aquatilis grown in University of Washington, Seatle, WA, United States - 4-16-21 metaG | ecosystem: Host-associated > Plants > Roots > Rhizosphere...
TGCGATAAGCAGGGCTTGGATTTCAACGAATTCTGGTCTAAAAACAGCAACGCCGAGCTGTATCATTTTATCGGCAAAGACATCATTTATTTCCACGCCCTATTCTGGCCTGCGATGCTCAGCGGTGCGCATTTCAGAACGCCCAGCGCGATTTTCGCCCACGGCTTTTTAACCGTGAACGGCGAAAAAATGTCCAAATCCCGCGGCACCTTTATTAAAGCCCGAACCTATCTGGATCACTTAAACCCCGAATATTTACGCTATTATTTTGCCGCCAAGCTCAGCGCCGGGGTCGATGATATCGATTTGAATTTCGACGACTTCAGCCAACGGGTTAATTCCGACCTGGTCGGCAAAGTGGTCAACATCGCCAGCCGGTGCAGCGGTTTTATCGCCAAACGCTTTGCAAACACGCTGTCCGAGCAGTGTTCGGAGCAGGCCTTATTTCATGAATTCGTGACCGCCAACGCGCTCATTGCCGAACTTTACGAAACCCGCGAATTCGGCAAGGCCATGCGTGAAATCATGGCGCTGGCCGATAAAGCCAACCAATATATCGATGAAAAAAAACCTTGGCTGATCGCCAAGGAAGAAGGCAAGGATACCGAACTGCACGAAGTCTGCACTATGGGCCTCAACTTGTTTTGCCTGCTTGCTGCTTATTTGAAGCCGGTGCTTCCTGTCTTGGCCGAGAATGCGGAAAGCTTTTTAAACATCGAAGCGCAGGCTTGGCCGGTTCACGCCAAACCTTTGCTAGACCATGTGATTAATGACTTCAAGCCGTTAATGACGCGGGTTGAAGCCGATAAAATCGAAGCGATTGTAGCGGCGTCCAAAGAAAACCTGGAAAAAACCGCCGAACCTGTACAAGCCAAAAAATGCGAGCCGATTGCCGAAACCATCGAATTTGATGATTTCGCCAAGCTGGATTTGCGTATCGCCCGAATCATCAAGGCCGATCATGTCGAAGGCGCGGATAAGCTATTACAACTGACCGTGGATATCGGCGACGAAACCCGCAACATATTTGCCGGGATTAAATCCGCCTACAGCCCGGAAGATCTGGAGGGAAAATTAACCTTGGTTATCGCCAATCTTGCCCCCCGGAAAATGCGTTTCGGCTTGTCCGAAGGCATGGTGCTGGCCGCGGGTCCGGGCGGCAAGGATATTTGGATATTGAGTCCCGATAAGGGAGCGCAGCCGGGGATGCGGGTTAAGTAACGTTGCTACTGTTTCCCGCGCTCGGGCACGCGCGTCGGGAGTCGGAACAAGCCCGCCCTTGCTGTCGCCGGGCGGGCTTAATTGTTTATGTAACATTAGATCATCATTAACTTGCCGAACCGGCAAGTCTTAGCCGGAACATGTCAGCCTCACCTGAAAACCTCACCTTAATCGACCGGATAAATGCATTACTTCCGCAGACCCAATGCGGCCAATGCAGTTTCCAAGGCTGCCGCCCTTATGCCGAAGCCATCGCATCGAACAGGGCGGACATTAACCAATGTCCGCCGGGCGGCGACGAAGGCATACGCGATATCGCCCAGCTATTAGGCGTCCCGCCCAAACCGCTGAATAGCCAATTCGGCCTGCATAAGCCCCCAAGCGTCGCCTTTATCATTGAACAAGACTGCATCGGCTGCACCAAGTGCATTGCGGCCTGCCCGGTGGATGCGATAGTGGGTGCGGCAAAGTTCATGCACACGGTTATCGCCTCGGAATGTACCGGCTGTGAATTGTGCATAGTGCCTTGCCCGGTAGATTGCATCATCATGACGGCTCCACCGGAAATGAATTCTTCTTTACCCGCGCCGCCAACCAAAGCCGACCGACTGAGTCCGCAACAATCGGCACAGGCAAAACGGCGTTACGAGGCGCGCTGTTTGCGCAAAGACAAAGAAGAGGCCGAAAAAGCGGCGCGCGCCCAAAAGAAAAAACAGGCCTTGTTGAAAATGCAATCGGCAAAGAAATAATAAAGGGCAGCGTTTAAGTTCACTCGTCTCCAAGCGCCGGTTTCGCCACTCCGTTGGCGAAACTTCTTCGCTGAAGCTCAGTTCAGGATAACAAAAACGGGCATCTAGACAGACTTTGCGTTTATTAGTATCCATGAGATAATTTTAGTTTCGTCCATTTTAGCGGTTGGCTGTTGCTGTCTTGGATTAGATTTCCATATAGAAGCGCCGATCAAGCCGATTCCTCCATAAAAACAGCGTTTCAGTTTGTCAGATCGTATGCAATGACGCTGAAATGATTCGGTAACTATGAACTTCCAGCGAAGACTGCCAAACAAGGACAGTTCTTAGATTAAGACTCAAGTTTCCCCGAATTCTTTTTCACTAAGTAAATTTCATTTGACCATGCTACTGAGCGATACTCTTGAACAAGTTCTGGCCGAGCCTCAGTGTGTATTGATTTGGCATCACCTATTTGAACTCTGGCGTAAAGCGCACGACGACGAAGCGCGGCAACAAGTTTTGCAAAAATTACTGTGTTCCGTTCTGTCCGATCATAGGGCGGAAATACTGCGGCTAACTTTCTTGGCGGCTGTAACCGAGGATAATCGCTTTATAGAGAATGCAGCGATACAAACATTATGCCTTCCACCGTCCAATCCAGACCGGCTAGCCGGTTTTATTGCTTACTCATGGGGGTTTGCATTAAAAAACCAGGTTTCCAGGGATAGTTTTGTTGCCACTCTAGTTCGTTTCATGCTGCCTGACTTAGCGGCTAGATTGGCTCACAACGCCGTCGCGCTTTTGCCGGACAACTTACCGCCGAGGCTGCCGCAAACTATTGAGCGCATTGCTGTCATTGCACCCTACCTAGGCAATGAATTCCATACCCCCAGCAGCATGGTGGCAAATCAATGCGAAGTATTGGCTCGTGAAGGTAAATGCGTCTATGTCTTTAGTTGTCAGGAACTCCTGCCGCCGGATATGACCCTGTTCAGCGGGAGCACAGACCGCGTAATACTTGCCCCCTTTGAAATTCCTTATTGGCAAGAGGCGTTGCCGCCGGGAACCAAGCTGACTTGCAGTGACGACAATTTCAGCCTTGCGAGCCGTTGGCGACAAATGTTCTCTCTGATTGCCGCATTCGATCCCGATGCCATCCTATTCTGTGGTTTATACTCGCCGCTTGCAGCGGCTCTTTATAGCCGGCGGCCTGTCGTCGGATTAAATGTTCACGCACTCCCTCCGATGTCCCCGGTTGACGTTTGGTTAAGTTCAGGCGATCCCTCCGCCCCCCATAATCCCTGGAATAATATATTCGGAACGCCCAAAAATTATTTTCACCCCTACCGAATTAAATCTATGCAAGGCCCCTGGTCTATATCGCGTTCCGATTTGGGAATCGCGGACGATGCCATTATTTGGGTCACGGTTGGCGGTCGTCTTGAAAGCGAGATAATTGACCCTTGGGCTAAGCGGATAGGCGAAGTGCTTAACCACAACCCGCAACTAATCTGGTTGCTGGTGGGCGGTCCCGGTCATTTGCCTGCGGCGCTGAGTCATCTACCCACAAATCGGATCAAGCTTTTGGCTAAACGAAACGATATAGGCGATTTGTTTCAGTTATCGGATATTTATCTGAATCCGCCGCGAATGGGCGGCGGTTACAGTGTTGCGGAAGCGATGTCGGTAGGCTTGCCTGTCGTATCTTTTGCCGATTCCGATGGTGGCGACAAGGTGGGCGAGCGCGCGGCAAGGGATATTGACGACTACATGGAGAGTTTATCCGAGCTGACCGAGAACCCGGATTTACGTAAGCAAGTTGGCCAGGAACTGCTTGAGCGCTTCACTCGCCGTCTTGATCTCGCATCCTCCGGTCCGAGTCTTTTAGCGGCCTTTGACCAAGCCAAACGGTGCGCACAGGATCGCCTTTGTTAAACTTCTCTCGATTAATTATGATGCACACACCTAAACAATGATTGATAAACGCCCATCTTTGGTCATCTTTGGCTCAAGCAATATCCTCTCCGATCTATTCGATGCCGCATTGGCAACCGGCGTTCGCCCGACCAAAGTCGTGTTGGATGAACCTGAGCAATGCGGCCCTCGGGATATTCCTCTGCAGCATCGATTGCAGGCCTTGGCGCCGTTATCCCCTCCGCCCTTGTTGTTACCGATGGACAGCTTCGTTCCTGAACAAGATGAGCTTTATCTTCTGGGCCCTACGACGCCAACACGCGCTCGCCTTGCCGCATTTTTGGAAGACAAGTGGCGCTTGAGTTTTCATACATTAATACATCCGACCGCCTATGTGTCGCCCTTGGCAACGTTATCGGAAGGCGTATTCGTCGGCGCTAATTCGGTTATCGCTCCAGGTGCGATGCTGGAACCGCATGTCTTCATCAACCGTGGCGTAACGATAGGGCACGACAACCGCATTGGCGCTTTTTCCCGTATTCAGCCGGGCGTTAATCTCGGCGGGCTTTCGGTTATTGGCGAGCGGGTAACGATAGGCTTGGGCGCCACGGTTCTGGAACGACTGCGTATCGGCCATGATGCCGTCATTGCCGGCGGCGCCGTGGTGCTTAATGATGTGCCGCCGTCCGTGATGGTTGCAGGGATTCCCGCCACGGTACGTAAGCAGTTGGAGGTCGTAGGACAATAATATGGACACACGGGAATACATTATCAACTTGGCCTGTACGGGTCTGGTACCGACCAAGGCAATGAATCCTCATCTCCCATTGACACATCATGAAATCGTCGACGATGTCGCGAGATGTTTGGAACTGGGGGTTCAGATGGTACATCTTCATGCCCGTGGCGAAGACGGCGGCCATACAGGCGATCCCGAACCCTACGGCCGACTGATAGAGGCTATACGGCAACTGCCTGGCGGAAAAAATGCGGTGTTGTGCGTAACCACGAGCGGACGCCAGGATGTCAGCTTTGAGTCGCGCGCTCGGGTGCTTGATCTTGACGGCCAGATGAAACCGGACATGGCGAGCCTGACGCCGGGCTCGCTCAACTTTCTTCAACAAGCCAGTATAAACGCGCCCAAAACGATCCGGAGCCTGGCCCAGCGCATGCTTGAACGCGGCATTCGTCCCGAACTTGAAGTGTTCGATCTGGGCATGGCTAATTTTATACGGGTTCTTGCTAAGGAAGGACTGATCCAACCACCGTTTTACGCCAATTTATTTTTGGGAAATATTGCCGGAGCTCAGGTTGAGGATCTGCATCTAGCCGCGCTACGCTCCCCACTTCCGCCCGACACCGTTGTTTCGGTTGCCGGTATCGGTCGCGGCCAATTGCCTGCCAATATGCTTGGGTTACTGTTTACCGACGGCGTGCGTATCGGCCTGGAAGATAACTTGTGGCTTGATAGCGCTAGAACAAAACCTGCGACTAATCTAACCCTGACGCAACGGATTCAACGGATTGCCGACGAGCTGGAACGGCCACTGGCATCGAGAAGCACAGTGCGCGCCATGCTTGGACTGTAAAACCACACCATGACCGAACCGATTATTTCCATTGCGATGACTTCCCCGCCTTTTTTGCCCTTTACACGTCCTTCGATCGACGAGTCAACGATTGCCGAAGTTGCTAAGGTACTCCGCTCAGGCTGGCTGACCGGCGGCCCTAAAGTGCTCGAATTCGAGGCCGCGCTGTCGCGTTATTGCCAAGGCCGGACGGTCAGGACCTTTAACTCCGGCAGCGCAGCGCTGACTATCGCCCTGCGTCTCGCCGGGATTGGTCCCGAAGATGAAGTACTGACCTCCCCGCTCACCTGGGTTGCTACGCCAAACGTCGTTCTGGAAGTGGGTGCGCGGCCGGTGTTTGTCGATGTTGACCCGGTCAGCCGGAACATCGACCTATCGGCCGTTGAAGCGAATGTCGGGCCTCGAACTCGAGCACTGCTCCCTGTCGATCTTGCCGGACTGCCTGTTGACCGTGAGCGCTTGTATGCTATCGCATCGAAGCACCGGTTGAGAGTTATCGAAGATGCCGCGCAGTCGCTAGGGGCGCAATGGCATGGGCAGCCGATAGGTGCATTCGGCGACTTTGTCGCGTTTAGTTTCCATGCCAACAAAAACATCACCACCGGCGAGGGCGGCGCCTTGGTTATTCCGGACGACATCGACAGTGCCTTATGCGAACGGATGCGCTTACAGGGCGTATTTCGCAATCAAAACGGCGATATGGATGTCGATATCCGGGGCACCAAATCCAATCTGACCGATATTGCGGCGGCAATCGGGATTGGGCAATTAGAGCGCTTGTCCGAACTGACCCGTCGACGAAGAGAATTGGCACGATACTATTTTGAATGCATCCGTCGGGATATGGGGCTCGACTTGCCCGCCGCTGATTTTGTGCAGAGTAACTGGCATATGTTTCAAGTGCTCCTTCCTATCGGGACTGACCGTAGAGCCTTTATAGAAGACATGAAGACGGAAGGAATCGGGGTCGGCGTGCATTATCCCGCGGCTCATCTTTTCACCTTATACCGCAATCTGGGATACGCGCCGGGCGATTTTCCCGTTGCTGAAGACATTGGCCGGAGGACGGTTACACTGCCGTTATTTGCCGCCATGAGTCATGCCGATGTACAGCGCGTGTGCATTGCTTTAGAAAAAACATTACTCAGTGCGGGATTCTGAATAGCAACATGAAAAAAATACTCATACTCGGCGTAAACGGTTTCATCGGTCACCACTTATCGCGCCGTATTCTGGATTCAACGCCTTGGCAAATCTACGGTATGGATATGAATTCGGATCGAGTGACGGAAGAACTCGGTAACTCGCGTTTTCATTTTTTTGAAGGCGATATCACAATCAACCGGGAGTGGGTTGAATATCACATCAAGAAATGCGATATCGTTATTCCTCTGGTGGCTATCGCCACGCCCGCGATCTATATTTCCGATCCCTTGAGCGTGTTCGAACTCGATTTTGAAGCTAATTTGCCGATAGTCCGTGCCGCAGTGCGTTACGGTAAGCGGGTGATTTTTCCTTCGACCTCGGAGGTCTATGGAATGGCGACAGACGAAGAATTCGATCCCGAAACGACTCACCTGGTGTATGGTCCAATCGCCAAGTCGCGCTGGATTTACGCCTGCGCCAAACAGATGATGGATAGAGTCATCTTTGCCTACGGTCAGCAGGAAGGATTGCGTTTTACTTTATTTCGCCCGTTTAATTGGATAGGGCCAAGACTCGATTCCGTTCACGCCACCAAAGAGGGTTCAAGCCGGGTCATTACTCAATTTCTCGGGCAGATTATTCGCGGCGAGACGATAAAACTGGTCTCAGGCGGTGAGCAACGTCGATGTTTTACCTATATTTCCGACGGAATTGACGCGCTGCTGCGCATCATCGAAAACCCCGGCAATGTGGCGGACGGAAAAATCTATAATATCGGCAACCCGGCGAACGACTTCTCCGTTCGCGAAGTTGCCTCAAAAATGATAACGCTTGCGATGAATTATCCGGAGTTTGCCGAAGCGGCCGCGCAAGTCCGCATGGAAACCGTCACGCCGGAAAACTTTTACGGCACCGGTTATCAGGATGCATCAAGGCGTGTGCCTAATATTGCCGGTACCGTGCGCGACCTCGGCTGGACGCCTTATGTCGACATGGATGTTGCATTGCGTTTGATTTTTGATGATTACCGGAAAGATGCGGCGGCTGAAAATTATATGATCGACAGATGAGACTGTGAAAGTATTCGTTTTAGCACAAAAAGCAAAAGCACTCACCACGGAGGCACGAAGTACACGAAGGAAAAATAATTATTTAAATGTGAATTAAGAGCTAAAAATGTCCAGTCATGTAATTTCAAGACGTTACAAGCAGAACATTTTTAACGTGACCATTACTTAGAGCTAACTATCTGATTTTTAATTATCGAATTTAGCTCTTAATTCATATTTAAACTTTTAGTGTATTGAAAACTTCGTGTCCTTCGTGCCTTCGTGGTGAATAGTTTTTTTAACCGATTTTGATCATACTTTCACAATCTCCGGAGAGTAGGAACGATAACAAGCATCGATTCGTAACGCTAGCCGACGCCTAACTCCTCATCGATACCAAAGATTTCGCTCAGAATAAGCCGATAGCTTTTGCCCGCGCAGGACGGTATGCCTTCGATAATCCCACTGCCCTGACCGGGTTCCGGCAAACAATAAACCCAAGCGTCTTGCACCGATCCTACAACAAGCGGCGAATCGGTGGTGGCAAAAATCTGGGCATGAGGCAACAGGGTTTGAATCGCGGGCAAAATCCGCCGTTGCCATTTGGGATGGAGATGAATATCCACTTCGTCGAGCAACAGAATAACAGGCTGAGCAAACACGTCGCGCTGTTCCTGCCAAGGAATGGCTTCCAGCCTTAGCGATAAATCCGCCACCCAGCTGATGATCGATTTGAGGCCGTCGGACAAAGCATCAAGATGAATGCTATCGCCGTTCACCCGCACGGTCACGGCAAAAGGCGAGCGTTCCAGACGAAACTCAAGCTCCAAGCCGCAGATGTCGCGAATCAAGGCCGTTATTCTGTTCAAGGCCCGATCGTAAACCAGAGCCGCCCCCTCATCGCCGTCCGCTTTAGCCAAAGCGGATTGGGTGCGATTGTTGGCTATCCACTGCAATAACACCGGCGAACGGCCGGCGCCGTCAAAAGACAACGCGGCTTCAAAAGGCGAGCTGGTGATTGGATTAATCGACGGCATTCGGGTCTCGCGTAAGGTCCGTTGTCCGGAATAGGCGAAAGCGGCATAAGAAAATCGGCTTTGGCTATGACCATGAGTCGGTTGAAACGCATGGACTAAGGTTTTATACAGATGCAAATCTTGTTTAACATCTTTCAAGCCGTGACCGAAAAAGTAATTGTGCGGAAGATCGCTGGTTTGAACCGCATATTCGCCGTAACGATTGGAAAAGGTGCTGTGCGACGGCAGCGCGCTACGCGAATAGCGAAAACCGTAAGATCCGGCTTTGCCGTCGAAAATAAAATCCGCACCGCTGTTCGAGCCGCGAAACCTCCGGCGAATAAAGCTGTTGGTGTTATTAATGTCGAAAATATCGGCCAACGCATAGAGCAAGGTACTTTTTCCGCAACCGTTCGGCCCGGTAAACAAATGAATTTCGGCTTTTTCGGCGTCTCGCTCGACCGACGCCAGGGGTTTAAAATCGATAGAAACATCGTCGAATACTCCCACTTGATGTAAAGCAAGAGATTCCACGCGATACGGCTTTGACATGAGGGCGCTCCAATAAAGTGATTGAGTTAATTCGGGGGTTATTGATAGTTCAAGGAGGAATTCAGGATAAGCGCTACGCTAATGCAAGCGCAAAAGTCAGCGCGGTCAATTAAAAGGATAGATAACCGAACTCATTAACCGACATCCGACCCTGTTTCGAAGAAATTTTGCTTGAAAAGAGTCTATGAATCTTTATAACCTCGGTTGCCTATATAAGACCGGCAACGATTCCTGCATAACCTTGAAAGGATGCTGAAAGGTTGCAATGCTAAACTCGCATATCAAAAGGCTGCTGTAAATACGTGCAATCACATAAGCATGCAATCTCTCGTTAACGACAAAAATATGAAACGGCTATCGGCATTACCGGGTTAATACTTACACCGGCTCAACCTTAACGTACAATTTAGCCTTCGACATCACCCGGCCGCAGAGCATAAGGAACACTAAAAATCATGGGGATACTCAGCATATTACTGTGGACGCCGGCGGCCGGAGTCTTGCTCTTGGCTTTAACGCCCGGCCGAAACATTCAGCTCATCCGCTACATTGCCAATCTGTTTACTACTGTTGCGTTCTTGTTGGTCTGTTGGCTTCTGAGCCTTTATAACGCGCACGATGCGGGCTTACAGTTTGGTGAATATTATCCGCTTAATCCTAAATTAGGCAGCGCATACGCCTTGGGCGTAGACGGTTTATCGATGCCGATGCTGGCGCTGGCGACCTTGCTCAGCTCTATAGCGTTGATGGCTTCATTCACGGTAGCGCACAGCATCAAGGGTTATCATGTCTGCATCTTGTTGCTTGAATTCGGCATGTTGGGCGTGTTTTTGGCCCAGGATTGGGCCTTGTTCTATATTTTCTGGGAAGTCACGTTAATCCCGCTGTTTTTCTTGATTGGCCGCTGGGGCGGCAAACGGCGGCATGCGGCCAGCTTGAATTTTGTGCTGTACACAATGGGCGGCTCGATTTTCATGCTGATCAGCTTGCTGGCGGTCAGTCAATACGATCTTGAGCACGGCGGCTCTTTGATGTCGTCGATGCATCAGGCTGCGCAAGACATGCCACGGATTGAACAGGTTTTAGTGCTGCTCGGTTTTTTGATCGGTTTCGGCGTAAAAATGCCGGTTTTTCCTCTGCACGGCTGGTTGCCGCTGGCGCACGTCGAAGCGCCCAGTCCGGTCAGTATTTTGCTGTCCGGTATTTTGCTGAAAATGGGCGCTTACGGTTTGATCCGGGCCGTGGTGATGCTGCCTGAAGCGGCCTTATTGTTGCAGCCGGTGCTGATTTTTCTCGGCTTGTTCGGCATGCTTTACGGCGGCCTTTTAGCTTGGCGGCAAAGCGACCTTAAAGCGATGGTGGCTTATTCTTCAATCAGCCACATGGGCATCGTCTTGCTGGGCATCGCGACGTTAAATGAAGCCGGCATGACCGGCGCGGTACTGCAAATGACCGCGCACGGCCTGATTGCCGCGGCGCTGTTTCTGCTGGTCGGCCTGCTGTATGAGCGCACCCATACCCGCAATATCCAGGATTACAGTTGTTTAATTCAAGTGATGCCGCGCTTCACGCTATTCTTGACTTTAGCCTTATTGGCGGCGATGGGCTTGCCGGGTTCGGTCGGCTTTATTGCCGAATTGCATACCTTGATCGGCAGCTTTCGCATCTTCCCAAACGTCGGTTTGGGCATCGCTTTAATGGCGTTTTTTAGCGTCAGCATCTTAATCGGCGCCGCCTACGCGCTACGCACCATCAGCCTGCTGTTTACCGGACCGGGCAAGCCGCAAATGCAGCAGCTTGAAGATATGACAGCGCCGGAATTACTGGCGGCCGGAATACTGGCTTCGGGTATCGTCTTGTTCGGCCTGTTGCCGGCGCCGCTGCTGGAATTGTCGGCCGCCACCCTCAGCCAGATGAACGCTACAATCAGTCAACGGATTTTGTAGAATTAGCCATGCAAGAGTCTTCTTTAACATTACGCGAACGCATCACCACGGCGCTCAATCATCTGGATCATGTTCTGCCGGGACAGGCGCCGATCCTCGATTTCGTCCATCACAATACTCTGCACGGCTTTCAGCATTTGCCGTTTGAGCAAGCTTTGGCTGAATTCGAAGCGTTGACCGGTATTCACTGTTACCTTCCCGAGGCGCGAAACCGGGAGTTTTACCGGCAAGGCCGTATTGACGAGGACGACCTGTCCGCCGCGTTTGCGCAATGTCCGAACCTGCAATCGGAGCAAATCGTTTGCACCTTGAAAGACCGGACGATCACCCGGCAGGCGATTTATCGCATTGCCTTGTTATTCGATTTGCAGGCGGTCAGCGTCAGCCGGTTAAATTGGCAAATAGAAGAATTGGCGGCGCTGGATGCGGTGCAAGCCGATGTGCCCGAACCGATTCGGCAACGCCTGCTTGCCGAAGACAGCCAAGTTATCCGGCAGTTGTGGGAAAGCATTTTAACCAAGCTCGGACTGGAACAGGCGGCTTTACATCCTGAAAATATGCTCGATCTGTCGCTGGAACAGGCCGAAGACTGGCTCGCGCAACGTCAACAACATGCAAGCTCCGCGTCTGCTCCCGACAGACTTTCGGCAGATACAGCCTCTATGGCAATGCATCAGCAGATGCGGCAACAGGCGGGCACGGAGCTCGATCAATTGCTCGGCGAAATAGGCAACAACATTAGCTTACGAGGCTTCATCCTGACCTTGAGCGGCATCGATATTCTCGAGGCTATCCGGTCGCAGCTGATACGTTTTTGCGCCTCCGGGTTGGATGAAGGCATCGCGGCTTGGCAATTGCCCGAGCGCAGCCGCTTAGGTCTTTATGCCGCCTGGCGGGCAACCGCTCAGTATGACGCTAATCCTTTTCTGCATGAATTGATCGACTGGCAACACATTATCGCCGAATTGCCCGAAGATGCGGTCGATACCATCATCCTGCAACTGGGTCATCTGGAAATACCGCAAACGCAGTGGGAAGGCTATCTGCGCCGACTGGCCTTGGAAATACCCGGCTGGTCCGGGCTGATTAACTGGCGGCAGCATCACCTGAACTACCAAACCGGCAATGACGCCGCGCCAACGCTGGCCGATTATCTGGCTATTCGCCTGACCTTGGATCGCCTCTGGCTGAATCAGATTTGCCGCGACACCTGGAAAATCGAAGCCAAGCTCAGTTCAATTAGCGGCTATTTTCGTAAGAATCTGTCCGAATTCATGGTGCGCAGCCGTTTGTATCGGGGCGATTTGCCGGAATATCTGGCTCACCGCGCCCAGGCACAGACTTTACACGCCGGTTCCGAGCGTTATGACCGTAGCGATTGGCAGCAACTGGCCGACCTGATTTGGACTTGGCAATGCAGTCCGTTGGCGGGCAAGAGCATTCTTACTCATTTCCCACATAACAGCGGCTGGCGTTTATTTCGTTTATGCCAACATCTGGGGCTTAGCGCGGCCGACCTGCAACCCTTGGTCGCACAAGATTTGCACGCCCTGTTGGCGGTATTGGACGCGTTCACCCTGACCGAGCGCAGCAAAATCTGGCTGCTTGCTTACGAGCATCATTATCGGGAAAGATTTTTCCAGGCGGTGCGCGCCAATCATCATCGCGGTCGCTGGGCCGAACGAAAAAATCGTCCCGACGCGCAAATCATCTTTTGCATGGACGACCGCGAGGAAGGCTTTCGCCGCCATCTTGAAGAACTCAATCCCGCGCTTGAAACCCTGGGCGCCGCCGGATTTTTCGGGGTCGCGATGAATTACAAGGGTTTGGACGACAGCAAGGTCACGCCATTATGTCCGGTGGTGGTGACGCCTGCACACGAAGTCCATGAAATCCCTAAACCGGGCAATGAGCCTCTGTTGCTTAAGCATAAGCGCGGACGCAAATTGAAACATCGGTTTGTCGGTCTGCTGCATCGGGGCTTGCGCCGTAACCTGCTGTTGTCGCATGCGCTTATCGATGCGATTGCACCGATTACTTTCGCCGGGCTATTGGCTAAATCGCTCTTGCCCAAAGCCCAGCAAAGCTTGATTTCCGGCGTGGCGCGTCGGGTGTCTGCCGACGTTGACACGCAGTTACTGTTTACCTCTGAAGATGAAGCAACGCTTGCCACGCCGGACTGCACAAAACTGGGTTTTACCGATCGCGAACAAGCCGACCGGGTTGCAGGCTTGCTGCGCAACACCGGTTTAACTTACGGCTTCTCGGAACTGGTCGTGCTGATGGGACACGGTTCGATCAGCCAAAATAATCCGCATTTGGCGGCTTACGATTGCGGCGCCTGTAGCGGTCGGCACGGCGGCCCCAATGCCAGAGTGTTTGCGGCGATGGCGAATCGCCCGGAGGTACGCGAGCTGTTAGCGGAACGCGGCATCGATATTCCAGTCGACACGTGGTTTATCGGCGCCGAGCACAACACCTGCAATGAAGAAATCAGCTGGTATGACCTTGACCGGCTTCCGTCCGAACGACTCAACCGGCTCAACAAGTTGCAACAGGAGCTAGGCCATGCCCAGCAAATGTCGGCGCACGAGCGTTGCCGCCGGCTGGCTTCAGCTCCGCGCAAGCCGACGCCCGAACAGGCCTTGGCTCATATACAACAGCGCGCCGCCGATTTCTCCCAAGCGCGGCCTGAACTCGGTCACGCCACCAATGCCTCTGCGCTGGTAGGGCGGCGTTCTTTAAGCCAAGGCGCATTCTTTGACCGGCGAGTCTTTTTGATTTCCTATGATCCGACGCAAGACCCCGAAGGCAACGTGCTGGAAGGTATCTTACTGGCTGTGGCTCCCGTTGGGGCAGGTATTAATCTTGAGTATTATTTTTCCACCGTCAATAACGAACGTTTCGGCTGCGGTTCTAAAGTGCCGCATAACGTCACCGGCTTTTTCGGCGTCATGGAAGGAGCAAGCAGCGATTTGCGAACCGGCCTGCCCCAGCAAATGGTTGAAATCCACGAGCCGATGCGTCTTTTGCTTATGGTTGAGGCCAAAACTTCGGTGTTGGAGCAAATTTACCACCGGCAGGAAAGCATACGGGAACTGGTCGCGGGCGGCTGGGTACAGCTTAGCGCTAAAGACCCGGACAGCGGCGAGATTTTCTTGTTTCAAGCGAATGCGGGATTTGTACGTTGGCAAGCCGAAGCAAAAGACTTGCCGGTTCGAGAGAATTCACCGGATTGTTACTGGGGGCAAACGCTGCCGGTATCGCCGGTGCTTATTAAACAACCTGACATAATTTTCCGGGAGTTTAATTAATGGACTCATTAGTCGTTTTAATCCCCTTAATGCCCTTGGTCGCCGCTTTGGTTATCGGCCTCGGCCATCTGTTTGGCGCGATCGGCGGTGAAGCCGATGAAACCCTAACGGCGGACATTGCAAGCTGGACCATCATCATGTCCTGCTTGCTAAGCTTGACCTTGCTGATTGCGGACTGGCTGGGTAAAAATAGCGCTTCCTATACCGTAGGCCATTGGCTGAACAGCGATACGCTGGACATATCGCTAAATTTTATCACCACCGGTTTTAATGTTCGTTTGGCCGCGCTGTTTTCAATGCTACTGGCCATCGTCACCCACTTTTCGATTAACTATATGCACCGGGAAGCCGGCTATCACCGCTTCTTTTTTATCTTGAGCCTGTTTTCGTTTGCAATGTTGCTGCTGGTATTATCGGCTAACGCCGTCGGCACATTTATCGGCTGGGAACTGGCGGGACTCTGCTCCTATTTCTTAATAGCTTATGCTTACGACCGGCCGGTTGCCGCCGCCAATGCAACGCGCGTGTTTGTGACCAACCGTATCGGCGACGCGGCCTTCGTGTTGGGCGTAGGCTTAGGCTACGCTTGGGTTGGCAGCGTTAACTGGGACATTATCGGCGCGGCATCGGCACAATTAACCCCAGGCGAGACCACTTCAATTGCGCTGTGTTTTGCGGTCGCCGCCTTTGCCAAATCGGCGCAACTGCCGTTTACGCCCTGGTTGGCGAAAGCAATGGAAGGGCCTACGCCCTCAAGCGCGGTCTTTTACGGCGCAGTCATGGTTCATGCCGGCGTCTACCTGATTATTTTATTAAAGCCGATTTTTGAACATGCGCCTTTGGCTATGGCCGTTGTCGCCATCGTCGGGTTGATCACAGCGCTTTATGCTTTTGTGGTTGGCTTGACCCAGACCGATGTTAAAAGCTCATTGATTTTTGCGACGTCCGGCCAATTAGGCTTGATGTTCCTGGAATGCGGCTTGGGCTTTTGGCGATTGGCCGCTTGGCATCTTTGCGCTCATGCTGCAGTTCGCGGCTATCAATTCCTGACTGCGCCTTCCTTGATGCATAATGTGCAGGGATTGGATACCGCTCCTACGAACAAGGTTCCGACTTGGCTGTTCGTAGCTTCTTTGCAACGTTTCTGGCTGGACCCCATGACCGACTGGGCGCTGGTCAAGCCGGTACGCGGCTTGGCCCACGATCTGAGCTATTTTGACGATCATATCGTTGACCCGCTGATGGGCGGGGCGGCTCCCGCAATCCGGGCGATATCGTCGCTGGCGCAACTGGAAGAACGGATCATAGGCGCTCACCTGGATAACGATTCAGATACCTTTGCCCAAGGCAGCGGTTTGGCGGGAAAACTCACCGAATGGACAGCGGCTGTGCTGCACTGGTTCGAAGATCGCTTTGTCTTGCGCGGCATCGGCAAAAATGCAATCAATTACGGCCGACGGCTTGGCCATATTGCCAACAAGTTTGAACAATCCGTGCTCAGGCCCCGCTATCTGGTGCTGTTTGTCTTTATAACATTGCTCGTTGCATTTTGAGACGCTAACGGAAAAGGCCCATTAGCCACACGATGGCGATTAAAAATCGTTTTTTTATGTTTTATAACCGAACCTACTCCTGATGGATATTACTGTTACTCCTTGGTCAGCATCGGTGGCTTTCCCATTGCTGACTGCGCTGACGCTGGTGCCGCTGGCGGCCACCATCGCTATCCTGTTTTCACGGTCATCGAAGGTTGCACTGCGTTTCGGTTTTGCCGGAGCGCTGTTGACACTATTGCTGAGCATCTATCTGTTGACGGTGTTCGATTCCGCCAGCCCCGGCATTCATTTGGTTGAGGATGTGCATGTTGCCGGACTCAGTTACCGGGTCGGCGTCGACGGCAGCAATATTTTGTTTATCCCGTTGACCGCAGTATTAACTTTGCTGGCGTTAATTTATACCTTGATTACCCGGCATGTGACCGACCGGCTGTTTATCGGCTGCCTATTGGGCTACGAAACCGTGTTAATCGGCGCTTTTGCCGCACTGAATGTGATGCAATTTTGGCTATGGTGCGTGCTGGAACTGATTCCTGTCGCGCTGTTGACCGCTCATGCCGGAACCGGACAAAACCGGCGCTGGGTTGTCGTACAATTATTGCAATATTGGGTCAGCGGTTTGCTGATGACCTTGGCCGGTTTTTTATTGCTGGCTTTCGGCTTAATCGATTCCGAACATGCGCTGACCTTCGATTGGCTGACACTCAAACAAAATAACGCTTATTTAAACGATGAAGTATTGATTTTTATTTTGCTGTTTTTGGGCTTTGCGATTCGGATGCCGTTATTTCCGTTTCACGGCTGGCTGCCGGTACTGGCCGAACAAGGCACGGTCGCCAGTGCCGCCATTTTTCTGGTGGGCCTGAAATTGGGTATTTATGCGCTGATTCGCTTCATCTTGCCGATGGTGCCCGGCGTTGCCGAACAATGGTCCGGATTCGTGGTCACGTTGGGCTTGATCAGCATCTTCTACGGCGCCTTGCTGGCGTTGATGCAAATCAATATTCGCCGACTATTGGCTTTTGCGGTGATCAGCCAAACCGGTATGCTGGTTATCGGCACGTTTTGTTTTAACGAAAACGGCCTGGAAGGCAGCCTGTTGTTGTCGGTAGCCTACGGTCTGGCGACGGCGGGCATGCTGTTCAGTGTCGGCCTGATTTATGAGCGTTGCCGTACCGCTTATCTGCCGCGCTTGGGTGGACTGTTCGACACCAACGGTACGCTAGCCTTACTATTCCTGATTTCCGCGCTGAGCACTATGGTGATGCCCGGTACGCCGGGTTTCGATGCGGCGCATTTGCTGGTGGAAGGGATTATTGAAGAAGACGGCTGGTTGCTGGCCATTGCCATTTTGGTGGGCAATGTGATGTCCGCGGCGTTTTTATTATGGGCTTTCCAGCAAATATTTATGGCCGCCCCTAAACGTGCCGCTCAACCTTACAGCTGCGCGCACCACCCGGTTTGGAAGGAGCGTGTTATCACCGCCGTGATTTGCCTGTTGCTGATCGGCACCGGTTTTTATACGACGCCGTGGCTGAATTTTATCGATCAGGATGCGGCCGCTATCGGCAAACAATTTCCGATTCATGCCACGCAACCTACCGGCGCTACCCAGGACGGCCAACATGAATAATGCCTGCTTTCCTGTTCTAAGCCTGATTATTTTGCTGCCTTTATTCGGCGCGATGGCTGTAGCCGTCAGCCGTAACATTCGACTCGCTAAAAATATTGCTCTTGGGGTAGCGGCCCTGGAGCTAATTGCAACCTTGGCCGCAGTGCTGTTGTTTAACGCCGAACTCGGCAATGACTTTCAGTTGGTCGAGCGCCACACCTGGATACCCAGCCTGAATATCGAATACCTGATTGGCGTGGACGGCATTTCCATCTTGTTTTTGCCGATGTCCGCGCTGCTGACATTAATGGCGATCCTGGCTTCGTGGAATTCGGTGCAACATCTGACCCGCTTGCATTTCGCCTTGTTGCTGGTCCTGGAAAGCATCACCCTCGGCGTATTTTTGGCGCTGGATATGGCGCTGTTCTTCTTGTTCTGGGAACTCACCTTGCCGCCGATTTTCTTTTTAATCAGTTTATGGGGCATCGGTTCGGGGCGACGTAGCGCAGCAATAAAATACACGCTGTTTATGCTGTTCGGCGGCGTGCCGTTATTGTTTGCAATACTCATATTGGCAATCAATCATGCCACGGCAGTGGGCGGCACCGTTCCGCAAGATATGGCTTTCAGCTTGCCGGTGTTATTGGCAACGCCCTTGCCGGATGAGCTGCAAGCGCTGGTGTTTTTATTGTTATTGCTCGGTTTCGCCGTTAAAACGCCGTTGGCGCCGTTTCATACTTGGTTGCCTACGGTTGCGATGGAAGGCCCGGCGCAACTGACCGCGCTATTGACCGGCCTGAAACTCGGCGCTTTCGGCATCATTCGTTTTGCGATGCCGTTGGCGCCTTCCGCGGCCGTTCAATACAGTTGGGTGCTGGGCATACTCGGCGCGATCACACTGGTTTACAGCGCGCTGATTGCGTTGCAGCAAACCAACCTGCGCCGCTTGCTGGCTTACGCCAGCATCAGTCATGTCGGCTTGGTTATCGTCGGCGTCGCCTCGTTAAATATGCAAGGTCTGCAAGGCGCCATTTTTCAATTGTTGAATTTCACTATGGTGGCCGGCTCATTGATGCTGGTAGCCGGTTTTATTCAGCATCGTTTAGGCAGCACCGAAACCATTCATCTGGGCGGTCTGGCTAAAGCGATGCCGCAATTGACTTGTTTTTATTTTGTATTCGCGCTGGCCAGCATAGGTTTGCCTGGAACCAGCGGCTTCCCGGCCGAATTACTGTTGATAGTCAGCACCATGTTGGCGCATCCCAGTATCAGCATCGCGGCCTTGGTCGGCGCGGTGCTCAGCGCTGCCTATATGTTGTCCTTTACCCGCCGCGCCTTTTTCGGTGCCGTCACTCAGACCGACGTCGAACAAGTGCAGGACTTGCGCCCCCGCGAGCTGACGTTGTTGTGCGTATCGGCCTTATTAATAGTGGCTTTCGGTTTTTTTCCGAATAGCGTATTGAAAACCAATAGGGCAAGCGCAGAGGCTTGGCTGTCGCGGTTACTGGATCAGCCGGTGCTGGCAAGCAAGGTTGAGCGGGATTAACAGGCTTTCTCCCTGTAACATGGTCAAACCCGTAGACAATCTTGTTCCTTTTGACGGCGAGCTTTACTTATACCGCAATTTCTACAGTTTGCCGGAATCGGATTGCCTGTTTGCCCAGTTGCAAACCGAGCTGGCTTGGCAAGAAGAAAGCCTTTTTATTTATGGCCGCTGGGTTAAAGTACCTCGCCTGATGTGTTGGTATGGCGATAGCGATGCCTGCTACCGCTATTCGGGCGTCAATCATCAGCCGATGCCGTGGACGCCGACGCTACAGACCATCAGGGAAAGCATTGAACGGCAATGCCGGTATACATTCAACAGCGTATTGGCCAATTTGTACCGAGACGGTAAAGACTCGATGGGCTGCCATGCCGATGATGAAAAAGAGTTGGGGCAAAATCCGGTGATTGCATCCTTGAGTCTGGGCGATCAACGCTTGTTTAAGTTGCACCATAAAAAATGCCGGGAAAAACTGGACATCGTTTTAGGCCACGGCGATTTATTAATAATGGCCGGAACCTTGCAGCAGCACTGGCTGCATTCGGTGCCTAAAACAAAAAAATTGAAAACGCCGCGGATTAATTTGACCTTTCGGAAAATTGAGGCGGCGACTCGAGGAACAAACTAAAAACCGCCTGCATTTAGCTTGTTCCGAAAGCCGTGGCCCTCTATTGTTGAGTCTTTACCAAATCAAATCATCGGGAACCTGATACGCTGCATAAGCATCCTCTACCGCCGTATCGACTGCTTTACCGGGCTCATTAAAAACAGTCACACTGGCCGTATCGCGCGCTTGTATTTTTCTCGCCACCTCGGCGGATATAACTTCATAGTGTTGCCCGAGCTTTACGATAGCCAGCCGCCCCTGGGCAAGTTGATCGCGCATTGCCTCTGAGACATACAAGCGCTTGACCTTATTATCATCGGTAAAATTAAAAGCCAAGCCTTCTGCATCCCTAGGCAGCTTGTTGGCCTCAATCATCTGTTTTACTTGAGCGGCCAACTCTTTTTGCTCTTCCTGCTGCCGACGTAACTGGTTAAGCTCCCTGTCCCTTTCTATTTTTTCAGCTTGTGCTTTTTGCGCCAGCTCTTTGGCTTCATCAATCACTTCAACTTTATTTTTACGCTGCTGCTGAGTTTGTTTACGTTTATCGGTTTTAACGCTTTTAGCTTGAGCGGCGCTGACTAAACCGGATTTTAGCAATTGTTCTTGTAGTGATAACTTTGCCACAATTATTCCACCGTAACTGATTTTGCAAGATTTCTGGGCTGGTCGACATCCGTACCCTTTAAAACCGCGACATGATAAGCCAGCAGTTGCAAGGGGATCGTGTACACAATAGGCGAAATCTCATTGCCGACTTGAGGTACTTTTAAGATTTGTACATTTTCATCATTTGCGGTCGCTAAGGTTTCATCCATAAACACGATAAGCTGTCCGCCTCTAGCGCTGACTTCCTGCATATTCGATTTCAGTTTTTCCAGTAGGCTGTTGTTCGGCGCGACGATCACCACCGGCATATCGGCATCGATTAACGCCAAGGGGCCGTGTTTTAACTCACCTGCCGGATAAGCCTCGGCATGAATATAAGAAATTTCCTTTAATTTTAACGCACCTTCCATCGCGATCGGATAATGGGTGCCGCGGCCTAAAAACAAGGCATGCTGTTTTTCGGCAAACTGCTCGGACAGGTTTTTAACTTCATCGTCCAGCTGTAACGCTTTTTCAATTTTTCCCGGCAAACTGAATAATTCCGAGGTAATTTTTTGCTCCGTTATATCGCTCAGCTGAAACCGCCTGCCGATTGCAATGACCAACAGCATTAATGTTGTGAGCTGGGTGGTGAACGCTTTGGTTGAGGCAACACCGATTTCAGGACCTGCGCGCGTCATTAAGACCAAGTCGGACTCCCTAACCAGCGAACTTTCCGGCACATTGCAAATAGCTAATGAATATTTTGCGCCCAATTTTTTAGCTTCTAATAATGCGGCCAAGGTGTCGGCGGTTTCGCCGGATTGTGAGATGGTAACAACCAAGGTATCCGGCGCTAAGACCGGATTTCTATAGCGGAATTCACTCGCCACTTCGATGTTGCAGGGCACATGAGCTAACTCCTCGAACCAGTAACGCGCGACCAAACCTGCATGGTAGCTGGTTCCACAAGCTAAGATCTGAATAGCTTTTATGTTGTCGAACACTTCGGCGGCGTTATGACCGAACGCGTTTTCCTGCAAGCGGTTGTTGATGAATCTGCCCTCCAGCGTTTGCGCAATAGCGACCGGCTGCTCATAAATTTCTTTGAGCATGTAATGACGGTATTCGCCTTTTTCGACAGCGTCTGCGGTTAACTGGCTTTGTCTAACCGGACGCTTGACAAGCTGGTCTTGCGCGTCATAAATCAGCAGTTCATTAATGCTTATCTTGGCGATGTCGCCTTCTTCGAGGAAGATAAAGCGTTGCGTTACCGGCAATAAGGCGGCAACATCGGAAGCTATAAAATACTCGCCAAAACCGACGCCTATCACCAGAGGGCTGCCTTTTCGGCAGGCTATCAAGGTATCGGGTTCATCAGTGCTGATTATGCCCAAAGCATAAGCACCATCCAATTTTTGCACGGTCTGTTTAACGGCGCTCAGCAAATCATTTGTAGCTTCCATGGCGTGGTAAATTTCATGCACGATCACTTCAGTATCGGTTTCCGACGTGAACTCGTAGCCATTTTGCAGCTGTACTTCTCTTAAATGCTCATGGTTTTCGATAATACCGTTATGAACTACCGCCACTTTATGTCGGCAAATATGCGGATGCGCATTAGCCGTACTGGGCTTTCCGTGAGTAGCCCAGCGAGTATGGGCTATACCGATGAAACCTGAAATGGGATCGGTCTCCAGCAACGCTTCCAGGCCTTTGACTTTACCTAGTTCACGCTTCCGGTAGATTTGCTGATTGCTGATAACCGCCAATCCAGCCGAATCATAACCGCGATATTCCAGGCGCTTCAGCCCTTCCAATAAAATGGGCACTACGTTTCGTTGCGCGATACCACCTACAATTCCACACATATTATGTCTCCTTTTTAACGGGTCGCTGCCATCCGGCAAGTGATATCTGTTTGGCTCGGCTTAAAGTCAACTGATTTTCAGGGCTGTCTTTGGTAATAGTCGATCCTGCGCCTATCGTCGCATTTTTGCCAATCCTAACCGGAGCGACTAACTGACTGTCGGAGCCTATAAAAGCACCGTCTTCAATAACGGTTCTAAACTTGTTGGCACCATCATAATTACAGGTAATCGTGCCGGCGCCGATATTGACTTTACTGCCCACCGTAGTGTCGCCGATATAACTTAAGTGATTTATTTTACTGCCCGAGGCTACCGACGATTTCTTAATTTCTACAAAATTACCTATATGAACATCATTAGCCAGAATGCTTTCCGGTCTTAATCTGGCAAACGGACCTATCTTGCTGCCTTGTCCTATCGTCGCATCTTCAATAATACAGTTGGCAAGAATCTCTACATTATCGCCAATAATGGAGTTTTTGATATTAGTATTAGCACCTATCTTGACATGGCTACCGATACTGTTCTTTCCTTCCAGGATCACATTAATATCGATTTCTATATCTTGACCCAAACTTTCTATGGTTCCCCGCTGATCGAAACGCATCGGATCTCTTAAGGTAACACCCCGCGCCATCAAGCTATTGGCTTGCTCTTGCTGATAGATGCGCTCCAAATAACTGAGCTGCATACGATTATTAACCCCGAGCACCTCGTCCTCGGTTTCCGGCCGACTGGTCACGATGTTGATTTGGTCGGCTACCGCCATTTCAATGACATCGGTCAAGTAGTACTCGCCTTGAGCGTTGCTATTGTTCAGCCGGCTCAGCCATTTTTTTAATTGTTTGCCTTGCACTGCCATGATGCCGGTATTGACCTCATTGATCTTTTTTTGATCAGGCGTCGCATCTTTTTCTTCGATAATTTTGGTAACCTGTCCGGCATCATTTCGGATTATTCTTCCGTAACCGGATGGGTCGGCAAGGTTCACGGTCAGTAAAGCCAAAGCCCGGTCATTGACATTATTGATCAGCAATTTGACCGTTGTTAATTTTAACAACGGTACATCGCCATACAGTATCAAGACCGTATCGGAATCGGCAATTTGATCACTGGTTTGTTGCACCGCATGACCCGTGCCTAATTGCTGCTTTTGTTCTATCCAGTCGGCTTCCAAGTGGCTTAGAGCCTCTGTAACCAGCTCCGCACCGTGGCCGACCACGATTTTAATAGTATTGTTTTCCAAGTCGCTACTCATGTCATAAACATGTTGCAGCAGAGGTCTATTGGCAATTTTATGCAAAATCTTAGGCAACTCCGAACACATGCGCGTTCCTTTGCCTGCAGCTAATATAATGGTGGTTATTTTCATTGTCGTATCCCGTTAAACTAAAAAAGCCCGATAGCGCTTCAATTCGCTATCGGGCTTTTCAATCAAAAAGGGTAGAAGACTGCCATGCTATATTTCAACTACCCGCCGCGTTTTCTAAGTCTATCTACAGACCTTAATTGCATAATGGCTTCCTGCAATTGTGCCTGGGCAACGGCAAAATCAATTTTGCCTGATTTGTCAGCCAATGCTTCTTCAGCTCTGGCTTTTGCTTCTATTGCCGCAGCCTCATCAATATCTTTCGCTCTTATCGCCGTATCAGCCAGGATGGTAACCAGATGCGGTTGTATCTCCAGCATACCTCCTGATACATAAAACGGATAAACTTCCTTATCGCTGACTTGTACCCGTACTTCACCGGGCTTGAGCTTTGTTATTAATGGCGCATGCCGAGGCGAAATACCCACTTCGCCGAGTTCGGCAGGAGCAAATACCATTTCCGCCAATCCGGAAAATATTTCCTTTTCTGCACTAACGATGTCTACATGTACGGTCATGGTCATGTTTGTTACCTACCAGTTTTTATTGCTTATTTCATGCCTTTTGCTTTCTCAAGTACTTCTTCTATGGTTCCGACCATATAAAAAGCTTGCTCAGGAACGGCATCATATTCACCGTCGATAATGCCTCTAAAGCCGGCAATAGTATCTTTCAGTGACACATATTTACCAGGTGAACCGGTAAACACTTCAGCAACGAAGAAAGGTTGAGACAGGAATCGTTGCATTTTACGCGCTCTCGATACGGTTAATTTATCTTCTTCAGATAATTCGTCCATACCTAAAATTGCGATAATATCGCGCAATTCTTTGTAGCGTTGCAAAATACCTTGAACTTTACGAGCGACATCATAATGCTCCTGTCCGATAACCAAAGGATCCAGCTGACGACTGGTAGAATCCAACGGGTCAATCGCAGGATAAATACCTAATTCGGCAATTTGACGCGACAATACAACGGTCGCATCCAAATGCGCAAACGTGGTTGCAGGCGATGGATCGGTCAAGTCATCAGCAGGCACATAAACCGCTTGGATAGAGGTAATAGAACCGGTTTTGGTTGAAGTAATACGCTCTTGCAGTACGCCCATTTCTTCAGCCAACGTGGGTTGGTAACCTACCGCAGAAGGCATACGGCCTAATAGCGCAGATACTTCGGTACCCGCCAAGGTGTAACGATAAATGTTATCAACGAAGAATAATACGTCGCGGCCTTCATCGCGGAAATATTCGGCCATGGTCAAACCGGTCAACGCAACGCGCAGTCTGTTTCCCGGCGGCTCGTTCATTTGGCCGTAAACCAACGATACTTTGTCGATTACGTTCGAATCGGTCATTTCGTGGTAAAAGTCGTTTCCTTCACGAGTACGCTCACCTACACCGGCAAACACCGAATAACCGCTGTGCTCAATCGCGATGTTACGAATCAATTCCATCATGTTAACAGTTTTGCCAACACCGGCGCCGCCGAATAAACCGACTTTACCACCCTTGGTGAATGGGCAGACCAAATCGATAACCTTAATACCGGTTTCCAGCAATTCAGAAGCTGCAGCCTGCTCGGCATAGCTAGGTGCTTCACGGTGGATACCCCATTTAACTTTTTCGCCGATAGGGCCTTTTTCATCGATAGGCTCGCCCAGAACATTCATAATGCGTCCTAAGGTTTCCTGTCCGACCGGTACTGCAATAGCTGCGTTAGTATTACTGACTTCCAAGCCACGGCTTAAACCGTCAGTACTACCCATCGCGATAGTTCTGACCACACCATCGCCTAATTGCTGCTGAACCTCCAGCACCAGGCCTTTGCCTTCTACATTTAAGGCATCATATACTTTGGGCAGGTCTGCACGTGAAAATTCCACGTCAACGACCGCGCCGATAATCTGAACGATTTTACCCGAACTCATTGAGTTGTCCTCTTGTGTTGTGTCATTTTTACTTGGGCTTAAACAGCTGCGGCACCGGCAACAATTTCTGAAATTTCCTGAGTGATAGCGGCTTGTCGGGCTTTGTTATAAACCAACTGCAATTCGCTGATAATATTTCCGGCATTATCCGAAGCACTCTTCATTGCCACCATTCTTGCAGCTTGCTCACAGGCATTATTTTCGACCAGTCCTTGATAAACGATGGATTCGATATAGCGCGTTAACAAGTGATCCAAAACTTCTTTGGCATCAGGCTCATAAATATAATCCCAATGGCCGCTTAAGTTTTCATCGAGCTCACCGGCGAC
>Ga0265327_10001732_pt1 | contig 25842 bp, 22 predicted proteins | sample 41621metaG_FD_202089 | JGI IMG/M metagenome (GOLD analysis project Ga0265327, IMG submission 202089) | Rhizosphere microbial communities from Carex aquatilis grown in University of Washington, Seatle, WA, United States - 4-16-21 metaG | ecosystem: Host-associated > Plants > Roots > Rhizosphere...
AGCCAAGCCCAGCCTGATCCGAACCGACCGACGCCAGCTTTGGCAAAAGCTTCCTTGAACGCATCGAAGGACCCGAAGGCGGCGTTGATGGCTTCCGCAAGCGCGCCAGAGGGTGCGCCGCCCGCATTGGGTCCCATGATCCTCCAGAAGAACGAGTGGTTCCAGTGACCGCCGCCGTTGTTGCGGACCGCGCCGCGAATATCTTCGGGAACCTTGCTGAGGTTCTTCACCAGGTCGTCGATGCTGAGCGCCTCGAGGTCCGGCTTGCCTTCCAGGGCCTTGTTTAGATTGGTCACGTAGGCGTTGTGATGTTTGCCATGATGGATTTCCATCGTGGTCGCATCAATGTGCGGTTCCAGTGCCGCTTTGTCGTAAGGAAGGGGGGGAAGGGTGTGAGCCATGGCCGTCGAAGAGTTGGATTTTGTGATGATAGGTCTTGGAGAATCTTGGAGAAAAAAGTGTCAGCTAGAATACGCAACGGCGCAAGCAAATGGACGTCAGAAATCCAGCCCCGATGCCCTAAACAGACACCCTGCCAGAACAGCCTTGGCAAAGGGTCAAGGGAAGTGCATGATTTTCACCCCAAGCATCAGGAGGTCCTCCATGTCTGATTTGTCGCCGCAACCACCACCGCTTCCCCATGGACCGGATTTCTCAACGATCGATTCCAAAGCCAAAGCCGAGGAAGCCTTTTACGCAGGCCAGTTGGAGAAACTGTTCCTCATGCCTCTGGAATTTGGTGGTATGGACGGTGCGCTCAATGTGCTCTATGTGCCCATCGGTGCTGCGGCAGCCAAGGCGCACATTGATCTCAATGTCATCCGGCCCATGGCGCAACAGGGCAAAATTTCCCACTATCAGGCAAAGCCAGAGTATGAGGGCAAAAGCGTCATCCCAATCGCCATTCGAATTACGGCGTCAAATCCTGGTTCGTACAGCACCGTCATCAATATCTGGGGCAGTGCATTGAGCGGTACGGCGTAGCCTCAGGTCCGGCGCAACGCCTTGGCCATCCGCCGACGGAATATGGCGGCCTTACGGGCTTCGCCGATGCTTTCCAGCACCGCCGCATAGTCACCGCCGATTTCCTCGTAGCTGTCGGAGTCGGTCTCCAAATGTCGCTCCAAAATCTCCAGACCCTTGTCGTAGTATTCCTGCATGCTTTCGTAATCCTCCAGGGCGTAGCACGCGGTGGCCATGTTGCAGTAGCTCTGTGCCACTTCAGGATGATCCGGTCCAAAAACATGAAGGCGGATTTCCAGTGCTTCCTCGTGCATCTCCTTGGCCTGCGCGGGATGGCCGGCGGCATCGTAGAGTCCACCCATGTTGTTGAACACGGCGGCAACACGCTCGTGATCGCGTCCATGAATTTTCTCCAACGTCTCCAGGGCCACCAAATAATGCTGCTCGGCAAGAGCGTGCTTGCCCAGACCCTTGTAAATCATGGCCAGGTTATTGCGCAGTTGGGCGGCGTCTTCTTCACGGGCGGGTTGGGACGCCTCGTACGAGGCGATCACTTTTTCATAAAGAGGGATCGCCACTTCTTCACGCTGGCTGAAATCGTAAATCCCGGCCAGCGCCACACGCAGACGACTGAGTTGTTCCTCCGGTGCGTTGGCTGCTTCTGCGGTCTCGAGCGCTTCTGCGTACAGCGACTCCGATTTCTCAATGTTACCCGCTTCCTGCTCCAGGCTCCCAAGATTCTCCAGCGCGCTCACCAGAGCTTGGGGAGAGCCGCCATGGCGTGCGTTGCTCAGTGCGGTGCCCGCCACCCTGATGGCGTCATCCATCTGCCCCGCCTCGTAAAGGTGGGACATTCGGCTTTCCAACAGAGATTGGAGATTTGCGGGATCTTCGGGCATGGGTTTTGGGGGGAGGGCGCAACCAAGTCATCAAGTCGCGTCGTTCAAGCAAAATCAGAGCCAGAGTCAGCGCCTTCTTCATGCTTACGCGTCAAGGTCCTCAGTAGTTCCAGTCTTTGAGGAGGCAGGTCACGATGAAAAACGTCTGCGAGCAGGGCGGCGCTCTCGCGTGATTCACCGCCGAAGCCCAAAAGTTCGCAGAGACGCTTCTCAAAACGCTCCACCAGCAGGAGGCGGGGCTCGTGCTCCGTCAAATAGTCAAGACTGAGCCGGAGCAGTTCGTGAATACCATCCAAGGGTGTTTCCCTCTCGGCTACCATTTCCACGAGTTTGCAAAAATAGGTGCCAGCCAATATTCGGGCATAGCTGACACGCAATCCCGCACGCGGGTCGATCAGGTGCACTTCCTTCAGGATGTGCAGGTCTGAGGTGCGTGACCTGAGGAAATCCACATCGCATGTCACAAAGAGGTCCAAGCGGCCCGCAAACGGGGAACGGGGGCGCAATGCCCCTTTGGCCACCGTCTTGAAGAGCCCCGCTTCCGCGGAGCACCACTGGATGATCAGGCTTGTTTCCGTGAGCGGATAACGCGCGGTCAGGATGGCAGAGGTCTTTTCCAAGGCACGAAGAGGGGAGAATGGCGAAAAATTTCTGTTTCAGAAGGTCGTAAACCGTGGCAAGGAAAAGAAGTCTGCGTGGATTACTCCGCTTCTGACTCTTCACCACCAATTTACCACTTCACACCGTTTCTCCATGGAAAAAGCCGCCCAGACCGTCGTCACGAACATGCAAGGATTCAATACGGAAGCCCTCAAGGCCCGCCTCGGCGCGCTCCGGAGGTATCTTTGACGTCCCGAAGCTGAAAGCTGAACTCGAGGCCCGCGAGTCAGAATCCACCGGGCCAAATTTCTGGGATGATCCGAATGCCGCGCGCAAGGTGATCGACCAGATCAACGCCTACAAGGCGCAGCTCGAGCCGTTGGAAAAGCTCGAGGCTCGCTTGGAGGATTTTTATGTGCTGGGCGAAATTGCCGAGCATGAGAATGACTTGGGCACATGGAACGAAGTGAAAAAGGAGTATGAGTCCTTTGACCATGCGCTGTCAGACTTTGAACTGACCATTCTGCTCAACGGCGAATACGACAAGTCGGGCGCTTTCGTCACCATCCACTCCGGCGCCGGTGGCACGGAAGCCTGTGACTGGGCGGACATGCTGCTGCGCATGTTTCTCCGCTTTTGCGAACGCTCCGGTTGGAAAACGGAGATGGTGGACTACGCCCAAGGAGAAGAAGTGGGCGTGCGCTCCGCCACCTTCAAGGTGATCGGCGACTACGCATTCGGAAAATTGAACTGTGAACGTGGCGTGCATCGCCTGGTGCGCATCAGTCCCTTTGATGCGGCGAAAAAGCGCCACACCTCATTCGCCAGCGTGGATGTGGTGCCGGACATTCCGGATGATGGCGGCATCCAGCTCAACGAAGCGGACATCAAGTTTGATACCTACCGTGCCGGCGGCAAAGGCGGCCAAAACGTGAACAAGGTGGAAACCGCGGTGCGCCTCGTGCACGTCCCCACCGGCATCATCGTAAACTGCCAGGTGCAGCGCTCCCAAGGCAAAAACCGGGAAATGGCCATGCACATGCTCAAGGCCAAACTCTACCAGCTCGATCAGGACAAGAAAAAGTCAGAGATGGAGCGCCAGTATGGAGAGAAGGGTGATGTCGCCTGGGGCAGCCAGATTCGCAGCTACGTCTTCCAGCCCTATCAAATGGTGAAGGACCATCGCACCGGAGAGAAAACCGGCAACGTGCAGGCCGTGATGGACGGAGATCTCGACGCCTTCATCGAGGCCAAACTGCGCGGGCGCAAGGCTGGCGATAGTGAGGGCGAGGAAGATGTGTAGGGTGGAGTTTTAGCTGTTGGCGGGATGCTCTTTTCATCAGACCAACGGTCTGGAATATAACAGCCCAGGGCAACGCCCTGGGTAACCGATAGTCAACAGGTTAAGCCCTGTAAGGGCGACACAAACGGGGGAAGACCCTCAGCGGCTACAAAAATGCTCTAACCCCGCTCCCGTTCGCCCAACGGGCGTTTGCCGCGCGGCACGACCTGCACGCTGGTCGCGGGCCGGGCTTGGATGCCGGTGCGAACTTCGGCAGGCCCCTCAGCGCTTTGTTTCTGGTGTTGAATTTCGCGCCAGAGATCGAGCGCTTGGGGGGAGTCTTCCGGAAGGGTCGAGAGACGCTTGTAAAGCTGGTCGATGTCCTCCCGCAGTCGATTGAGCGTGGTGAGTCTGGACTGGGCACTGAGCAGTTCGCGCTTGGTCTTCTCCAGTTCCGCGTTCACGTGCGCCTGGTCGGCGGCCGCCTTTTGCTGGGCCAGTGCGGATTGGTGCTCGGCTTCCGCGGCGAGGTGCCGGAATTCTTCGAAACGCTGCTTCTGCTCCTGCTCATCGCGGCGCAGAGAGGCCAGCGTTTTGTTGAGGGCGGCTTCCTCGCTGTGCAGGGCATCGACACGCTTGGCCTGCTCTTGCTCCTTCTTGCGGGCGGCCGCGAGCTTCTCTTCCAAAGCGTTGTGGGCTGCTTCTGCCTTGTCGAGCCGGGCGGTGGTCTGGGTTACCTGCGTGCGCACATCTTCCAAATGACGCGTCTGGGCTTCCAGTTCCTTTGCGGCCGCGGTAAGTTGGGCAACGCGGGCTTCCGCTGCGCGGACTTCTTCGCCTTTGGTGGCACTCAGCTTTTGAATCTTCTCCAACTCATCTGCATGGCGCGTCTGGGCGGCAGCGGCATCCTGGGTGAACGATTGGAAATCACGACGCGCCTGCTGATGTTGGGAATTCAAGTCCGCGTGCGCGGCCTGAAGTTCATCATGCTGCGAACGAAGCCCTTTCAGGTTGGCGCTCACATCTGCATGTTGGGCGCTGGTCTGGGCCAGCGTCTTTTGAGCCTGGATGAGCTTTTCCTCCGTGCTGGCCAGTTCTGAAATGTGCTTTTGCAGCTCGACCCGGCGCTGTTCGTGGGCCTTCAGGTCCGCCTGCACTTCCCGGGTCTTCACCGCGATCTCGTCTGCTTGGGCCGAGAGGTCGGAAGCTCGCTTTTCACTCTGGGCGGCTTCGGTTTGGGCCCGCACATGCTTCTGTTCCAGATCCTTGATCGAGGCCTGCAATTTGTCGGCTTGCCCGCTGCGCGTGGTGATCAGCGTTTCGAATCGCTGGATCTCCATCGCCAGTTTCTTCTCCTGACCGGTGGCAGCTTGAATTTGGGAACGAAGATTATTGAATTCCGCTTCGGCCTGCTTTTGGGTTTGTAACGCGAGATTGGTGCGATCTTCCTGATCTTTGAGAACCTTGCCCTGATCCGCCACCTGAGCCTCAAGTTTGGACAGCGTCTGGCGAAGTTCGCCCGCCTTGGTCTCACTTTGGGTGGCCTCCTCTGTAGCTTTCTGTTGCTTGGTCCGAAGTGCCACAAGCTGCGCTTCCAACGCGGCCAGTTCCTTGGTCGCCATTTCGTGGCGATTCGTAAGCTGCTGATGCTCGGTGGTCAGCTTCTTGTATTCGCCAGACAGACTTTCGTGCTGACCGGCGAGTTGTTTATGGCTGCTGCTGACCTGCTGATGTTCGGTAGCAAGTTTCTGATGTTCTTCGCTGAGCTTTTTGGTCTTTGCGGTGAGCGCCTGATGCTCTTCCTCCTGTCTTTTGTACTCGGCGACCAACCGCTGCTGATCTCCCGAGAGTTTTTCCTTCTCCGAGGAAAGCTTTTGGATGGCGGCCAGCAACTGTTGATGCTCCGCCTTGGCTTTGGGATGGTCTTCCAGCAACTTTTGATGCTCCGCCGTCAGTTGTTTGTGGCTGCCGGTGACCTGCTGATGCTCGATAGAAAGCTTTTGATGCTCCTCGCTGAGTTTTTTGTTTTTTGCGGTGAGAGTCTGGTACTCCTCATCGAGTTTCTTGTGCTCAGTCACCAACTTCTGCTGATTCCCTGTAAGTTTCTCCCGTTCGGAAGCCAGCTTTTGGATATCGGAAAGCAATTGCTGGTGATCGGCTGCTAGCTTGGGATGGATTTCCAGCAGCTTTTGGTGCTCCGCAGACAGTTGTTTGTGGCTGACGGTAACCTGCTGATGCTCGGTCGAAAGCTTTTGATGCTCCTCGCTGAGTTTCTTGTTTTTTGCGGTGAGGTTCTGGTGTTCCTCCTCGAGCTTCTTGTGTTCAGCCAACAATTGTTGATGACCGCCTGACAGCTTCTCGTGTTCTGAGCTGAGTTGTTGGATGCCGGCCAGCAATTGCTGGTGTTCTGCGGTGACCTTGGGGTGGCTCTCCAGCAACTTTTGGTGTTTGGCTTCCAACTGCTGGCACTCTTTCTCGAGAGACAGGTGCTCTTCGGTCAGGTGCTTGAGGGACTCCTCAACCTGTTTGGATTCTTCGACGAGCGCTTGGTTTCGCTCCGTCAGGTGTTCGTTGTCGTCCGTGAGATTCTGATTCCTGGCAAGGATCTGCTGGTGATCGGCCACCAGTTTCTCATGCCTGCTGCTGAGTTGCTGGTGTTCGGCGGCGGTCTTCTCGTGCCTGGAACTGGCGGCCTGGTGTTCGTCGGAAATTTTCTTCAGTTCTCCTTGGAGCCGGGCGTGTTCGCTGACGAGCTGTGCGCAGCCGGATTCCAATTCGGCACGCTGGGCGGCAATCTGCTGGCGTTTCTCGTCAAAGGTCTTTTGCTCGTTCAGCAGTTCTTCCTTTGAAGCGAGCAGTTTTGTGTGCGCATCGTTGAGTTGTTGGTGACTCTCTGTCAGCGCACTGTTTTTGGCGGCCAACTCCTCGTGGTCCGCCTCGAGTTGCCCGTGTTTGCCGGCAAGCTCCTTGTTTTGCTGGAGAAGTTGCTCGTGAACAAGGGTGAGATTGCCATGTGCCCCAATCAGTTCCTGCAGTTCAGCCTGTCGTTTGGCAAATTCCTCGGCGGTCTTGCCGTGCTGCTCGGCGAGGGATTCATGTTCACTGCGCGTCTGGGAGAGCCGGGAGGCATTGTCAGAAATACTCTGGGCAATTTTGGCGATCTCGCTGTGCTTGGTGCTGAGATCCTCGTCCAGCTCCTTGCGGCGTTGCTCAAGTTCAGCGACGCTTTGCTCGTGTTCGGCTTGGGCTTTGGCGAGTTTGGCGGTTTCGGCGCGCGCTTCATCCCGTTGCCTCTCGGCCTCGCGCGCCTGGGCCTGGATCGCGGCCAACATCTGCGCGTGGCCTTCAAGCCGGGATGGCGTGCCCGGTGGTCCTTCCTTGGTCTCGACGGTCAGCGCCTTGGGTGGCGCGACCTCGTGGGCCCGGGCCGCAGCAGCCTTTTGGGTTTCTTCGCGGATCTCCCCAAGCTCCTTTTTTAGCGCGGTGATCAACTCCTGAAGAGTGTCCACCTCCTTCTGCTTTTGCGCCTGTTCCTGTTTGAGCTTTTCAAGTTGCTCATGTTCTCCCTGCAATTCCTGGCTCGGAAGGGGAATGGGCGTGGTGGCGGCGCTGGGTGCCTCGGCCAATTTATGCTCTACGAAGCGGAACCAGCCGCGCACCGAAGCAAATCCAAGTTCGTCTCCGTCAGCCAGCTTGTGGCTCTTGATGCGCTTGCCGTTAACGAAAGAGCCGACGGCCGAATCCAGATCGCGCAGCAAATATTCGCCCGTTTCAGTGGGCACGAGCTCAGCATGGGTGGCGGAGATGGCGGGATCGTCGATGACGACGTTGTTTTGCGGGCCGGAGCCGAGGGTGACGACGCCATCGACAGGGACGACGATTTCTCGTCCATCTTCAAAGGGAAAGACAATGCTGGCCATGACAAAATCTGCGCAAATGCTTCGCGCAATATGCACATCCCTTATGATGTGGCGCGGAAGAATGACAATTATTTTTCCATGCGGTCAAACACCGCCTGCGGCTTGCGCCGAGGCATGCTAGTTGCTATGGAAGGTCTGTCTTGAGTTCCAACAACCATCCTGTTTCCGACGCCGCTGCATTTTTGGGGGCGCAGCTGGAGAGCGGCGGGGTGTCCTTCGCGGTCTACTCGCGCGAAGCCCACGCGGTCGATCTGTGCCTCTTTGATCCGGCCCGACCCATGCGCGAAACCGGACGGGTGCGGCTGAAGCGGGATGAAAATGATGTCTGGCAAGGGCATGTTACAGATTTGAAACATGGGGCTCTTTATGGCTATCGCGTGCATGGTCCATGGGCGCCGGCGGAGGGCCGTTGGTTTAATCCGCGCAAGCTGCTGCTGGACCCTTACGCCAAGGCCATTGCCGGCGCGCACCGCTGGCATCCCCACATGCAGAATCTCGGTCCCAAGAACCGCGCGGATTTGCGGGACGATGCCGCGGTGGCCCTAAAATCCGTGGTGGTGAACGATGCGTTTGACTGGGGCGGGGACACCGCCCCGCAAATCCCCTGGGCAGATACCGTGATCGATGAGATGCACGTGCGCGGATTCACCATGAAGCATCCGGATGTTCCCACGGATCTGCGTGGGACTTATGCGGGTTTGGCTCATCCGAAGGTCATCGACTATTTGAAAAAGATTGGCATTACGGCGGTTCAATTGCTGCCGGTGCACCAGCATCTGGATGATGGTTTTCTCATCTCACGCGGCCTGACGAATTTTTGGGGATACAACAGCATCGGCTTTTTTGCCCCACACAGCGAATACGCGGCGGCCCAAGGCGGACAGGCCCAGGTAGAAGAGTTCAAGACGATGGTGCGCGAATTCCATCGCGCCGGCATCGAAGTGATTCTCGACGTAGTTTACAATCACACGGCTGAAGGTGACGAAAACGGTCCCATGATCTTCTTCCGGGGCTTGGACAATGCAGGCTACTACATGCTGAACGGCGGCGTGCGGGTGGTGAACTACACCGGCACCGGCAATACCTACAATGCCGCCAGCCCGCCCGCCTTGCGGCTGGTGATGGACAGCCTCCGCTACTGGGTGCAGGTCATGCACGTGGATGGCTTTCGATTTGATTTGGCCGCCACCATGGGGCGCCGTGGGGATCAGTTTGATTACTTTGCGCCATTTTTCCAGGCAGTCGCCCAAGACCCGGTTCTCCGGAACGTGAAAATGATCGCGGAACCGTGGGACATTGGACCCAATGGTTATCAAGTAGGCGGGTTCCCCAAGCCGTGGCGTGAACTCAATGGACGCTATCGGGACCGGGTGCGGCGCTTCTGGCGGGGCGACAGCGGCGCGGCTGCTTCGTTCGCCAAGCGGCTCTGTGGTAGCCAGGAGATCTACGGCCCCAGCGGACGATCGCCACTCTCGAGCGTCAATTTTGTCATTTCCCACGACGGTTTCACCCTTCGCGATCTTTGGACCTACAACGAAAAGCATAATGAGGCTAATGGGGAGGAGAACCGCGATGGGGACAGCAACAACCACGGCTGGAACGCTGGCGTGGAAGGGGAGACCGACGACGAGGAAATCAACGCCACGCGCCGCAAGTTGGTGCGCGCCTGCCTGGCCACGATGTTCTGTTCCTTGGGGGTGCCATTTCTCTGCGCCGGCGATGAACGTTGGCGAACCCAGGGCGGCAACAACAACGCCTACTGTCAAGACAACGAGGTGAGCTGGCTTGATTGGGCCAAAGATGATGTCACCGAGCGCATGACGGACTTTGTGGCGGAACTGGCCCGTTTCCGACGTGAAACTCCGTCTTTGCGTCGGGCTACGCATTTCACCGGACGCCCTGACCCGCTCACCGGGAGGCAAGACGTGGCATGGCTGGACCCGGATGGGAGTTTCCTTTCGCACGAGAGGTGGCACGATCCAGAACGGCGCGCCTTTGGCGCGATCTTGGACGGCGCACTGCTGCTATTGTTCAACACCTCCAATGAGAAGGTAGTGTTCTCTCTGCCGTCTGGAAAATGGTCGCCCGTCTTCGATACGGCGCACGAGCCCAGCTTTGGGCTTGGCGGCATCTACTCCGAGAAAGCGACGTGTTCCAGCCGGTCGCTGCTTTGCCTGCGCAAGCCTCTGCAGGACAACTAGGCCAAAGGTCTCAGGATTATTGTTTGCCCACCGTGACGGGGTGGGCATGATGATTGCTCATACCCTTTTCCCATGCGTCAGACAAAGATCCTCGTCACCCTCGGTCCCGCGACGGAGAGCGTGGAAAAAATCAATGCCCTCATCCGCGCCGGAGCCAACATTTTCCGGCTCAACATGAGCCATGCCTCCCATGATTGGGTGAAGCAGGTTTATGGCCGGGTTCGGCAAGCGGCTGTGGAACTGGACACGGACGTGGCGGTGCTCATGGATCTCACCGGCCCCTCTATCCGTACCGGTGACCTGCCCACCCCTTGGAAGCTGAAGCCGGGGGACCGCGTGGAATTCCGCACGGATGAGAGCGTGCCTCCGACCACGGAGCTGTCCACGACGGTGAATTATCCGGGCCTCACCAAGGATTTAAAGGCGGGTGATTCCATTGCCATCGACGGCGGCATGATCCAGATGCGCGCCATCGCGGTCAACGGCAAGCACATCATTGCCGAGGTGCTCACGGGCGGGGAGATGAAATCGCGCCGTCACATCAACTTGCCGGGCGTCGATGTGAACCTGCCTCCGCTGACCAAAAAAGACTACGCGGACCTGGACTTGGGAGTGGAACTGGGCGTGGATTATTTCGCCCTAAGCTTTGCCCGAGAACCGGGGCACATCCAGCATCTTGAGTTGTTGCTGGAGCAGAAGTGTTGCCCGGCGCGTGTCATTGCCAAGATTGAGAACCAGCAGGCCTTGAAAAACTTGGATGCGCTGGTGCAGGCCTCCAAGGGCATCATGGTGGCCCGCGGCGACTTGGGCAGCGAGTGCCCGGTGGAAGACCTTCCCATCATCCAGCGCGATATCATTGAGAAATGCTCCTATCACGGACGGAAGGTGATCGTGGCCACCCAAATGCTGGAGAGCATGATCGAGAATCCCGTGCCGACGCGCGCTGAGGTCACGGACATTTTCAACGCGGTCATCGAGCAGGTGGACTGCGTCATGTTGAGTGGGGAGACCAGCGTGGGGAAATATCCGGATCGTTGCGTGGACATTCTTAACCGGGTGGCGTCGCGCACCGAACAGCGTTATCCCTCCGGCAGGTTCGCCAGTGATGCCCCGTTGAAGACGAACAAGCACAAGATCGTGAAATCCGCCGTGGTGCTGGCCAACAGCATCAAAGGATCGAAACTGATGGTGTTCACCAAGGGCGGTGTCACCGCCCATCTCCTCGCGCATCAGCGACCGGAGTTCGCCCCCATCTTCGCCTTCACGGAAAGCTTGCACGTGAGCCGGGCATTGATGAGCGCGCGTGGCGTGTTTCCGTTTGTCATCGAATTTTCAGACACACCTGCGGAAACCGTGTTGTCTGCGATCACTCTTCTAAAAAGACGCAGGCTGGTGACGACCGGAGACCCGATCGTCATCATCAGTGACGTGCTCCACGACGATCTCGTCGTGGATTCCATTCTGTTGCGCGTGGCCTAGCAGCTCTTACCGCAGGCTGCGGTAGACGTGTTCCAAAGCCAGGCAGGCGTAGGCGGTCACGAGGTTGGGATCGCCTTCCATCCAGCGGGCCGCGGTGCCATTTTTCCACGAGCCGTCTCCCGCCTGGACATTGAGCAGCTTGCGGGCGAGGTCTTCCCGCCAGTTCACATTCTTCCCGTCCTTGGTGGGAAGGGTATCAAGTCCGGCGACGCTCAGGGCGCGGGACATGGTGTGGAAGTAGTAAAACATGCCCTCCGCGCCGAGACCGGGATTTTCATCCAGCGTGTAATTTTCACCGAGCCATTTCAAAGCCGCTTTCACGCGCGGATCGTCGGGCGTGAGACCGGCATAAATGAAGCTCATCATGCCCGCATAGGTCATGCTGCCATAGGAGCGCAGCGCGGTGCGGCCGTCGGGAAGTTTGTCCGGCTCCGCCTTTTTGCTGGCGCCGGGTTCGTAGATGAAGCCGCCGTGGTTCTTGGGATCATCGCTTGCCCACTTCTGGTCGTTGCTCTCAGGACGGTTCTGACAGCGCTCCACAAATTTGATCGCGGCAGCCCAGTTAAGATCGTCACCCACCGGCTTGCCCTGGTCTTCGAGCAGCTTTTTGGAATAATAGAGCGCCTCGATGGCAAAATGAGTATTGGAAAGGTCCGCGTGCGCGGGTTCGTGCGAGCCGTAGCCGACGCCACCGTCAAAGGCATTGTCCGTCTTGCCCTTTTCGTCGAAGTCGTTCTGCTGGCCAATGATGAATTTGCGCGCGTTGCGAATGGCCTCGTCGTACTGGGGTTGCGGATTTACCACCAGCGCCATGAGCGCGATGGACGTGTTGTAGTTGGCACGTCCTTTGGAATAAATGCCGCCATCCGGCTTCACGTTCTTCAAAAGAAAATCATAGCCCTGCTTCACATCGGCGGGAATCGGATCCGAAGGGCCACGCGTCACATCGCCCATCATGGCCGTGAGTGGCAGCGCAGTCAGCGCGGGCTCGTCCGGCGTGCTCCATGAGCCGGTCTCCTTGTTTTGGGTGGATTTGAGGAAGGTCAGACCGCGGCTGATGGCGAGCTGAATTTCCTGCTTCAAGGAAGCATTGCGGTCCGGAAAGGTGGTCTGCGCTGAAACGGTCAGCGAAGCAGCCAGGACAGCAAATGCGGCGGAGCGGGTGAGGAAAGTAAACATGACGGTCGATTAGGAACTGGATTTGACGGAAGGAGCGGGGGAAATGATGAGGGTCACCGGGGAGCCGACAGTTGGGATCGATTTGGTTTCGAGCTGCCAGTTGTTGTCGTCTCCCAGCCATTTGGCGTTGCTGCCGATGATGCCGACGAGATCGAAATGCACGGAGATAAAAGACCCGTCACCATCCGCCATGAAAATGCCGTCTCCCATGTCCGAGCCGTTGTAGATCCAAAAAGGAATGTCCAGCGTTTTGTTCTCGCGCTCGTTGTGAATCCATTTGCCCAACGGCACGGTATGTTTGCCATCCTTGTCCGACCACTCCACCGTCAGCAGGACGTGATTGGCGCCGGGGTGTTCCATCTTCTTGGCCGCTATGGTCTTCAGTTCAGGCGTGGGGTCGCGCAGAAGCTGAATGATGTCGCCCGCATGCGGCTCGTAATGGCAGAGCAGCAGGGCGACGTTGAGGTCGAAGGGACGCACCTTGGTGTTGAGCAGGCTTTCGTGCGTCTTCCCATTCTCGGTCACCAGTGCATATTCGATGACGCCTTCCGTCATGTTCACCTTGGTGGGGATGCGGATTTCGCGGGTGGCGCTGTTGAACTGAATGCCGCCCATCTCATAGGTGTTCTCACCCGTCTTGGTGATGGGCGCCTTCTTTTCGTTGGCCGGAGGGGGCTTGGGCGGCGGCGGACCTTGGGCGGGGACCACTTGCACCCCGCCCAGGCAGAACAGCGCGGCGAGAAGCAGTCGTGGGTGGACGTGGGGAAGCATGGGACAGAATCAATTACGGCTGTTCCCTTGCAAGCGCATTAGACAAGAAAGAGATGGGCAAACGATGACCAAAAATGGGCATCCGTGGACAGGAAATAACCCTTGAACGGCCATTGCAGCAGGGCGCGAAGAGGGGAGGACGTCACTCATGAAGGAAAATGCTCAGGTGGCTCTTGTTTTGTGGTTTGCGTGGCCAAAATGTTCATCGGCACCGAGGGGCAGGGCCTGGGAGCTTGGGGAATGTCGCTTGCATGGGCCTGATCCGTGTTTGAAATCACCCCTCCATGAGCGAGTCCGAAATCCAGCCCGCCGAGCCCGAAAGTGACGTGATCGTCTGCCGGGTGGCGCCCTGGTACTTTTGGCGCATGGCCAAGGCGGCTGGATTCTTGCTGATCCTTGGCCTGTACTTTTTCTACGACGGCGCGATCGGCTACCCCAAACAGAACAAAATCGGCGAGGCCAAGCAGTGGTTTGAAACCACCTACCTGCAAAGTTTCGAGGCCGCCAAATCCTCCGGAACACTTGAGCAATGGATGGCGCAGAACAAGGCCGCCGGCCTTCCGGTGGGTGAAAATGGTGAGCCCCCCAAATGGGCCACTTACGCCGCCAAAAAGGGCTGGCCGGAGGAACCTCCCAAGCACTATGGCGAGGAGGAGATCGCCCAGCAGTACCACTGGGGCAGCGCCATGTTTGTCCTCATCGGGGTAGTGGGAATTGTGACGCTCCTGAACAAGGGCAAAACGCTGGTGGGACATCCTGACCGGATGATCATGCCAAACGGCGCGGAAGTGCGTTTCCAAGACGTTTTCAAGGTGGATAAGCGAAAATGGGACGTCCAAGGCCTGGCGTATGTCTTCCACCGCCGCGATGGCAAAGAAACCCGTGTCGCCGTGGACGACCTCAAATTCGGGGGTGCCGGACGAGTCCTGAAACGGCTGCTTGAAAATTTCACCGGCGAGCTGATCGAAAAGGCTCCGGATGAGGAGGAACCCACTTCGGCAGAACCGCCGCCACCCCCAGCTTCGAATCCTTCGCCATAAGAAAAATTTAAGGTCGTTTTATCGGGAATACCCTCATCAGAAAAATCCCCATTTTCCCAGTTGCGAAATCATTGCAGGCTATTATTGCTCCGCCCACAACAGCAACACATCAACACATTGTCATGGCCGAAACCAACATCACTGAAAAAGTCCGGGATATCATTGTCCAACAGCTTGGCGTGAATCCCGAACAAGTCACGCCCGAGGCGAAATTCATCGAAGACTTGGGCGCCGACTCTCTGGATACCGTCGAACTGGTGATGGCCTTTGAGGAAGAATTTGGCATCGACGTTCCGGATGAAGAAGCGGAAAAGCTCCAGTCCGTGGGCGATGTGGTGCGCTACATCGAAGAAAACCAGGAATAGTGGCTTTCCGAAGCATCTTTACGATTTGCAGGGCGCGTGGTGATTGCCACGCGCCTTTTCTTTGCTTGGAACGGGCTCAAGCGCGCCCGTTTCAGACTAGCTTTTGGCACTCATTTGGGCTTCCGTTTCGTCCACGAGTTGCCGGAAGACCTTCCAGTAGTTCGCGTAGGCGGGATATTGGGGGGCAGCCTCGGGGTTGGGCAGGTAGCGCCAATGCTTGTACATCCACATCCACGCTTCCGGATGCTCGCGGATGTGCTTTTCAAACAGGTCCCACGTCGCCTGGGACATGGCGGCAGGGGAGGAGAAGTCCTTGGGGTGGAGAGCACGGTGAATGGTGACGCGGTAACCGCCGTCCGGCAGAGGCAGGCAGACACCGGAAATGATCGGCACGCCCGTGCGCTGGGAGAGGCTGGCGTGCAGGGTGGTGGCGCAGGTCAGCAGGCCGAAGCAGTTGAGCGCGGTGGCCATCTTGCCCGGCTTGATGTTCAGGTCCGTCAGCAGCGCCGCATGGCCCTTGCGTGACAGGGTCTTCATGAGCCTCAGCATGGCTCCCTCTTGGGTGATCATGGTGTGCCCGCTGCCTTCCCGCAGCTTCTTGAAGATGGAAGTGAGGGCCGGGTTTTTGAAATCCTGCGCCACGATGACAAAGGGAAAACCCCGGAAGCCCCAGACGTAGCTCACCAATTCAAAGTTCCCAAAGTGCGGGGTCACCCAGATGGCGCCGTGCTCCCGCGCAAAGTCCTCCACTGTAGGATCCTCAAGCCGGACGTCGATGAACTCGCGGAAATTATCCTTGTTCAGTTTGGCGCCCCAGAAGAGGTCCAGGAAGGTGCGCGTGAAGGTTTGGTAGGACGCGCGGGCGATGCGGCGGGCCTGGTCCTGCGTCAGGCCTTCTTTTGAAAAGGCGGCATGCAGATTTTCCAGTGCCGTGTTCCGCCCCCGCACGTCGAAAACATATGCCAGCGCCCCCACCGCGTCCGCAGCCAGTAAAATAACGCGACGTGGCAAGCGCGGCAAGAGCCAAACGGCGGAGCGCACCAAAGCTGATTCAAGGGCCAGACGAATCTTCTTCACGTTGGCACTTGGAGGTTGGCAATTCCTTGCTTATGGTTTGGCATGGTCGAGGCCCTCACTCCTATCCTTTCCAAGCTGCTGAATCAACCCACAGCACCATTTCATGAGTATCACGTGCGCGACGCCATCGAACAGCTCCTGCTGGATGTGCCGCATGTGGAACTGGGCGCTGATGCCTTTGGGAACCTGCTGGTGACCTACCGCAAGGGCAACAAGCCCCGCAAGCCCGTCTGGGTGCTGGGGGCGCACATGGACCATCCGGCCTACGTGAAGTCGCCTTCCAAGAACGGCGAGTGGGATTTCCTGGGTGGCCTGCCCAAGGCGCTCACGGAGTCCAAGGAAAATCAAAAACTGCGGAAGGAGCACGGTGATTTTGCTCCGTGGGGATTTGAGACCAAGATCGCCGATGGAAAAGCGGAAGCGCCCGCCTGCGACGACCTGGTCGGCTGCGCGGTGATCGTGGCGGTAGTGCGTGAACTTTCGCGATTGGGCTTGGAAACGACTTTCCACGCCGCCTTTACGCGTGCCGAAGAAGTAGGATTTCTGGGGGCGTGGCATTTGGCCAAGCACTGGCCTTTCGGCAAGGAGGCCGTGTTTCTTTCGGTAGAGACGAGCCGTCCCGTGAATGGCGCCGAGATGGGGGAAGGACCCATCGTGCGTGTGGGAGACCGTCTTTCCACTTTTGACAATGATCTGACTGCTATTCTGATGCGCACGGCCATGGAGCAGGGGATTCGCGTGCAGCGCAGCCTGCTGGACGCCGGCGCCTGCGAGGCGAGCGCCATGCAGGCCTGCGGCTTCCGCAGCACCGGCATCAGCGTGCCGCTGGGCAATTATCACAACATCGGGGAAGACGACACCATTGCCCCCGAATACGTCATCATCGAAGACGTGCGGGCCACCATCAAGCTCTTGGTGGCGCTCGTGGCCACCGAGCACGACGGTTTGGGCGAGCGCACCATTGAGGAGCGCGTCACCCTTCGCATGAAGGAATACAAGAAGCACCTCGAAGTGGGCAACGCCAAGTTCGAGCCGCTCGCGGTCTGATTCAGACGCCCATCGTTCCTTTGAGCAGCGCCAGCAGCACGGTGGTGGTCACCATGCTGAACAACGTGCTGTAGTACACTGCGGAGGTGGCAAACGAGACATCGCCGCCAAACTCATGCGTCAGCAGGGCGGTATTCACCGCCGTGGGCGCCCCTGCCGCCAAAATGAGGGAAGCGCTCGCGAAAGGGGAGAAGACAAAGATTTTCGCCAGCCCGAATGCCAGCAAAGGCCCGAGCAAGAGGCGGATGCCCAAGGCGGAAAGGAGCGGCGCACGGAAGGGGGCCGGCTTGGTTTGGGACATCTGCACACCGAGTGTCACCAAGGCAAAACCGATCAGGCCTCCCGCAAGCAGCAGCATGGGTTGCCAAATCCACGGCACAACTTTCACCGGAAGGTCAAAGAACCGGCACAGGGCGCCGGCCGCCACCGCATAGAGTGTCGGTTGCCGCAATACATTAAGAAGAGCGGTTCGGTGAGGCCGGGCAGATTCTCCCCGCTGTTGGGCGAGGAAGAGACCTACGGTGAAGGTGGAGACGTTCATGGTCACCAGCACGTACACCTGCACTACAGCGGCTTCCTTGCCGAAGGCCAGCGTCACGAGGGGCAGCCCGAAATTCCCGGCATTGTAGAACATGGTCGCCAGGGAAAGCGCCTGCTGCCGCTTGGCCTCCAGTTTCAGCAATCGCGATGCAGCTATGCTGCACGCGAACATCAGCGCAATGACCGTGGCCGTGAACGCAACGATACGCAGCGCATCATGCCCGCTCAGGTCCGTGTCCACCACGTGGACAAAGATGAACGACGGCACCATCAGGTAGATGTTCAGCTTCACCATGGTGGGCAGGTGCAGCTTGAACCGGCGGTCCAAGCCCCAGCCCGCCGCCACGCAGATGAAAATGGGCAGGCAGACCTCCACGAACAGTCGGGAGAACGCGATGAACCACATGAGGCGAAGCGTGGATCAGGGAATTTTCACCACCGCCACCGTGACATTGTCCTGCCGGGGATGGTTCGCACAGCGCACCGCAAAGACAATGGCGTCCGCAATTTTTCCTGCCGTGGTATTGCGGCCAAAGGCCAGCATCTCCTCCATCTGCTGATGTCCCAAAGTGAGCACACCGTCGCTGGCATTCACGAGAAGGTCGCCGCTTTTAAGAGGGTAGGGTTCCATTCGGGCATCCACAATGGTCAGCGGCAGGCCCATGCAGGCGGACTGGAGAATGTGGCGGTCCGGATGCGCAGCCGCCTCTTCGATCGTCAGTTCCCCGCGGCGCATGCGCTCATCGAGGATTGGGGCCAGGGAATGGTCCGCATTTAGCCGCATCAGTTTGCCCGAGCGCAGCAGGAACAGGCAGGAGTCACCCACGCTGATCCAGTGCATGGCCTGCTTGGTGAGGGAAACCCCCACGAAGGTGGACCCCATGGGCGCGGTATTCATGGCGAGCCGCATCGTGATCTCATTGAGCTTGTCATTGGCCGCCTCCAGGGCCACGCGCATCCGCCAGGCTTCCGAAAGGGTGCCGCGCTTGTACGCCTTCAGGAACTCATCGACAATGGTATAACTGGCAATGTTCCCGCCCAAATGCGCGCCGAGCCCATCACCGAGCGCCACCAGAAGTCTTGTGCCTTTCGGCTCCTTGGGGCCGGAGACATCGCTAAAGGCGTAGTAATCTTCCTGCTTCTCGCGGGTTCCAATGAACTGGCGACCGGCAAAATCTCGCTCCGGCAGCAGAGAATCCCGCGCCGCGTCCGGGGGCGAAGGGGGTTCCTCGTTTTTTGGCTGCGGTAGGCTCACACTTTATTCTACGCTGAATTTGTACACTGTGGTCTGCTGATAAGTGTCTCCGGGACGAAGAACCGTGGTGGGGAAGTCGGGATGATGGGGGCTGTCTGGGTAGTGCTGGGCCTCCAGGCAGAATCCAGAGCGGAAGTCATAGGTATGCCCATTTTTGCAGTTTGGCATGCGTTTCATGTGATTGCCCGTGTAAAACTGCGTGGCGGGCTCGGTGGTCTCCATGGTGAGCACCCTTCCGGACTTGGGTTCCACCACCTTGGCGGCGGTCTTCAGGCCGGCACCACCCGTGAGCACGAAGTTCTGGTCGTAACCAATAGCCTGCTTCAGCGATTTGTAGTTGTCGTCGATGTGCGCGCCGATGCGGCGGCCCTTGGTGAAATCAAGCGGAGTGCCGTTGACGGTGCTCTTTTCGCCCAAGGGAATGAGGTGATCGTCCGTGGGCGTGAAAAAGTCCGCATTGATGGTCACCTGGTGATTCAGGATTTGGCCCGCACCTTCGCCTTCCAGGTTGAAGTAGGAGTGGTTGGTCAGATTGACGACCGTGGCCTTGTCTGTGGTGGCGGCGTAGTCGATCCGGATTTCGTTGTCATTGGTCAGCAGATACGTGACCGTGCACTTGAGATTGCCGGGGTAGCCTTCTTCGCCATCGGGGGAGGTGTAGGCCAATTTCAGCCCCACCGCGTCCGACTTGTAAATCTTCTGGGCGCTCCAGACCTTCTTGTCGAAGCCCACCTTGCCGCCATGCAGCGTGTTGGGGCCGTCGTTCTTGTTGAGTGTGTATTCCTTGCCATCCAGGGTGAATTTGGCGCCGCCAATTCGGTTCGCATAACGTCCCGCGATCGCGCCAAAGAAGGGATTGCGTTCCTCGTAGTCGCTCAGCTTGTCGAAACCGAGCGCCACATCGTCATACTTGCCGTTCTTGTCCGGCACCTTGATGGAGACAATGATGCAGCCGTAGTTGGTGATCTTCACCTCCATGCCGTTGCGGTTCTCCAAGGTGAAAAGCTCCACCTCTTTTCCGCTTTTGATCCTGCCCCATGGTTCGCTGGTGATTCCCATATTTCCGGGTCCTTTGTTGAAGATTTCACAGGACGTCAGGACCCCCAGCGCCAAAGAGGCGCCGGCCAGCAGAAGAACACGCAGTTTCATGGCGAATGAGGAAGGACAAGCGGCGGCGATTGTCGCAAGTCCGTCATTGTCCGTCAACTGCTAGCTGTCGGCAGAGCCTACGCGGAGGCTTTTTTGCGCGGACGATGGCTGATCCCCGTCATCGTCAAAAGCGGCAGGACATGCACGGTCCCATCATCCTCATAAACCACCGCCACCGTGGCATCCTTGGGAGGAAGGGAGATGTAATCCCGATGCGGCACACGATAGGAGCGCCCATCAGCGAGGCGAATCGTGAAGGGGATGCTCTCCTCAATCGCCGCCTCGATTTGCTTCCGTGTCATAGGAAATGGGTCGGTTTGAAACGACAAAAGTCAAGATGCCGCAGCGCTGCCACCTAGGGAGGGCTTCCCGCTACAGGACTCGCAGCTGGCTGCCCTTCTGGTGCCTTGGCCTTGGGCTTGTAGGTGGACTGGAGGTAAAGATCGCGCAGTTGCTTGAAGTCCACCGTGGAGGGGGAGTGGGTCATCAACTCCTGGCCGCGATTGTTCTTCGGGAAAGCCAGCACCTCGCGGATGCTGTGCTCGCCACAAGCCAGCATGGTGATGCGGTCGAGGCCAAGCGCCAGTCCACCGTGAGGCGGCGCGCCGAATTGGAAGGCCTCAAGAATGTGGCCAAACATTTCCTTCTGCTGGTCCTCGGTCACGCCAAGGATGGAGAACATCTTGGCCTGTAGATCGCTCTCGTGGATTCGCAGGGAGCCACCACCCAGTTCCACGCCGTTGAGCACGACGTCGTAGGCCACAGCGCGCACTTCGGCGAACTTGCCCTGTTCGAGCAGTGGCACGTCTTCTGCCTTGGGGCGGGTGAAGGGATGGTGCACCGCGTTCCACTTGCCGTCTTCAGCGGAATAGCCAAGAAGCGGGAAATCGGTAACCCAGAGGAAATTCAGCGCATCGTTGCCCTTGGTGGTTTCCATCATTGCCGCGGCTTCGAGGCGCACGCGGCCCAGGATGGTGCAGGTGCTCTCCCAAGGGCCGGCCACGAAGAAAACGATGTCGCCTTCCACAAGGTCCACTTTCTTGATGAGCGCCGCCTTTTCCGCTTCGGAGAAGAACTTCCACAGAGGCGACTTGTATTCGCCGCTTTCGCATTTGATGAAGGCGAGCTGCTTCACTTCCTTGGGCAGACCCACTTCGTGGGCCACTTCATTGAGACGAATCATCTGCCCGGTCGTGATACCGGCAAAACCTTTGACGTTCACGGCCTTTACCACACCGCCGCTGTTGAGGGTGTTGCGGAAGATTTTGAATTCGCTCGCGGCGAAGACATCGCCCAAGTCGGTAAGCTCATTGCCGAAGCGCGTGTCCGGTTTGTCGATACCATAGCGGTCCATCGCCTCTTTCCACGTCATGCGAGGAAAAGCGTGCGGCAGTTCAGCGCCTGGACGCGCTGCGGAGAAGATCGCCTTCAGCAGGCCTTCAATCAGCGTGTAAATGTCTTCCTCGGTGATGAAGGAGGCTTCGATATCGATCTGCGTAAACTCCGGCTGACGGTCAGCGCGCAGGTCTTCGTCACGGAAGCACTTCGCAATTTGGAAATAGCGTTCCAAGCCCGCCACCATGAGGAGCTGCTTGTATTGCTGCGGCGCTTGCGGCAACGCATAGCAGGTGCCCGGGTTCAGGCGCGATGGCACGAGGAAGTCGCGAGCACCTTCCGGCGTGGATTTGGAGAGAATGGGCGTTTCGATCTCTACGAAACCCGCTGCGTCGAGATACTGGCGCGTAGCTTGGGTAATTTTGTGGCGGGTGCGCATGTTGTCGCCGAGCCGTTTGCGGCGCAGATCCAGATAGCGGTATTTGAGACGCAGGTCCTCGTTGCTCACGTCTGTGTCGAGCGGGAAGGGGAGCACGGCGGCCTTGTTGAGCACGATGCAGGAGGAAACCACGATTTCGATGGCGCCGGTCGCGAGGTTCGCGTTGTCGGTGCCGTCGAGGCGTTTGGCCACGCGACCCGTGACCTGGATCACGTCCTCATCGCGCAAATGATGACTCATCTGGGCGGCTTCCGGGCTTTCTTCGGGACGGAAGACAATCTGCGTGATGCCTTCGCGGTCGCGCAGGTCCACAAAAATCACGCCGCCGTGGTCGCGCGTGGAATTGATCCAACCCGAAAGCGTAACGACGTGGTCAATGTGCGACGGGCGCAGCTCGTTGCAATGGTGGGTACGGTAGGGGTTGGGGATCATGGGCACAGGAAAACGGGCATGCTCATTGCCAGAAGGAGAGCCCTTGCGCAAGCTCAATCGGCATGGTCTGGCTGCGCTCCGCGTCTGCAGCCTTCGGCCTGTTTCATAAGGCAAAAACCTTCCGACAAACCACCCCCTGAGACCTTTGCCGTTCCTCCGGCTCCCCTGTATCTTTCTTCATCCCATGCCGAGATCCAAAATCCTCAAACGATGCCGTTTCGGTACGCCCGTAGACGAAACCCCTGCGGTGCAAAACCGCCACGATCACCCATTTTCCACAATAAATGCAAATGTGTTGCGATTGAAAGAACCGAATTCTGCAACCAACTCTGCATCAACAAAAAACAACTTTCAAAATCTCAAAAAATACGTTTTCAAATGCGCACAATCCATCGTCTGTGAAGTAGCGAAATCCTCCAAAAATGACTCATAATCAGCAAATTACCACAAATTCCTAGTGCAACTGACCGCAATGCAGCCGGGTCTCGTACTCAAACGAAACCATGCCGTCCACAGAGTGGATCCGGAAGATCCGCTCCAACTCGCTCATCATGGGATCGTGATTGGCATGGCCCGGTTCTGGGGCGTAGGAGGAGGACTGGAGCCGCCCCCGGAGCCCTTCCAGATCAAAGTGTTGGGCATTGGGGAAGGTATGGGTGTGCACCTCGCCTCCAAACCAAGCTTTCAGGATCGAGTCGTCCACTTGGGTGTGGTTTACCTGGCCATAGTCGGTGCTGAACTCCACCAGGAGTCGCTCGTATTCGCGCAGAAATGGGGTGCTGTCGGTGAGGCGTTCGTTCCAAACCAGCGCCACCCAGCCTTTTGGCCGGAGGATGCGCGCAAATTCCACCCGGCATTTGCCGCGATCAAACCAATGAAACGACTGCCCTGCGGTGACGAAATCCACGCTTGCATCCGGCAGGCTGGTATTTTCCGCCGTGGCGGCGATGCTCGTAAACTTGGGATAGCCCGCCGACAAAAGCTGCTCGCCTGCCTCGCGCATTTCGCGGTTCGGTTCCACGCCAAAGACCGTGCTGCCATGCGCCAGCAAAAGACGCGCGAGAATGCCGGTGCCCGAGCCAATGTCCGCGATGACGGACGATTCGTTCAGGCCGCATTCGCGCTCCAATGTATCGACCACGCCCGCCGGATAATCCGGACGGGTCCGCATGTAGGCATTGACGCGGCTGGAGAAGCGGGTGGTGGCATCGAGCATGAAAACAGTCTAGGCAACCGCGCTGCAGTTGTCGAATTGCAGGCATGTTCTCCATGGATGGCAGAGGCATCAGGGTGGATCTCAAGATTCGCCAATGCCACAGCGTACTGTAGGTCCCCATGAAATCCTTTCCAACCCACTGGCGCCTTCTTGTGATGGGCATCTGCTTCATCGGCACCGCTTTCGCCGAGCAAGCCAAGTCCATGCCGCCCAACGTGGTATTCATCCTCGCCGACGATTTGGGACGCGGTGACTACAGCGCCTTTGGCACCAAGGACATTCACACTCCGAATATCGACCGCATCTTCCACGAGGGGATGAGCTTTGAGAATTTTTATGCGAACAGCCCCGTGTGTTCCCCAAGTCGGGCGGCGATTTTGTCCGGGTGCTATCCTGATCGCGTCGGCGTGCCAGGGCTGATTCGCGAGGAGAAACTGGATACGAACTGGGGCTGGCTCTCGCCGAAGGCAAAACTCATCCCCACCTTCCTCAAACCCGCCGGCTATCACAGCGCCATCGTGGGCAAATGGAACCTGGGCCTCAGCGCGCCGAATATCCCCATCGATCGCGGATTCGACGAGTCCTTCGCCTTCTTGGGTGACATGATGGATGACTACTACACTCATCTGCGTCACGGACTGAATCTCATGCGGCACAATCGCGAAGAAGTCTCACCGCAGGGCCATGCCACCGATGTCTTCACCCAGTGGGCCTGCGACTACATCACGGAGCGCAGCAAGCATCATCAGCCGTTCTTTCTCTACCTCGCCTACAATGCGCCGCACGATCCCATCCAGCCACCTCAAGAATGGCTGGACAAGGTGCGCGCCCGCGAACCAGGCATGACGGCGAAACGCACCAAGCTCGTGGCGCTCATCGAGCATATGGATTCGGGCATCGGCAAGGTTTTGGAAACTTTGGACAACACAGGAGCGGCCGCGAACACGCTCGTGGTGATGAACTCTGACAACGGCGGCATCCTTGCCAACGGCGCGAACAATGGCCCGTGGCGCGGCGAAAAACAGCACATGTACGAAGGTGGCATTCGCGTCCCCTGCGGGGCTCGCTGGCCGGGACATATTGCGGCGGGCAGCCGCACGGAGCGCATCGCCATGGGCATGGACTGGCTGCCCACGATGGTCGAGATGGCGGGCCAAAAAATTCCCGAGGGCATCGACGGCCGCAGCCTGCTCAGCACCTTGCAGGGCAAGGACGAGCCCGTTCCCGCGGACCGCGAATACTATTTCGTGCGCCGTGAAGGTGGCCCGGTTTATGGAGGCAAGACCATTGAGGCACTTCGCAAAGGCGATTGGAAACTGCTCCAGGACAATCCCTTCGCACCCCAGGAACTCTACAACCTCAAGAATGATCCCCGGGAGGAGTACGACATGATTTCCAAAGCACCAAAGGTGCTCAATGAAATGCGGGCGGCGTTGCGCACTCACATCCAGATCGGTGGCGCAGTTCCCTGGCAGGCGCCGGAGGGGAAACAACCGTGAGCCGCTTACGCAACCAACACGTCCACCTTTTGAGCCAGGTCGAAATCCTTCTGCGTGAGTCCATGCGCACTGTGGGTACTCAGCTTCAAGGTGACCTTACGCCAGCCTACATGGATGTCGGGATGGTGGTTGGCGGTTTCCGCAAGTTCGGCGACCCGGTTCACGAAATCGATGCCCGAGAGATAACTGGAGAAGGAAAAAGTGCGGCTGATCTCGACCCCGTCACGCTTCCACTGGGGAGCTTTGGCGAGGGCCTGAACGATCTCGGCATCGGTAAGCGGCGTGGCGGCCATGGCGGCATGATGCCATGTTCGGGTCGCCCATGCATCCTTTTTGTCTTGCAAGGGTGGTGTGCCGATTTATAAAGCCATCCCCCTTTGCGCAGGCGAGGGGCCTCATTCACCTCCAACCATCTTCCTTATGGGCCGCATCTACAACAACATCGTCGAAACCGTGGGCCGCACCCCGCTGGTCAAACTGAACAAGGTCACTGCCGGAGTGGACGCGACCATTGCCCTCAAGTGCGAGTTTTTCAATCCGCTGGGAAGCGTGAAGGATCGTATCGGCATGGCGATGATTGAGGACGCCGAACAGCGCGGCATTTTGAAGAAGGATACCGTCATCGTGGAGCCGACCAGTGGAAACACGGGCATTGCGCTGGCCTTTGTGGCGGCAGCGAAGGGATACAAAGTTATCCTTACCATGCCCGAGACCATGAGTGCGGAACGCAAAACTCTGCTGGCGCTGCTGGGCGCGGAGCTGGTGCTCACGCCGGGACCTCAGGGCATGAAAGGCGCCATCGCTAAGGCGGAAGAAATCGTCAAGGACACCCCGAACTCCTGGATGCCGCAGCAGTTTGAAAATCCTGCGAACCCGGAAATTCACAAGAAAACCACCGCCGAAGAAATCTGGGAAGATACCGATGGCAAGGTGGACATCGTAGTATCGGCCGTCGGTACCGGCGGCACCATTTCCGGCTGCGTGGAAGTCATCAAGCCTCGCAGGCCCAGCTTCCAGGCCATCGCCGCGGAACCCGATACCTCGCCCGTGATCAGCCAGACACTCGCTGGCCAGCCGCTGCAACCGGGGCCACACAAGATTCAAGGCACCGGCGCCGGTTTCATTCCGAAGAATCTTCACCTGAAGGATTCCAA
>Ga0265327_10001733_pt1 | contig 25841 bp, 23 predicted proteins | sample 41621metaG_FD_202089 | JGI IMG/M metagenome (GOLD analysis project Ga0265327, IMG submission 202089) | Rhizosphere microbial communities from Carex aquatilis grown in University of Washington, Seatle, WA, United States - 4-16-21 metaG | ecosystem: Host-associated > Plants > Roots > Rhizosphere...
CTCACGCATCACGTCGCCGGTGGCGCCGGGCGGCAGGGGCACGTTGACCGTCGTGCCCCGGGCGCCGGGCCCGCCCACCTCGGCGGCGGCGCCGGTGACGGGATAGCAGGGCCACTGGTGCGTCGAGACGTACAGCACGGCCGGCTCGTCCCAGAAGAGGTCCTGGGTGCCGTTGCCGTGGTGGACGTCCCAGTCGACGATGAGCACCCGCTCACCCGCGTCGACCAGGGCCCGTGCCGCCACGGCCACGTTGTTGAGGAGGCAGAAGCCCATGGCCCGGTCGGCCGGGGCGTGGTGTCCGGGCGGTCGGGCGGGCACGAACACCGGGGCCCGGTAGGTCCTGGCCGCCTCGATGGCCACCAGGCCGGCGCCCGCCGCCATGCGTGCGTCCTCCCACGACGTCGGCCCGGCGTAGGTGTCCTGGTCGAGGGCGCCGCCCCCGGCCGCGCTGAACTGCTGGAGGCGTTGCAGGTGGGCGGGGGTGTGCACACGCACCAGCCGCTCGGCCGGCGCCGGTGTGGCCTCCACCACGACGAGGTCGCTGCCCAGGCCGAGGTCCTCGACACCCTGCATGGCCGCCCCGACCCGGGCGGGCCGCTCCGGGTGCCCGGGGTGGCTGTGGTCCTCCGCGTCGAGCGGCTCGACGACGATCAGCACCGCTGCCGTGCCGTGGGACGGGCCGGGGGGACGGTCACGGGGTGGGGTTCTGCACGCTGAACCAGTCCCGTGCCTCCAGGTAAGGGGAGAAGGCGGTGGCGATGGCCTCGATGTCGGCGCCCGACTTCGGCCGCTGCACCTCGAAGAGGTGGGGGAATTCGAGCCAGCCGGTGGTGAGGTCCCACAGGCGCACCGCCGCCTCGCCCTCGGGCGGGTCGACCAGCACGGGGCCGAAGAGCATCTGGTTGTCGTCGAAGACCAGGGTGGGCACGCCGAAGGCGCCGCGCGAGGCCACCCGGTCGTGCTCGGCTCCCACCTCGTCGCCCGTCGTGGGGTCGCCGATGGCCTCGGCGACCAGTCCGGGGTCGAGGTCCATGCCGGCCAGGAGCTCCTCGGCCACCTCGGGGCGGTGCGGCTTGCGCCCCTCCACGTGCAGCGCCCGGCCGGCCACCGCGTACCAGCGGTCCAGCAGGGACATGTCCTGGCGGCGGAGCAGCGCACCGATGCGCATCATCGACCAGCCGTACGACCACTCGCGCTCCCACGGGTGCTTCTTGCCCTCCTGGCGGTTGATCTCCTCCAGGCTGAAGAACCGCCAGCGGATGTCGAGGCCGGTCTCCTCACGCACGTTCCGGATCCACAGCGACGTCTGGTACGCCCACGGGCACATGATGTCGAAGTGGAAGTCCACGCCGGTGTGGCGGTCGGGGCGGGGGCTCACCGTGTCTCCCGGTTGCGCATCGTCGATCTCCCTCCGTCAGGGGCCGCATCGACCCCATCCGCACCGTACACGTCCCCCGGTCGCGGCCTGCTCAGAAGTGGCCCAGCACCGGGTGGGGGACGTAGGGCTCCTCCAGCCGGGTGATCTCCTCGGCGGACAGCTCGAGTGACTCGGCGGCGAGGGCGTCCTCGAGGTGGCCGAGCTTGGTGGCACCGACGATGGGCGCGGTCACGCCCGGCTTGTGCAGCAGCCAGGCCAGTGCCACCCGGGCGGGCGGCACGTCCCGCTCGGCTGCCACCTCGGCCACCCGCTCCACCACGTCGAAGTCGGTGGGCTGGTCGTAGAGGTAGTTGGTGAAGTCGTCGGTGGAGGAGCGGGTCGTCCGTCGCTCGCCCCCGCGTGTCCGGTTGCCGGCCAGCACGCCTCGGGCCAGCGGGCTCCAGGGGATCACCCCCACGCCCTGGTCGACGCACTGGGGGATCATCTCCCGCTCCTCCTCCCGGTAGATCAGGTTGTAGTGGTTCTGCATGGAGACGAAGCGGGTCCAGCCGTACCGGTCGGCGACGTGCTGGGCCTTGGCGAACTGCCAGGCGTGCATGCTGGAGGCGCCGATGTAGCGGGCCTTGCCCGAGCGGACGACATCGTGCAGCGCCTCCATGGTCTCCTCGATGGGCGTGCGGTCGTCCCAGCGGTGGATCTGGTAGAGGTCGACGTGGTCCATGTCCAGCCGGCGGAGCGAGGCGTCGATGCCGGACAGGATGTGCTTGCGCGACAGGCCGCCCCCGTTCTCCCCTGGTGACACCGGCATCCGGACCTTGGTGGCCACCACGACCTCGTCCCGGGTGAGGTACTTCGGCAGGAGGCGGCCGGTGGCCACCTCCGAGGCGCCGCCCGAGTAGACGTCGGCGGTGTCGAAGAAGGTGACGCCGCCCTCCACGGCGGCCCGGACGATGGGCTCGGCCGCATCCTCGTCGAGCACCCAGGGGCGGTCGGAGTCGTTGCCGAAGCTCATCATGCCGAGGCAGACCCGCGACACGCGCAGGCCGGTGCGGCCGAGGTTGACGTACTGCACAGGGCACCTCCGTGGGTGGGGTCGGACTCCGCCCCACCCTAGGCAGCACCGCGCCGGTGCGGTCCGGTCGGGCGTGTGCCGCACCTTTTAGGGGTTCCCCAGCGGGCTCTCAGCGGGTTCTTATGTCGCCACTGTGGACTGTCTCCTGAGAAACCCCTGGTGGACGCCCTCGCGCCGCCGGGAGTCCATGCGGCAGTCGCCGCTCGCACGAGATCGGGGACGCAGTGGTCGGCACAGGACGGACGGGCGGTCGGCGGCGCACCTGGTGGGTGGTCGGCGCCGTGGTGGTGCTGGCGGCGGCGGGTGTGGGCACCTGGCTCGGGCTGCGCGGGAGCTCGAGCGCGGCGGCCGGCATCGTGACGACGACCAGCGTGCAGACGGTCACCACCGGCACCGTCTCCCAGACGGTGGCGGCCACCGGCACCATCGAGCCCACCACCACCGCCGACCTCAACTTCGCGGTGTCCGGGAAGGTGACCGCCGTCGACGTGTCCGCCAACCAGGTCGTGACCGCCGGCCAGGCGCTGGCCCAGGTGGACCCGACCTCCCTCGACGCCGCCCTGGCCCAGGCCCAGGCGACGCTGGCCAACGACCAGGCGCAGCTCGCCACCGACGAGGCCGACAGCGCGTCGACGACCCAGATCAACCTCGACAACGCCAACATCGCCTCGGCCCAGAACCAGGTCACCTCGGCCCAGGCCGACGTGGCCGACGCCACGCTGACCGCCACCACGGCGGGGACGGTCGCCTCGGTGAGCCTGACGGTGGGCCAGCAGGTGACCGGCTCCTCGTCCTCGTCCACCTCCGGCGCCACGTCCACCGGGACCGGGTCGTCCGCCACCGGATCGTCGGGCACGGGTTCGTCGGGCACGGGTTCGTCCGGCAGCGGGTCGTCCGGGTTCGGTGGCTCCTCGTCGTCCTCGTCCTCGTCCTCGTCGTCGAGCTCGTCGTCGAGCGGCCAGGTGGTGGTGGTGTCGACCGGGTCCTACGTGGTCGACACCACCGTCTCCAGCAGCTCGGTCGCCCAGGTGGCGGTGGGGGACCAGGCCACCATCACCCCCTCGGGCTCCACCACGCCGGTCTACGGCACCGTCGGCTCCATCGGGGTGGTGGCCACCACCACCTCCGGCGTCTCGTCCTTCCCGGTGGTGGTGGACGTGACCGGTAGCCCGTCGGGCCTCTACGGGGGCACGAGTGCCAACGTGTCCATCATCGTGAAGGAGCTCCAGGGCGTCGTGGTCGTGCCGACCGGCGCGCTCACCTACACCGGTGGGACGACGGCCGTCACCCTCGACCAGGGCGGCCGGAAGGTGACACAGCCGGTCACGACCGGCATCGCCTCGGGCGGCGACACCCAGATCGTCAGCGGCCTGAGCGCCGGACAGAAGGTGTACGTGACCAGCGTCTCCTTCCGGGGACCCCTCGGCTCGTCGAGGACGGGCCGGACCGGCGGGTTCGGCGGGTTCGGCGGCACGGGCCCGAGCGGCGCGGGCTCGGGAGGCTTCGGCGGCGGCGGCTTCAGCGGCGGGCCGGGCGGGGGCTTCGGCGGATGAGCGGCCCGACCGACGGGACGGTCGTCCCGGACCCCGACGCCTGGCGCCTGGAGGACACCGGCCAGGTGCCCGTGGAGCCCACCGCCACCCACCCCGCCGTGCGCAGGGCCGTCATCGAGGTCGCCGACGTGTGGAAGACGTACCGCTCGGGCACCCTCCGGGTCGACGCCCTGCGCGGCGTGTCGTTCGCCATCGGCGCCGGCGAGTACGTGGCCGTCATGGGGCCGTCCGGCTCGGGCAAGTCCACCCTGATGCACATCCTCGGCTGCCTGGACGTCCCGACGTCCGGCACGTACCGGCTGGCCGGCGACGACGTCAGCACCATGAGCGAGGACGAGCTCGCCCACGTGCGCAACAGGCGTATCGGGTTCGTGTTCCAGCAGTTCAACCTGCTGGCCTCGCTGCCCGCCTGGCGCAACGTCGAGCTGCCGCTGCTCTACGCCGGCACCGACCGGTCGGAGCGCCGGCGTCGGGCGCTCGAGGCCCTCGACCGGGTCGGCCTGGCCGACCGCGTCGACCACCGGCCCGGCGAGCTGTCGGGCGGCCAGCAGCAGCGGGTGGCCGTGGCCCGCGCGCTCGTGACCGACCCCGACCTGATCCTGGCCGACGAGCCCACCGGCAACCTCGACTCGGTCTCGGCCCGTGACGTCATGGGCCTGCTCGACGAGCTCCACGGCTCCGGTCGCACCATCGTGCTGATCACCCACGACGCCGGCGTGGCCGACCGGGCCGGTCGGTCGGTGCGGATCCTGGACGGCCAGCTGGCGGACGCCACGCCGGCGGGGGTGGCCGGATGAACCTCCTCGAGACCTTCCGGACGGGCCTGGGCGCCGTGCTGTCGCACCGACTGCGGTCGACGCTCACCGTGGTGGGCATCATGATCGGCATCACCGCGGTCATCCTGACCGTCGGGCTGGGTGAAGGTGCCCAGCAGCAGGTCGGCTCCGAGATCACCGCGCTGGGCTCGAACCTGCTGACCGTGACCCCGGGCAGCACGACCTCGTCCTCGGGCATCCGGGGCGGGTTCGGTTCGGCCTCGACCCTGACGGTCGGCGACGCGGCGGCCCTGACCTCCAAGGTGGTGGCCCCCGACATCCGCACGGTGGCGCCGGCCGACTCGGCCAGCGAGAGCCTGGTGGCCGGCACGACCAACTGGACCACCACCGTTGTCGGCACCGACCCGTCGTGGCTGGCCGTGCGGGGCCGGACGATGACCCAGGGCCGCTTCATCGTCGCCCACGACCTCGCCACCCGGGCGGCCGTCGTCGTGCTCGGCGCCACCACCGCCCAGGAGCTGTTCGGTTTCCGCGACCCGGTCGGTCAGACCGTCGACGTGGACGGCGTGCCCATGTCGGTGATCGGCGTGCTGAACAGCGTCGGGTCCTCGTCGAGCTCGTCGTCCGCCTCCGACCCCGACGACCAGGCCGTCGTCCCGCTCACGACCGCGTCGGCCATCCTCTTCGGCGGGACGACCCGGAACTCCGTCAGTCAGATCCTGATCCAGGCCACCTCGGCCGCGTCGCTGTCGGCGGCCTACCAGGAGGCCGACGCCGAGCTGCTCAACCTCCACGGCATCACGACCTCGACGGACGCCGACTTCACCATCACCAGCGAGCAGCAGGTGCTGTCCACCGCCACCTCCGTCGACCGGACGCTGACCGTGCTGCTCGGCGGGATCGCCGGGATCTCCCTCCTGGTCGGCGGTATCGGCGTGATGAACATCATGCTCGTGTCGGTGACCGAGCGGATCCGGGAGATCGGCCTCCGCAAGGCGCTGGGGGCGACCCCGCGGGTCATCCGCCGGCAGTTCCTGGTGGAGGCGTCGGTGCTCGGCACGGTGGGCGGCCTGCTCGGCGCCGCCCTCGGCATCGTCGGCGCGGAGGTGCTGCCCCACGTCATCTCGGACCCGATCACCGTGTCGCCGGTGGCCGCCGTGGGCGCCATCGTGGTCGCCGTCGTGATCGGCATCGTGTTCGGCGTCTACCCCGCCAGCCGGGCCGCCAAGCTCCCGCCCATCGACGCCCTCCGCAGCGAGTGATCCTCTGAGCCCGCCCGCACCCCGCCCCCACGGACCCGATTGGACGACCCCCATCCCCTCCCGAACCGAACCGCAGAAGGAAGCGACCATGCACAGCCAACCCACACCGACCACCGGCCCGACCGGGGCCCGACGGGTCCGACGCACCCGGGCCCGCCAGCTCGCCGCCCTCGGGGCGGTGGGAGCCGCCGGGCTCGCCTTCGCCGCCTGCGGCGGCTCGTCCGGCGCCTCCTCGACCACCTCGCCGGGCGCCCCCGGCGGAGCCTCCGGCTCGCGCACGACGCCGAGCACCCTGCCCGGGGCGTCCGGCACCATCGCCGCGGTCAACGGGTCGTCCCTCGAGGTGCAGAACACGCAGTCCGGCCAGACCACCGTGGACGTCACCTCCACGACCACGATCCGCCAGAGCACGACGACCACCGCGTCCGCCGTGACGGTGGGGTCCTGCATCTCCGCCTTCGGCAAGCCGACGTCGACCACCAAGTCGTCGACGGCCTTCGGCGGGCCGGTCACGGCCACGACGGTGTCGGTCACCCAGCCGGTGTCGGGGACGTGCCAGCGGGGCGGCTTCGGCGGCGGCGGAGGTGCCGCGGGCGGCGGGTTCGGCGGCGGCGCGCCGGGCGGCGGTGCGGCCCCCGGGGGGACGGCGCCCGAGGGCTCACGCCCGAGCGGCAGCGGCACCCGCCCGTCGGGGCGGCCCTTCGGCAACGGCAGCTTCGGCGCCGCCTCGGGCCAGGTGACGGCGGTGGCGGGCGACGTGGTCACGGTCGCGGAGACCGACCCCCGCACCAAGAAGGCGACGTCGGTGACCGTCACCCTCACGGGCTCGACGACCTTCACCACCACCCAGACGGCCACGGCAGCCGCCATCGCGGTGGGTCAGTGCGCCCGGGCCACCGGCACGGCCGACAGCACGGGCGCCATCACCGCCCGTGACCTGACCCTGTCGACTCCGACCGGGGGCACCTGCACGAGCGGCTTCGGCTTCCGGGGCGGCTTCGGCGGTGCGGGCGGCGCCGCCGGACCGACCGCCGGTGCCTGATCCCACGGACGTGGTCTCCACGCCCGTCCTCGACGACCCCGACCCGGTCGTGACCGACGCCCTCCCCGGGGCCGCCGGACGCCGGGTGACCCGTCGCCGGATGCGGGACCTGCCGTGGCGGTCGGTGGTGGTGGTCGTACTGGTGGCGGCGGTGGGCGTGGCCTGGCTGGTGTCGCGCCCGTCCGGCCCGACCTACCGCACGGCGGCGGTCCAGCTGGGCTCGGCCGTGTCCTCGATCTCCGAGGTCGGCACCGTCACCCCCGTCCAGCAGGCCGACCTCACCTTCGCCACCGCCGGGACCGTCGGGGCGGTCGACGTCACGGTGGGCCAGGAGGTGACGGCCGGACAGGTGCTGGCGTCGCTCGACCCGGCATCGCTGCAGACCGCGGTGATCGACGCCCAGGCGTCGCTGGCCTCGGCGGAGGCGACGCTGGCCACGGACGAGGCCGCCCAGTCCGGGTCGTCCTCGTCCACCTCCTCCTCGGCGGCGTCGGGGAGCTCGTCCAAGGCGGGCGGCACCACCACGGGCGGTTCCGGCTCGGGATCGACCACGGACACGGCCGAGATCGCCAAACTCCAGGCGGCGCTGGTGGCCGACCAGCACGCCCAGGACCAGGCCTCCGCGGCCGCCGGGGCGGCCCTGGCGGCGGCCACCACGGCGTGCGCCAGCTCCTCGACCGGGTCGGCCACCTCGGGCGGGACGGCGTCGGCGTCGACGACTTCCCAGACGCCCGGTAGTGGCAGCGGGGGGTCGGGCGGCGGCAGTGGCGGGTCGGGTGCCGACGCCACCTGCACCCAGGCGTTGGCCGCGGCCACCGCGGCCCACCAGGCGCTCGTCACCGCCATCGCCCAGGTGACCAAGGACGAGGCGGCCCTGTCCGCCGCCCTCGGCCTGAGTACGTCGGGCGGCTCCGGCGTCGGCGGCTCCGGGTCCAGCTCCGGGTCCGGCTCCGGGTCCTCCGGCCAGGCCCCGGTGGCGGCCACGGAGTCGGCCTACGTGGTCCACCTGGCCACGACGACGGCCGCCAGCTCCGCGACCGGTGGGTCCTCCTCGACGGGCGGATCCGGCTCGGGCTCGGGGGGCACCAGCTCGTCCCATACGGTCACGGCCGAGGTGATCGCCCTCGACGAGACGAACGTGGACGTGGCCCGTGCGGCCCTGACCAGCGCCCAGCAGGACCTCGGCGACGTCGACCTCGTCAGCACCCTCACCGGCAAGGTCGGCGCCCTCAGCGTCACCGTCGGCCAGTCGGTGTCGGCGGGGTCGCCCTCGGCCACGCCGCAGGTGGTCGTGGTCGGCCCCGGGAACGACTACCAGGTGGCCACCACGGTGCCCGTCACCGACGTGGCCGACGTGAAGGTCGGCCAGCAGGCCCTGGTCACCCCCGACTCGTCCTCCACCGCGGTGGTGGGCACCGTCACCGGTATCGGCGTGCTCGGCACCTCGACCTCCACCACCACGACGTACCCGGTCACCATCGGGATCCAGTCGGCCGACCTCGGCCCGTACTCCGGGACCGACGCCGGCGTGCAGATCGTCCTGGCCCGTGCCACCGGCGTCACCACCGTCCCGACGTCGGCGGTGCGGACGGTGGGGACCCGGCGCGTGGTCACCGTGGTGGACGGGGGGACGGCCAGGACGGTCCAGGTGACCGTCGGGACGTCCGGCGCCCAGCGCACCCAGATCCTGTCCGGGGTCCACGTCGGCCAGACCGTGTCGCTCGCCACCATGGCCGAGCCCGTGCCCTCGTCGTCGACAACGTCCACCCGCTCCGGCCTGGCCGGCCTCGGCGGGTCGACCGGCCTGGGGGGCTCCGGGCTGGGCGGGGCCACGGGGCTCGGCGGAGCCGGCGGGTTCGGTGGCGCCGGTTTCGGCGGTGGCGGGTTCGGCGGCCGGGGCGGCTGACGGGCCGGCTGAGGGCCGGCCCTGACGGGTACCCGCCGTCGCACGCACCACCGCGCCGGGTGGTCCGGCGGGGGTAGCGTCGCCGCGATGACCGACGAGGCCCTGGTGACCGAAGCCGTCCATGACACCGGGATCCGGAGGCTGCAGCACGCCTACGCCGACGTGGTCAACCGGCGGGCCTGGCCCGAGCTCGAGTCCCTGTTCCGACCCGATGCCGAGGTGGTGGTCGACACGCGGGCCGGCGACCCGCTGCGGCTGGTCGGCGGCACGGCGGTGGGCGACTTCATCGGGTCGGCCATCGCCCACTTCTCGTTCTTCGAATTCGTGGTGCTGAACGCCCACATCGCGTTCCCGGACGGCGTGGACGCCGGGACGGCCGCCTGCCGGCTGTTCATGTGCGAGGTCCGCCAGGACGAGGCGACCGGACGGTTCACCACCGCGTTCGGCCTCTATCACGACCGCTACCTGCTGGACGGTGGCCGCTGGTGGTTCGCCGCCCGGCGCTACCACTCGCTGGCCCGGCACGCCGGCACGCTCGACGTGTTCCCGTTCCCCACCGACCCCGGGATCGACGTCCCGGGGGTGTGACGTGGCGCCCCATCGCATCAGCCACCGGACGCGCGGTGCGTGGGAGCATCGGGGCATGCCGCTCCTCGTCGTCCGACACGCACGCGCCGGTCGACGTAGCGCCTACGAGGGGGACGACCTGGACCGCCCGCTGTCGCCCCGGGGCCGCGACCAGGCCGAGGTCCTGGTACCGCTGCTGGCCGGCTACCAGCCCCGTCGCGTCCTCTCGAGCCCGGCCGTCCGGTGCTTCGAGACGGTCCGCCCGCTGGCCGAGTCGCTCGGCCTCCCCATCGAGTCGGTGGGCGAGCTGGGCGAGGGCCGGGGCGACGACGCGCTGCGCCTGGTGCGCCGGATGGCCGGCGAGCCTGCGGTGCTGTGCACCCATGGCGACATCGCCGCCGAGCTGCTCGAGGAGCTCACGCCGGGCATGTCGTCCAAGGCCCGCTACAAGCTCAGGCTCCTGAAGGGCGAGGTGTGGGTGGTGGGTTCGACCGGTGACGGACTCGAGATCGTCGACCACCTCCACCGCCAGCCCCGCCGGTGACCGGGTGGCGGGTGCCCCGGAGACGGCCCCCGAACGGCCCGTCCGCAGGCGGTCGACCGCTACGCTGACCGCCCGATGACCGACCCGCTCCGCTTCGACCCGGCCTCCTTCGCCACCTTCCGGGTCGTGAGCTGGGCCTACGACGCGGCGCGCCGGACGGTCACCCTGGGCTACGCCCTCGACGACCGGGTGGCCTTCACCGAGACCATCACGTTCGAGTCGCCGCCGCCGGAGGGCCACCCCGACCCGTCGGGCCCCGGCTTCGAGCGGGCGCTGCTGCACCTGGCCGTGGCCGCGGGCACGAGCTACTACAAGACGGCGGCACCGGCGCGTGTGGTGGTCGAGGGTGCGACCCTCGACCCCGACGAGGCCGACGTCCACCACCGGCTGTACGACGAGGGCCTGCGGGAGTTCGCGGTGACCAACGGGCTGCCGGTGCCACGGCCGGTGACGATCACGAGCGACGACGCCCGGGGCCGCGACGTGGTCGTCCGACCGGAGCCGCCGGTGGGCGCGCTCCCCGCCGGACTGGTCGTGCCCATCGGCGGCGGCAAGGACTCCATGGTGCTGATCGAGGCCGTGCGGTCGCTCCGGCCCCGCCTGTTCAGCGTCAACCCCCACCCCCTGGTCCGGGCCCTGGCCGAGGAGGCGGGCCTCGAGCTGGTGGTGGTCCGGCGCCGCCTCGACCCGCAGCTGGGCGATCTCCACGGCGCCGGTGCCCTGAACGGCCACGTGCCCATCACCGCCATCGTCTCGCTCATCGCCGCCGTGGGCGCCTTCGTCCACGGCTACGACACCGTGGCCATGGCCGTCGAGCGATCGGCCAGCGAGGAGACGGTCAGCGTGGGCGGCGTGCCCGTCAACCACCAGTACTCGAAGAGCCGCGAGTTCGAGTCGGTGCTGGCCGCCCTCCTGCGCCGGACGGTGGCGCCCGAGCTCACCTACGGGTCGGCGCTCCGGCCCTACGCCGAGCTCGCCATCGCCCGCGCCTTCGCCGGCCTGACCCGCTACCACGGGACCTTCTGCAGCTGTAACACCGCCTTCCGCCAGGGGGCCGGGCCCGACGACCGGTGGTGCGGGCACTGCCCGAAGTGCCGTTTCGTCGGCCTGATGCTGGCGCCTTTCCTCGAGCGGGCACAGCTCACCGAGGTCATCGGGACGGACATGTTCGCCGACCCCGGCCAGGTCGAGGGGTTCGCCGCCCTCATGAGCGACGCCGACAAGCCGTTCGAGTGCGTCGGCGAGCGTCGGGAGTCGGCGGCCGCCCTCCGGATGCTGGCGTCCCGGCCGGGATGGCGCGACACGCCGGTGGTGGCCGCCCTGGCGGTCCGGGCCGCCCGTCTGGTGGACGACGCCGGCGTCGAGGAGCTGCTGACCCCCGACGACGCGCTGCGGTTCGCCGATCCGGCGGTGGCCGAGGCGGTGGCCGCGCTGCTGGAGGGCCCGCGGTGACTGCTCCGGCCCGGCACCTCGGTCTCGAGGACGTCCTGGCCCGCCGGATGGCCGTCTGGGGGCTCGGCGCCGAAGGGCTGGCCATGGCCGGACTGGCACGGGAGCGGGGGATCGAGCCCCTGCTCGTCGACGACCGTCCCGACGAGGCGGCGGCGGCCGTTGCCGCGGCCCTCGGCAGTCCCGTGCCGGTCGTGGCGCCCGACCGGGCCGACTGGTCGGACGTCGAGGTCGTGGTGCGGTCACCGGGGGTCAGCCGGTACCGGCCGGAGCTGGCGGAGGCCGAGGCCGCCGGTGCGATGGTGACGACGGCCATGGCCCTGTGGCTCGAGGACCACGCCGACGCCGCCGTACTGGCCGTGACCGGCACCAAGGGCAAGAGCACGACAGCCACGTTGGCGGCCGAGGTGCTGCGCGCCGACGGACGGCGGGTGGAGCTGATCGGGAACATCGGCGTCCCCGTGCTCGACACCTACGGCCGGCCCGCCCCGGACGTGTACGTGGTGGAGGTGTCGTCCTACCAGGCTGCGGACGTGACCCGGTCGCCCCGCGCCGTGGTCCTGACCAGCCTCGCCCCCGACCACCTCGACTGGCACGGCGGGGTCGAGCCCTACTACCGGGACAAGCTGCGGCTGATCGAGGCCGGCCCCGCCCCACTCCTGGCCGTCGGCGCCGCCAACGACGAGGCGGTGGCCCGCACGGCCGGCCATCCCGACCGCGTCCTCTTCGGCCCGGTCGGCCGGGTCCGGGTCGACGACGGCGGGCGGCTCGAGGTCGACGGCGCGGCCCTGGCCGACACCGCCCACCTCCGGGTGGCCGGCGACCACAACCGCTGGAACCTGTGCGCGGCCGTCGCCGGCGTGCTCCTGATCACGGGGTCCGCCCCGTCGGGCGGGGCCGTCGAGGCGGCCATGTCCGCCTTCGGCGGGCTGCCCTCCCGTTGCTCGGTGGTGGGGGAGCGGGACGGCCGCACCTACGTCGACGACGCGCTGGCCTCGAACCCGTTCGCCTCGGCCGCGTCGGTGGGCACCTTCGCGGGCCGCCCGTTGACCGTCATCGTGGGCGGCGCCGACCGCGGCGTCGACGCCGCGCCGCTGGTGGAGGCCCTGGCCGCCCACCACCCCCCGGCCGCCGTGGTGGTGCTGCCGCCCGACCCTGACCGCCTGGCCGGCGCGCTGGCCCCGGTGGCCGGCCGGCTGACGGAGGCGACCGGTCTGGCCGACGCCGTGGCCCGGGCCACGGCGCTGACCCCCGACGGCGGGGTGGTGCTCTTCAGTCCGGGTGCGCCCACCCCGGAGGGCGGGGGCGGCTACCGGGCGCGCAGCCGCCAGTTCGTCGAAGCGGCCGGCCTGGCCGACCCGCAACCGGGGTGAGTCCGGGCCTGCGACGTGCGGGGTGGGTTGACACCGTGCGCCGTGCGGGCAACGGTGGTCCGACAGGAGGGGAGGCCCACGTGCCCGAGATCACCATCATCACCGACGCCGTCGCCACCGTGCCCGGCCAGTCCGACCCGGGGCGCGGCACGCTCCTGGTGGCGCCCGGTGACCTGACCGCCGCCCTGGGGTGGGAGCTCAAGCCGTCCGGCCTGTGCCGGGGCGACATGTGCGTGCCGGTGCGGGACACCGACGCGTTGTTCGTCGGCGGACGGCTCGACCTGGTGGCCGTGGCCGCCGCCGTGGGCCAGCCGTCGGCCGTCGACGTCGACGCCGGCATCCTGGCCGTCGCCCTGCCCGCAGTATCGCGACGCGGTGCCCTGGTCGACCAGGTGGCTCCCGACTTCACTCTCCCCGACCTCGACGGCACGCTCCGGTCGCTTTCCGACTGGGCCGGCACCAAGCGGCTGCTCGTGACCTTCTCCAGCTGGTGCGGCTGCCGCTACGACCTGCCGGGCTGGCAGGCCCTCCAGGACGAGCTGGGCCCCGACGGCCTCCAGGTGGTGGCCGTAGCGATCGACCAGGACGCCGACGACGTGCGCCCCTTCACCGGCGGCCTCACCATCCCGGTGCTCTACGACCCCCAGCACCTGCTCACCGAGCTCTACGCCATCTCCAACGTGCCGACGGTGGTCTGGATCGACGGGAACGACCGCATCGCCCGTCCCAACGCCGAGGCCTTCGGCACCGACACGTTCGCCGACTTCACGGGGGCCGAGTCGGCGCCTCACCTCGACCTGGTGCGCCGCTGGGTCCGCCTCGACGAGCTGCCGCCCGACGTCGAGGAGGCACGGGCGGCGGTGGGCGACCTGTCCGACGACGAGGTCCTGGCCCGGCTCCACTTCCGCATCGCCGCCGAGGCCCACCGCCGGGGCGACACCGAGACGACCCGCCGGCACGTCCTGCGGGCCGGCGAGCTGGCGCCCGAGGACCTCACCATCTGGCGGGCGGGCATGCCGCTCATCGGCGAGGACCCGTTCGGCCAGGACTTCCTCGACCGCTACGACCAGTGGCGGGCCAAGGGGAGCCCGGCCCACTCGCTGCCCTCGGTGCGGGCCGCCGACAGCCCCGTCTGAGCAGGCGCCGGCAGCGCCGGCGCCGGTCCACCCCGCCCGGAGCCGTGGCGGCACCGTGACGTGTGCTCAGCGCAGGCGCCACTCCAGCCGGCTGCCCGAGGCGAACCGCCGCTGCCCCTCGGCCAGGGCCTCGTCGCTGTTGCCGAGGCCGACGAAGGCGTAGCCCAGGGCCAGCGCCTGCCCCCGGTTGAGGTCGCGGCCGGCCCACAGCGCCCGGAGCGAGCCCTGCACGGCGAGCGCCGGCGCATCGGCGATGGCCCGGGCCGCCCAGCCCGCCCGGGCCCGCAGGTCGTCGACGTCGGCGGCCAGCTCGGACACGAGGCCGATCTGGTGGGCCCGCTGCGCGCTCATGCGCTCACTGGCTCCGAGCAGCGTCATCCGGGCCAGCTCGCCGAAGGGCAGGCGGCCGGTCAGCTGCAGCGGCTCGAAGGCGGCCGCCATGCCGTAGGTGACGTGCGGGTCGAAGAACGTCGCCTGCTCGGTGGCGATGACGAAGTCGACTTCGCCCAGCAGGTAGAAGGCCCCGCCGCAGGCCATGCCGTTGACCGCGCCGATCACCGGCTTCCACAGGTCGCACGTCTTCGGCCCGAGGTCCTCGCCCGGGTCGTCGAACATGAACGGGGTGGTGCCGGCCCCGACGTGCACGGCCTCGCCGTCCTCGCCCGGCGTGGCGTCCCCGGTGGCGTCGCCCAGGGCCTCGTTGCGGTCGATGCCGGTGCAGAAGGCGCGGTCGCCGGCGCCGGTCAGCACCACGGCGCGCACGTCGTCGTGCCGGCGCAGGGCCCGCCAGAGCGTGCGCAGCTCGCGCTGCATGACCGCGTTGAAGGCGTTGTGCACCTCGGGGCGGTCGAGCGTCACCCAGGCGACGCCGTCGTCCTCCTCGTAGCCGAGGGTCTCGAACGCGGGGATGGCGGCCATGGGCGGGCTCCGTTCTGGCTCGCGGGCACCGGGCCGGGCCCGGGCTTGCGCGGTAGCGTGCGCAGCGGGCACCCTAGCGCCCACCCGGCGAGGGCCGCGAGGGCCCGGTACGTCCGGACACGATCGACGACGAGAGGGAGCCCACGGTGGCAGACGACATCCTCAGCACCATCATCGGCACGCCGACGGGCACGACGGTGGTGACGGTCGAGCGGGGCCAGGTGGCCCTGTTCGCCACGGCGGTGAAGGACGACGACCCCGTCTACCGCGACCCCCGGGCCGCCGAGGCGGCCGGTCTGCCGGGTATCCCGGCCCCGCCGACGTACCCGTTCGTGATGGGTAACTTCGGCGCCTACCCCGAACTGCAGGGGCCCGACGCGCCGACGGGCAACCCGATGGGGGCCGTGCTCGGGCCGCTCATGGCCAACGGCGGCCTCATCCTCCACGGCGAGCAGGAATTCACCTACCACCGGCCCGTCTTCGCCGGCGACGTCCTGGAGGGCACCGGCCAGGTGGTCGACGCCTACCAGAAGGAGTCGAAGGGCAAGACGATGACCTTCGTGGTGGTCGAGACGGCGTGGAGCGACCGCGCCACCGGCGAGCCGGTGTGCACGTCGCGCATGAACATCATCCACCGCGTCTGATGGCGCCCGACACGCCGACCGGCGCGGACGCCGCCGTGCTGCGGCGCATCGAGGACGGGGTGGCGTGGATCACCCTCAACCGGCCCGACGCCGGCAACGCCATCACGGCGGCCATGCGGGACCAGGTGGTCGACTGGCTGGAGGAGGCCTCCGCCGACCTGGCCGTCCGCGTGGTGGTCCTGACCGGCGCGGGGGAGAAGGGCTTCTGCACCGGCGCCGACCTGCGCTCGCAGGGGCCCGGACCCGAACGCCCCGAGGGCGCCCCGGCCCGGGCCGTGGGCGACGCCGCCCGCCTCATCCGCACCGGCTGGCAGCGCCTGGTGGCGGCCGTGCTCGACTGCGAGAAGCCGGTCATCGCCGCCGTCAACGCCACCGCCGCCGGCGGCGGCATGCACCTGGCCCTGGCCTGCGACCTCGTGCTGGCCGCCGAGGAGGCGCGCTTCATCGAGGTGTTCATCCGCCGGGGCATCGCCCCCGATGCGGGCGGCGCCTACCTGCTCGCCCGGCTGGTCGGCCCGCAGAAGGCCAAGGAGCTCTTCTTCTTCGGCGACGACGTGCCGGCCCGGGAGGCCGAGCGCATCGGCCTGGTCAACAAGGTCGTGCCCCGGGCCGAGCTGGAGGCCGAGGCAGGCGCGTGGGCCGCACGGCTGGCCGCCGCCCCGACGAAGGCCATCGGCGTGGCCAAGTACCTGACCAACCGCGCCCTCGACACCGACCGGGCCACCGCCCTGTGGGACGAGGCGGTGGGGCAGGAGCTGGTGACCGGCACCGAGGACTGCGCCGAAGGCCTGGCCGCCTTCGCCGAGCGCCGGGCACCGGTCTTCCGGGGCTGGTAGGGGACCGGCGGAAACTGGAACGGGTTCTGTTTCGGGACGTCGGGATGCTAGAACTGCGGGGTGCACATGATCGGTGAGACGCACCTGCTGCCCGCCTCCACGTACGCCGACTGGATGGCCGTGCTGCGCATCGGGCTCGGGCTCTGGTGGATCAAGAGCTTCGCCCACAAGGACCTCGGCGGATGGCTGAAGCGGGGGTCCGGCATCGAGTGGGGCGGCTCCGTCGCCGAGAAGCACAAGTGGGGCTTCGTCAAGACGGGCTTCGACAAGGTGGTGCGCCCCCATCCGATCCCGATGGCGTACATCGTGGTCTTCTCCGAGCTGGCCCTCGGCCTCGGCCTGGTGCTGGGCTTCCTGACCCCGATCGCCCTGGTCTGCAGCATCCTGTTGAACCTCCTCTACTTCGTGCTGATGATCAGCGACTGGGCGGAGCAGGGGCAGAACCTGATGATGATCCTGGCCGCCGTGGTGGCCCTGGCCACCCAGGCGTGGCTGGTCTTCTCCGTCGACCACCTGCTCCACCTCTTCGGGGCCTGACCCGTGGCCATCGGGATCGAGGGGGAGCACGAGGAGCTGCGCCGCGCCGTCCAGGGGTGGGCCGAGGCACGGGAGGTGCGAGCCGCCGTGCGGGTGGCGCTCGACGCCGAATCGGACGCCCTCCCGCCCTACTGGGCGGACCTGGCGGCCCAGGGCCTGCTGGGGATCCACGTGTCCGACGAGTTCGGGGGCCAGGGTGCCGGCGCCGTCGAGCTGGCCGTGGTGGCCGAGGAACTCGGCCGGGCCGCCGCCGTCGGGCCGTGGGACACCACCATGGTGGCCGCCGGGGTGGTGGCGTCCGGGGGGAACGACACCCTGGCCAAGGCCCTGCTACCCGGGCTGTGCGACGGCGGTGCGACCGCGTCGCTGGCCGTGCCGGTGGCCGCGCCCGACGGGTCGCCGCTCGCCCCTGCCGGCCTCGAGGGCACCGAGGGTGCCGACGGCGCGCTGACCGTGCGCGGCACGCTGCGGCCCCTGGTCCACGGCGGGGTCGTGAGCCACCTCCTCGCCCCGGTGGCCGTCGGCTCCGCCACCCGCTGGGTCGTCCTCGAGCGGGCCGATGCCGCCGAGGTGGCCGAGCTGCCCAGCTTCGACCCCAGCCGACCGGTGGCCTCGTGGCGGCTCGAGGACGCCGTGGTCGGGTCCGACCGCCAGCTCGACGTCACGACCGGCGCGGTGCGGGACCTGGCGCTGGTGGTGCTGGCCGCCGCCGCCGTGGGAGGCAGCCGCTGGTGCGTGGACACCGCCGCTGAGCACGCCCGCACCCGCGAGCAGTTCGGCCGCCCCATCGGCCAGTTCCAGGGCGTCAAGCACCGGGTGGCCGACATGCTGGTGACCGTGGAGCAGGCGGTGGCCGCCACCTGGGACGCCGCCCAGGTGCTCGGCGCCGAGGGCGGCGCCACCACCGGCGACGAGACGGACCAGGCGTCCATGGCCGTCCAGCTGGCCGCCGCCCTGGCACTCGACGGCTATGTCGAGTGCGCCAAGAGCGCCATCCAGGTGCTCGGGGGGATGGGATTCACCTGGGAGCACGACGCCCACGTCCACCTGCGCCGGGCCACGACCCTGCGCCAGTTGGTCGGGGGGACCGCCCCGCTGCGGGCCGAGGCGGCCCGCCTGGCCCTGGCCGGCTGGCGGCGCCGCCTGACCGTCGACCTGCCGCCCGAGGCGGACGCCCTGCGCGCCGAGATCGACGGGCTGGTGGCCTCAGCCCTGTCCCTCCCGGAGGGTCCCGAGCGGCAGCGGTTCCTGGCCGACCACGGTCTGCTGGCCCCGCACTGGCCGACCCCGTGGGGGCGCGACGCCGGGCCGGTCGAGCAGCTGGTCATCGACCAGGCCTGCGCCGAGGCCGGGCTGAAGCGGCCCGCCTTCGCGGTGGCCGCCTGGGCGCTGCCCACCATCATCGCCCACGGCACCGAGGAGCAGACCGAGCGGTTCGTCGGCCCGACCATGCGGGGCGAGATCGTCTGGTGCCAGCTGTTCAGCGAGCCCGGCGCCGGGTCCGACCTGGCGGCACTGTCCACCCGGGCGACCCGGGTCGACGGCGGCTGGTCGCTGACCGGCCAGAAGGTGTGGACGTCCGTGGCCGCCCGGGCCCACTGGGGCATCTGCCTGGCCCGGACCGACCCCGACGTGCCGAAGCACCGCGGCATCACGTATTTCCTGGTCGACATGCACTCGCCGGGGATCGAGGTCCGACCCCTGCGGGAGATCACCGGGGCCGCCCTGTTCAACGAGGTCTTCTTCGACGACTGCTTCGTGCCCGACGACTGCGTGGTGGGCGAGGTCGACGGCGGGTGGAAGCTGGCCCGGACCACGCTGGCCAACGAGCGGGTGTCGCTGTCGTCGGACACGGCGTTCGGCGGTGCCCTCGAGGCCGTGCTGGGGCGCATCGCGGCCCGGCCCGAGCTCCAGGACCCGGTGACGCTCGACCGGCTGGGCCACCTGCTGACCGAGGCGCAGTCGTTGGCGCAGCTGGGCATGCGGGCGACGCTGCGGTCCGTCGGCGGCCTCCAGCCCGGGCCGGAGTCGAGCATCCGCAAGCTGGTGGGCGCCGAGTTCGACCAGCGGGTGCACGAGTTCGGCCTGGACGTCTGCGGCCCCGAAGGTGCCGTCTTCGACGGCGAGGCGGCCGTCTCGGCCTACATGGTGCTGCAGTCCAAGTGCATGACCATCGCCGGAGGCACCAGCGAGGTCCAGCGCAACGTGATCGGTGAGCGGCTGCTCGGCCTGCCGCGCGACCCCGAGCCGGGCCGATGACGGACCACCGGGCCGGCGACCACCCCGCCGCGGTGCCGGTGGCGGGGCCGGTAGCGCGGCCGCCCGCCCTCCGGCCGGCGGCCGGGACCGGCGTCGTCCACCGCGGCCCCCGTCGCGCCGTCGCCACCGCCGGGTGCCGGTCGACCGCCTGGTGGGGCGGTGGCAGACTGACCGCCCACGGCCGGTGCGCCGGGTGGTGGCCGCAGCAGGCCCGCAGTGGGGCCGACGAGGAGGGAGTGGGACATGGCTGACGCAGTGCTGTACTTCGAGGACGTCGCCGAGGGCGACGAGGCCCCCGAGCTGACCCACGTACTGAGCCGCACCGACCTCGTGGCCTACGCCGGCGCGTCGGGCGACTACAACCCGATGCACCACGACGAGGTGAAGGCGCAGGCGGCCGGGCAGCCCAGCGTGTTCGGGCACGGCATGTTCTCGATGGGCCTGCTCGGCACCGCCATCACCCACTGGGTGGGCGCCGGCAACGTCCGGCGCTTCACGGTCCGCTTCGCCCGCCAGACCTGGCCGGACGAGGAGCTCCGCTCCCGGATCGTCGTGACCGGCAAGCGGACCGAGGGCGACGCCCACCTGCTCGACCTCGACGTGCGCCTGCACAATGCCGACGGCGAGGAGAAGGTCGTGGGCGAGGCCACCGCCGAGGTGCCGGCCCGCGGCTGAGCCGGCCCGAACGGCCCGCGGGGCTCCTGCGTCCCCCGGGCGCATGAACACGGCGGGTACAGTCGATCCCCGGGCGAGTAAGGGTTCGGTCGTTACAGGTCGCCCGGTAGGGTCCGGACGACTACGGCCGTGACGACCCGGGGAGGACCGTGGAGCGAGGAAGTCGACGAGGTGCCGGGACGGTGACGCTCGTGGCTGTCGTCCTCCTGGTGTCGTCCTCGCTCCTGGTCGGCTGCAGCAACGTCACGGTGCTGACCGTGTCCCACGCCGGCGACACCGACGGCGTGACGGCCAGCACCATCAGGGTCGGCGCCCTCGGCTCCTTCAGCGGGTTCGCCGCCCCGGACTTCGCCCCGGTCGAGACGGGCGCCGCCGTCTTCTTCGACCAGCTCAACGCCTCGGGCGGCATCTACGGCCGCAAGATCGTGTACTCGCCCATCGTCGACGACGGCACCTCGCCCTCCGGCAACACGGCCGGGGCCCAGCGCCTGGTCCAGTCCAAGGTGTTCGCCGTGGTGGGCGTGGGCACGCCGTTCTTCACCGGGTCGTCGATCCTCCGCTCCCAGGCGGTGCCCACCTTCGGGATCCAGGAGAACACCAACGAGCAGTGGGCGGGGCCGACCATGTTCGGGGCCGGCGGCTCCTACGTGGCCAACTCGCTGCCGATGCCCCAGGTGGCCTTCGTGGCCCAGCAGACCCATGCCCACGCCGCCGCCGTGCTGGCCTACAACGTGGCCCAGTCGTCCGGCGGGTGCATGGCCGTGGTGAAGGGGCTGCAGCGGTACCACGTGCCCACGCCGGTGGTGGACTTCTCCATCCCCTACGGCGCCGCCACGCTCGACGCCGACGTGACCCGGATGCAGCAGGCCGGCGTGGACTTCGTGGCCACCTGCATGGACGCCACCGGGAACGTCAAGCTGTCCCAGACCCTGCAGCAGCACGGCATGGGGTCGGCCACCCAGTACTGGCTCGACGGCTACGACACCGGCATCCTCCACAACAACACGGCCGCCCTCGACGGGGCGTACTTCCTGCTCCAGCAGACGCCGTTCGAGGTCACCCGGCTCGACCCCGGCGTCTACCCGGGCATCGACGCCTTCAACGCCGCCCTGCGCCGCTACGCGCCGGGCACCCGGCCCTCGGGCCCCGCACTGGCCGGGTGGGTCAGCGCGGACCTCTTCGCGGAGGGGCTGCGGGCCATCGGCAACGACGTCACCCGCACCGCGCTGGTACGGGCCATCAACAAGCTGACGGCCTTCACCGCTGACGGCGCCTACCCACCGGTCGACTGGCAGATCGCCCACCACACCGTCAACAACCTCGACTGCACGACCTTCGTGCGGGCGGAGGGCGATCGGTTCGTGCCCGTCTTCACCACGCCCCAGAGCGTCTACTCGTGCTTCGACCAGACGGGTGCGGCCCACACGTCCACCCAGACCGTCACGACGCTGCCGCTCCAACCCGGGGTGCCCGGCCGATGACCCAGTTCTTCAACTACGCGGTGCCCGGTGTGCCGTTCGGCTGCGTGTTCGCGCTGATGGCCGTCGGGCTGGTCCTCACCTACAAGGCGTCGGGCGTGTTCAACCTGGCCTTCGGCGCCCAGGCCTTCGTGTCGGCGCTCGCCTACGTGTCCCTCGACCAGGACGGCTGGCCACGGTGGGCGTCCACCGTCATCGCCGTGCTCGTGATCGGCCCCCTGGTCGGCGTCCTGCTGGACCGGCTGCTCTTCCGCCGGATCCGCACGGCCTCCCCCCTGGTCAAGCTGGTGCCCTCGCTCGGCCTGCTCGTCGCCCTGCCGCAGCTGGCGCTCATCATCGCCGGGTCGACGCCGTCCATCCCGCCGCCGGCCATCGTGGGCGACGCCCAGCGCGTCTACGTCCACCTCGGCTCGGTGCCGCTGAGCGGGCTCGAGCTGTCGATCAGCGCGGCCACCGTGGTCGTGGTGGCCGCCCTCGTGGTGCTGTTCCGGTTCACCCCGGTCGGCCTCGAGATGCGCGCCGTGGTGGAGAGCCCCCGCATGACGGAGCTGGCCGGGGTCAACGCCGGCCGGGTCAGCGCCTTCGCCTGGATCCTGTCGAGCATCATGGCGGCCCTGGCCGGCGTGCTGCTGTCGCCGCTCTACTCGCAGCTCGACCCGCAGAACTTCACCGTGCTCCTGGTCTGGGGTGTGGCCGGGGCGGTCATCGGGCGCTTCGCCAGCCTGCCGCTGGCCATGGTCGGCGGCCTGGCTCTCGGCGTGGCCCAGCAGGTGATCGCCGGGTACATGCCGGCCGGCGTGATCGCCAACGGCCTGCGCCCGTCACTGCCCTTCGTGGTGCTGCTGGCCTTCCTGCCGCTCGCCCGGCAGCGGCAGATCGACGACCCGCTGTCGGCCTGCGACCCGCCGTCCTCGGCGTCGGAGGCGGCGGCCTCGGGGTTCCGGTCGGCGTCCACGGTGGCCACCTCGGGGGGTGCGGTGCACTCGGTCGGCGTGTGGCACCAGCGCCTCGAGGGACTGCCCGGCTCGCGCATGACCGGTGTCCTGGTGCGCCGGCCGACGGCCACCTTCGCCTGGGCGGTAGGGGGGCTGGCCATCCTGTCCGCCCTGACCTGGGTGCCGCCCGACTGGCTGTTGACCATGAACCAGGGACTGGCCTTCGCCATCATCTTCCTGTCGCTCACCCTGCTGACCGGCATGACCGGCCAGATCTCGCTGTGCCAGGCCACCTTCGCCGGCCTGGGGGGCTTCATGGCCGGACAACTGGCCAACAACTTCGGCCTGCCGATCGTGCTCGGCATGGTGGCCGGCGCCCTGCTGGCCGCCTGCCTCGGGGTGCTGGTCGCCATCCCGACCCTGCGGCTGGCCGGGCTGCCGCTGGCCCTGGCCACGCTGGCCTTCGCCCTGCTGGCCGACAACATCCTCTTCCCCAACTCGTGGATCGGCAACGGGGCCGGCGGCATCACCCTCCCGCGCCCGTCGGCCGGCCCGGTCAGCTTCGCCGCGGCCAAGCCCTTCTTCCTCCTGTCGCTCGTCATCCTCGGGGTGTGCGCCGGCGTGGTGAAGCTGGTGGGCGACGGCACCATGGGCCGTTACCTGTCGGCCGTGCGGGGCAGCGAGCTGGCCGCCAACTCGGTGGGCATCGACGTCTACCGGTTGCGGATCCTCGTCTTCGCCCTGTCGGCCGCCCTGGCCGGAGTCGGCGGCGCACTCTTCGGCTCGCTCGAGGGGTCGCTGTCGGCCAACGACTTCGGCTACCAGATCTCCGCCGTGCTGCTGGTGGTCGTGGCCATCGTCGGCCTCGGATCCATTGCCGGGGCGGTGGTGGCCGGCATCGTCTACACCACGCTGCAGGTGGCGGTCACCTCGCTGCCGTCCCGCTACGCCGGGCTGGTGGCCGTGCTGTTCGGCCTGGCCACCCTCAGCTACACCCGGCACCCCGAAGGGTTCCTCGACTACCTGAGCGGCCGGGCCCAGCGGGCCATCGCGGCGCGACGGGCCCATCGGCTCGGCGGCGGACCACCGGCCCGCGGCGCCGCCGGCACCGGGGCGGGGGAGCGTGCACCGGTGGGGGCGGACCCGCTGGTCGGAGGGGCGGGGTGACGGCCGGGGCGGCCGGGCGGCCGCTCCTGGTGGCCGACGGCATCACCAAGCAGTTCGGCGGCGTCACCGCCCTCGACCACGTCGACATGGCGGTGGCCCCCGGCGAGGCGGTGGGCGTGGTCGGCCCGAACGGCGCCGGCAAGACCACACTGTTCAACTGCCTGTTCGGCCTGGAGGAGCCCGACAGCGGCTCGGTCGTCTTCGACGGCCGCCGGATCGACCGGCTGCCGGTGTGGCGCCGCAGCCGCATGGGCATCGGCCGGACGTTCCAGCGCATGGAGCTCTTCGAGGGGATGACCGTCGCCGACCACCTGCTGGTGGCCGAGCAGGCCGCCAGCGGCACGGTCCGGGTCTGGCGGGACTTCGTCCACCGGGGCGGCCCGACCCCGACCGAGCTGCACCACGTGCAGGAGGTCCTCGACCTGCTGGGGCTGAGCGAGCTGGCCGGTCGCCCGGTGGACACGCTCGACCTGGGCCACGCACGGCTGGTCGAACTGGGCCGGGCCATGATGGGCACGCCGCGCCTCCTGATGCTGGACGAGCCCTCGTCCGGGCTCGACGCCGAGGACACCGCCCGGCTGGCCCGGATCCTGGGCGAGACGCGCCGCACCACCGGGGTGGCCGTGGTGCTGGTGGAGCACGACCTGGCCCTGGTCGAGTCGGCCGTCGACCGCCTCTACGTGCTCAACTTCGGCAAGGTCCTGGCTTCCGGTCCGGTGGACGACGTGCTGGCCGACCCCGAGGTGCGTAGGGCCTACCTGGGGAGCACGGCGTGACCACCGCCGGGCCGACCGCCGGGTCGACCGAGGTCGGGGAGGGCCCGGCTGACGCCACGGACGCCGCGGCCCTGCTGGAGCTGGTGGACGTCAGCGCCTCCTACGGCCCCTACGAGGCCCTGTTCGGCGTGTCGCTGACGGTACGGGAGGGGCGCGCCCTGGCCCTGGTGGGTGCCAACGGGGCGGGCAAGTCGACCGTCGCCCGGGTGGTGTCCGGGCTGGTGCCCACCACCCGCGGGTCGATCCGCTTCGACGGGCGCGACATCACCGGCCGCCCCGCCTACGAGATCGCCCGCCTCGGGCTGTCGCAGCTGACCGAGGGCCGGTCGGTGTTCGCCTCGCTCACCGTCGAGGAGAACCTGACCCTGGCCTTCCGGCGGGCCCTCGGGCGCCGCGGCGTCCCCGATGCGCTGGGCCGGGCGTACGCCGCCTTCCCGCGGCTGGGCGAACGACGGGCGCAGTCGGCGGGCACGCTGTCCGGCGGCGAGCAGCGGATGTTGGCGCTGGCCCGGGTGCTCGTCCTGGAACAGCGCCTGCTGGTGGTGGACGAGTTGTCCTTCGGCCTGGCGCCGGTGGTGGTCGACGAGGTCTACACCGCCCTGGAGCAGGTGCTGGCCTCGGGCACCTCGCTGCTGCTCATCGAGCAGCACGTGGACCGGGCCCTGGTGCTGGCCGACGACGTGGCCGTGCTCAGCAAGGGCCGGGTGGTCTACGACGGCCCGGTGTCGGGCGTGGAGGGCCGCCTGGGTGATCTGGTGCTCGGCCGGTCCGACCCCGCAACGGGGTAGGACCGGCCGGGTCCCGGAAGGCGATGCCGGCGGACTACGCCAGGCTGAAGGGCGGGACGCCCGACGACACGCCCTTGAACAGCTCGCCCTTGGCCGCGGCCAGCTCGGCCGGGGTCCACATCGAGTCGCGGTGCACCTCGCCCACCGGGTGGAAGCCGCCCATGGCCCAGATGTCGCCGCCGTAGACGATGAAGTTCTGGCCGCTGATGTCGGCCGCCTCGTCGGTGGCGAGGAAGGTCACCAGCTGGGCGACGTTGCGGGGGTCGAACTTGTCGAACCCGTTGTCGGCCTTGGCCATCTCGCCGAAGATGTTCTCGGTCATGCGGGTGCGGGCGCGGGGGCTGATCGAGTTGCAGGTGATGCCGTAGCGGCCGAGCTCACGGGCGAGCACCCAGGTCATCGACGCGATGCCGGCCTTGGCCGCCGAGTAGTTGGCCTGGCCGGCGTTGCCGAACAGCCCGGCCTCCGACGAGGTGTTGATGATGCGGCCCGAGACGTCCTCGCCGGCCTTGGCCCGTGCCCGCCAGTAGACGGCGGCATGGTGGGCGGGGGCGAAGTGGCCTTTCAGGTGGACCCGGATGACGTCGTCCCAGTCGGACTCCTCCATGTTGAAGGACATCTTGTCCCGCAGGATGCCGGCGTTGTTCACCAGGATGTCGAGCTGGCCGAAGGTGTCGACAGCCTGGTCGACCAGTGCCTTGGCACCCTCCCAGGAGCTCACGTCCGACGCGTTGACGGCGGCGTCGCTGCCCCCCGCCTTGATCAACTCG
>Ga0265327_10001734_pt1 | contig 25840 bp, 23 predicted proteins | sample 41621metaG_FD_202089 | JGI IMG/M metagenome (GOLD analysis project Ga0265327, IMG submission 202089) | Rhizosphere microbial communities from Carex aquatilis grown in University of Washington, Seatle, WA, United States - 4-16-21 metaG | ecosystem: Host-associated > Plants > Roots > Rhizosphere...
GCACAGATGCAGCGTATATATGGAGTGGCGTTTGCTACGCCTAAGGAGTTAAGGCAGCATTTAGATATGCTGGAGGAAGCTAAAAAGCGTGATCACCGCAAGCTCGGACAAGAGTTAGACCTGTTTGTGTTCTCAGACATGGTTGGCTCAGGTTTACCGATGTTTACGCCGCGTGGCACAGTGATCCGCGAAGAATTAGCAGAGTTTTCTAATCAGTTACGGCAGCGCTCTGGTTTCCAAAAGGTCTGGACGCCTCATATAACAAAAAAAGATTTGTATGAAGCCTCAGGCCACTGGGCAAAGTTCGGTGATCAGCTATTTTTGGTAAAAAGCCAGGAAACCAGCGATGAATTTGCTATGAAACCAATGAACTGCCCGCACCACACCAGGATTTACGCCTCTTTGCCACGCAGTTACCGTGATTTACCTGTTCGCTATCTTGAAACGACCACTGACTACCGTGATGAAAAGACCGGCGAACTAGGTGGCTTAAATCGATTACGAGCTTTTACGCAGGACGATAGCCATGTTTTTTGTCGTCAAGATCAGATTGAAGCAGAGATAGACAACCTATTAACTGCAGCGCGAGAACTTTATTCGACTGTTGGCATGGATTTACGGGTACGCTTGAGCTACCGAGATGAAAGCGACGCTTATCTGGGCTCAAATGAACTCTGGGAGTCAGCTCAAAAGCAGCTCAAAAATGCTGTTTTAGAAAATGAGCTCGAATATTTTGAAGAGGATGGTGAAGCGGCCTTTTATGGTCCAAAGATTGATTTTTTGGTCACCGATGCTCTTGGCAGAGAGCATCAGCTAGCAACAGTGCAATTAGACTTTGTGCAGCCCGAACGCTTTGGCTTAGAATATGTCGCCGAGGACGGCAGCAAACAAACGCCAGTGATGATTCACTGCGCTTTACTGGGCTCAATTGAGCGTTTTATGTCTGTATATATTGAGCACACTGCAGGCAAATTCCCAGTTTGGTTAGCGCCAGAACAGGTGCGCATCATCTCTGTTAATCAGGAAGAAGTAACCAATAATTTTACCAGTCAAATTATGGATCAAGCAGCAAAATTAGGCTTGCGCATTTATGTAGATAACTCCAATGAATCAGTTGGCAAAAAGATCCGTGCTGCCGAGATCGCCAAAGTGCCTTACACTTTGGTAATTGGGCAGAAAGAGATTGCTGGCGGCGATGTGTATCCGCGTATTCGTAAAGATATAGCGGCTCACGACGACGAGCGACCGTTGGGCTTAGAACAATTCCTAAAAACGGTTGCCAACGAAGCCAAATCCCGCGTCATCCGCTCCTCGATGTAGTTATGAAAGAGGTTGATGGCGGTTTTCGGGAGCGGGTGGAGGTGATTGTGGCGCAGATTCCTAAGGGTAGAGTGATGACGTACGGGCAGTTGGCGGCATTATGTGGCAATGCCCGAGCGGCGCGGATTGTGGGTGGTATTGCGCATTTTGGTGACCCAGATTTACCGTGGCAACGAGTCGTGAATAAACAGGGTGGTTTGGCATCTGGCTATCCTGGCGGGCGGCGGGGGCATGCTGAAGTTTTGTGGGCCGAAGGTGTGCATGTAAGTGAAGATTATAAAGTGAATGTCGAGGAATTATTGTGGTCGCCGCTAAAGTAGGGCCGCTGTTGGTGATTGTCGGTGAGACCGCTTCTGGCAAATCAGCCTTAGCTTTGGAATTAGCACAGAAACTGGATGGTGAAATCATTTGCGCCGATAGTTGGACGGTGCGGCGTGAGGTGAACATTGGTACGGCAAAACCATCATCAGCAGAGCAAAAAATGGTACCGCACCATCTGTTAGATGTGGCTGGTCCAGATGAAGATTTTACGGCGGCTGTTTTTAAACGTCTGGCAAATGATGCAATCGAAGAGATTAGTAGCAGGGGTAAACTGCCGATTATGGTTGGCGGCACCGGCTTATATATAGACGGCGTGCTGTTTGACTACGGCTTTTTGGCAGAGGGCGATCGTGAAGAACGTGAGAAGTGGAATAGCCTTAGTATTGCGACTTTATTGCAGAAAATCGATGATTTAGGAATTAAGCTGGGCGATGTTGATACTCGCAACAAACGTCGACTAATTCGTTTAATTGAAACGAATGGTACCCGACCAACTAAGCAAGCCTTGCGCAAAAATACCTATATCATTGGCGTAAAAAATGATCCCGATGTATTAAAAGAAAGAATCGAAAAACGCGTTGATGCTATGTTGGCAGCTGGCTTAGAGGACGAAGTAAAAGACTTGGTTGAGCGCCATGGTTGGGATTGTGAAGCACTAAAAGGCGTGGGGTATGCGCAGTGGAAAGACTACTTTTTGGGTACTCAAAGCCTGGATGAAACGCGGGCTAAAATCATAAGTGCAACCAATGATTTGGCCAAAAGACAGCGCACCTGGTTTAAGCGGAATAAAAGTATTCAGTGGTTTTCTGCCCCTGTTAATGTTGCGGAAGTCGTTGACTCAGTCACAACACATTTGGACAAATGAAGTTTCCAATTGAGCCGTAGACTGCTACAATAGAAACATGATTGAGCAACTCTTTGGGTCAAAAACGCGCGTTAAGCTATTGCAGCTGTTTTATAGCAATCCGAACCGCTCGTTTTACGTTCGCGAAATTACTCGCAAGATCGACGAGCAAATAAATTCCGTGCGCAGAGAACTCAGCAACTTGCTGAGCATTGGCATAATTGTTTCCGAAAATACGAACAACAAAGTCTATTATGAGGTTAACCAAAAATACGAATACTTTGACCCACTACAGCAGATCTTTGGCGGTGGCGTAACTAAAAAAGCAGCTAAGCCAACCACAGCTCAAGATATAGAAGATCAAGCTGTACAGGACGACCTTAAGTCTGTCGGTCACATTGACCTAGCCGTTTACACGGGTCAGTTTACACGTGATGAAACGGCCGGTATTGATCTGTTAATTGTCGGTGAAGTTAACCGTAATGCTCTGCAGAAGTATGTTGACGAACTGGAAGCCAAAGAGAATAAAAGCATTCGTTATAGTGTAATGTCGCTGCCTGATTTTCAGTATCGCCAGCAAATTCGCGATCGTTTTGCGGTGGCTATCAGCCAATCCAAAAAACAGATCATTGTCGACGTTCACAATCTGTTAGAAGAATAAAAGGAGAAACATGGACATTCAATTTCACGGCGCTAATTGCATTAGTTTTACGCACAAAGGTCAGCGTATTGTCATAGATGATAATTTGGCCGATTTAGGTGCTAAAGCCATCACAAAACCAGATGATGTGGCGCTGTTTACTTCGGCACACGGCAAAGCTGATGGAGCACGGCTCACTTTCGATGGACCTGGCGAGTTTGAAGTCTCTGACATCTCAATTATTGGTCTGGCTGCTCGTGCTCACATTGATGAAGCAGACAAAAAGAATGCCACTATCTTCAAATTGGTCACCAGTGAGATTAGCGTCGTGGTCACCGGCCATATTTATCCTGAATTGAGTGATGCTCAGCTGGAAGCACTCGGGATTGTCGATGTCTTGTTTGTGCCTGTCGGTGGCAGCGGCTATACCTTAGACCCGATCGGTGCGCTGAAACTCATCAAGGAAATTGAGCCAAAATTGGTCATCCCAACTCACTACGACGACAAAGCACTGAAATTCCCTGTGCCACAGCAGGAATTGAGCGTTGCTTTGAAAGAACTAGGCATGGAACCAAAAGAAACCGTATCCAAGCTCAAACTAAAACCACACGAACTCAGCGACATCACCCAACTGACCATCCTCGAAAAATCCTAAGAAGTTGCTTCCATAGATGAGTAGATGTAAGTTTGCTATACTTTAGGTGCAATGAAAACTAAAACAAAAATTCACTTTGTCTGTCATGCTAATCGGTATCGTAGCCGCCTGGCGGAGGCCTATGCCAAATCTCTTGGTCGTGATGATATTGAGTTTTCTTCCAGTGGCGCAGCGGCGATCTCTACCGCGACAATGCCTGGATATGCCATAGAGTCCGCAGAACGAAATGGCGTGGCGTCATATTTGGGGACGCAATGTCGTCGTTTATCACCAGAGATGATTAACGACAACGATATCATTATTTTCATGCGTCGCAGTATATTTGATGAAGCTCAAGCCAAACACGGGTTTGATGATAAAAAATGCCTGGTTTGGGATGTGAAAGACAATGTCGATTGGCCAAGTGCCAAAGCTTTTAAGCGTCAGCAACAAAAAACGTATAAATTAATCGAGCGGAACATTAACAAATTATTAAAAGATATTGATACTGGCGGCTGGGTGGATATAGTCGATCAGTATAATCGACCGCTGAATCTCAAGCTACCGCTTAATATGGTGAATCAGAAAGGGTTATGGCATCGTGGCTGCCATGCTGTAATATCGTTGCCCAATAATAAGGTTTTGGTCCAAAAACGCTCGGCGAACATCATCTTTTCGCCGAAGCTTATCGATATAACCATGGGTGGGCATGTCGACGCTGGCGAACAGCCAAAAACTGCGCTGCTACGCGAAATCAAAGAGGAAATTGGCATTACTGCCGATACTAAGACGATCAGATTATTAAATGTTCACAAAGCTCCGAGCTATCACCCGCGCTACAAGCGTCACAGTAATGCTTTTGTGTACACCTATCACGTGCCGCTCAATCAGGAAAAGCCCCAGATGTCTCTGGAAAAATCCGAAGTTTCAGCCATGAAAGCTATATCGCCACGCCAACTCAAACGCTTACTCAAAACCAAACGGCTCAAACGACTCGGTCGCCTCAACTACACGCATGCCTATTACCAACAGATGGTAGCTGACGCCGGTCTTTTATAAAATCAAAAACGCCTACCACAAATAGTAGGCGTTAATTTTGACCAAGCTTTCTTACTGAGCTTTTCCAACAGGGGTCAGGAGACCCTTCTTTTTGAGGGTGCGGATAGCGTCAGTGCTGAGCTTCATGGTGACTTTTTTGCCATCAACCATCAGCGTTTTCTTCTGTAAGTTTGGCTTCCAAACCTTCTTCGTGTGGCGCTGCGAAAAGCTGACATTGCTGCCGTATTGCTTGCCTTTGCCGGTGATATCACATTTCTGCATGGGGATTCCTTAAAAATTACTATAGATTCAAGGTGTTATTGTAGCGATTTTGTGCGCCAAAGTCAACTCCTACGGCGATGCTATACTAGAGGAACATGTTAGACACTTCAGGGTTGACCGGCATAGCAATAGTTATCATCTGTATATTAATATCTCTAGTGATTCACGAATTTATGCACGCATATGTGGGGCATTTGCTGGGTGATACGACTGCCCACGACCAGGGGAGATTATCGCTCAACCCTTTGAATCACATTGATCCAGTCATGACCATCGCGCTGCCGATCATCACATTAATTTTGTTCCATGCGCCTATTCTGGCCGCAAAACCGGTGCCATTTAACCCCGATAGAGTTAAATTTGATGAATTTGGCGCTGCGTTAATTGCCGCAGCTGGTCCATTTTCTAACCTCGTTTTAGCAATCATTGGGGCGGCAATTCTGCACCTAACAGGGGTGAATGGCAGCACATTGCTTGGAACTTTCGTGACGACATTTATCTGGCTTAACATTGCACTTTTTGTCTTTAACCTTGTCCCCATTCCGCCACTCGATGGATCGCGCGTACTCTATGCTTTTGCTCCCGAGCCAATCCAGGATTTTATGCGTACTATTGAGCAATACGGCCTAATTTTAATTTTTGCCTTGGTATTGTTCGCCGGTTTTGGCGGTTTTTTGGGAACAATCGACCAAGCCATCTACAACTTTTTGACGTAAATATCACATATTCTAGCTGAAGAATCTGGAGTATAATCAAGGGGTCGGGAAGGCCGAAAGGCCGCCCTCCGAGATAATGATTATCTGATACTAATCATTAGGGCGCTCAATATTTGTCGGTGACCGTGGTCGCCGCGTGCGAATGCCCACCTGGGAACACCTCAGGTGATCACCTCGGACCCCGACTCCTGTAAACGGTTCAAGTTTCGGCTTGGACCTTTTACTTTTACGATATAATTGTAGGGCTCAGAAACCACGGGGTGTGGCGCAGTTGGTAGCGCGTACGGCTGGGGGCCGTGAGGTCGCAGGTTCAAGTCCTGTCACCCCGACCAAACTCATTACTTTGACAAATGAGCTCGATAGTTATAGGATACTATTTATGAAATTCGTGGAAAGCGTCCTCAAGAGTGAGTCACTCGAGACTGCGCTAAGAGGTACCGCTGCGTTGTGGTTGGGGCTGGGCACTCTTGGTGTAGGCTTAGGCTTTGTTGTGCATCCGAAAGAGACTCGCGACGTCATTATTATGGAACAAGCGAGCGACCAGGGCGCTGCTTCTAGAGAAGTTAGTGATTATAATGCGACATTGGAAATTGGGGATGAGCTAATACTTGGCGGGACAGTTGCAGTTATAGGTGGCTTAATGATGGAGGGCGGCGCAGCAGCTATACAGCGACGCAGAGAGCAGCAAGAACCACAGGCTGATTCTGTTCCCGATGCTGTACTGTATACCACCAGGCGGTTTGTATGGGCGAAATAGCTAGTGCGCCACGATTATGGAGTGATTTTGACGGTACAGCAGTTGAGATCGTGAGCAAAGCTAACCCACGTAATTGGTCGAAGTATCCCTTAAAAAGCGTACCTGGCTATGTGGATTTTCTGAGGGGTGTGCGGCGAGGTGGTGTTGAAGTAGCCGGAGCCGTATCAGTTCGACCAGATATTATGCCACGCCGCTGGGCAACGAGCCGATCTGTAGCAACGCTTGGATTAACGGAATTTTTTGGCAATTCAGCGCAGCTCGTTTTAACTGGTAACGAAAAAGACAAAGCCCAACATTTAGTGACCGAAAGCCTCGGGGGCAGAGTAGGTATGATAGATGATAAGCCACATAGAATTGGTTTGGCGCTACTCGATGCTTTGAGTAAAAGGGAACAGTCACAACAGCGTGTAATAGTGTTGGGTGTGGTGGCTCACCAACGCAGCCAGGAATATTTAGACCGATTTGTTACGGAGGCGGCAACGCAGACAGAGGATCTTCTTATGGTCGAGCCCGATTGCAGGACCGTGAGCGTACACGGGCTTTCGTATATGCTGCAAGTTACAAGTTTGGAGCCCTACAGTGAGATAGCGGGCACAGCTTTTGCACAACAGATAGCAGCGGCCGCTTAGTATTCTCAGTACACACAGACTAAAAATAAGTGGAAGTTCTGGTAAGATAGTAAGCATGTGGCAAGAAACAAAACATGGCCTGTATCGACAATTTAACTTCGAAAACTTCAAGGAAGCTTGGGCTTTCATGGTGAAGGTGGCAGCTGCGGCTGAGGAACGCCAGCACCATCCACGCTGGGAAAATGAGTGGAGTGTCGTCCAGATTTGGCTGATTACCCACGAAGGTGGCCAGAATATCACTGAAAAAGATCACGAAATGGCGCAGGTGATTGATTCGCTCTACGAAAATGATAATCACGATGTGCATGCCCAGCCCGAGCAACCGCAAATTGACGAAGTAAAGCTCTTCGCTGACGGTGGTTCACGCGGTAATCCTGGCCCAAGCGCCAGCGGCTATGTGTTACTCGACATGGAGGATAACATCTTGGTAGATCAAGGTGTTTATTTGGGTGTAACCACCAATAATCAAGCAGAATACACAGCGCTCAAGCTAGGGTTAGAAGAAGCCAAAAAAATCGGTGCCAAAGAGATAGAAGTTTATATGGATAGTTTACTGGTAGTCAACCAGATGAAGGGTATCTTTAAGATTAAAAATCGCGAATTATGGCCGATTCATCAGGCAATCGTGGAGCTTGCCAAAGGTTTTAGAAAAGTTAGTTACTCGCATGTACCACGCGAATTCAACAAGTTAGCTGACGCTGCCGTAAACCGCGCACTAGACGAACAGCTCAAGCAGCCAGCTCAGAACTAGCTTAACAGGGGCGAAAGTGCTATAATGCTACTGCCAGATTATTGGCTAGTCGCGTGCCGTAAAACGCACGAGGAAAGTCCGGGCAGCGAAGGGAAATGGCAGTCGCTAACGGCGACCGGGGGCGACCCTAGGGAAAGTGCCACAGAAACGAAACCGCCACTTCGGTGGTAAGGGTGAAACGAGCGGGGTAAGAGCCCGCAATGTACATTGGTGACAATATACATAGGTAAACCCTGCCTGCTGCAAGGAGATGGATTCTTTGAGTCTAAAACTCGAAGCGTCCCGCTAAGGATTCATCATAAAATCCGCTCGAATCTATGGGCAACCGTAGATCTAGATAGATGACCAGCTTCAACAGAACCCGGCTTACAGATAATCTGGCGAACTAAAAAGCTCTGCATTTGGCAGGGCTTTTTATTATGCTCATGCTTGTAATTTTACAGTATTATGCTAAAATATATTTATGTTTAATGACGATGGTGGCAGCTTCGACCAAGGTTATGCATCTGAGCCTAATGAGTTTATGACTTTACCACCAAATTTTGGGAGAGATTTAGCAAACAACAAAGATATCTCCGACAAGATGATGAATCTTGTTGTAGGAGATGATCCAAAACAACGTTTTGATAATCCAATGTTCCGCACCAATACAATACGGTCTGGGTACAATATCTTTACTGCGTGGTTTATTGCTATGCAGCAACAGGGGTTGCCGCTTAGTTTTAATGAAAATGCTTTTGATGTACACGGCGTAAAATTGATCAATGATGTGGCAGTAAATACAGATGAGAGCTTCGATTTGCATGCTCTGGACAGCGAATTATTTAAAAAGTTTTACATTCCAGCACAACCTCAACCGGGCAAAGCGGTAGAATTGGGTGAAGCAACAACCCTATATTCACGCATGGCGATGATAATAAGCCATGGCTATATAAGCCCGAAGGATCTACGTGCTGGTTCACAAGGTTACGGCTGGAATAGAGCACTATTTCCTGAATTATCTGATCAAGAGTTTGAGGTAATGCTACCGCGTCTTTTTATGACCAATCTAATAGCATTATCAATCGAAGAGCCTAGCAGACTTCGAAATGATTGGCTAGGCGCAAAAGAAAGAGTACGTGCATATGAGAAGCTTGCTGAGCGTAAAGTAAGGTTAATAGGCTTAGAAGAATTCCACGGCATGGTTAGCGGTGTAGTTAAGGCAACCCTAGAAGAGCACCCTGAGTTCAGGCCTACTTCCTAGACAATTATTTTTGGGCGGCTTTGACGACAGCGGTGAAGGCTGCAGGTTCGTTTACAGCTAGTTCAGCTAAGACTTTGCGGTCTAGGGTGATGTTTGCGGCTTTTAGGGCTGCAATTAGCTTGCTGTAGGTGGTGCCGTTCAAGCGAGCAGCCGCGTTAATGCGGGTGTTCCAGGTTTGGCGGAAAGTTCGCTTGCGGTTCTTGCGGTCGCGGGTAGCGTTCTGCAATGATTTGGTCAGGGCTTGGCGACCACGCTTAATACTGACTCGGTTAGAGTGAGTAAAGCCCTTGGTAGCCTTACGGATTTTCTTGTGTCGTGCGTGACTAGTGACGCCTCGTTTTACGCGCATGCTTAAACTCCTAGGTTCTTCTTAATGTTGCTCGCCATTTTGCCGGAGCGAGTAGTTAAACCGGTTAAAGAGCGCTTGCGGGCGCCGCTTTTTTTACCCAAAAAGTGGTTCATGTTGGGGTGGCCAGCGCGAACTTTACCGTTCTTGCTAACCTTTACGCGGTCTTTGGTGCCGCTATGCGTCTTCAGTTTTGGCATCTTGTAATTCTCCTTGTACTTCTTGCCTTTGTGGCTTGTGTGCGCCACTACTTCGTATAACAAAATTTAATTGCTTGCCAGCCAATTGCGGCTGTTGGTCGACTACTATTGTATCACCGAAACTCTCGATTACCTTCTGGGCCAGCTTAAAGCCGATGTCTTTGTGGGCTTGCTCGCGTCCGCGATAAAACAGGGTAATTTTGACCTTATGGCCAGCTTCGAGGAACTTAGTGACTTTGTTCATCTTGATGGCAAGGTCATGCTCACCGATCTTCAGACCAAAACGCATCTGCTTCATCTCGAGAGTTTTGGCAGTCTTGCGATTCTTCTGAAGCTGCTTGGTCCGCTGGTAATTGTACTTACCCCAGTCAACAATCTTGCAAACTGGTGGATTAGCATCCGGAGAAATCTCGACCAAATCAAGTCCACGCTGATCGGCAATCTGTAAAGCTTCCTGTTTGCTTAGGATGCCAAGCTGTTTGCCGTCCTCGTCAATAACCCTGAGCTGGTTTGCCCGAATATCGTTATTCAGGCGGGTATACTTAGCTATAAGTACTTCTCCTTACTCGTTAGCAGACCGAAGGTCTATAACTGCGATTTAATTTGTAGTTATCGCTAAGCATTTTAACAGATGAGCTCCCAGAGGTCAAATAGTAAACGGTAATTTAACGAAAATTTAAGAATTCTGGGCATGGGGCCGGCGGTAGGCCAGGGCTTCACTGATATGCGCCACCGTGATTTGCTCAGAGCCCTCCAGATCTGCAATGGTGCGGGCGACCTTGACGCTGCGCATATAGCTGCGCGCCGAAACATTGAGCTGCTGAGCAGCGGTGTTGAGGACGTCAGTTGCCGCCTTTTCTAGCCGTGCAAATCGATTAATGTCGGTGTTGGTCATGGCGGCATTGAGTTTGCTGGGGGTCTGATAGCGTTTGGCTTGCAGTTGTCGAGCCTGCTGGATGCGCTCGCGTACTTCATCGTCGAACGCCTGATTTACGACTGGCTGCAGCAACTTAGCGTGTGCGACCTCATGCACGCTACTAAACAGATCAATTCTATCCAAAATTGGTCCCGACAAACGTCGTCTGTAATTAATTATTTGGTGCCCCGAGCAGCGACAGACACCATTATTGGTACCGTAATAGCCGCACGGACAGGGGTTAGCAGTGGCGACCAGCATAAAGTCTGCCGGATATTCGATAGTATCTTTGGCGCGCGCCACACTTATGACACGGTCCTCTAGCGGCTGCCGCAAGGCTTCCAGTGTCGTCCGGCCAAATTCTGGCAATTCGTCGAAGAATAAAACACCACGGTGAGCTAGGCTTATTTCGCCGGGTCGCAGTTGCAAACCTCCACCGGTCACGGCCGCATAACTTGCACTATGGTGCGGTGCTCGAAAAGGCCGTTGCAGCACGATTTGCTCATAATCATGACTCGCTAAGCTGTGCAGGTGCGTCACCTCCAGCACTTCCTCGCGTTCCAAGAGCGGCATGAGGGAAGCCAGCGCTTTGGCTAACATGCTTTTGCCCGTGCCAGGTGGTCCACTAAAGAAAACGTTATGGCCACCAGCTGCCGCTATCTCTAGAGCTCGCTTGGCTTGCTCCTGACCAACTACTTGGCTGAGTTGAACAGGGTAGTCTAATCTGTTATCGCGTATTCTTTTCAACTTCCCCTTGCCAGTGCGTCGCGGCTTGATCTTCTCGAGGTCGATTAGGTGTTTATGGAGTTGCTGCAGGGTTTTAACAGGGAAGAGTGTGACTCCAGGCACTAGCAGCGCTTGCCTAAGGTTAGAATCCGGAATGTAGAACTCCTTGATGCCGTTGGCTCGTCCAGCCAGTAACTTGCCAATGATGCCTCGCACACCTCTGACAGTGCCATCGAGACCGAGTTCGCCAATAAAGGCTTGTTTGCTAGCGGCAGTGTCGGGAGCTTGTCCGCTGGCTCGCAGAATAGCCACAGCGATGGCCACATCAAAGCCGCTATCTTCTTTGGGAAGGTCGGCTGGCGCCAGATTTATAGTGATACGTTTGCGAGGTAGCATTATATGGCTATCTGCAAATGCACCCCTGATACGCTCGCGAGCTTCAGTGACGGCTTTATTGGCAAAACCGACGATAATGATAGTCGGCAGGTTGTTTGAGAGATGACATTCGACATCTATCAGCGTGCCGCTAATACCGGTAGCAATAATTGTCTTAACTTGAGCGCCCATAAACAGCCTTCTTTTATATAGTTGAGCCTAAGAGCCACGATTATGCAGGGCAACATAGCCAAAGCGACAAAACTACGCGCTGGCAATACATATAATTGCAATACATGAGACCCTGAGTGCTCGAACGAAGATCTGCCTGTTCGAATTTCGTTATAAAAAAGTAAAACACCTTGTCCCGGGAAAGACAAGGTGTTTTAAGAATTATTTAAGTTTTGGTTTTGCTTTTGAATTTTAAGGTTTTGAGCTTTTGCTTTTGGATGGAACAACGGCTTGCGAGAAGCCGTTGTTTCATTTGTCGTTTTTGTTTTTGAGCACTTATTTTGTTCAAGTGCTGTCCTTATCTTATAAAATGCGAATTATCACGTCAATAACAATTATGCTTAATGCCTCACAAACCTGTGCATAACTTTTCGCTCATGCTTACATGAAATGGCAGAGAGTACTAAATTTTGATAAAATATCAGCCAAGTTTTGGTGTGTTACAGCACCATGTGTATCGCCCCGAATGCCGGCACAAAAAGCATAAGAGGATTGACAATTTGGGCGTGTCGTGCTAGTCTAAAACCTGTAAGTCACAAAAACAAAAACGTTCCAACAATTTAGCAACGAAGCCCTCGAGGGGGCGGATGCCGGGTCCAAACCAGTATCGGACTTACAATTCGGGAGCACCCTGAATCTTCAGGGCCAACCGCCGTCGCTCTATAGCCCTAAAGGCATATAGAGCGGTCAGTCATCGCTGCGGACGATAAGCGCTACAATAGTTTTTTTACATGAGCGGATTTGTCGTCCCAGCACCATTTTCTCTTTCATAGTCCGCAGGAAGTCCATTCCCAGCGACAAACCAGAAGCCTCACACAAACTCTCCTCTTAATAATCATGAAAAACCTCACACAACACCATAGACCTGTTATTGCATTAGTAATAGCAGACGCCTTATTTTTTACCATGACTGACCCGACTAAGGTTAGCGCTGCCTGGTTGGCGATCGCTTTCGGGCTGCTCATTGCCACCCTCTATATGATAATTACCTATATTTTGCGGTTTTTGCGACTGTACGGTATACGACTGGGCAAGCGCGAACGCCGACTAGCGCTCTTTATTACCGCTACTATTAGTAGTTTGGCGGCTCTACAGTCAGTTGGGGGGCTGAATAATCACGATATTTTCGTATTAGTGCCTTTGGCAGTATTGCTGTATGCCTATGTATCGTACGGACGGCCAAAGCCTGAAGCAGCAAAGGGTCAATAAAATGCCATAAGCTATAGCCAGCACCCCCGGAGAAACTGTATAATAGATATTATGAACCCTAACTCCAACGAAACTAGCATTCAGCTACCACCACCGATGCCAGAACAGGCACCGGCTCCTGGCGTGTTGCCAGAGAACGGTCCGGCTATGGCTCGGCCGGAGGCATTGCCGGGAGCAGAGCTAAATAGGGGCGCACCAGTAGCCCAGACTGCTGCTATGCCAACCATGCCACTGCCAGCCGTCGGTTCCAGCCCGCAATCACCAGCTTTACCAGCCGCAAGCAACGCTGTACTTCCAGATGGAGCTGATGACTCTGATCTGATTGAGAAAGAGTGGGTTGAGAAGGCCAAGCAAATTATCGAAAAGACTCGTCATGACCCCCATGAACAGACCAAGGAAGTGACGCTGCTGAAGGCTGACTACATGAAGAAACGCTACAACAAGACCATTAAGCTGAGCGAGTAGGTTGATGACAGCTCTTCTAGTCGTTTTATTGATAATGCTCATCTTTGCCTTGATTGTGGCGCCAATTGTTTTTTTGCAGGCGCGACGCAATTTCCGTGAGCAAAAGAACTATGAGCGTGGTCTCAAGATCGTGCCACTGTTCATCCACTTGCCACCACCGAGTGATGATATCGATGTCGGTGGTCGTGACGTGCGTGATGTTACCGAAGAAACCATCAGCAGCGCCCAGACTATCTATAATATTATCGCTAGCACGGTACAGAAGGGCTTCAAGAGCTCATTTTATGGGCAGCGGCACTTCAGCTTTGAGATTATCGGTAGCCAGGGCTTCGTGCATTTCTATGCGGCGGTGCCGATTGCGTTACTCGAGGTAGTCAAACAGGCTATCGTTAGCGCATATCCGACAGTTCGCCTAGAAGAAGCAGTCGAACACAATATATTTAGCGAAGTTGGCAAAATGAACGGTACGCTCGGTGGTGAATTGGTGCTCAAAGAGCCATTTGCCTATCCGATTGCTACCTATCAAGACACCAAACGCGACGGCATGCAGTCCTTGTTAAACGCCTTATCAACTCTCGGGAAAGAAGATGGAGCAGCCATTCAGCTGCTGATGCGTCCAGCCGAGCCTGGTTGGCGAAAAACAGCAACTTCTATATCAAGTAAAAAGCGCAAGGGTAATGATCAAAAACTCAGCGCCACCGGCCTGATGAAGGACATTGCCGTAGCCTTTAATAGGCCCCCATCAGGTGATGGCAAAGAAGAGAAGAAGCCCGAGCTGTCCAACTTGGACCAAAATACTCTTGATGCCATCGATGACAAGACGCGCTATCCGGGCTACGAAGTCCTGATCCGCGTCATCGTATCATCTAATATAAGCCAGCGGGCCCAGGCTATCTTGGGCAACATCGTGGCCAGCTTTTCACTCTATGACGCACCAGGCAAAAACGGTTTCAAATATGTGCCGGCCAAGGATATCGATGGACTGGTAACTTCTTATGTCATGCGTTTCTTCCCGCAGCAGCAGAACAAGAATATTTTGAACGCTGTGGAGCTGGCCACGCTGTTTCACTTCCCGGATCAGCGCAATATCCCAACGTCGCAGCTAACGCGCCAGGATTCTAAGCAAGTTGATGGGCCGCGTAACATCCCCGAGAATGGTTTGCTGCTAGGCTACAACGTGTTCCGTGGCGCCAAGAAGCCGATTCGTCTGGACCTGAGCGATCGTCAACGTCACATGTACGTGGTCGGACAGACCGGTACTGGTAAATCGACCTTCCTGGAAAATTTGGCACTGCAGGATATGCTGAGCGGCAACGGCTTTGCGTTTGTCGATCCGCATGGTGACGTGGTGGAGAAATTGCTGGCCATGGTGCCCAAAGAACGAACAGAAGATGTCATCTACTTTAGCCCGGCTGACATGGACTATCCAATGGGATTAAATTTGTTCGAATTCAATACGCCGGACCAAAAGGACTTTTTGATTCAGGAGACTTTGAACATGCTTCAGAAGTTGTATGACCCACAACATCAGGGCATTATGGGGCCTCGTTATGAGCACATATTCCGCAACGCTGCCCTCGCTATTATGTCTGATCCAGCCGGTGGTACGTTCGTGGACGTGCCGAAGCTCTTCAACCCAACTTTCTTGAAGCAAAAGCTACAACACGTGACCGACCAGAACGTGTTGGATTACTGGACCAAAGAGTATCCGGCCAGCCAAAGATCGAACGATGCGGGTGAAGTTACGGCCTGGTTTGTGAGTAAATTTGGTGCCTTCCTTAGCAATGAAATGATGCGCAATATCATTGGACAAACTAAGAGCGCGTTCGACTTGCGCGACATCATGGACAACAAAAAAATCCTGCTGGTGAACCTAAGTAAGGGTCGAACCGGTGACTTAAACTCCAAGCTGCTGGGTATGATCTTCGTGATGAAATTCCAGGCGGCAGCTATGAGCCGTTCGAACATTCCGGAGGACGATCGCGTCGACTTCTCACTGTACGTGGATGAGTTCCAGAACTTCTCGACTGATAGCTTTGCAACCATCATGTCCGAGGCTCGAAAGTATCACTTGAACCTGATCGTAGCCAACCAGTTTACAACGCAGCTGACGCCAGAGATTCGTGATGCCGTCTTCGGTAACATGGGTACGATTGTGTCGTTCCGTATCGGTCAGAACGATGTCGAGAGCCTGGGCAAATACTTCCAGCCAGTCTTCGACGCCGATGATTTATTGCGCGTGCCGAACTACAACACCATCGTGCGCACACTGATTGGCGGTGTACCAACCCAGCCATTTAGTATGTCAACTTTGCCAAGTTTGGGAATACCGAATCCACGTCTAGCGGATGCTATTAAACAACTGTCGGCGGCTAAATATGGCCGACCTAAGGCAGTTGTTGAGCAAGATATTAATCAACGTTTGTTTACGCCATCGAGTCCAAGCGCCGCACCTGCTGGACCGGGCGGTAGGCTGCAACCAGCGGCCCCCAGCGGTGCGCCCACAGCTGCCGCACGACCAGCTTCCAGTGGTTCATTCCTCGATGATTGGCTCAGCAAACGTAAGCCAGGAACGCAGTCAGCTGCCGCACCTACAACTATGCAGCCACCCACAGTTGGACCTGCTGTTGGCGCCAGCCCTGTAAGCCCCGTACAACCCGCAGAAAGGCCGTCAGCTGCCGCAGACGTATTCCGAACACCTAGCGCGCCACAGCCGCCTGTAGCGGCCTCTACAGACCGCAACATAAGCAGTGACACAATTGACCAAAAAGAAGTTGATAAAATCGCGGCCGAGCTCAAGCAAGAACTCGATACCGCTAGACCATTGGCCGACGAACAGAAACAACTGACTGACAAAGAGCGCACCTTTGAATTAGAAGAAGGCAAAGACGATACTATCCGCATCGACCGTGATGGCGTGCTCAGCCAAACCCAAGTCCAGCCACCAGCTAGCCAATAAAAGACTACTGCCGAAAAATATATCGGAGACAATTTAGATTAGAGGTCGGTTTGGCGGCGACGGCTAGTGAAGGTCCAGACAAGGACTTCTAGCACCAGGCCGACAATGAAGCCGACGGCGAAGAGAAGCAAGAAGACGAAGTAGTTGTAGGTGAAGCCAACGTGCTTAGCGAGGTAGAGATAGCTGCAGCTGCCGAGGAAGGCAACCAGGCCGCCACCAAGCAGGCCAGAGGGGCGCGTGACGCTTTTGCTGGCAGTTTCGCTGACGGCGCGGACTACTGGCTGGTGCACGACTTTGCTGAGGGCGCGCTGGCTAGCTGGTAGCTTGTGTTGGATATTCTTGAGTTCGCGTTTTAGAGTGATGCCCTTGAGTTCGCGATTGACTTGGGCTGGCTGGGCTGCGGCTTCGCTTTCAGCCTTTTCGGCAGCAGCCAAGCGTTCAAGCGGATTGGCTTGCTCAGCTGTTTGAGCCAATTCGGCACGAGCTTGTTCGGCTTGTTTGGCCTTATCAGCTTCGTGATGCTGCTGGCTCTTAGAATGTTCGGCAGCTGGTTTATCCAAGCGCTCGGCGCTGGCACTGGCCAGAGCTTCAAAATTTTCAGGTGATTGTGGGGCGTGTTCGCTCATGTTTTAGGCTCCCGTAGTTTCCTGGATAGCGAGGATGCTTTCCTTAGCTAGTAAGCGTGATCGGGCGTAGAAGTAGCCGGCCAAGATAACGATGGCAGCTGCCACGAATAGGCTGGTGCCAGGACCGGTGTTTGGCAAGGTTGTAGTGGTGGCTTCGACTGTCTTTGTTGGGCTGCCAGGTACGTTGATGTTGATAGTGTTGCCGTAAACATTGGTCATGACTAGGTCGAAGTGCGCTGGATCGGAGGTAGAGGCAGGGGTTTGCGGGATCGGGTCCTTAACCTTGACGGTGATCTGGTGGCTCAGTGTGGCTCCGGCTTTGATGTCGGTAGCTGCCCAGCTGACCAAGCCAGTGCTTGGGTCGAAGCTGCCACCGTGCAAATCGACGACGTTGGCATAATCGAGCACATCATTAAGATTCTCGGCCATTACGAAGGCTTTCACGGTCGATTTGCCCGTGTTTTTGGCGTACAAGGTGTAGACAATCACATCACCGGGCCGGGCGGTTGTGTTGTTGGCGTCGGCGATATTCTGGGTTTGGTTGCTGGCAGTTTTGCTGATCTGCACGCAGGCAAGTGAATCGGCGCTGTTTGACGAGGCGGTACAAGGCTTACAATCTGGGCTGGTGCTGGAGATTGATGAGTTGTATTGGCAAGGTGGATAACAGCTTGGACTGTTAGCCGGAATGCTCTTGTTGTACTGACACGGTTGGAAGCATTTGGCGTTGCTGGCCGGAATGCTCTTGTTATACGGACAAGGCGCAAAACATTGCGGGGAGGATTGGGGGATACTGCTCTTGCCAGGAATCGGACAAGGTGCGAAACACTTCGAACTCGAAGCCGGAATGCTCTTGTTGTACTGACATGGTTTTACGCATTTAGCGTCAGTAGAGAGGATATCTTTGTTGTAAGGGCAAGGCGGAATTGCCGCCGGAACGCCAATTGAGACTAGGTTGCCACAGTTGTATAGAATGTAAAACGTCTTGCCGGTAGCACTACTTTTTAGCTTGAGGGCTTTGTAGGTAGAGTAGGAGGCGCTATCCCAGCTCCAGAGGTAACGCCAATAAATTTTGCGGCCGGCAGCCGGGATGTTGGCGCCAACTTCGCCAGTTGGTTTCCCTGTATTGTTGTTGTGAGCACCTTGAGGGTTAAAACCAGCGCTGTAGAGGTTTTTGTCGTGATCGGTTGATTTGAGGCTGACGGCATCTGAGTTGGCCACGTCGGAGCAGGTGATGCCGTAGTTGGCCAAGATGTCGCCATAGTGACGGGTGTTATTTTTGCAGGCGCTGACAGCATCGGCTCGGCTGGAAATACCGCCGTTGATAAGATCGTTAGATGAATCGGCGACGGTGGCTTGCGGTGGGCTCATCACGGCGAAGAATTGAATAAAGAAGGCCAGGATAATAAAAATCAGGCCAATACGGCGAATAGAAGCCTCTTCGCGCATACGTTTACTGTAAAAGGCTAGCTGGTGGGCCAGACTAGGGTTATAAGGGAGTACGGCTAGTAATTTTTCAAACATGTTTTTATGTTAAGTATTTCTGTAGCTCATTTAACCACAAGCATTCTCAGGAAAGCAATAGTGATTTTGCTTACGAAACTATTAAAAATTTCAGAGAAACGATTAAGCTTGTTCTCGATCTCGAGCAGTGGTGTAGGCTTCGATTACCGTGCCAACGCCAAATGCAGCGAGACCTGCCAAAAATCCTATAGCACCCGGAACAGCAGTGTGCCACATCTCAGAAAATGATTCACTGTTATTGTGTACATCAGCAATTGTCATCTGGACACCCTCTGCTATGGCCGTATAAATGAGGTTGCCATACATGAGTGTAACACCACCTATGGTGGCAAACTGACCAGTTCTCTCTAATTTTCCTGCATCTTCCCAAGAGTGCCGGAAAAGAGATCGTTCCGATGGATTATTCATTTTGCCAGTTTAACAATAACTCCAGTATTTTACAAGTAGTTGGGTACAAAGGTTGTTTACAAGAGAGAAATTAGGTATACTAAGAGGTAGTGGGAACCAAAAATAACTTCTAAGAGGGTGTATTTATAGTGGCTGACAAAACAAATAAGAAGAATGCTTATTCATCTGATCAAATTACAGTCCTTGAGGGTCTAGAGCCGGTTCGTAAGCGACCCGGTATGTACATCGGTGGAACTGGTATTGAGGGCTTGCACCACTTGGTGTGGGAGCTGGTCGACAACGGTATCGACGAGGCTTTGGCTGGTCATGCTACCGAAGTTTCAGTCAAAATGCTGGCCGATGGTGGCATCACCGTTATCGACAACGGTCGTGGTATCCCAACTGATATCCACCCTAAAACTAAAAAGAGTACCGTCGAAACGGTTCTGACTGTGCTGCATGCCGGTGGTAAGTTCGGCGATGGTGGCTATAAAGTTTCTGGTGGTTTGCACGGTGTTGGTTCCAGCGTGGTAAACGCCTTAGCCAGCCGGTTGGAGATAACCGTCTATCGTGATGGCGAGATCCATCATCAAGAATACCAGCGTGGTGTACCGCAGGGTGATCTGAAGGTGATTGGTAAAACTGATCGCACCGGCACGGAGATTACTTTTTACGCCGACGAGACTATTTTCCAGACCGTGGCCTTTAATTATGAGACTATTTTGGACCGTTTGCGTCACGCAGCCTACCTGACCAAAGGTATACATACCAGCATTGAAGATGAATCGACCGGCGAGCGATATGGTTTCTACTTTGAAGGTGGTATCCAGAGTTACGTGAAGCACCTGAACATTGGCAAAGAAGTCGTTGATGACGATATTTTCTACGTCGATAAGACCGTTAACGAAGTCCAGATCGAGATTTCGTTGCAGTACACCGATGCTTACAGCGAAACTATTAAGACTTTTGCCAACAACGTCCTGAACCCCGATGGTGGTACGCACTTGACCGGTTTTCGTTCGGCACTAACACGCGTTATTAATGACTATGCTCGCAAAAACGGCCTATTGAAAGAGAAGGAAGAGAACTTGAGCGGTGAAGATACCCGTGAAGGTATTACGTGTATTATTTTGGTCAAATTACCTGACCCACAGTTCGAAGGGCAGACCAAGAACAAGCTGGGCAACCCAGAAGTTCGTGGCTATGTCGAGCAAGTTCTGGGTGAATACTTAAATTATTATTTGGAAGAACACCCAGCCGTGGCACGCAAGATTGTTGGCAAAGCGTTGCTGGCAGCCCGTGCGCGCAAAGCTGCCCGTGCTGCTCGCGACAATATCCTCCGCAAGGGCGTTTTGGACGGCGCCAGCATGCCTGGTAAGCTGGCCGATTGTTCCAACAAAGACCCTAAAGACTCTGAACTGTATCTGGTAGAGGGTGACTCTGCCGGCGGTTCCGCTAAATCTGGTCGCGACAGCAAGAGCCAAGCGATTTTACCGCTGCGTGGTAAAGTCCTGAACGTCGAACGCGCGCGTCTCGACAAAATGCTAGCTAACAACGAAATTGTCAGCCTCATCAAGGCACTGGGCGTTGGCATTGAAGAATCCTTCGACGTTAAAGCCCTGCGCTACGACCGCATCATCATCATGACCGATGCCGATGTTGACGGTAGTCACATTTCAACACTGCTAATGACCTTCTTTTTCCGTTATATGAAAGAAGTCGTTGATGGTGGGCACCTCTACTTGGCGAAGCCACCGCTGTTCGAACTGGTTCGTTCCAGCCGCAAAAACCCAGTCTTCATATATGATGAAGCCCAGCTAGACCTCTTCCTGGACGAAGAAATCGCGCGTCGCAAAAAAGAAGGCTCCAAAGTTAACCCAGAAGATGAGCGCCACAAGCAGGCCGGTTTTACGGAGCAGAAGCGCTACAAGGGTCTGGGTGAAATGGATGCCGAGCAGCTGTTTGAAACGACCATGAATCCCGAAAAGCGCGTGCTGGTGCAGGTGAAGGTTGAAGACGCCGAAAAGGCTGACGCCATCTTCAATAAGTTGATGGGAACAGAGGTGGAATTGCGCAAATCATTTATTCAGGCGAACGCCAAATTTGTAAAGGATCTGGATATTTAGTATGGATGACGAACAATTGCCACTGGAAACTAATGAGACCAATGATGAGCAGGCACAGAATGACGTAAACGACGCGCCAGAGCAAGTCTCATTTGATGACACCGACATTTTGAACACTAATCACTCTCGTATTGTTGAGCGCCGCAGCGTTGAAAACGTCATGGAAGATTCATATTTGCGTTATAGCATGAGCGTTATCATTGATCGTGCGCTGCCTGACGTCAGAGATGGTCTTAAGCCTGTCCATCGCCGCATTTTGTATACCATGAACGAATCTGGTTTGCGCAGCACAGCGCGCCACCGTAAGTCAGCCACTGTCGTTGGTGACGTGATGGGTCGGTATCACCCGCATGGTGACTCATCAATCTACGACGCTATGGTTCGTATGGCGCAGCCATGGGCAATGCGCTACACGCTGGTGAATGGCCAGGGTAACTTCGGTAGCATGGATGGTGATCCACCAGCTGCTTACCGTTATACCGAAGCCAAAATGGAACGTCTAGCCGACGAAACTTTGGCAGACATCGACAAAGAAACCGTCGACTTCCGCGAAAACTATGACAATACTCGAACTGAGCCAACCGTACTGCCAGCCAAGTTACCGAACTTGCTACTAAACGGTCAATTGGGCATTGCCGTTGGTATGGCCACCAACATTCCGCCACACAACCTCAGCGAATTAGTTGATGCCGAAGTGGCATTAATTGATAATCCAGAAGCGACGCTCGACGATTTATTGGAGCACGTTAAAGGCCCAGACTTTCCAACTGGCGGTGTTATTTACGGTAAAGAATCGATTCGTACTGCTTATGCCACTGGTCGTGGCGGCGTAGTAACGCGTGGTGTCGCCGAGATTGTGGAAGGCGCCAAAGGTCGTCACCAGATCATCATCACCGAAATTCCGTATGCTTTAAACAAAGAAACTTTGGTTCTGAAAATTGCTGACTTGGTTCGCGACAAGAAGTTGGTTGGTATTAGTGACTTGCGTGACGAAACCGCTCGTGGGGCAGTCCGCATTGTCATTGATCTTAAGAAAGATGCCTATCCAAAGAAGTTATTGAACCAGTTGTATAAGCTGACGCCGTTGCAACAGAGCTTCCACTTCAATATGATGGCGCTGATTGACGGCATTCAACCACGCGTGTTGGGGCTACAAGACATCCTGCAGGAGCACATCAAGCACCGTAAAGTGGTGGTTCGTCGCCGTACCGAATTTGAATTGCGCAAGGCCAAAGAACGCGCCCACATCCTGGAAGGTCTAAAAATTGCCCTCGATCATATCGATGAAGTGATTGCAGTTATTCGTGCCAGTGCTACTACCGAAGAAGCGGCTGCTAACTTAATCAAGAAGTTTAATCTCAGTGACATCCAGGCTAAAGCTATTTTGGCGATGCAATTGCGCGCTCTGGCCGGCTTGGAACGCCAAAAAGTCGAAGATGAACTAGCTGAGCTGATGAAGCTGATCGCTAAACTCGAAGGCATTTTGGCCGATGAAAAGAAAATCCTGAAGATTATTCGTGATGAACTCCTAGAAGTTAAGAAGCAATATGGCGATGAGCGCCGCACTAAGGTCATTCCTGGTGAACTTGGCAAAATGAGCGACGAAGATCTGATCGCCGATGAGCAGGTGGCTGTCACACTGACTGCTGCTAATTACATCAAGCGCAGCTCACTGGCTGAATATAAGCGCCAGGGACGTGGTGGTAAAGGCCGCCGTGGCATGGCAACGCGCGAAGAAGACGTTATCGAGCACATGGTGAACGCCAGCACGCACGACTTCCTACTATTCTTTACGAACAAGGGTCGCGTGTTCCGCTTAAAGACGTATGAAGTGCCTGCGGTTGGTTTGAATGCCAAGGGTGTCGCAATCGTTAACTTGTTGCAGTTACAGCCAGAAGAAACGGTCAGCAGCGTCATTAACATTAGCAAGACCGACCATGCACAAAACCTGATTATGTGTACCGTTCGCGGCGTGGTTAAGAAGACACCGTTCGCCCAGTACCAGAATGTCCGCAGCAGCGGTTTGATCGCCATTAACCTAGACCAAGGCGACGAATTGAAGTGGATCCGCATGACGACAGGCGAGAACGAAGTTGTCATCAGTACATCACAAGGCCAGGCCATCCGCTTCCACGAGCGCGATGCTCGTCCAATGGGCCGCGTTAGTCGTGGTGTGCGCGGTATCCGTTTGCGCGCTGACGATCACGTCATCGGCATGGACATCGTCGAAGAAGGCTCCAGCATCTTCGTCATCAGCAAATACGGCTATGGCAAGCAGACCAAGATAGCTCAATTCACGCCACATGCCCGTGGTGGTGTGGGCATCCGCTCAGCTGTGGTCAATGACAAAACTGGCAAGCTAATCGGCGTAAAGACGCTCGCTGACAAGGATGACCAAGAGGTGATTATCATCTCCAAGAACGGTCAAACTATTCGTCTTGGCATCAAAGATACTCCATCGCTCGGTCGCGCAACCCAAGGAGTTCGCATTATGCGTCTCAACGATGGTGACGAGGTAGTCTCACTGGCATTAGTAGACAAATCCGAAGACATTGAGGAAATCGAACCAGACGAACCCGTCGTTCTCGACGTAGACGTAGCCCCAGAAACCGAATAGACAGTTCTGTTATACTGGCTTCATAAGCGTAATGGAGCTCACGCTAGGTGCAATTACCAATAAAACTGAAAGATTACTCGCTCCGCCACTATACCAGGGGGCTATTCAGATATTCTTTTCTGCTCCTTTTGTTAGCTGGTTTTGCACTGATAATGTCGGGCAATGCTCTTCGGCATGCACCCTATGCCGGCTCGCCAAAAACATCAGCCGATGCCCTAAATTCGGCGGCTACAGGAGACAACCCGCTGCCCTTTGATTTGCCTTCGCAGAGCTCGCTTAAATCGTCTTCACACAAGGTTTTTGCGCTTTACTTTCCGCCGTACCCGATATCGATCGACAACCTATCACCCGACAGCGATTACTATGCCCGAAACTATCTAACTGTTAACGGTGAAAGCGGTAAACACGCGGCCTATGGTGGTCTGCTGCGCTCCCGGCCGTTGCCACAAAACCCTTCAAGTGACCCTAGCTGGAAGTTGCTTAATATGGAAACAGAAGTACGCCGCGCCGACAACGCGGGTCTAGATGGCTTTACGAATGACATTCTGCAGTTGCCAGGAGATCCGGACACACAGGTATATCAGAACGCACTTTATCTGTTGCAGGCATCACAAGTTGTCGATAGTAATTTTAAAATTATCAATGAGCTGGACATGAGTGGCAGCCTGGTCAATAAAGATGTGAATACCATGGCGGACTTCGTCAACACGCTGGCTAGCTACCCGGCATCGTACCGCTTGCCAGATGGGCGGCTAGTGCTATCCGCGTTTGAGCCAGAGGCTCATAATGCCACATGGTGGGCCAGTCTGTTTAATATATTGCAGACCAAGTACGGCATATCTGTAGCCTTTGTGCCAACATTCTTGAACTACTCGGCCAATGCTGCCGCCTTTGCTCCGATTAGCTACGGCATGGGCAACTGGGGTAACCGTAGCCCAGCCGAAAACCAGAATCTCACCACCAATATCACTGATGCACATAATCGTGGCAAACTATGGTTCCAGCCAGTGTCTATCCAGGACGAGCGTCCTGACCAGGGCATTTACGATGAGGCTAACAATACCGAAAACCTGCGCACGACGTGGGGAGCCGCCATTAGCGGGGGAGCCGACTGGGTGCAAATCCCTACTTGGAATGACTACAGCGAAAGTGCTGAAATTTCGCCGTCAACGCACACTGGCTGGAGCCCGCTGGATCTCAATTCGTATTACCTGACCCGCTATAAGACGGGCTCGTATCCAGCAATCAAAAGGGACGTGATTTATGTATCGCATCGCATTCAAATGGCTGCTGCCAAGCCCACGACTGCCGAAAGTTTGCTCATGTCGCTCCGTTCTAATAGTAGCCCGGCGCGTGATGATGTAGAAGTGATGAGTTTCTTGACCGCGCCGCAGACCATAAGTGTGACCATTGGTGGCGCCACGCACACTTACACGGCACCTGCCGGCGAGTCTACGCAGCTCTTCCCATTGGCGCTGGGGACGGTCTCGGCGAGTATCAATTATGCTAATGGCAGCAAGCGAGTGGTGAATGATCCGTATACAGTTGTCGCCAATCCGCCTGTCCAAGATCTGATGTATTACTTTGTGAACTCAGCACGAGAGGGCACAACCGTGGCCGCACCAGCACCCACAACGCCGGCCGCCCCATCTACGCCGTCGACCCCACCGAGTAGCACCACCACTTCTAGCAGCACCAGCCCCAGTGAATCTACAAACACTGGCACGGCCAGTAATCCTATAAAATCTGGCAGCACTGTGACCATAACCGTCGACAGCCTCAGCGGCAAGACACCTTTGGTATCAAACGGTGGCAAAATTGTTATCGCGCCTTCTAGCTCTCACAGTAAGGTCACCGTGAAAGTCGATGGTAATAACGTCGGCTCCAATACCATTGATACCAGCCAGCTCACCAATGGCGAACACACTATAACAGTCGTACAGACCACTAGTAACGGCCAC
>Ga0265327_10001735_pt1 | contig 25817 bp, 29 predicted proteins | sample 41621metaG_FD_202089 | JGI IMG/M metagenome (GOLD analysis project Ga0265327, IMG submission 202089) | Rhizosphere microbial communities from Carex aquatilis grown in University of Washington, Seatle, WA, United States - 4-16-21 metaG | ecosystem: Host-associated > Plants > Roots > Rhizosphere...
CCGTGGGCGTCCAGCACCGCCTGGAAAATCCGGGGGTCATCCCGCTGGAAATCATCGAAGTGCAATCGGGAAGCTATCTCGGCGAGGACGACATCGTCCGCTTCGAGGACAAATACAATCGCATCGACTCTTGAACCCTTTAGGATCTTAAACCCATGGCGCTACACTGCGGCATCGTCGGCCTGCCCAACGTCGGCAAGTCGACCCTGTTCAACGCTCTCACCAAGGCGGCCATCGCCGCCGAGAACTACCCCTTCTGCACCATCGACCCGAACATGGGCGTGGTGCCCGTGCCCGACCCGCGCCTGGACGCGCTGTCGGTGATTGTCAAGCCGCAACGCGTCGTGCCCACGGCGATAGAGTTTGTCGACATCGCCGGGCTCGTGGCCGGGGCGTCCAAGGGCGAGGGGCTGGGCAACCAGTTCCTCGCCCACATCCGCGAGACCGACGCCATCGCCCATGTCGTGCGCTGTTTTGAAAACGACGACGTGGTGCATGTCGCCGGCAAGGTCGATCCAGGCTCCGACATCGACGTGATCCACACCGAGCTCAACCTGGCCGACCTGGTCTCGGTGGAAAAAGCCTTGCAACGCGTGTTGAAAAGCGCCAAGTCCGGCAACAAGGACGACTTGCACAAGAAAGACGTGCTGGAGCGGTTGGCGGCGCATCTGGACACCGGCAAGCCGGCCCGCTCGCTGGGCCTGGACGCGGAGGAGCAGGAACTCGTCCGCGACCTATTCCTGCTGACCATGAAGCCGACCATGTACATCGCCAATGTGCAGGAGGACGGCTTCCACGACAACCCGCTGCTCGACCGCGTCCACGCCATCGCGGCGGAGGAGGGCGCGATGGTCGTGCCGGTGTGCGCGGCCCTGGAAGCGGAAATCGCCCAGCTTGAGGAGGCCGACAAGGCGGATTTTCTCGCCGAAATGGGCTTGGAGGAGCCGGGCCTGAACCGCGTCGTGCGGGCCGGCTACCAGCTCTTAAACCTGTACACCTATTTCACCGCCGGCGTGAAAGAAGTGCGCGCCTGGACGATCCACCAAGGCGACACCGCCCCGCAAGCCGCCGGCGTCATCCACACCGACTTTGAAAAAGGCTTCATCCGCGCCGAAGTCATCGCCTATGAGGACTTCATCGCCTACAAGGGCGAGCAGGGGGCCAAGGACGCCGGCAAATGGCGGTTGGAAGGCAAGGAGTATGTCATGCACGACGGGGATGTGGTGCATTTCCGCTTCAACGTTTAGAAACATCTCCTGTGGGAGCGGTTTTTAACGATTGGAATTTCCGCTAGACGACGCCGAAAATCCTGGCCTTCAATTCCCGCCGCTCGACGCCTGCGATCAAGGTGTCGATAAACTCCTCCGCGCGGCGCTTTTCTTCCGGCGGCAGCTTTTGATAGATGGGCTGGTAAGCGTGGTTGAAGCGGAGAATCTCCGGCAGTCCGTAGGGCTGTTCAAGTGCATGGAAAAGCTGTTGCAAATCCTGGAACTCCGGGGAAAGTATGGGGATGATTTTTGCGGCGCGCATTTTGTCATGCCTGTCGGGTGGGGGGTTGGTCGCTTCAATGCAGACTTGATGCCATCTGCTTCCCGCCTTATACACCAGGCATATGGTGCTTTGATGAATATCGAATCTGGACGCGTTGTGTCAAATACCGCAAGACCTGCGCGAAATCCAGGAATTCCCTTGCTCAACGCCCCAGGCCGGGATTGCTGCGGGTTAGCCTGTCCCCGCCATTGAGCTCCTGTTCCCGATACTTGTTGAGCAAGGCTGTTTCGCGCAGGATGTCGATCCGTTCGGCTTGGACGCGGCGGTCATAGTCGAATTGTTTTTTTCGGTTATCCAGTTCGATAAAGCGGGCTTGTTCGCGCAGCACTTGGGTTTGCGCTTGTGTCTGCCCGATTTCGGCCTGCCTTTTGCCGGCTTCGGCCCGCGCGATGGGTTCTTCCAAATCCAGGCCCCGGTTGGAGATCGAGGTGTCGCTGTCAATTCGCTTGTACGCCGCATCCTGGCTGGCCTCGATGGATTTCCGCTCCGTTTCTATTTTCTTGTTTTCCAATTCCATGCGCCGGTTTTCCAGCTCAAGCCGCTTGTCTTCCATCTCTTTTTGTTGCCGGGCCAGTTCGCTTTGGAGCTGTGCCAGCGCCTTGTCTTTTTCGGCAAGCGCCGCGGCCATGGTTTTTTCGCTGCTGGCAAGCTGGGCTTCGGCGCGCCGCGTGTTCTCTTTTTGGATGCCCCAGAAGAGGATCAAGGCCAGTAGTGCGATCACGATGACAAAGGGGTTGCGGCTGGCCGGCGGGGTCGAGGCGGGCGGGGGTGGCGATAGGCCGCAGTCTTGCGGCGGCGGGAAATGCCGCAGCCGCAGCCGGGGCCAAGCGAGGCTGCGCGTTGGCGACGGATTTGCGTTGGCGCGCTGGCCCAGCCGGCGGTCATACTGGGCGCGCAGTCTTGGATCGGATAACGTGGCGTAGGCTTTGCGCGCCAGTTGCAAGGCTTCCCTGGAGGCATGATCCTCGGCTCCGCCCAGCTCCAGCGTGATTTGTTCGATGGCTGCCTTCAGCTCTTCGTCGCTGGCCCATTGCGACACCCCCAAGATTTCATAGAAATTTTTCGCCATGCCCGTAGCCTCCCCAGTGACAGGCGATGATTATCGGAACAATGGACTTAAATCTGGCTTAAAGGCCCAGCGCCAGGCGCGCCTGGGCCGCGCCAGCCCTGCCAACAATCCGCGCGTCGCCCGCTGTTCTGTAGTAAACTAGGGGCCATGGCGCAATATTTCCAAATTCATCCGCAAACTCCGCAAGAACGGCTGATTCGAAGGGCGGCGGAGGTCATCCGCCAAGGCGGGCTGATTGTCTATCCTTCCGACTCTTCCTACGCGTTCGGCTGCCAGATCGACAACAAGGACGCCCTGGAGCGCATTTGCCGCATCCGCCAGTTGGGCCAGGAGCATCGCTTCGCCCTGGTTTGCCGCGATTTGTCCCAGATCGCGTCGTTTGCCCGGATTGGCAACGAGGCGTTCCGGTTGATCAAGTCGCTGACGCCCGGGCCTTACACGTTCATCCTCAAGGCCACCAAGGAAGTGCCGCGCAGGCTCCAGCATCCCAAGCGCAAAACCATCGGCATCCGCATTCCCGACAGCCCGGTCGCGCAGGCGCTGGTGAAAGAATTGGACGAGCCTCTGTTCAGTTCCACCTTGATCTTGCCGGGCGAGGACGGGGCCATGTCCGACCCTTATGAAATCAGGGAGCGCCTGGAAAAAGAGGTCGATTTGATCATCGACGCCGACGTGGTGCCCTACGAGCCCACCACCATCATCGGATTCACCGAAGACACGCCGGAAATCATCCGCCAGGGCAAAGCTGTCCCGCTTAGCCTCAAGTAATCCCGCATACCCCGACTATGGAAGAATTAAGCCTGCTGCAAAAAATATCCATCTGGGTTTTGCCGGTGGTGTTCGCCATTACCGTGCATGAGGTTGCCCACGGCTGGGTCGCCAAGTTGCTGGGCGACAGGACCGCCGAGGCCCAAGGCCGGTTGACCCTCAATCCGCTGAATCATATCGACCCCGTAGGCACCTTGCTGGTGCCTGGGTTGATGCTGCTGTTCAGCGGCTTCGTCTTTGGCTGGGCCAAGCCGGTTCCGGTGAATTGGGGCCGGTTGCACAACCCCAAGCGGGACACCGGCCTGGTGGCGGTGGCCGGGCCGGCAGCCAATCTGATGATGATTGTCTTTTGGATATTGCTGTCCAGGCTGGCCATTGCGATGAACCTCGCCCTCCTGTCGCGCCCTTTGCTGTTCATGGCGGCGGCCGGCATTTTCATCAACAGCATGTTGATGTTGCTCAACCTGCTGCCGCTGCCGCCTTTGGACGGCGGCCGGGTGATGAGTTCGCTGCTGCCGGTCAGGCTGTCGATCAAATTCGACAAGCTGGAGCCTTACGGGTTTATCATCCTGATCATCTTGATGGTGACCAACGCCTTGTCGATGATTTTGGGCGGGCCGCTCAATCTGGTGCTGGGCTTGTCCATGGAATTGGCGGGCATCCCCTTCGGTGTGCTGCGGCTGTTGCTGAGTTCGTCGAGCTAGCGAGGCCTGCGCCCCGGCTGCCCTATGCAAACTGAGGCCCCCAATCCCGCGCCGCCGGACGTGATCGCCTTAGTCAACGGCGCGCCGTTCTTAGGCATGCCGGAGGATTTGTACATTCCGCCGGATGCGCTGGAAGTCTTTCTGGACACTTTCGAGGGGCCGCTGGATCTGCTGCTGTATTTGATCAGGCGGCAGAATCTGGACATTCTGGACATCCCCATCGCCGCCATCACCAAGCAATATATCGCCTACATCGACATGATGGCCGAGATGCGCCTGGAGCTGGCCGCCGAATACCTGCTGATGGCCGCGCTGCTGGCCGAGATCAAATCGCGGATGCTGCTGCCGCGCGTGGAAACCGCCGAAGCCGAGGAGGGCGACCCGCGCGCCGAGCTGGTCCGCAGGCTCCAGGAATATGAGCGCTTCAAGACGGCGGCGGAAGATTTGGACAAGCTGCCCCGCTGCGAGCGCGACGTGTTCGAGGCCGGCGGGGCGGACACCAGCACGGTGACCGTGCGCAAGCTTTACCCGGAAGTCGAGTTGGAGGACGTGTTGCGCGCCTTCGAGGACGTGCTGCGCCGCGCCGAGCGCTCCACCCACCACCGCATCCTGCGCGAGCCGTTGTCCGTGCGCGAGCGCATGGCCTGTGTGTTGAGCCGCTTGAGGGACAGGCCGTTACTGGCGTTCGCCGAATTGTTCAACCGCCGCGAAGGCCGGCCGGGCGCGGTGGTGTCGCTGCTGGCGATCCTCGAATTGAGCAAAGAGCGCCTGGTCGAAATCATCCAGGAAGAGCCGCTGGGCGAATTGCACATCCGATTGGCCTTGGCGCCGCAAGCCTAAATGGATTTGAAAAGCATTGTCGAGGCCGCGCTGTTCGTGGCGCAAAAGCCGTTGAGCATCGGCGAATTGCAAGCCTTGTTCCCCGACGGCGAACAGCCGGAAACCGCCCAGGTGCGCGCCGCGTTGGCCGAGTTGGCGGCAGAGTATAAAAGCCGCCCCATCGAACTCAAGGAAGTCGCCAGCGGTTTCCGCCTCCAGGTGCGCGAAGGCTTGTCGCCATGGATTTCGCGCCTGTTCGAGGAGCGCCCGGCGCGCTATTCCAAAGCCTTCCTGGAAACCCTCGCCATCATCGCCTACCGCCAGCCGGTCACCCGCGGCGAGATCGAGGACATCCGCGGTGTCGCCGTGTCCACCCAGATCATCCGCGGCCTCATGGAGCGGGACTGGGTGCAAGTGGTCGGCCACAAGGAAGTGCCGGGGCGGCCCGGGCTGTACGCCACCACCCGCCAGTTCCTCAATTATTTCAACCTCAAAGGGCTGGACGAGCTGCCGCCCTTGCAAACCTTCATCGACCGGCTCGGCCCCGTCGCCGACCCCGGCCTGCCCATACCGGAAACACCTCCAAGCGAACATGAGCCAGCCAAAACCCCCGCGCCACCCCCAACGCCCCGACCGCTCGAACAACCCGAGCCGGCCGGAGACTAGCCCCGAAGCGGCGTCCGCCGACGGCGAGCGCATCCAGAAAGTGCTGGCCCGCGCCGGCCTGGCCTCGCGCCGGGAAATCGAAGAATGGATCAAAAACGGCGAGATCCTGCTCAACGGCAACGCCGCCAAGCTCGGCGACCGCTGGAAAGAAGGCGACCGGCTGACCGTGCGCGGCCGCCCGGTCGATGTCGGCAAGCGCTTCAGCCAGGCGACGCGGGTGCTGGTCTACCACAAGCCCACCGGCGAAGTCGTCACCCGCCGCGACCCGGAAGGCCGGCCCACGATCTTCACTCAATTACCGCGCCTGGACATCGGCCGCTGGATCAATGTCGGCCGGCTGGACATCAACACCCAGGGCTTGTTGCTGATCACCAACAACGGCGAGCTGGCGAACAAGCTGATGCACCCCGCGCAGCAGATCGAGCGCGAATACGCCGTGCGCGTGCTGGGCAATATCACCGACGAGATGCTGGAGCGGCTGAAAAAAGGCGTGGAGCTGGAAGACGGCCCGGCGCATTTCAACGACATCGTCGACGCCGGCGGGGAAGGGGCCAACCGCTGGTTCCATGTCACCCTCAGCGAAGGCCGCAACCGCATCGTCCGCCGCCTGTGGGAGTCGCAGAACATCGTCGTCAGCCGCCTGATCCGCATCCGCTTCGGCCACATCGTGCTGCCGCCGCACAACCATGCGCGGTCGGTGCTGGAACTCTCGCCGGAAGAGCGCGACAAGCTGCTGGTCTCCGCCGGCCTGCCGCCCGAACTGCCGCCGCGCAGGCCCGTCCGCAGCCGGGCGGAGGATGGCAAGTGGCGGGCGAGATAGGCGGGGCGCTGAATCAATGCCGTCAAATGAAGGATTTTCCGTTCGCCCTGAGCCTGTCGAAGCCTGTCCTGAGGCATCGAAGGGGGTGGACGGAAAATTCTATCTTAACTTGACAGCATTGGTTTCTGGCCTAGTCGGATTGAACGGCTATGAAAACCGACAGCCTGTTCTACCGGCTGCTGCAAGCCCAGCCGACGCTGGCGTTTGAACTGGCCGGGCTGGCCGTGCCGGAGCCTGGGCGTTACGGCTTCATCGCTCAGGAAATCAACTGGAAACCGTGCTGGTCTATAAACTGCCCAAATTCACCCGCGAGGAGATTCAAAAAATGCTCAACTATAACGACATTGGTTTGAAAGAACCCCGGTTCTATCAAGATGTGTTTGTGGAAGGCCGCGTGGAAGGTGAAGCGGCGATGTTGCTGCGCCTGCTGGAACGCAAATTCCGCCCGCTGCCGGAGTCCGCGCGCCAGCGCCGACGCCGAAACCTTGCTGGTGTGGGGCGAGCGCGTCCTGGACGCCGACAGCTTGGACGAGGTTTGGGGGCATTGAGGCATCGCCGGGTCTTGGCCAGCCCCGTCCGCAGTGTTTGAATGTCGGCCCGGCTCTCAGCGCCTTGCCGCGGACAAACGTTGCGACGGGGCGCATGCCCAATGCTGTTAAGTTAACCCAAGTTGCCACCCAACCCCGAAGGGGTTTAAGCCATTAGCCGGGGGTTGAGCGCAGCGACACCCCCGGACGAGATCGGCAAGGCAAACGACCCCGAAGGGGTCGCAGTCAGGCTGACAGAGGCTGCCGGGGCTTGGTCAGCGTTGGCTTGGCTGCGCGCTGGATCTCTGCGACCCCTCCGGGGTCGAATGAGACACCATCGCGTTTCCGGGGGGTGTCGCTGCGCTCAACCCCCGGCTAATGGCTGGCAACCCTGGCGGGTTGCTAAATCGCCGCCTCCCGTGGCTTTGGTGGCAACTTGGGTTAACTTAACGGCATTGGACGCATGCCCCGTCGTGTTTTTACCCTGAAAAAAAATCGCGCCGCCGCTGCGCGGCGAAAGAGCAGAGAACAGCGAAGCAGCAAGACAGAGATCAGAGTAACAGTGTTCAGTGATCAAGGATGGGGGCGACACACAACACCCGAAAACCGAGACTGTAGAAACGGCCGCCGGGCGAGCTGAGGTAGCGATAGGCGGCGCGGGCGTAGGCCTGGGAGTTGCTCCAAGACCCGCCGCGCGCCACGCGACGGCCATTGTCGCCCGACTCCCATGCCGAGCCATCTTCAGGCGCGCCCCGATAATCCTGATGCCAAACGTCTTGCGTCCATTCCCAGACATTGCCTGCGGTGTCAAACAGGCCGAAGGGATTGGCAGGGAACGAACCCGCCGGCGAAGTCCGCTTGCCCGACCACTGGCTACCCGAATCCCGGCAATTGGCCCGGTTCACGCCGATGTCATCCCCCCACCAATAGGCTGTTTCCGTCCCCGCCCGGGCGGCGTACTCCCATTCCGCCTCGCTGGGCAGCCGATAGACCTTGCCAGTTTGCTGCGACAGCCAAGCTGCGTAGTCCGCCGCCTCCTGCCAACTGACGTTGATCACCGGACGGTTTAGTCTGCCCCAACCCAAGTCATCGGGCTTGTTCCGGCCAGTCGCCTCACAATATCGGTCATATTCCCGGAACGTCACCGGATGGCGGCCCATCGCGAAAGGCTGGGCGATGCGCACCCGATGTCGCGGAGTTTCATCTTTGCCGGCCCCGGCTTCGTTTTTACTGGAACCCATCAAAAACTCCCCGGCGGGCAAGACGACCATCTCCGGGCCTGATCCGCCATCCTGCAACGCGTCGCGGAACACCCAGCCCGGCAGTTCGTAGATGTTCACATCCCGCCCATCCAAGTGTTCCCCCCATGCCAGCAAAATCCTATCCTGCCCCGAGCCTGCTTTCAGAAAATCCAGCAATTGTTCGGTCACTCTGGGCTTCTTGCCTTGGCAGGCGGGCGGGCAACGGGCCAGATCTTGCGCCAACCCGTTTTCAATCAACGTATGGGCGACCAGGAATTCCTGGATGCTGTAATGGGCGAAGCGGTAATCCCGGTCGGAATTGCGGTTCAGCAGCGAGCGCCCGCCGATGTCCAGTTGATCCAGATGGGCGATGGTCGGCAAGCGGGCTTTCAACTCGTCCAATTCTTTCGGACTCATGGCCCGCTGCCCCATGGCTTGCAGATACACCGCCATCAGCCGGCAAGCGGCCCACAGTTGTTCCAGCGTCGGCACGGGCTGGAGTTTTTGATCCGCCATCTTGCCAATTTCCCGCATCAGCCAAACCTCCACCAAGGCTTGGAAGACTTGGTAGGAATCGGTCAAACGCGATTTCGCCTTCAGCAAGTCTTCGATGTAAGCCAGCAGCAGCGGGCGGAAGCGCAGGGATTGCATTGGCAACAAGAGGGCTTGCGCGTGCAAGCGCTGGGGATTCTCGCGGAAGCGCAAACGGTCGCGCAAAGTATTAGGGAAGCGCTTCAGCAAATAGGCCGCCACTTGCTTGTCGTCGAACAGTGAGAGAAACAGCATCGGGCAGCGGTAGGCTTTAAATCTGACCCGGCCGGCTTCGCCAAACGGATCGAGGCTGGTGGGCGGGAAGAACTGGGTGCGGCAGGTGATGATGACATGGCGGAAATGCTTCGAGGCGTCCAGCAACTCGTTGAGGCGCTCAGGGATGCGGCCTCTTGCCTGCGGGTCTTCGTCCAGCGCGTCCAGCAACAGCACGGTGTGGGCTTTGTCGGCGTGGGCGGCGAGGGCGTCCAGGGTTTTCCCGCCCAGCTTCAACAGCAGGCAGTCGTAGCCTTTGGGCCAGAAGGCGAACAGATGCCAGAGCTTCAGCATCAGCAGCAACGAAGTCTTGCCCATGCCGGCGTCGGCGAGGACGAGGAGTTGGTTGCGGCCGTCGCGCAGCACCGTCTCGCTGCCTAGGAATTCGTGCAGGGTGTCATAGACAGGCGCTTTGACCAGCGAACGCGAGCGCTCTTCCTCATGGTAGTCCGCCGGGTTGTGGTGCTGGCAGTTCGGGATGACGTAATAGTCCAGCAACAGCCTTGTGTCGCCGAAGTCGTTGTCCAGGGTTTTGACTTCCTCGGCCCGGCGACCGCGCAGGTCTTTGAGTTTTTCCGCCAGCGGCTTCACCCACTGGATGTTGACGAAGGTTAAAGGCTCCATGAATCCTCCTGTTTTACCTGTTATTTGTAATGGAAAAACGGCGGGGTGTCGAGGCGGGCGGGAGCTTTATCCCATCGCTTTACCCATCCGCTGTTCGTTGCTAGACTGCGACAATGCACCGCCGCTGAGTATGGCTGCGAGTGCCCGGCAAAGGGTTGCTTGAGGCGGCGCAGGGTGTTTTGCCCTGTCTTCCGCCCAGGTGGACAGGACACTCGCTGGCGTGAGGGAAGATCAATGAACAGGTTTTGTGTCAGTATCAGCCAGTACTTTTTGGTCGCGCTGTTGTTGCCAGGGGCTTTACTGCTGGCAGGATGCGCGACGTCGCACGGTTCAAAGGGGCCTGCCTGTCAAAGCATCCAACAGCCGGCCCTGGTGAATGGCAGCCAGGAAAGCATGCCGGTCACGGTGTGCAAACGCCCGGATGGACGGGCTTGGGATGCTCCTTAAGCAATAGGCTGTGGCGAATGGGAAAGGCAATGATGCCAGGAGGAAACGACCATGTTGGGATCGAAACGCACCCAAAAGAACTTGTCCAGGGCAACGGCATGCATGCTGGCGTTGGCACTGGGAAGCCAGGCCGTTTGCGCGCAGACGGCTAACACGAATCAACCGGGCATCAAAGTTTTCTCGACTACGGTTGGGGGGGGAGGCCAAGGCTCACCCCCTCCGCCCGCCACTCCGCCCCCGCCTGCCACTCCACCACCTGTCCCCCCTAGGGGTGGAGGCCGTGGCGGGGGCGGCGGGAACGGTTGGATTGGCCCTGTCATCGGAGGGCTGGCGGGTGCCGCCGCGTTGGGTGTCGGCTTGTGGCTGGCAAACCGGGGGCCTTCCTTGCAGCCTCCGGATCCCAGGCTGGTCGATGAGCTGAAAGACAGCGGGCCGCGGTTTCCGCCCGCATTCGCGCTCTACCGTTTTTCGATCAAAGGCCTGGTGAAAGGAGGGTGGCCAATGGTGATGGATTTTTCGCTGGACTCCCCGGCCGTGGTCGAGGTGGCGATTAGCGCCCAGGGCTCGCCGGAGGTCTACACCTTCACGCTGAGCCAAAACCAGGCGGGGCGGCGGCAAATGAAATGGGAATTGCCCAAGGATCTCGGCGACGACCTGAGGCCGGCGTTGATCACGGTCGCGGCGACGGACAATACGGGCGGGTTTAACCTCATCGGCCTGGGCGTGGGTCCGCGGGCCGTGGGGTCGGTGGCGATTGACCAGTTGCGGTTCGGCCCGGACGGGATTCACGCCACTCATCGAGAGACCGCCACCTACCGGTTTTTTTCGCACTCGGATTTTGAAAAAATCTCGGCGGAATTTTGGAAACTGGGTAGCGGCAGCCACTATGCGTTCGTGAACAGCCAGCCGGTCAAAGGCGGCGTCGGCGCGAACCGTTGGATCGGGGATGCCGGGCAATGCTTTTGGGATGGGTTTGACACGCGGCATCGGATCTCGGAAGGCTTGCACAAGTTTCTCGTCCGCGTTTGGGACAGCCAGGGGGATTGGGTCACGGCGCTGTCCGGCACGGCGGTCAATGTGGGGCAGTAGGCGGGCATGATCAACGGGATTTCCCCGCCAGCCGGTTCCAGGCGTCCGCATCGAGCACATCGACTTCCCCCAGGCTGTTGAGGCGGGTGCCGGTGCGCACCTGTTGTTGCATGTCCAGTGCTTGACCGGGCACGCGGGGCGGCGCGTCCAGCGGCCAAATGCTCACCGCCCCGTCCTTCCCGTTCTTGCTCCAGGCGAGGATTCGGGACACGCCATGGCTGAGCGACGCACCCGTCAGCGGTTTGCCGTGGCTCAAGGCTTTGGTCAACGGCTGCCCCGTCTGGCTGTCCCAAAGGCGCGCGACCCCTTCTTCGCTCCAGGTCAGCATCAGGCTTTCATCGGCAATCAAAGCGCCGTTCGTGACGGAGTATTCCGGCGGCAGCACGGAAAGCACTTTTCCGTTTTGCCCGGTGTCCCATAGGCGGGCCATCCCGTCAGCCGCCCAACTCAGCAGCCGACTGCCGTCGGCATTAGAGGCCGCGCCAGCCAGCGCGTCCCTATGAGAAAAAACCCGCTTTGGTTCGGCGCTGGATTGCGCATCCCAGACTTGGATCAGCCCATCGCTCGACCAGGTCAGGATTTCGGCGGAATCTTCCAAAAAGCGGGCGCCCAGCACGTCGTAGCGGTGTTTCAGCGCGAGGAGGGTCGTTCCCTTCCGGGCATCCCAGAGGTACACCTGGCGATCTTCGCTCCAAGTCAGCACGCGGCTGCGGTCGGCATTGACGAGGGCGCCGCTGACGGCCTTCTCATGATCCAGGGTCAGCAGGGGCTTGCCGTTCTCACTGTCCCAAACCCGCGCGGTATGGTCGTCCCCCCAACTGAGCAGCCACCGCTCGTCAGGGCTGTAGGCGATGCCAGTGACTTGAACGACGCCGCTTGGTGGTTCCGGGTGGCGTAGCGGGGGCGTGACTGGCTGGCCAGTGCTAGTGTTCCAAAGGCGGACGGTATGATCCGTTGAGCGCGTCAGAATCCGGCCGCCATCGTGATTGAACAATCCCTCCCAGATCTCATCGGCGGCCAGCCGCCGGGTTTGCGTACGTGCGCCTTGTTCGCTCCAGTCCTCCAAGTTTCCAACGCTCGTCAACACGGAAAGCTTGCGCTCCGATTCTTTCCAAAACACCGCCACCGGGGCGTCGGGCAATTTAAAACCAATCTCCGCCGGTTGGTCTTCGATCAGCCACAATCGGGCTGTCCGGTCTTCGCCCCAGGTCAGGATGCGTTGGCCGTCCTCGCTAAACGCGGCCTGGCTGACCGGGCCGGCGTGCGCCAGCGGGAAGCTGATGGATTCGCCGGTGTCGGCATTCCACAGCAGGGCCGAGCCGTCATTGCTCCAAGTCAGCGCGCGGGTTGCGCTGGCGTTGAAAATAGCGCCGCGCACGCTGGTCGGGCGGTGGCTCAACGCCCGCAGTTCTTTGCCGCTGCTCACATCCCAGATGCGCACCTTGCCATCGTCGGCGCTGGTCAGCAGGCGGGATTCGTCGCTGTTCAGCGTGCCCTTGTTGATGACGGACGGCGCGGGGTTGTCAGCATATTGAAAGGCGGCGGATTCCTTGCCTGTTTCAACATCCCACCGGCTCAGCGTTCCGACGGCCCCGTGATTCCAGGTCAACAGAAAGCGGCCATTGCCATAGAACAACGCGCCTATGGCGGGATAGTTTTCGGCATGTCCAGGCAGTGTGGCGGTCAGCCTGCACCCGTTTCGGGTATCCCAGAGGAATGCCGAGCCGTCATCAGTCCAGGAAAACAGCCGGCTGTCGTCTGCACTGAACACCGCGTCTACCGTCGCGGAATCTCCAGGATATTGGCAGGCTTCGCTGGCATTGCCGTTTCGCCATAAGGTGGCGGCATTGTTCTTGCCGATCAGCAACACGCGTGTGCCTGCGCGGCTCAAGACGACTTTTTCGATCTCGTAGGGCGCTTGCAAGCTTGCGGTTTTGCCGCCCTTGGCCAAGTCGAAAAGATTGACTTGGCCTTCTTTGGTCCAACTGGCGAGCCTGCTTTCGTCGTCGTTGAAGGCTATTTTTTGCCCTCCGGTGGCAAGCTCTTGCCCGCCGCGGGCGTCGATGACGAGGATGTTCGCATCGCTGCCCGGCCCCATGATCCATCTCCCTGAGGGGCTATGTTTGGCCGATTGCGGATCGACTTTAGTCTCTTTGGTCTGCAACGGCTTGCCGTCCCGCAGATCCCAGGCGATTCCTGTCCCGTTTTCATCCCAGGTCCAGATCTGCTGGGGATCGCGCCCGAACACCGCCGACCTCAGCGCCTTGCCAGGGTTTAGAGCCAGGCCCAGGCGCATGCCGGCCGTCAGCAGCGCCCCGGCCAGATAGGCGTTGCGGGTTTGCAAATCATCGCCGGCCAGGTCGGCGGCTTCCATGAAATGATGGCCGGCTTTGAGGAGGTTGCCGCTACGGTCGCGGGCATCGACCCCGTTGACCCAGTGCAGCTTGAACAAATGCTCTTGGGCAACTTTCGCCTCATGGTTTGCAGACAGCCCAAAGCCCGATATCGCCAAGACGAAAATCACCAATGCCGCGATGGTGTAGCGGAGGCGGCGGCGTTCGGCCAATTCGCGCCGGTTTTTTTCTTTCAAGAATACGTCGCGCGCATTGACGCAGGCATCGAGATAAGCCTGTTCAACCGCGTCAATGCCAAACCGTGGCTCCACGGCCAGCTTTTCGACGGCGTGCAATAACACGCCCCGGTGGTTCAACAGATGCCCGGCCCGGCCCGCGTCTTCCCATTCCCGGGCGGCCCGGCGCAGGCCTTCCTGCAGGCGCAGGTTTTCCCTGTCTTCGTCCAGCCATTTCGCCAGCCGTTGCCAGGTTCTAAACAGGGCCTCATGGGCCACTTCCAGCACGCGTTCGCCGTTCTCGCTCTTGGCGACCAGCAGCCGTTTCGCCACGAAGTGTTCGAGCAAGGCGTGAAACTGCCGGTCGATGGACGACCAGCGGACGATGCGCCGCACATAGCGTCCCTCGTCCATGCGTACCAGGGGGATGAAGGCGTCCCGCAGCGGCGCTTTCTGTTCCTCAGAGGACGCTTGGGCGCTTAAAACCGCTTCCGCCACGCGCGCCACCGACCCTTCCAGTCCGCCAATCTGGCGGTATTCAGCGACGGTCAGCCTGCCGTCCTGGCCGTAATGCTCCCAAAGCTCGCGCAAAGTGAAGGCCAGCAGCGGCAGGGCGTCCCCGGTCTCGGTGTCGGCGACGATGGTTTGCACCAGGCCCGTTTCCAGTTCAATCCCTTCGAGCTTGGCCGGTTCCTCGACCACTTTCACAAAGCCGTCTTTTAACAGCGGCCCGACCAGCAATTGCTCGAGGCGTATGCCCCGAAACGCCGGATGTTGTTGGAACTCGCCCAGGAAATCCGAACGCAAAGTCGCCAACACCAAAACCTGGCTCGTCGGCGAGTGGAGCCTGTCGGCCAGTTGGTCCAGAAAGCGCGTGGCTTTTTCGTCCAGCTTCCGGTCGAGCAATTCTTCAAACTGGTCGATGAAGACCAGCGCCGTGGCGCCTGCTCCCCCCGCTTCCGTTGGCAATCGCTCAAGCGCCGCCAGGTCGGGCGCTTCACCCCAAGAAAGCAGCGACGGCCGCACCGGCCCTGCAATCCGCCAAGCCGTACGCTCCCGTTTGAGCAGGGGAATCACGCCAGCCCTGACTAATGACGATTTGCCGCTTCCGGATGCGCCTAAAACCAACACCAGCCGGGCGCCGCCAAAGTCGCGCAACTTGCGCAGCAGGTCGATGCACTCTTGAGCCTCCGCGTCGCGCCCGAAGAAGATCGCCGCGTCCTCTTCCTGGAAAACCGCCAGGCCCGGATAGAGCGGGCGGGCACCCGAGGCGTAAACCTTGCCGGCTTCCAGCCCTGCGCGCAAACGCCGATAGCCTTGCTCTTTATTTTCCGTCAGGTCAATGACCTGCAACTCGGTGAGCAGCGGGCGCAACGCGCAGGGCGCGATCTTGATCGGAAAAACTTCTTTGCCCAGCACCTTGGCGTAAATGAATTCGGCGAAACACCACTCCGAGGCTTGCGACGATTCGCTGCATAACACCAGCATCGCACGGCAGGTTTTCAGTTCCTTATACAGGGTTTCCGCCCAGTTCCGCCCCGCCGGGATGCCGTCGGCCGGATCGAAATCCAAAAAAATCGAGGCGTAGCCTTGTTGTTTGAGCCATGCTGCGATTTCGGCGGCTTCCGTGCGATCTTGGCTGCTGTGGCTGACAAATAAGGTGCTCATCAGGCCATGCTCGTTTATCGCAACAAGGCCGCTTGGTTCTCCAAATCCTGCCCGCGCTGCCGCACCCGCCGTTCGTAGCTGGCCTGGTTTTTCACGCAAACCAGCGTGTAAGGGCGTCCGCGGGTGTCGGTTTTCGTATCCAGGTCGCAGGCGGCGCGGCGGATCGAGTCCTCGACATGGGAGCGGTCTTGCTGGGCGGCTTTCAGCGACCATTCCTTGAGCCCCGGATCGGCCAGGAAACGGTTAAGCCCGGCGCAATGGGCGCAGCCGCAGGCAACCGCGGCGGCGCGCGTCCAGTCGCCGGGCGGCTCCAAGGGCTCGGCGATGCGCTGGGCCAGATGTCCCAGGCAAGCTTGGCGCAAGCGCGCCGTCGCCTGGCCTGGTTGCCCGGCCAGGCTCAACAAGGCCGGAACCAAGATGGCGTCAAAGCCGAAAATAGCAGGCCGGGCCAGCATGGCGTCCGCCGCCTGCTCGGCCAAGTCGGGCGCGATCCGCTCCAGCGCGGCCATCAGGTCAACGACAAAACGGGGTTTGACGGCAGCGGGCCGCTCCCAGTGGTTGGCCGGTGGCGGGGTTTGCGGGCCGCCCGGCAGGGCGTCGGCCAAGGCTTGGGCGGCAGGTGCCAGCCGGGTTGGCGGCTTCCCGGCCCAAGGCTCGGCGGTGCAGCGGGCCAGCAAATCGGCGCAAGCCCCTGGTTTCAAACCGGCGTTTTGGGCGACGACGCGCTGGATCAACTCGGCGGCGCGCAGCGGCGGCAACAGCCCGGCAGCCCGCACGAGGCTTTCGTTGTCGCCTAGCTTGTAAGCCCCGGCGGCGGAAACCTGGGCGAGGAATTCATCGGCGCGGACGGCGTCACGCAGACGCCATAGCGCGTCCAGCAGCTTGGCGGCCTGGCCTGGCGCGTCGTCATAAGGGTGGTAATAATCCGCGGCCCGCGGCCAAGTGTCGAGCATATGCCCGGCAAGCTCATGTGCCTCCTGCCACAGCGGCGATTCGAAACCCACCCCGGACTGCGCCCAACGACTGGCCAAGTCGTCCAGGCAAGGCAAGGTGATCGACAACCCCGCCTGGTTCAGCACCGCCAAGCGGCGGGCGCGGGGCCAGAACACCAGCGCCGCCCGCCGATACGTGCGCTCGAAGGACGCGCCAGCGTTGCCGGTGGCTTCCTGGAAATGCAACTCGTCCGGCTCCAGCCCCTCGACGAGGTCGGGCAGGCAAAGCTCCTCATCCTCGAAAGGAAACTGGTTCAACGGCGGCTGGCTGTCGTCGGGCCTGCGCCAGTCGGAGAGGACTTGGTCTCTTTCGGTGACTTCGCCGATTTCAAACTCACCATCGTCGTCGTCGCTCTGCCAACGCCCCCGGCGGCGCGGGCGGTCATAATCATGCTCGGCGTAGCCGCTTTCTTCGATGGAAACCAAGGCCAGATGCGCATCGCAACCGGCCTGCTCCGCCGCCGCCACGGCGACGGCGGCCCGGCTGGCGTCCGCGCCCTTGAGCGCGGCGAAGGACAACTCGGCCTGCGTGTAAGCGTGTTCCAGCGGATAAATCAGCTTGACCGGCCCGCCCGGTTCGACCGGCTCCGCGCCCCAGCGCCGCAGCCAATCCGCAAGCTCCGCCTGTTCGTCGCGATAGTCGGGCGGCTGCGTGGCCTGGGTCGGGTCGGCGCGCAGCAGGTTGTAGATCAAGGTTAGGCGGCAACCCGAGCTGACCGGCAACACCTCGTGCAGGCAATCGGCATAAAACGCGGCGAAAGCCAGTTCCGAAGCCTCGGCGGTATTCAGTTCCAGCCGCGCCTCTTGCCCCCGATGGCGCACCAGCAACTCCCCGCCGGTGTACAAAGAAGGCAGCACGAGAACTAAGGTCGCGAACATGCCCGGCGCTTTCTCGGTGTCGCGGTGGCTGACGAAGAAACTGCCGGTGTCGTAGATCAATAACTTATACAACTCGGCATTGACTTGACCCCCCACGCCCAGCTTGGTTTTAACCCAAGCGACGATTTCATCCAGGTTTTGCGCCCAGTATTTCCCGCCGATGTGAATCTTGTCCGCGCCAATTTGCCAAGTCCTGCGGACAGCGGTATCGACCAAGGTTTCTTCGCCCTTGCCATAAGGTGCCTGCTCGGCGACGGCGACCAGTTGCTCGGCTTGAAACGGCAGCAGCGGCAACGCAATCGGCCCGACGCCTTCCACTTCCAAACTCGGCGCGTAAATCTCCGCCGCGCCGGCGGCGTAGAACTTTCCGGATTGCCGGACGCCGCTTAGGATTTCGGCGAGTTGGGCGGGGAGGGTGGGCATGGAAGTTTCCCTGGTTGTTAAAGCAAGATAGCCGCTACCATAGCTGAATATTCTGCTTGTGGTGAGATAGATTTTAATAAAAATTGGTGCGCTTTTTCTGCCTGTTGCCTCAAATCTTCTTGGTTAGGGCTGGCCTCCGCCACTTTTATAATATCGGCCAGTATTTTTAATTTATCCAGCTTCGTGCGCCTGATTTCATTCAATTCCTCCCGATCCAAACCCAAGGCGGCAATCGTTGTTTTTCCATAAGGACTGTCATCAATGGGATAGGGGATCTCATCGCGGAAGCCGATATGATTTTTGGGATCGGTGACAGTAGGATTTATCAGCAAAGGCGTTTCCATGGCTATATCGTCTTGATGGCAATGCGCCCGTTTGTCATCATCCAGCAAGGGAAACAGATTTTTCTTGCACTGACGATTGCAACGTTCGCAACTTAATAATAAGTTCTCCCAGGCATAAGCCAGCCAATAATAGCCAGGCTTCCGCAAAGCCTCGTCGCGATTTTGCCGGTATCCGGCCTTGGGGCGGTAATGCTCGACATCACCGGAAGCAATGTGCAAAATCTTGGATTCACAAAAACAGCACTTGCCATGCTGCATATCGATTAACGCTTGCTTGACCGTTTTGTGTCCATAAACGGCACTGTCGAAATCAAAAGAACCTTTGCCTTGATCGTAATCTTCGCACAAAGTGCGGGTTTTCGCTGTTCCGGATTGGTTCAGGATTTCCGGCGCTGCGCCTCTTTGAATCAAGATCATGGGTCTTGCTTAAGAATCTGCGCGGCGCGGCGAATAATATCCATCGCCTCAATATCGTCCGCAGACTCCGCCGTCGGCAAATCGCCGATTTCCTCCTCCAATTTTTTCAACTCGGTTTGGTCGGCTTCCGACAAGCTGGCTTTAGAAAGGATTTGACGGCGTTGCTCTAAAAGGCTTTCGTAATGCGGCGAACGGGCGCTGGGCAAATCGAACAAATCGCTGGTCAGCAATTGGTCGATGCGCCAGCCTTTTACCTCTTGTGGGTGCTGGTGGATCACCACTTGGTCGCCTTCGCGCTTCAATACGGCGATATTGGCATTCTCCGCCGCCTGCACGATCAAGGGGCTGTGCGCGGTGACAATGAACTGGGTATTGACAAAACGCTCGCTTAAATAAGCCATAATCGTGCGCTGCCATTTCGGGTGCAAATGCAAGTCGATTTCATCGATCAACACGACGGCGGGCTCGGCGATGGGGTTGGGGCTGTTGGGATAACGTTGGAACATATGCGCGGCCAAGTCCACCATCCAGGCGATCATTGTTTTGTAGCCCAAGCTTAGCCCATCCAAATTCATCCATCCATTAACGGGGCAATCAGGTGTTTTGAATCCAACTATTGGCTTTGGTATATCTTTACTTGGAGATAGGATTTGGATGTCTTGTACGTCTGGTAGAAGATTTATTAACACCTCTTTTATGAGGGATAAATTTTTTTTTGTCTGTGCTTGTATTTCCGATTCTTTGCTGGCTATGTAGTCAGTTTGCAATAGCCACTCTTCAGCATTTATTAAAGTGGATTGATCGTTAAAAAGATTTATTGTTGTGTCTTCTGAAAGCTCCTGGGACAGCATGCCTCTTGTTAATCGACGACTTGCCCCGTAGGCATAACATTTGAATTTGTAGGATTTCTTTTGAAATTCATCACTAGACCATTCAGTTGTTCCAAAATACTGGTTGTCTGTATATGTGATTGATGCTTCATTATTTGGCTGCGTATTATCAAATATCGTGTCGAAAGCGAAACGTGCTTCCGCCATAAGTTGGTTGCCACTAGGTCGATAGAAGCTGTGTCTGAACATGGAAAGTCGCAGATTTCGCACATCAGTGCTTTCGTCGGCGACATTATCCCCTTTAACCGGCTCCATGCCCGCCAGCACTTGCAGCAACGTTGTTTTTCCCGTTCCATTGTTGCCAAGAATGACAGTCCAGCGTGCTGGCTTGCCTTTGCCATCGGATAAGTCTAGCGTTTGCCTGTCACTAAAGCAGCGCACATTCTCCAAAGACAAGGATAGGAAGTAAATAGCGTTTTCGTTGGCCTTCATTGTTAGGTTTTCACCGCTCCAATTCAATTTTCAATTGTTTGATACACGATTGTCTCCCATTTTCAAAAATCAGGCCGCTTCCCGAATCCGCATGTCCACGCTCAAGCCCACACGAACCGCTGCGACAACCAAGTCGTCCAGCGTGAACTGATTGATTTTTCCCGTCATCAATGCATTGAATCTCGGCTGGGGGTCATGCCGAGTTGGTGGGCGGCTTCCGCAGGTGGGTATCGACGGTTCTCGATGAGTTCTCGAATCTCCATTATCAGCCGGGAACGCAGTTTCATGTCTTCCGCCATTTCCGGGCTGTCTTCCAAGGCGTCCCATGCGCTGTTGTAGGTGGTATTCATCAGGCTGGCCTCACAAAGCTAACAACGCCTTCACCGCATCCAGACTTATCGTTTCTTCATTACTTTCAGCGCTTTTGGCTTCTCGCAGATCAAGCAAGTCCTGGGCATCGGCCAATATTTCCTGCAAAGCAATAAATTTTTCATAAGGCAACACGGCAAATTCTCGCTTACGATTATTTTCAAGTATCTGCGTTGGAATAAAGGTTAGGCTTTTTCCAACAACACCACCGCCATGCTAGAAATTCCCTCGCCCCGTCCCTCGAACCCCATTTTTTCGGTGGTTGTGGCTTTGACATTGACGCAATCCAAGACTACCCCTAAATCGGAGGCGATGTATTCGCGCATCAACGGAATATGCGGGGCCATTTTCGGCGCTTGGGCGATGATGGTGACATCGACATTGACGACGGCGTAACCCAGGCCCTGCAATTTAAAATACACATCGCGCAGCAGTATCCGGCTGTCGATGCCTTCAAAGGCGGCGTCGGTGTCGGGGAAGTGTTTGCCGATGTCGCCCAGCGCCACCGCGCCGAGCAGCGCGTCGCACAAGGCGTGCAGCGCCACGTCGCCGTCGGAGTGGGCGGCCATGCCTTTTTCATAAGGAATGGTCACGCCGCCGATGACGATGTGGTCGCCGTCTTTGAATTTGTGGGCGTCGTAGCCCTGGCCTATTCGGAGCATTGTCGTTCCAGGTAGAAAGCGGCCAAAGGTAGATCCTCGGGCCGGGTGATTTTGAGGTTGTCGGGCCGGCCTTCGACGATGCGCGGGGTCAGCCCTTTGAGTTCCAGCGCGCTGGCCTCGTCGGTGACGGTCAGCCCCAGTTCGGCGGCTTCGGCCAAGGCTTGCTTCAGCGCGCCGTAGCGGAACATCTGCGGGGTCAAGGCCCGCCAGACATGGTCGCGGTCGACGGTGTCGACGATGATGCCGTTTTCCACGCCTTTGAGTGTGTCGGAGGAGGGCAGGGCGAGGATGCCGCCGACGGGGTCGTGTTCCAGGGTTTCGATCAGTTTCAGCACGTCGGCGCGGGTGACGCAGGGCCTGGCCGCGTCATGCACCAGCACCCAGTCGTCGTCCGCCGCCCAGCCTTCCAGTCGGCGCAGCGCCGACAACACGGAGTCGGCGCGTTCCTTGCCGCCGGCGGCGGCGAGGATTCGGGGATGACCGGCTAGGGCCAAGTCGGGCCAGTAGCCGTCTTCCTGGCCCAAGGCCACGGCGATGGCGGACAGTTTTTCGACGCTCAGCAGCCGCTCCAGCGTGTGCTGGAGCACGGGTTTGCCGTTTAGGGCCAAGTATTGCTTGGGCAGATCCGCGCCCATGCGCTTGCCTACGCCGGCGGCGGGGACGACGCCCCAGAAGGCGTGTGTGGCGGTCATTGGTCGGTGTCGTCGTTGGAGGGACGGGTTTCAATCGGCTCGTCAAACAAAGGCTCATCCCGCGATGGCGAGGCGGAGGACTTGGGTTTGGCGGGCGCTTTTTTCGGAGCCGGCGGCTTGGGGGGCTGCGGCTTGTCGGTCTTGGCAGGCACCGGTTTAAGCTTGGCTGCCGTATGGGATTCGGTCGGGTGCGGCTTGGCCGACGCCCGGGGAGTCGCTTCCTTGGCGCCCTTCGCGGCTTCCGGTTTGGCCGGAGGCTGCGGGGGTCTTTCCTTTGGCGGTGCGGGCGGGAATTCGGGTTCGTGGTGGGGGTCGATGACCTGCACGAACACCTCGCCCTCCTTGATCATTTCCAGATCCTGGCGCGCGCGTTCTTCCACGGCGTCCAGGCCTTGCTTCAGATCCATCACCTCGGCTTCGAGGGCGGCGTTGCGCTCGCGGCGCTTGGCCCCCTCTTGCCGAAGTTCGGCGATGTGGTCGTTGAGGCGCTGGAAATCCCGCACATTGCCGTCGCCAAACCACAGCCTGTACTGAAGCAGGGCAATCAAGAGCAGCAATAACGCTTTGACTTTGTTCACGTGGCGCTTTTAGGACAGGCTGTGTTGGTTGGGCTTAGAACGCTTGCTTGAAGGCGTTGCGACCGGCGTAGACGGCCTTCGCGCCCAGTTCTTCTTCGATCTTCAACAGGCGGTTGTACTTGGCGACGCGGTCGGAGCGGCTCAGGGAGCCGGTCTTGATCTGGCCAGTGGACGCCGCGACGGCCAAGTCGGCAATCGTGGTGTCCTCGGTCTCGCCAGAGCGGTGCGACATCACCGTGGTGTAGTTCGCCGACTGCGCCAGGCGGATCGCGGCCAGGGTCTCCGACAAGGTGCCGATCTGGTTGACTTTGATCAGGATCGAGTTGGCAATGCCCTTGTCGATGCCTTCCTTCAGGATCTTCGGGTTGGTGACGAACAAATCGTCGCCGACCAGTTGGATCTTGCTGCCCTGCGCCTCGGTCTGGAGCTTCCAGCCGTCCCAGTCGCCTTCGGCAAAGCCGTCTTCGATGCTGATGATCGGGTATTTGCTGATCCAGCCGCTGAAGAAATCGACGAACTCGGCGGAGGTGAACGAGCGGCCTTCCGATTCCAGGTGGTACGCGCCGTCTTTGTAGAACTCGGAGCTGGCGACGTCCAGGCCGAGATAAATGTCCTTGCCGACTTTGTAGCCGGCCTTGGCTATGGCTTCCAGAATCACCGTGAGGGCTTCTTCGTTGGACGACAGGTTCGGCGCGAAGCCGCCCTCGTCGCCGACGGTGGTCGCCAAGCCGCGCTTGTTCAGCACGCTTTTGAGGGCGTGGAAGACTTCCGTACCGTAGCGCAGGGCTTCGCGGAAGGTCGGCGCGCCGACGGGCAGGATCATGAATTCCTGCATGTCCACGCTGTTGTCGGCGTGGGCGCCGCCGTTGATGATGTTCATCATCGGCACCGGCAGGATGAACTCGCCGCCATTGTGAAGGTTGGCGTACAGCGGCTTTTTCGCGGCCAGCGCGGCGGCGTGGGCGTTCGCCAGTGACACGGCCAACAGCGCGTTCGCGCCGAGGCGGGCCTTGTTGTGGGTGCCGTCCAGTTCGATGATCTTGGCGTCCAGGGCTTCCTGGTCGTTCGCGTCCAGGCCAATCACGGCGGAGCGGATTTCCGTGCGGACATTCTCGACCGCCTTCAACACGCCCTTGCCCAGGTAGCGGGACTTGTCGCCGTCGCGCAGCTCGATGGCTTCGCGCGAACCGGTGGACGCGCCGGACGGCACCTTGGCCGAGCCAATCGCGCCGCTCTCCAGAATGACATCGGCTTCGATGGTGGGATTGCCACGGGAGTCAAGGACTTCGCGGGCTAAGACTTCTACGATTTTACTCATGTGTACTTCTCTCTTTAAGAGTGTTTGTGGAATAAAGGGGCTATTTTAAAGGTTTCCGCGCCTTATGTGGGGGCGCTGGGTGGTTTGCCGGGACAATAGCTATTGCGCTTGTGGCTTGGTTTAGACTTCAGACCAGACAATCTCCAGCTCGTCCCGCTCCCCGATGGCGGTTTCAAGCAGGCTGAGCAAATGCGCGTCCGCCCCTTGCTCCTTGAAACTGTCCAAGGTGTCACGGTTCAGCCAATAGTCTTTATCGGTGGGGCTCTCCTCCTCCAGTTGGTCGATCATGAACTGGAGTTCCTCGGGCGAGATCGTGCCGATCACCGCGCCGCTGTCTTTGTCGGATAACTGAATCATGGTGTGCCTCTTGGTGGAAGTAAGGTGTGTTTAATAATGGTATTTACAAGCCAATATTCTAATGAAGTCCTCTTTCACTTGATAAACCAGCCGGTGTTCTTCATCAATCCGTCTTGACCAACACCCGGACAAATCATGCTTCAAGGGTTCGGGCTTGCCGATTCCGCTAAATGGGTCGTTTGGCAACTGCTGGATCAACTTGATAATACGTAAGGCCGTTTTCCTGTCCTCTTTGACCCACCATTCCAAGTCTTCAAAAGCGGCTTTGTCAAAGATCAAGTTTCGCAATGGCGTCCTCCAAAGGAATGCCTTCTTGGCGCTGCATCGCTTCCAGCAAGCGGGCTTTCATCGCAGGGCTTTTCAGCAGGTAGGCAGTTTCCCGCTCCGATTCGATTTCGTGCCAAAGGTCAATTGGCACGATGACGCCAACCGGGTTGCCGTCGCTATCTGAGATGTATTGGATAGAAGGTTGTGTCGCCATTTGGTGTTTTCCAGAGTTATGCGGCGTCCTTGGTATTCAATCGTCGCGTTGACAAAGGGCAGACCGTCGCGCAGTCTTATTTTCATCCCAGCCCTCGGATGCCAAGCCAGCGGCGTTCGGTGACATCCAGCGTGTCGCGGCTGGTATGGAAAACATACAACTCGCGTTCAGGGGCTTCAGAATGCAGTGTCTTATAAGCTTGCAGAGCGCTAGTGGAATCGGTGTAGGTCTCAAGCACGGCCAATTGATCGAGAATGCGCTTGTCTCCTTCGCTGTGCGCTTTGAGCGCTTCGAGCAAAAGCCACTGGCGGGGATAGTGGTTGCGTATGTCTTGCCATTGCATGATATTTCTCTAAACTAACGCGGTAGTACCCATCGCGGAACAAAAGCGGTGCGGTTCGTCGTGCCCTACGGCTTTGTTTTAGACAATTGTTAAAGAACCTATATAGTTAAACAGCCTGATACATTCTATGTCACCCCATTCCGAGCTATCTCTACCATGAAGTATCCAGTGCCGATTGATAAAGTCGGGCTTTTCGCTTGCAAAATTAGATGGCATATAAAGCTTCTCTGTAACCGCTAACACAGATTTCCAAAGTATGCTATCAATTTCGGTTGGGTGTGCCTGATTTGCTTTGGTTCGAGTAGGGGCTATCATCTTGGTTTGGCCGGTTCTGAGAATGCCAATTTTCTGTGATTGGATTCCTTCAATAACCGCGATAAGCGCAGGTACTACGACCATTTTATGGCCATTACGATAAGCTACGTAACAATCATCAATGAGAGGCAGCCACTTTGTAATGCTATTGTCTTTTTTTATTTCAGCAATTAGAAGCTCTAAGTTTTCTCCATTATTCATTGAGTAATATTCAAGAAAAAACCCTTCGATATGTTCATTGGTATTTAAAAAGGCATCAGAAAAATTTGATGGAGTACGAATATTAAACAGTAAAGGCAATGTCCATCCTGCCTGTGACAATCTGTCAATGTTCCGTTCAAAGAGTGCGACCTACTCTTCTGTCGGGAGCATGAGATTTAGAATTTTTTTGGGATCATGAAATATCCCTAACAGCTTTTTTATGATCACTGAGGTATTTTTCATTGATATCCACAAAATTTGATGGAGCCGAGCAGTGGGCAAACGGCTTTATCGTTTGCCCACGCGGAATTGGTGGGCGAGCAAAAAGCCTGTCCTGAGCCTGTCGAAGGGACGCTTGCTTATCCTATGCCCCAGCCCTTTCAAAATATTATAAAGAGCAGCAATAATACCTATGTTTAATTCAATATTGCAGTGTTTGCCATGCTAGAGAAATTCCGCCAGAAAACCCCGCTGCCCTGCTTGCTCATGGGCCTTTTGGAACGCTGCTTCTCCGCGCAGAGGCTGAACGCGCTGTTCGCCGAGCACGCGCAAGTCCAGTATGAGCGGGAAGTCCTGTTCGCCAGCGTGTGCGACCTGATGCTGGGCGTGGTACTGAAAATCCACCCCTCGATCCACGCCGCCTACCAGAACAGCCCGGAACCCCTGGGCATCACCGTCTCCGCGCTCTACGAGAAACTCAAGGGCGTCGAGTTTTGCGTCTCCCGCGCGCTGTTGCGGGAAACCGCGGCGGACTTGTC
>Ga0265327_10001737_pt1 | contig 25815 bp, 11 predicted proteins | sample 41621metaG_FD_202089 | JGI IMG/M metagenome (GOLD analysis project Ga0265327, IMG submission 202089) | Rhizosphere microbial communities from Carex aquatilis grown in University of Washington, Seatle, WA, United States - 4-16-21 metaG | ecosystem: Host-associated > Plants > Roots > Rhizosphere...
ACAAATCGACGACCTCACCGCCAAGAACACCGCCCAGGAAACCTTCATCGGCCAGGCCAAGGAGGCCCTCGGCAAGTGGAAGGAAGAATACGCCAAGGTAGTCGCCATCGCCAATGCCAAGGAAACCGAACGCTCCAAGCTCGCCGACGACAACAGCATCCTGCGCCGCAAAGTCGAAGACCAGCAGAGCCGCAACGTGAAACTCGCCGCTGTCGCCAGTGAAATCCTCGACCGCTACGCGAAATTCGGCACCGGTGAAGCCCTCGCCGCCCGCGAACCCTTCACCGGCATCGCCCGAGCCCGCATCGAGGCCCAGGTCCAGGACTACGGAGACAAGATCACCGACCAGCGCATCAAGCCCGATCCGGCCCCGGCACCCAAGAAGCCCGAGCCCAAGAAGAAGCAGTCATGACGAAGCCGATCATCCGGATTCTGACTCGGGGTCTGCTCGCCGCCGCTCTTTCGGCAGGCGGGCTTTTCCGCGTAAATGCTGCCGAAGCTTCGACTCCAATCGCCAAAATCGGTGAGACTGAAGTCGGCGCGGAAGAAATCCGACTGGCGCTGGGTGGGCTTGATGAACGGGAGCGCGCGGCCGTTGCCAAAGATCCTTCCCTCCTCAACCAGGTTGTACGTTCGATGCTGGTCCAGCGACTTGTTCTCAAGCAGGCGATCGCCGAGAAATGGGACCAGAAGCCGGACGTGGCCGCACAAATCGAGCGGGTGCGTCGCAGCACGATCACCGAGGCATACCTGCACAACGTGGCAGAAAAAAGCGGCGCCGTTCCCTCTGAGGCAGACCTGCGCCAGGCCTACGGAGGGGCAAAGGATTCACTGTTCGTTCCCAAGCAGTTCCAGCTTGCCCAGATATTCATTTCCGTGTCGGCAGGAGCGGCCAAGGACGTCGAGGCGAAAGCCAAAGTAAAGGTGGACTCCGTGACGAAGAGTCTCGCATCTGTCAGTGCGGACTTCGCGGCAGTGGCCCGCCTCAATAGCGATGAAACCGCCACCGCCGCCAAAGGTGGTGAGATCGGTTGGCTGACCGAGAAGCAAATCCAGCCGGAGATCCTCGCGAAGGTCAGTGGACTGTCGAAGGGAGCCGTCAGTTCCGCGCTGCGCCTCCCCGATGGCTGGCACATTCTGAAAGTCCTCGATGTCAAGGACGGCTACACGCCGTCCTTCGAAGAAGTCCGCGACCGCCTTGAAGAAAAGGTCCACGCTGACCGCCTGCGCGCCACCACCCAGGCCTACCTTTCCAAACTGCTTCAGGAGAATCCCGTGGTCATCAACGAGCTCGCATTGTCGAAGCTCGTGGAAGCCACCAAGCCGTAACGTTCGTTCACGCCCGCCATGAAACCGCGCCGTCATTTTCTTTCCCGTCGTCTCGCCCGCAAGTATACCGCCCGCTTCGGCCTTGTCTGCACCCTCGCCACTACCATTGTCGTCCGTGGGGCTGATATTCTGCGCGGGGGTACGGCGGCACACGCGACCCAGCCCACCACGAGCAGCACCAACACGCCTGCTCCGATCGCAGCCAACGCGAGTGGCAGCCCGACTGACACGCTCGCCCGCAATGCCCAGGCGATCCAGGCCGTTCAAGCCATGCAGACGGCAGCGCGGACTCTGGCCAAGGGGGGCTCCAGCAATCTCGGGCAGAATCCCAACAATCCCTCACAGACCCTGCCCGACGTGCCCGATGGCCTCGGCACGGGTGGCCTGAAGGTGGACTCCCGCGTCACCAACACGCCGGCGCTATGGCAGGGTGCGAACCTGCCCGTTCAAAGCACGACCAGCGGAGGCAGTGTCCAGGTCACCGTCACCCAGACCGCCCAGCAGGCGATTCTGAACTGGGAGACCTTCAACATCGGCAAGAATACGACGCTGACCTTCGACCAAAGCGCGGGCGGTTCCAACGTCGGCCAATGGATCGCCTTCAACAAGGTCAACGACCCTACCGCCAATCCAACCCAGATCCTCGGCACGATTACCGCGCCGGGACAGGTTTACATCATCAACCGCAACGGCATCATCTTCGGCGGCAGCTCTCAGGTGAACACCCACGCACTGGTCGCCTCGGCACTGCCGATCAATGATGTTCTGATCCAGCGCGGCCTGCTCAACAATCCGGACAACCAATTTCTCTTCGATGCGCTCGACAAGGGATCCTCCGACGACATCGAACCGACGACGAAATTCGGCAACGTGACTGTCCAGGCAGGCGCGCAAATCACCGCTCCCACTTCAGACGCGCATGTGGGTGGCCGCGTGATGCTCGTCGGCGCGAATGTCACGAACAACGGCACGATCAGCACGCCTGACGGCCAGACGATTCTGGCGGCCGGATTACAGGTAGGTGTCACGGCGCACGATACGGCAGACGCTTCGCTGCGCGGACTCGATGTATCGATCGGTGCCGTGGTCGACCCGGCCTCGCTCCTCACCGCCTATGCCGGAACTGCCACCAACAGCGGGATCATCAGCTCCCCCCGCGCCAACATTACCATGGCGGGCAAGGCGGTAAACCAGCTCGGGATCATCTCCAGCACCACCTCGGTATCCTTCAACGGTCGCATCGACCTTCTCGCCGACTACGATGCGATTGGTAACGCCGCGTATAGTACCACTGTGGCCAACGGCCCCGAGTTCCTCAATCGTTCCACCGGCACCATCACGCTGGGTGAAGGTAGCGCCACTTCGGTGCTTCCGGAACTGGACAGCACGGAAAAGGTGGTCGGCACGTCCCTCGCGCTCGGCTCGCAGGTAAATCTTTCCGGCCAGTACATCCACTTTGCCGACGACTCCCTCCTCGTCGCACCGAGTGGTGCGGTCAATGTGAGCGCGGGGGTCTGGAACACCCAGGCGCTGGGTTCCAGCCAGGCTCCGATCTACTTCTTCATGCACACGGGAGGCCAGATCGATCTCGATGCGGGAGCGGTCATCGATGTCTCCGGCTCGAAAAACGTGGCGTCCTCAGTGACTTCCAACATCGTGGCGGTCGAGTTGCGCGGCACCGAGCTCGCGGACTCACCTCTGAACCGCGATGGCGCGCTGCGCGGCCAGACCATCTACGTCGATATCACCCAAACGGGGATCTACAACGGAAAGACCTGGGTCGGCACGCCACTGGCGGACGTCTCCGGCTACGTGAATCTCGTCCAGCGCACCGTCGGTGAACTCACAACTGCGGGTGGCACGGTCAATCTGAACGCCGGTGGTTCCGTCGTGCTGCGGCAGGGTGCCTCCGTGGATGTCTCCGGCGGCTGGGTGAACTACGCGGGCGGGGTGGTCCAGACCTCGCGCCTGACGAAAGACGGCAAGATTATCGACATTTCAGCGGCCACGCCGGACGTGCAGTATGACGGGGTCTACGGCGGCACGACCACCGAGTATCACTCAAAGTGGGGCGTTGGCCTGACCTTCACCAACCCGATTCCCATCAATGGCAGCCGCTATCAGGAAGGATTCACCGCCGGAGGAAACGGCGGCACGCTCAACATCACCGCCCCCTCGATGGCGCTCGATGGCAGCCTGAAAGGGTCGATCCATATCGGTGAGCGGCAGACCGCTCTACTGCCCTTGAACTCGACACTCAATCTCGCCTTCACCGAGGATCGCGTGCTGACCTCTGGCGTGCGCCAGGCGCTGCAGTATTCCCCTACGCCGCCACTAGTCACCTTCTCCTCCAATCCTTCACAGGAAGCGGTAGGGGACTATGCCACCGATGGCTCCGGCACGCCACTTGGACTGCCCACGTCCCGTGTCTCCACTGTGGTCCTCAACACCGACGTCCTCAGTGCGGACGGTTTCGGATCTCTCTCAATCACCAACCCCGAGGGCAACATCGTCGTTCCCGAGAGTGTCACGCTCAGCGCAGGCCGGGGCGGATCGATCACCTTGGCAGGTGCCAACATCGACGTTGAGGGATCTCTCAGTGCCGCTGGAGGCACTCTGTCTTTCACGACTTACAATGTCTCGCCCGGCCTGCTTGACGAGCGCAACGCCGCAGGGGACCTGACCCTGCCACCGCCAGGGATCAACCGCGGTTTGTTCACACTCGGCGCGCACTCCACACTTTCGACTGCAGGACTCATCGTGGACGACCGGCCCGGCTCCCCGACGGCGCTGCAGACTCCCCTGGTGACCAAGGGCGGCACTATCGCCATCAACACCTTTTCCGCCGACCTGACGCAAGGATCCATCATTGATGTCTCCGGTGGCGTCCGGCTGGCACCGAACGGCAAGGCCACCTACGGAAACGGCGGATCGATCACGATCAATACAGGGCGTGACACCAAAGTAAAAGGGGTCACCGGCGGCACGTTGGAGCTCGGGTCCGAACTACGGGGCTATTCCGGTGCCAAGGGTGGTTCTCTATCGCTACAAACTCTCACGATGCAAATCGGTGGATCCTCGTCCAATCCGCAGACATTCGTAGTCGACGCTGCCTTCTTCAATCAGGGCGGCTTTTCCACTTTCGGCCTCAGTGGCATTGGCACCGCAAGCACCGTCGGCATGCTCGTATCATCCGACGCTGTCGTGAACCCGCAGGTGACGAGCGCGATCGTGAGCAGCACTCCCGCCGGCCAACCGGTGACCCTCCAACATTTCCTCCAACCCGAGGGCCTGCGCTCCCCGGTGAGCCTGTCCTTCTCCTCGCTCGGAGTGAAGGATCTCCAGGATGCCGTGGTCGTGCGCGCTGAGACCGTCGTGCAGGCTGGTGCCAAGGTCGACGCGGGACCTTCGGGATCCATCTCCATTAATGGTACCACCATTGATATGAACGGATCGCTGCGTGCGGCCGGCGGCACGATCCAGGTGAACGGTGCCTCGCTGATCTCTGAAGACAACGGCGGGACAACTCCTTCGGTGACCGTGATTCTCGGCTCCACGGCGGTTCTCGACACTTCTGGCACGACTCTTCTGATTCCGGACGAGTTCGGACGACGCCGTGGCCAAGTGCTGGACGGTGGCACGATCAACGTTTCCGGAAACATCGTAGCGGAAAGCGGTGCTGTGTTGAACGTCTCCGGAACCTCTGGGATTCTGGACCTGCTCCCGGGCGAGTCCGGCCGGTCGTTGGCGGAACTTGCTTCGACCAGCGGCACCACCAGCTCGCCTTATGCTACCCGCGGTACCGCCACGACCGTGGCGAGCGACGGCGGCACCCTCAATCTCAAAGGCGGCGAACTTCTCCTCACCGATGCGACCTTGCTCGGAAATGCCGGTGGCTCCACGGCAGCGGGGGGCACCTTGACGATCTCATCCAACATCCGCTCGGGCACCGGAACCGGTAACACTTCGTTCGACGCAGAGATTTTCGTGACCAACTCCGGCACCGTGATTCCGGACGCCTGGACACCCGTGACGGGGCACCTCGCGCCACTCGACAGCAGCGGCGTCAATGGTGGCGCGCGGTTCTCCGCCGATGACTTCGCGCGCGGCGGATTCGCCAACCTCGACTTCGGCAGTCCGGTGAAATTCTCCGGCGCGGTTACCATCAACGCACCGGGCCGGATTTCCGTCGGCACCAGCACCACCGCAGCAGTCTATGCCGATGGCAATGTGCAACTACATGCCTCGTACATTGTGCTTGGAACCGGCCTCGGGCTTCCGCTCACGCCGGACCAGAAGGCCGCGGCCTCGTTCGCAAACGGCACTTCCACCAGCCATCTGGCTCCAACCTACGGCACTGGGTCGTTCAATGTCTCCGCGGACCTGATCGATGTGGGCTATCTCTCCATGCAGGGCATCGGCAGCGCCAGCCTCACGGCCCAGAATGGGGACATCCGGGGCAACGGCACGCTCGCCATCGCCGGAGACCTCCATCTGACAGCGGCCCAGATCTATCCGCCCACACAGTTGGATTTCACCATCGCGGCCTACGATTACACGGTGAATTCCACACTTCATCGCGGGTCCGTGACGATCGATGGATCGGGCACCAAGCACCTGCCGCTCTCCGCCGGTGGCAATCTTTCCATCTATGCCTCCACCATCCAGCAGAATGGGGTGCTCCGCGCCCCGTTCGGCACGATCCGACTGGGATGGGACGGCACCGGTACCGCGCCCGCTGCCGACCTGCTCACTGGACAGACTTATTCAGCGACTGCCAATCTCACCCTGGGCTCGACGAGCGTCACTTCCGTTTCCGCCATTGATCCGATCACCGGCAAGGGAGTGGTCATCCCCTACGGCACCAGCCTTGATGGAACCACGTGGCTCGATCCGTCTGGAGTGGACATCACCTCGGGAGGAGTGCCTCAGAAATCCATCAAACTCTCGGGCACATCCGTCACCACCATGGCGGGCTCCCAGGTTGACATCCGCGGCGGCGGGGACCTGATGGCCTATCGCTGGGTGAACGGACTCGGCGGCAGCACCGACATCCTCGGATCCACCGGCAGCTTCGCGGTGGTTCCAGGCTACGATTCCAACTTCGCGCCCGACGGCCTATTCGGCAGTTCCACGGCGCTTTCCGGCCTAACCGGATACTCCAATAGCAGCCTGCAGGTGGGGGATCAGGTCCGCCTGGACGGAGGCGGTGGTCTGCCGGCCGGCGTTTACACCCTGCTGCCTGCACGCTACGCCCTGCTCCCCGGGGCTTATCTGGTCACGCCAAAGTCGGGCGGTGCCATTGGAGCAGTGGCTCAGGCCGACGGTTCCCGGATCGTTTCGGGAACTCGCCTCAACAGCATGCAGTCGGCGGGAGTTCCGGTCATCGAAACCCGATTCGAAGTCGCCTCCGCAGCCGTGATTGCGGCCCGTGCGGCCTATACCCAACTTCAGGCCAATACGTTCCTCACCACCACCGGCGGACTCCGCCTGCCGGGTGATGCAGGCCAGTTGGTCTTCGCTGCGACCCAGGCGATGGCCATCGGCGGCCAGGTCTTCTCCACCGCCGGGACCGGATTCCGTGGTGGTCTCATCGATATCAGCAGCCCGGTTGACATCGTCATCTCCTCGTCCGGCGCTCCCGCCACGCCCGGAGCGCTGACCCTTGATGCCTCGCTTATTTCGAACTTTGGAGCGGAGAGCCTCCTCATCGGCGGCTACCGCCAGACGACGGCCGATGGAACCCTCGTAACCGTGGCCACCGGTAATCTCACGGTGGACAATGCCGGTTCGCCGCTCACGGGTCAGGAGATCATCCTCGTCGGAAAAAATTCAGTCACTCTGGCCGACGGAGCATCGATCCAGCAGACGGGCACCGCCCCTGCGGGGGACAACCTCATCCTCGGTGACTCCGCAACCGCCGGCAGTGGCAACGGAGCCTTGATCCGCATTGGTGGCACCAACGCCCTTTCCGTGGTCCGGCGCGGAGTCACGGTCGGGACCGGAGTGACCCTCAAAGTTGGAGCAGGGGCCAAGTTGAAGGGCACCGGAGTCGTGCTTGACTCGACCTCCAATACCCAGGTTGATTCCACTGCCACGCTGGATGCCGGCTCGCTCTCGCTCAGCAGCGGCCATGTCAGCCTCTTGCTCGATCCCTCGGTTACACCGGGTCCGGATGCCGGACTCGTCCTCGCGGGTTCCACCCTGGCCACGCTCTCCAATGCCGGAGCCTTTGCTCTTTCGAGTTATTCGTCCCTCGATCTACTCGGAGCAGGCACGGTGGGAACCGTGGATTCGAACGGAAAGCCCCGCATCGACAGCCTCACCCTGCGTGCGGCCGAAATCCGCGGCATGCAGAACGCCGGTGGCTCAGTCGATTTCTATGCGAAATCCATCACGCTGGACAATCTGCCCGGTGGTACCGCCGCGACGACCACACTCGCGAACTCGGGCAGCCTTTCCTTCCATGGCACGACCATCGCACTGGGCACCGGCTCGATGACTGTCAAAGGCTTCACGAATGTGAACCTTGCCGCCACCTCCTCCCTACAGACGACGGCCACGGGCACCTTCCACACGACGGGCAATCTGGCCGTGAACACGCCGCTGGTCTATGCGGCGAAGTCCACGACTTACGGCATCACCGCCGACGGGACTCTTGCCGTGACCGGCGATGGCAGCAGCACCGGCACGGTTGCCGCGGCCGGTCTCGGAGCCGCCCTTACGTTGACCGGCACCAGCGTGAACCTTGGCTCCCGCATTGTTCTTCCCAGCGGAGATGTGTATGTCCACGCCACCACCGGTGATGTCAATGTGACATCTTCGATCGAGGCCGGCGGCATTTCACGCCGCTTCAAGGACGTCACCCAATATACCGATGGAGGCCGCATCCGCCTCACCGCCGATCATGGCAATGTGACGCTCGGGAGTGGCGGCACGCTCGATGTTTCCGCCAAGCCCGGTGCCGGCAATGGCGGTGAACTGGATGTCTCCGCCGTCCAAGGCACTGTCAGTCTCCTCGGCACCGCCAACGGAGCCGGTGGTACGGGTGGCAGCGGTGGCACGTTCGTGATGGATACCGGGACCGCCGCTTCCCTCGGAAATCTGGATACCTTCCTCAACAGCGCCTCCTTCAGTGCCTCCCGTTCGTTCCGCGTCCGCAATGGAGACGTGCTCATCGACGGCATCGCGCATGCCTCGGATTATCTAGTATCCGCAGACAATGGTTCGATCCAGCTCACCGGCACCATCGACGCCTCCGGTGCCACCGGCGGTTCGGTGCGCCTGGCCGCCAGTGACAATGTCACCCTCGCCTCGGGCGCGGTGATCGATGTCTCCGGCTCCGACTTCGACTCCGCAGGCAAGGGTGGAGATGTGACCCTTGAAACACGTGGCAATCATTCCGGGCAGGTAGCGATCCAGGCCGGTTCGAAGATCGATCTCACCGTCGACTCCTGGACTTCATCCAGCGCCGCAGCCGGAAAATTCCAAGGCACGCTCCACCTGCGGGCTCCGCGCAATTCCGCGAACACCGACCTCGCCGTCGCCCCCATCGACGGACAGATCGTCAACGCCTCCAACATCCTCGTGGAAGGCTACAAGACCTGGGATGTTATCGACTACGGCGGCATCATCACCAGCAGCGTCCAGGCCGACATTCTCGCCAGCGGGCAGAGCTTCCTGGGAAGCGCCGGCACGACGACGTCAAACTACACCGCGATATTCAACCGCCTGCTGGCCAACAACCACGGACTGGACTCGAAACTGGTGCTCGCGCCCGGTGCCGAGATCGTCAACAGCGCCACGGTTTCCAATGTGAATCTCTCGCTGAATGCGACCGGCTCGGGCGTGGTCATTCCCTCCAGCGGCGGCAGCGTTCTTTTCCCCACCGGCACGGTCGGCACCAACAAGATCACCTCCACTGCGGCGGGCACCGTCACCTCCGCCACCGGCGTCGTAACCACCCTTGCAGCAAGTACGCCCACGGTGATCAGCGCCGGCAGCACGGTCACGCTGGCCACCGGGGGAACCCTATCGTTCGCCAGTGGCACCGGCGGCGCGATACCGGTCACCCTGGTCACCGGATCAACCTACAACACCACCGCGACCAACAGTGTCGCTACGATTTCCACCCGAGGAACCCTTGTCACCCTGAACACGGCGGGCGCCTCCGGCAGCTCCATCGCCCTCACCGCTGGCTCCAAGGTCGCGATGCCCACCGGCACTGTCGGAACCAACCGCATCCGCGCCTCCGTGGGAGGAACAATCACGTCCGCCACCGGAACGACGACGACCCTCGTGGCGAACACCAGCACAGCCGTGGCTGCGGGCAGTACCGTAACGCTGAATACCGCCGGCACGCTGACGTTCTTTACGGGCACGGGCGGCGCTCTGCCAATTGTGCTCGCCTCCGGCAGCTTCACCACCAGTGGCACCACCACCATCACGCCCAATACCGGGAACTTGATGCTCGGCAGCACCATTTCGACCATCACGGACGATTGGAACCTCGCCACCAATCGCTTTGGCGCGCTGTCCGCTCCGGGTGTCCTCACTCTCCGGTCCGCAGGCAACATCGTGCTCTACAACACGATCAACGACGGATTCAACACCTCCGCCTACACCTCGGCCCTGCTCGCAAGAAACCCGCTCCTGCCGGACAACATCCAGAGCTGGTCCTACCGCATCACGGCAGGGGCCGATCTCTCCGCCGCGGACACCCTGGCCGTGCAAAGCCTCTCCGCCCTCGGAGCGAACGCTGGATCGCTGCTGATCGGAAAGAACGCCTTTGCCGCCACCGTGACAGGCGGCACCAGCGCCACCACCGCCTCGCTACTGGCCCTCACTACCTCATCCAATCCGTTCCAAGTCATCCGCACCGGCAGCGGCGACATCGATGTCGCCGCTGGCCGGGACATCCGCTTCCTCAACCAGTTCGCCACCATCTATACGGCAGGCACGCTCGCGGCGGATCAGACTCTTGGCGGCACATTCGTGACGCCCAATACGACCATCGGATCCTTCGTCGGCAGCCTCGGTGTGGTTCAGCAGAGCACCCCTGCGGCGGTTCAATTCACCGACGCCGGTGGCAATATTGCGCTCTATGCCGGTAACGATATCATCCACCTTACCCAGAATGCCCTCGGCCAGTTGATCGACGACTCGGAACGCGAAATGCCGATCAATTGGCTCTACCGCCGCGGCTTTGTCGATCCAGCGACCGGCATGTTCGGAATTGCCCAAAACGGCGATATTGCCTCCACGGCGTGGTGGGTCGATTTCACCAACTTCTTCGAAGGCGTCGGCGCACTCGGCGGCGGCAATGTCAGCCTCACCGCCGGTCGCGATGTGAAAAACGTCGATGCCGCGGTCGCCACCAACGCCCGCATGCCATCCGGCACGCCTGATCCCTCCAAGCTGGTTGAACTGGGTGGAGGTGATCTCGCCGTCCGGGCCGGACGCAACATTGATGGCGGAGTTTACTATGTTGAAAAGGGTCACGGCACCCTCCATGCGGTGGCCTCGATCACCACGAATTCCACGCGCTCACCCTCTCTCGGCATCCTGTCCACACCCGCCGCAGTGCTCGACCCTTCCACCTGGCTCGGCACCACGCTGTTCGTTGGCAAATCGACTTTCGATGTCTCTGCCGGCGGCGATCTCCTTCTTGGACCGGTGGCAAATGCCTTCCTCCTCCCGCAGGGCTACAACAACAGCTTTTGGTATAAGAGCTGGTTCTCCACGTATGGCAGTGACAGCGGGGTCTCCGTGGAATCCCTCGGCGGTTCTGTGAAACTCCGTGAAGGCATCGTATCGAGCGCGACTTCCGGCCTCACTCCCGCGCTCCAAGTCTGGTTTGACAAGGAACTCGTACTCAGGTCCGGCTCTACCCAAACCGCCTCGCTGGTCCAGCCATGGCTGCGACTTACCGAAAATCTGGTCGCCAATTACAGCTCAGGATTCTCACTGATGCCGGGCAACCTTTCTGTTACGACCTACTCGGGGGATATCAGCCTCATCGGGAACATCACACTCTCACCGTCGGCCACCGGCAATCTGCAGTTGCTCTCCGCCGGTGCCATCAACGGACTCCAGGTTGCCGGAACCAATGCCTCGGGTTCATTCTGGTCGTCCTCCCGCATCAATGTCTCGGACACCGATCCGACAGCGATCCCCGGCGTTTCCAATCCATTTGCCTACCAATCCGTGGTTGGAACCGCGATCTCTGCGGCAACGACCGGCTCCGGCGTCTTCGCCAATATCGACGCCTTGTTCAACGAGACGGGATCCTCCGATGGCAGCGTCCAGAAGAAGCAGACACTCCATGCCAAAGGAGTCCTTCACTCCGGCGATACCCAACCGGTCCGCCTCTACTCGGAGGGCAATATCTCGGGCTTCACGCTCTACGCCCCGAAGTCCACCCGCATTCTCGCAGGTCAGGATCTCCGCGACGTAGGCCTCTACATTCAGAACACTTCAAGCAACGATGTGTCGGTGGTTTCTTCGGGCCGCGATCTAATTGCCTATGATGCCAACAGTCCTCTGCGCGTGGCGTCCCGCACCACTGGCAATCTCCTCATTCCCGGTCAGGCGGTTAATTCTGGGGATATTCAAGTATCTGGCCCTGGAACGCTTGAGGTCTTCGCCGGTCGCAACCTCGATCTCGGCACCGGCAATTCGAACAGCGATGGTACTGGCACCGGCATCACGTCCATTGGCAATGGCCGAAATCCTTATCTACCGTTCGGCGGTGCTGGCGTAGTCGTTGGTGCTGGCATCGGGAATGCCTGGTCTCTCGATGCCAGCAAGGCGGACTTCACCGCTTTCATCAGTCAGTTCGTCACTGCAAACGAGGGTCCGAAGCTGCTGACCGAACTGGGACTGACCACCGATCAGTTCAATGCCCTCGATTCCGAGAAGCAGGACCAGGTTGCCCTCCAGATCTTCTACCTCGTTCTGCGCAACGCGGGCCGGAATCACAACAACCCAGACGACGGAGGCTACGGCAACTACGACCGCGGCACTGCCGCAATTGCGACTCTCTTCCCGGGCGATACGTGGAGCGGAAACATCTCCACCGAGGGCCGCAGCGTCCGCACCAGCAGCGGCGGAGACATCTCCATCTTCGCTCCGGGTGGTTCGCTCACCCTCGCCTCCACTGCCATCGGCAATCCTCAGACACCTCCCGGAATTGTCACCGAATCCGGCGGAAATATTGACGTATTCACCCGCAATGACGTGAATCTCGGCATTTCCCGAATCTTCACTCTCCGTGGTGGTGATGAGATCATCTGGTCGTCGCTCGGCAACATCGCGGCTGGCTCCTCCTCCAAGACCGTGCAATCAGCGCCACCGACTCGTGTCCTCATCGATCCGCAGAGCGCGGATGTGAAGATCGACCTCGCCGGCCTCGCTACCGGTGGCGGCATCGGCGTGCTCACCTCGGTGGCCGGTGTGAAACCCGGGGATGTCGACCTGATCGCCCCGGTCGGCACCGTCGATGCCGGTGACGCTGGCATTCGGGTTTCTGGCAATTTGAACATCGCCGCCGCCGTCGTTCTGAACGCCAGCAACATCTCTGTCGGAGGTAGCAGTGCGGGCGCTCCGTCCGTGAGTGGTGCCGGCGTGAGTCTCGGCAGCCTTGCACCGGCTGCCAGCAATGCTGCCACCAACAACACCGGCGTTACTGACCCCTCTTCCCGCCCCACCGATTCCCAGACGGCCGTCGGTGACTTGCCCTCCATCTTTAGCGTGGAAGTACTCGGTTACGGCGGAGCGGATGACGACTCCACCGACGACGATAAAGACAAAGAGAAGAAGACGGACAAGGCCAGCGACGGCTGATTTCCGATTCTCATTTCATTGCCGCGGGCGGACTGGACCGTCCGCGTTTTTCCTAACACGCCGTGACGTTTTTGCCACCTGCGATTCCTTCCCCGGCCGAAGGATCGCGGCATCATCTCCACAAATCCGCGTGGTCCGCGTGTACCAAGCCGGTTTCCGGATCTCCCAGCCCTCAGCTCACCATCTCCCAACCCTACCTTCTCACCACCACATCATCATGAACTTGTTCAGAAGCCTCCCGTTGGCACTAAGTGCCATCGCCTTGTTTCCCTCCGCGGCTCACGCAATTACCCCTGCAAAGGGGGATATCCTGATCGGTTTTCGTCCTACTGCGACCGCTGCCAATCCAGGAAACAGCGTTTCTTACGTCATCGATATCGGTCCGGCCTCCGCGCTCCGCGACGCCACCGGTCCAATTACTATCGGCAACATCGACACTGACCTCGGCACCACTTACGGCCCTGATTGGGCCACCCGCACCGACATCCTCTGGTCTGCCATTGCCGCTCCCGATATTGCCACGACCATCGCCGGTGACAAACCATCGACCATTTACCTTTCGAAAGCTCAGGCAACCGAGGGTGTTGCAGGCATTCCGTTCTCCATACCGTCTTACGCCTCACGATCGAACATCACCCAAAATTTCGCCAACGCCTTCGGTATCGGCGGTGTTGGTGGCTTCGTGAACTATCCGGCCAGCCCCAGCATGCTTGCTCCGTCCAACCCGGACGCCCGGTATGAACAGAACGGCACGCCCAACGCTTGGCGCGGTTTCGTTTCTTCTTCCGGTGGCGGTGTCAACTCCGGCATCAGAGGCGAGGCCGGTGGCTCCGGAACCGTTGACTTCGGTGCCGGTGAGATGGAAGGCAACCCAACCCAGACCCTGAGCCTCTTCCGCTACGCCACGACCGACGAAAATACCCAGACCGTTGCTCCCGGCGTGCTCCTCGGCTCCTTGAAAGTCCAGGGCGACGGCACCATCGTTTACACTCCTGCACCGGCCACGGTCACCTATGATGCGTGGGCTTCGACCAATGTCGGTGGCCAGGCAGCCAACCTTGACTACGACCACGATGGCATTCCCAACGGTGTCGAATTCTTCACTGGCAGCAATCCTGCCGCGTTCACGGCCCCCACTGGGATTACCGCCGGGTTCATTGCTTGGCCTCGCGCCACAGGCCGCACGGTAAGCTCTGTCTTCGTGCAGACGTCGACCGATCTCCAAACCTGGAGCAACTATGGCTCGGACGTCGCGAATGGAACCGGCCCGGTCACCTACACGTTTCCCGTGGGCCTGCCGAAGATCTTCGTCCGTTTGAAGGTCACCCCTTAATCAAGCCGCAACCTACGCTTCTGATTTTTCAACAAGTCTTTCAACACTACCAATCAATCATCCCATCATGACCACCAAACACATGCTCGTTCTGGCCGCCCTCGCCTGCGGCTCCCTTTCCACGGCATTGGCCGACAACGTCTACATCACCGGTTCGTCCGCCTTCCGCACGAACGTGATGACCTACCTGAATTCGAAGATCACGAACAAGCACGCCGTCAACGACTCGGGGAAGACGATCTTCAATGCCAACTACGTCGTCATCAGCGGCATATATAACAGCGCTCCAATCACCGTCTATTGCGCATGGACCGGCTCCGTCGGCGGCATCCAGACTGTGGTGGGAGGGCAGACAGTCCCCTTTGCGAACAAGCCGTCCGGCATGGATACCAGCACCGCCTACGCTCTCAAGGCCGATGGCTCTCCCGACACCACTGTCGGCGGCGGTAGCGTGGCTACCCTCACAGTGGACGGCAACGGTGTGATCACCAGCGCTTCCAGCCCGGTCATTCCGTCCTTCGGCTTCTCCGACGTCTTCCAGGAATCCGCCAACGTGCTGGGTGACGCCGTTGACACCCAGGTGGCCGTGCTTCCCTTCAAGTGGATCACCACCAACGGTGGCCAGGCCGCCGGCATCACCAACATGACGCCGCAGATCGCCCAGACGCTTTTCAAGACCGGTCTGCTCAGGCTCACCCTCTTCACTGGTAATTCCTCCGACAACACCTCGTTTGTGCACGCTCTCGGCCGCACCAACGAGTCCGGCACCCGCCTCACCGCCATGGCGGAAACCGGCGTCGGCACCAATTCGATCCTTGCCCAGTTCACTCCGACCACCACTGCCACCGCCATCACCTCTTGGGGCACTTCCAGCCCGAGCAACGGCTATGTCAGTGGCGGCACCCTCGCCGGTGTCATGGGCAAAACGACCACCAATACCATCGGGCACGGAGTTACCTACCTCAGCGTGGGTGACGCCGCCACCGCCATCACGGGTGGTGCCACTGAATTGACCCACAACGGTGTCAGCTACAATGACACGGCGGCCAACGTGATCGAGGGCAAATACACCTTCTGGTGCTATGAGCACCTCTTCGCCCGCGTTGGCACAGATTCTACCACCGGCTCCGACCAGACCGGACAGCCGCGTGACCTCCTCCTCGACTTCCAGACCAACCTTGCAAACTCGGTCACGACTTCAAAAAGCGTGATCAAGCTCAGCGACATGCACTGCTCGCGCGCCACCGATGGCGACACGGTCTTCCACAACTAAGGTTCGGGAACCCACCCTTCTTCAAAAGCGAGCAAAATGGCCGGGCGTTCAATCGCCCGGCCATTTTCATTTCGAGGCCTCCGCCCATGAGTCATCCGGAGAGGATTGGGCGAAAGTCGCGTGGCCCGACAAGGTGCGGACGTTTTCGGCGCAAGCGTTGTCACGTTTCCAGCCGGAGGGGATGATGGATCTTGCCTGCAATGGACGCCGTCACTCCGGCCTTCCTAAACGAGGAGTCCCTCACACGACCATCCCGGCGTGAATCTGCTGTGAAAGGCGGAAAGCTTCCGCAACGGTATCGTCACAAACGCCATGCCCATTTTAACCGACCGAAAATCGCTGCGGGAATACGATGTCATCATTGTCGGCTCCGGCGCGGGTGGAGGGATGATGGGAATGCTACTCAGCCTGTCGGGCGTGAAAGTGCTCATGCTTGAAGCCGGTCGGAACTACGATCCGATCAAGGAGACGCCAATGTTCAACACGCCGGACCAGGCTCCCCTGCGCGGTGAAGGAACGCCGGACCGGTTCTTCGGCCACTTCGACGCCACAGTCGGCGGCGGCTGGCAGGTGCCGGGCGAACCTTACACCGACAAGCAGGGAACCGATGAAGCCTTCTGGTGGTGGCGGCCGCGCATGCTCGGGGGCCGCACCAACCACTGGGGCCGCATTTCGCTGCGCTTCGGCGAATACGATTTCAAGCCGAAGTCGCGCGATGGCCTCGGCTACGACTGGCCGATTTCCTATCAGGACCTCGCCCCCTATTACGACAAGGCTGAGCTGATGGTCGGCATCCATGGTTCCGCGGAGGGCATGGAGAACACGCCCGACTCTCCGCTGGGCATTCTCCAGCCGCCGCCGAAGCCACGCGCTGGCGAATTGCTGACCAAGAAGCACGCCAAGGGCATGAATATCCCAGTCATCCCCATCCACCGCGCGGTGCTCAGCGAACCGCTCAACGGCCCGGAGCGGGCCAAAAAGCTCTTCCCGAACAACCCCCTCGCGCAAAAGCTCGTTGGCACGGACATGTCGATGCGGGCCGCCTGTTTTTGGGCCACCGAATGCGGGCGCGGCTGCTCGATTCGTGCGAATTTCCAGAGCACCACCGTGCTGCTGCCCCCGGCCCTTGCCAGTGGCAACCTCGACATCATCACCGATGCGATGGTCCGCGAGGTCCTCACCGACGAACACGGCAAGGCCATCGGCGTGCATTACGTGGACAAGGTCACCCGGGTGGATTCGATCGCAAAGGCGCGCGTGGTCGTACTCAGCGCCAGCACGTGCGAGACCGCACGGATCCTGCTCAACTCGAAAAGCGTCCGCTTCCCGGATGGCCTCGCCAACAGCAGCGGCCAGGTCGGCAAGAACCTCACTGACAGTGTCGGCTCCTCACTGGGCGGCCACATTCCAGCATTGGAAAGCCTGCCGCCCTATAACGAGGACGGCGCCGGAGACGGCCATGTTTACACCCCGTGGTGGAACTACAAAATCCAGGAAAAACTCGGGTTCGCCCGCGGCTACCACATCGAAATGGGCTCCACGCGGAACATGCCCTCCATGGGCACACTCCGCATTCTCGACCGCACTTCACCCGGGGTCTATGGTAAGAAGCTGAAGGAGGAAGCGCGGCGCTATTATGGCTCCAACATGGGCTTCGCCGGTCGCGGGGAAATGATCCCGAACAAGGACTGCTACTGCGAACTCGACCCCGACCGCGTGGACCAATGGGGCATCCCGATCCTGCGCTTTCACTGGAAATGGTCCGATCACGAGATCAATCAGGCGTCCCACATGCAGCAGACCTTCGCCGAGCTCATCACCAAGATGGGCGGCAAAGCATCGCCACGCCCTGGCCGCCAGGCTCTGAACAAACCCGGTGAAATCATCCACGAAGCCGGCACCGCCATGATGGGCAGTGACGCGAAAACGTCCGTGGTCAATTCCTTTGGCCAGACCTGGGATGTGAAGAACCTCTTTCTGATGGACGCCTCGATCCTTCCTTCGAACCCGGACAAAAATCTCACTCTCACGGTATTGGCCCTCGCCTGGCGTTCTGCCGATTACTTGATCGGCGAGCTGAAGAGCGGCAACATCTGAAGCAGAAAACACAACCGCTCACCGCCATGCACCAACCTCAACTTTCCCGTCGCAGTGTTTTCAAGCTGATCGCCGCAAGTGCGGTCGCCGGCACGATCCCCATCGCACAGGCCCAGCCCCCGGAGCCTCTGACGCGCGAATATAAGAACCCCCTCAGCGATCCGGACTACAACGACCACACCCTGCCATGGGACAAGCCGCTGGAGGCCTCCGAACTCGCCACCCTCAAGGTGCTGGTGGACCTGATCCTGCCCGCCGACGACAAATCCCCCGCTGCTTCCGCCATCGGCCTGCCTGACTTTCTCAATGAATGGATCGGCGCGCCCTACCCGGAAAACCGCGAGGACTACGAAACCATCCGCGGCGGCCTCGCCTGGCTCAACACCCACACCTGGCAACTCCACGGCAAGCCGTTCGTCGACATCACCGAAGCCCAGCAAACGGACATCCTCGACAGCATCTGCGACCCAGCCAAGGCCGCGCCCGGCCTCGCCCAAGGTGCCCGCTTCTTCAAGAAGCTGCGCATGCTCACGATCGGCGGCTATTACACCCATCCCGCCACCTGGGAAAGCCTCGGCTACGTCGGCAACCGCCCCATCGCCGGCCCCTACCCCGGTGTACCGGACGAGGTGATCAAGATCCTCGGTTTGGAAGGAGTGTGAGCTAGGAATCGAAATGACTCCGATGCGTAAACATGCTCCCGCCGGGAATCGAACCCAGATATTTGTTCGATTCGTTATAGGAGGGCGATTGCTCGATTTTTCAACGATCCGAGACGTTATTGGACTGGAAAAACAGCATTGGCAATGCACAGTTCCATGCACATCCCCAAAGCTGCATGGCATCCATCTACAAGCGCGAAGGTTCCAAGGTTTGGCAATGCGCCATTTACTTGCCTGATCCACAAACCGGAAAAGCCCGGCAAGTCAGGAAGTCCACCGGCTGCGCCTCCCGGTCAAAGGCGCAGGCCGCTGCTGTTCGGATGGAAGCGGAAGAGAAAAAGAAGGCCGGGGCTGGGGAAGATCGTTCCCAGCGGATTCAAGCCGTTTTGGTAAAAGCGGGAGAAGAGGCCATCCGCGAGACCCTGAATGCCGCCCGCGCGCGCGAATTTCTTGCTGAAATAGTTCGCATCTCGACGGGTGAGGATCTTCCAGCTTTCACCGTGAAGACGTGGCTGGACGAGTGGCATCGCCGGAAGTCCAAAGTGACGGTGGGACCGACTACGGCCCGCTACAAGACCAGCGTGACAGCCTTCACGAAGTGGCTGGGAGCACGGGCGGACAAACCGCTGGAGAGCATCACCATTGCCGACATCCGGGCGTTTCGTGATGCCCTCCAGTCTCAAGGGCGTGCAGCCCGAACCTGCAATCACTACATCAAGGACGTGGGCAGTGCATTTCGTTCGGCAGTCCGTGAGGGACTGATCTCATACAACCCGGCCTCATCGTTGGAAGCTCTTCCCAACGATGACTCCATCGACCGCCAGCCTTTCACGCCGGGCGAGGTCGCCAAGTTGGTGAGCGAGGCACCTTCGGCGGATTGGCGGGGCCTTATCCTTGTCGGTGCATTCACCGGGTTGCGCCTTGCCGATGCTGCCCGACTGCAATGGGGCATGGTGGACCTTGCGAAGAGCGTCATCCGGCTCGTTCCTGCAAAGACGAAGCGGAAGAAACGGGAAGTGGCCATCCCGATGCACGCTGAGTTGGTCGCATTTTTCGAGAATCATCCCATTTCGGACGATCCCGAATCCCCCGTCTTCCCTTCCTTGGCCAACCAGCCCGTCTCAGGCCAAAATGGACTCTCTATCACCTTCGGGAGGCTCATGGACGGCGCAGCAGTATCGAGAGGGGAAAGCAGCAAGCCAAAGGCCGTCAGCGATGGCAAAAGCGCTGGGAAGAAGACCTATGCCCGTGGCTTCCATAGCTTGCGGCACACCTTTACCTCGTGGCTTGCTAATGCGGATGTTTCCGAAGAATTGCGGATGAAAATGACCGGCCACACCAACTCCGACGTGCATCAGGGCTACTCCCATCATGAGGTAGCAACCCTCGCGCGCGCGATTGCCAAGGTGCCCGGACTCTCCTCTTGATGCGGTGTCCATGAGTGACATGGATGGCATTTGATGGCTTTTCCCGCGTGCAGGCGGGCAGGATGCCGAAGGCCATCAAGATGCTGCGAGTTCGAGCAAAGTTCTGGATTTCCTAGTTACCCGACGGCTGCCATCGCCGCTCGCTCCATCCCGGAAAGGCATTGCTCATGCACGCGAGAATCTGAACCCCCACCCCCGCGATTTCTTTCATATATTCCTCGACCGCCTTATCGTTCATTTCCTCGTCCACGAGGCGGCTCCCTCTCTTGAACTTGGCAGTCTTTTTGTATCGAATGAACTCCATATTATCAGGGCCTCCAGCATAGCACGCATAATAGTTGGAGTGAACAAGCTGATTGCGCTTGCTCTCCGCGTTGAGGCAAAGGCCCAAAACCCGTTTCCATTCGGTCAGATGTGTTTCCTTGTTAGGCAGGTTGTAGAGATCGAAGAGCGAGTAGCCGATGTGGGCAAGCTGCTTAAATGCAAGCTCGCAAACCACGACATCTGCGGCTTCTTCTTCAACGGGATCAATCAGAAATGAGACCGCTCTAGCAAGTTCACGTTCCAATTCCTGAAAATGGTAAACCACTCTCCCAAGTGCTCTGTAGCCATGATTGAATGTGTCCTTCGCTAGCTTGTCGTGTTTGCTATTCATTTCGGCAGTGGAAACCGACTTCCTGAAGAGGATGAAGAATGTTGTCAGAGCGAAGCGGTACCAGCGCCAAATGTTCGTGGGCTTTGATGCAGCTGAGAAAATCCTCCTACCATAGGTCTGATGTGCCCAGTCGAAAGGGGTCCGGGGAAACGAATGGTTGCCCCGGTTCGCGAATCGACTTGTCGAAAGCGCGAATGGTCGCCGCACCTGCTTGCCAGGTGCGGCGACCATTTTTTGATCACTTGCAATGCCCCCGGATGCAGCACCTTCGGTGCTGCATCCGGGCGGGAATCTACGCGGCAGCATCCCGCTTGAATCCCTCTTGGATAAGGGTCATTGGGTCGAATCCGGTTCCCCATGATTTGGGAATTGGTGCCTCGGTCTTGCAGATGGCTTCCCAAGCCTCGTCGTAGTTAAACCCGATGAGGCGGGCGATTTGCTCCATGTCGCCGCGCTTGAACGGGTCGAGCAGGTCGAGGTTTCGGTGGAAGGTGAGCCGACTTAGAATCACCGGCTTGACTGATTTCCAGACGGCTTCTTCGGGAGTGAGCAGCTGTTCCTGAAAATCGTCGGGATCATGAACCAGATCCGCTGACTCGATCGAGTCCCAGGTGGCCTTGTAGCTGCGACCGCTGGAAATGCTGCGGCTTCTACACATGCCAAGTGATGCAACAATCCGTAGGATTGGAACCCGTGTTGGCAAGGCTGCTTCTTTCACAGCGATTTCGAGCCGCTCGTTCATCAGTGCCAAGCGCTTTCCCGTCAGGCGATCCTCTCGCGATTCTTTCTTGGTTGGTTCTGGGACTGTGGATTCTGGCGCGGGCGCGGTCTCACTATCCTTGGCAATGATCCAGCGGCAAACGGGTTTGCTCGGGTCGGTCAGGTCGAGTGCGGGCTTTGCCCCGTCCCGTTCCTTTTTCAGCAGCTTGTAGGATCGCTTTTGTTCCCACTCCGGTATGGCTCGGCATGGCTTGCCGGTCACGGTCAATTCGGTCCGGTTGTTTCCGGACAGAATGACGAAATCCGTAAGAGGACGCTCGCCAATGGCAAGGGTGTCTTCGTAGCGCTGGGCCTCAAGGAGCTTGTGCGGGCTGATTGGGGCGGTTTCAAGAGTTCCGAAACGGGCAATCGTCGCGGCCTCGGCAAAGGCCGTGCGTTCGCCCTCGGTCAGGGTAATCGTATAGCTTCAGCTGTGGACGGACGGGGTCGAACTGTCATCCAAAACAATTACGACTTCGACGGCCGAGTGGCGAGCCAATGGCTTCAAGGCGATCCAACAAAAGCGTACACCTTTTTCTATGGAGGTGATCGAAATATTTCGATCGATCCTCTCGTGGGTGCAACGACCTATTTGTACGATCCGAGAGGACGATGCGTAGGCATAATCGACGCGAACGGAAATCAGAGTGCTACCGTTTACGATGGAGAGGACCATGCCATTGAGATCGCAACACCTCGAAATAACGGAGCGATTTATAGTCCTGGAAAATTCACTTACGATCAAAATCAGAACGTCACCCTGGTTCAAGAACCGCTTCGAAGCCCTACAGATGCACTTCCTAATTCAGCATCACGAATTTACGACAGTCAGAATCGCCTTTGGAAAGAATATGATTTTAAAGGCTATTTCACAGAGCGTCTCTACAATTCTCATAATCAGATCCAAACACTGAAGGATCGCAAGGGTGCTACGGTGGAATCGTTCGCTTACAACGTCGATGGGTATCTTCAATCCATTACCGATGCCGCCCTCAAGGTTACCACCTATTCTGATTACGACGCCTATGGGAATGCTTGCACTATTACTTACCCTTCGATCGCGATAGGCGGTGCCACAGTTGTCCCGACCGAGCATTTCATCTTCAACGAACGCGGGGATCAAATCAGCCATACCGATCGGAATTCCAATACGACCACCGGAACATTCAACCAGCGCAGGCAACCGTTGATCGTTACACTTCCCGCAGTGGGAGGGGTAACAACCACTCAAGAATTTCAATACGATGACGCCGGCAACCTATACCGAGCTAAAGACTCCCGAGGTTATTGGACTCAGACCGAATCAGACGCCTCGGGGAACCTCGTTACCTCGACGCAGCCAGCGACTCCTGCAGGCATAGCTGTCTTAAGAAGACAGTATGATGCTCGCAATTGGCTGTCTGCGTTCTTCGACGCTGGCGGTCGGAAAACATCCTACACGTATGATCCGGCAGGGCATGTTTCCAGCATTTCCGATCCACTTTCTCGAACTACATTGAAATTCTACAATGCCGATGGCCTAGTCACAGAAGTTCGAGATCCGCGGTCAGAAAGCTGCCTTTATGCTTACAATCTCCGTGGCGAATTGTACCAGACAACCGACGCTTTAACGCATGTCTCTAAATCCGTGCCGGACGCCAACGGTAGAATCGCGACCACGGTCAACAAGCGGTTGAAGAGCTTTACGTTCGGCTACGATGAGAACGGGAAGATAACGACTCTGAAAACGCCGTTATTAAAGACAACTACGACGGCGTGGAATTCGTTGGGTTTGATTGCGGCAATTGACGAGCCTTCGGGCGATCGCAGCGAATTTACTTACGACGGGATGCAGCGGGCGAGTCAGGTAATATTCAAACATGGCGGGAGCGCCGTCTCAACCGTCGGATACGAGTATGACGGGCAGGGAAGTCCCAAAAAGATCTCGGAAACTGCCTCCGGCAGCACCCGAACGGTGAATTTCAATACTTACGATGCTCGCAACCGACTGACTTCATTTACGGATGCCGCAGGAAATATCTTTGGTTACCAGTACGATGCAAACGGGAACCTCGCGGTGCTGACATATCCAAGTGATGCTTCATATCCCACTGGCAGGCAAGTCAGCTACACATACGATGCCCTAAATCATTTGCAGTCAGTGACCGATTGGGCGGGTCGCGTCACTCGATATTATTACGATATTTCAGGCCGCTTGCTGAGAACTATTAGGCCTAATGGCACTGTCAGGAGATTGACGTGGACTGACGCTGGAGAACTAAAAGGATATTCTGAAGTGGACTCAGCGGGCGCGCCTATTCTCTGGCTTGTCAGCGACTACGACGACTCTGGCAGGGAAACAAACGAAACATGCTTTCCGGCGCCACATTCTTATACGGCTCCGGGTTTCGCAGCAACCTACGACGACGACAATCGGCTCTCCTCTTTCAACGGTTCGACCGTTACATGCGACGCAGACGCAAACATGATCCAAGGGCCGCTCGGAGCGAGTTCCACTAGCACCTTCACCTACGATTCTCGTAACCGTCTCACGAATGCTGGAGGACTGACGTATGATTACGATCCGACGGGGGCTCGCATAGGGGTAATTTCATCTGCGGGACTGACGAAATGGTCGATTGATCCGAACGCCTCACTAGCCTTAGTGCGTGAGAAGCCAGACGGAACGAAGACTTGGTACGTTTATGGGATAGGCCTCCTTTATGAGGTGTCGGATTCCGAAGCGACCACCACTTATCATTGCGATTCTCGCGGAAGCTCTCGAGCTCTTACAGCCGACGACGGCGCAACCGTAACCGCCCGTTTCGAGTATGATGCTTTCGGTAGAGAGACATGGAGTGCCGGAACCATCACCACGCCGTTCCGGTTTGGCGGAGCTCACGGCGTTCAAACGGATGACAACGGCCTTTGCTTTATGCGGGCCAGATTCTACAGTCCGCAAATTCGCCGATTTCTCAATGCCGATCCCAGCGGGTTCAAGGGTGGCAGTAATTGGTTCGCCTATGCCAATGGAAACCCGATCTCGCTGGTTGACCCGTTTGGATTGTCCAGTCATGACCTTCAGCATTCCTATTCTGGCCTGATTTTCTCAGATCCAAACGACATATCGGGGCCTCAGCCCATGATTGAGAATTCGACGCCTTATACTTACCTAAATAATGTCAAATACGACATTTCGAATCAGACCACTACGTTCGAGTATGCTGTCGACTGGGATCTCAAGCACTCGGGAATGCACGACATGACGTTCGATCTCCAGGCGATGGCGAGTATCCCAGGGCTGGCGAGAGGACTTGTGGAGGGTGGAGGCTACTTGCTGGCCCGCGGCATTGCGCGCTTCGGAACAGAAGCCGCCGAGGTATCCCAGCCTTTTGCAATGGGGTTGACGGACGAAGGTCTTGAGGCGTTCGCCCAAGCACGAGGCGCTACGACCTGGAAGCAGCTCCCCAATCCCGAACAATGGCAGGCTGGCGTGATCGACAAGCTAGCCGACCCACTTACCCCTGTACATTTCAACCTGGATGGTGTAGACGTCTGGGGCGGCGTCACGCGGGCAGCGGTGGGGCGCGGCGGACCAACAGACTGGGAGCTTATGACGATCAGGCAGAGCCCCCAATACTGGGATTCTCTTCAATTCTGGAAAGCCGGAGAACAGGTTGCAAATCCTTTCAAATAATCAAGATGACTCAATTATCTAGCGATCGCCTATTCAAAATTTGGGAATATCAAGTGAGCCATGGCCAGCTGCTTGTTCGCAGCCCCAAGGCTCCCGCATCTCCGTCGCTACCCGAAGAGTTGACGAACTTTGATCTTTCGTTCCACGGCGTAGAATACGTGGCCATGCCCAAGATTCTGCGAGGTCTGGAGCTGGTCGGTCCAACCTCCAGTGAGGTTGATCTGCTGAGCGAGATTCTTGGCCGGCCGATTGGAATCGAGAATTTGTTTATTCTTCAATCTGGCGGCCAACGCTTTTCGGTAGTTGCCGCGGGCGCCACAGTCAGTGAAAATAACTGGGATATTTTTGAGTCACCATTTGAATTTCGGTGCCATTTCCGGAAGGAATGACCCCAGTTCTAAGGTTTCCCCAGCGAGTTCACACCCGTCTGGCGAAAGTCTGACGAGGGACCATTCGGCCATCTCCAGTGGAATGTGTTGGCTGGCTGGCAGATCGAGCAAATCTGAGTAAGGCACCAGTGAAAATGGCGATTCGTATCGAAAATAGAACCGAGTGTTCTCTTTGGGAACGGATCACCGCAACCAACCGCGCGACTGGCAACCTATTATTCCACAAACCGGGAGAGGGCTAAAATGGCTTCCACTCAAGAATTCGAAGCGATTGCGTTAAGGCATCCAGAGCTCAGTCCGAAAATCACCTCGTTCCCATCAGGAGCGGCGATGCTTGATCTCGTCATCAATGGAGTGAGCTATTGTGCCGA
>Ga0265327_10001738_pt1 | contig 25803 bp, 27 predicted proteins | sample 41621metaG_FD_202089 | JGI IMG/M metagenome (GOLD analysis project Ga0265327, IMG submission 202089) | Rhizosphere microbial communities from Carex aquatilis grown in University of Washington, Seatle, WA, United States - 4-16-21 metaG | ecosystem: Host-associated > Plants > Roots > Rhizosphere...
GACCGCTCTGGCCGCGGCCACCGTCATGGCCACCGCATCGGGATGCTCCACATCCAGCAAACCCGAGAGGCTATCTGCCGACGACGCCAAGTCCATCGCGACCGATGCCTACGTGTACGGCTACCCGCTGATGACCATGGAGATGACGCGGCGCGTCATGACCAACGTCGCCCAGGTCGACCAGCCGCGCGCCCCGATGGGTCAGCTGATGCGGATGCGCCAGTACCCCGACGCGCAGTTCCGCGACGTCACCGCCCCCAACGCCGACACCCTGTACACCAACGGATTCGTCGATGTCACAACCGAACCGGTGGTGCTGACGCTGCCGGACGCCCACGATCGCTACTACCTGTTCCCCATGCTGTCGGGCTGGACCGACGTGTTCCAGGTGCCAGGCAAGCGCACCACCGGAACCGGTCCGCAGACCTATGCCATCACCGGGCCGAACTGGAAGGGGACGCTGCCGCCTGGCGTCACCGAATACAAGTCGCCGACCGCGATGGTGTGGCTGCTCGGCCGCATCTACTGTGACGGCACGCCTGCGGACTACGCCGCTGTGCACGCGCTGCAGGACCAGATTTCCCTTGTGCCCCTCAGCTCTTACGGCAAGCCATACACCCCGCCGGCCGGCAAGGTCGATCCCAGCATCGACATGAAGACCCCCGTGCGCGACCAGGTCGAGAATCTCGGCACCGAGGCCTACTTCACCATGTTGGCCGGACTGCTGAAGGACAACCCGCCGGCCGAGGCCGACAAGCCGATCATCGAGAAGATGGCCAAACTCGGCATCGTGCCCGGCGAGAAGTTCGACATCGGCAAGCTCGGCCCCGACGTCGCCGCCGCCCTGCAGCCGATACCCAAGGTCGGCGTCGCCAAGATCATGGACCACTACAGCGCGCTCGACACCGTCAACGGCTGGCAGTTCACCACCAAGACCGGGCAATACGGCACCGACTATCTGCAGCGGGCCCTGGTCACGGCGATCGGGCTGGGCGCCAACCGGCCCCAGGACGCCGTCTACCCCACGTCGAAGGCCGACGCCGACGGGCAGCCGTACAACGGCGCCAACAAGTACGTGGTGCATTTCGCCAAGGACCAACTGCCGCCGGCGAAGGGCTTCTGGTCGCTGACCATGTACGACGAGGGCTACTTCTTCGTCGGCAACCCGCTGAACCGCTACACGCTGAGCCAGCGTGACAATCTGACCCGCAACCCGGATGGTTCAGTGGATCTCTTTCTGCAACACGACAATCCGGGTCCGCAGAAGCAGGCGAACTGGCTGCCGGCACCGACCGGGGCGTTCAACCTCATGCTGCGCCTGTACTGGCCGACCGAGACCCCGCCGTCGATCATCGACGGCACCTGGAAGCCCCCGGCAGTCACCAAACTCCCCTGACCCCCGAAGGAACACCATGACCACCCGTTTGACCGCGCTGGTATCGATCCCCCTGGTGGGCGCTGCCCTGGCGGTCACCCCGCTGCTGGCCGCACCCACGGCCGGCGCCGACGTCTGCGCCTCTGCCGGCGGCCGCCACTTCTCCGCCGGCGGCTGCACCAACATCGCCGGTGACGTCGCCGTCGGCACCGCCATCGCGGCGGCCCACGACCCGTACGTGACAGGCGAAGTCCCTTGCTACACAGTCGAAGGCGTCCCGTACTACACGCCGCCCGGCGCCCCCTGCTAGTAACTCGGAGGCCGTGCGGGGCCGGCGACCCTAGGGCGCCATCTCGTACCGGCCGGCCAGGTCCCGCACGGTGCGGACCATGCGTTCGAAGCGCGCCGCGTCGCCGACCGGTTCCGCGATGAGGTCCAGCGCGAGCTTCTTCTGCGCGGCCGTGGCACTGGTCTTGCAGTGCAGCGTGGTGGCGTGCCGGGAGAAGTCGGTGACCAGGACTTCGAACAGCTGGTCCAGCACGTCGTGGTCGGTGCCGTCGATGGCGGCCTGTTCCAGGATCAGCTGCGCGTAGGGCAGCAGGGTGAACAGCTCTCCGATCGCGAACAGGAAGTCGACGTCCTCCTGCTGGCGTGCGGTCGGCGTGGCGGCCGCAAGCAGGGTCTGGAAACCAGTGGCCTGCTTGAGAAAGACCGCGACATTCGGCAGGTGCGCGAACTCCCGGAGTACGCCCCGCCAGTCCGTGAAGGCGACCCGGCCCAGACCGCGGCTGGGGCCTTGCGCGAACAGGAAGTCGTCGTTGGTGAAGTCCCGACGGCGGCGCACGCGCGGCAGTTCTTCGGTGCGCAGTGCCTTCGGCGCCTTCGGGATTCGCGCGATCTGGGGCACCACGGCCGAACCCGCCGCCCGCAGGCTGTTCGCCACGGCCCGCGTCGCCGCGTTCGGCGAGTACTCCACGGGAAGCTGCTGCAGCGCCAGCAAGCCGGCGTCGGCGGGACGGAACATGAAGTTCTGCATGAACTTCAGCGAGAGCGCCATGTTGACGTGGACGGTGCCCTCGAGGCGGGGCAGGCCGACCGAACCGAGCAGCGCCATCGGGAAGAACATGTCGCTTTCGAAGCCGCGTGCGGCGATGGTGTCCGACAGCAGCGTGACGATCTTCTCGCCCTCGCGCGTGACGGTCATCTTCTCGATGGCGTTGAACAGCAGGTACCGGCGGTCGGCGGCCGACGCCGACCGCATGTAGTCGATGGCGCGCTCGCTGTAGAGCTTCATCCCGGCCAGCCGGGCGTACGCCTCGGTGAGCATGCGGCGGATCTGCGGGAACTCGGTGACATGCTGTCCGAACAGGATTCGGTTCTCGGCATGCGTGATCGCCTCGTACATCGCATGTTCGCAGGTGCCGATCGAGCCGAACCCGAGGTTGAACTTGCCGATGTTGACGGTGTTGATCGCGGCGTGGAAAGCGCCCTTGCCGGCGTGCAGGATGTCGTCGGCGGAGACCTGGTAATCCTCCAGATCGAAAGCGGCAACATACATCTGGCCGTTGACGACGTTCTTGCGTAGCTTGTAGTCGGCATGCTGACTGTCGGCCGCGAAGAAAAGATACCCCTCGAAATCCTCGTCAGGCTTGCCGCCGTCCAGCGCGGTCGAGCTGTCCAGGATCGGCTTGTCGGCGCGGCGGCCGAACACTGACACCATGCGGGCGAGGTTTCCGTTGCCGATGTAGTACTTCCCGCCGTTCGCGCGATAGCCCTCCGGAACGGGCGTCAGCACCATGTCCGTGGAGTACACGTCGGCGCCGTGGTCCTTCTCGGACAGCCCGAACGCGAAGATCTCACCGGCTTCGAGGAGCTCGGCGGCGCGCTTGCGGGCCGCCGTGTTCGATGACTGCCAGATGGGGCCGAGCCCCAGGATGGTGACCTGCCAGACGTACCAGTACTGCATGCCGTAGAAGCCCAGGATCTCGCTGAACATCGCGTTGCGCGCGGTGTCCCACCGCTTGTCCGGGTCACCGTCCGCTTCCGATGCCGGCGTCAGGAAGGTCGCGAAAACCCTTTCCTTCTTGAGGAATTCGATGAACTCCGCGTACCAGACCCGGTCCCGGTCCTGCTGCGTCAGCCAGGCCTTGCCGTGACTCTCGAAGAACTCGATGGTGGCGATGAAGATCTGCTGGGTCCGCTCGTCGAAGTCGGCGAAGTCCGGCTTGTGCGGGTTGAGCATGGTCATGTCGGAAAATCCTACAAGAATGAAGAAAAATTATTCAAGCAAGAATAATCCTGCTACATTCGCTGCATGACCACCGACGCCCCGACGAAGCCCCGTGAGCGGGCAGCCCACCTGGGCCCGGAGCGTCGCCGGCCGCAGATCCTCGATGCCGCGCTGCAGATCGCCGCGGAATCCGGCACCGCGGCAGTGACCGTCGGCGCCGTGGCCACCCACCTCGGCGTCACCCGGCCGGTGGTCTACTCGTGCTTCAAGGACCGGGTGGAACTCCTTGCCGCACTGCTGGATCGCGAGGGCGAATCGCTGCGGGAGACTCTGCTGGCAGCCCTGCACACCGGCCGCGGCGACGACCCGGAGGCGGCCTTCATCGATGGCTACCGCGCGCTGCTGCACGCCGTCGAAAACCAACCGGACACCTGGCGTTTCGTGTACCTGGCCCATGCCGATCCGGCGGTCGCCGACATGGTCGCCGAGACCCGTCGCGCACTCGCGAGAAGTTCCTCACGCTGGATCGCACCGGCACTGACGACGTGGTGGCAGACCGGCGACCTCAATCGCAAGATGCCGATTCTGACCGAACTGTTCGTGTCCTCGAGCGAGGCCGCGGTCCGGTCCCTGCTCGACCCTGAAAACGATTGGGACGCAGACAGTCTCGGCGAGTTCTACGGACGACTCATGTGCCGCGCGTTCGCCGCGGCCTGACGAACAAGGAGTAAGTGTGTCCCAGCCAGTGCAGCCCCTTGCCGACTACGGATTCTTCGGCCCCGGCACCGTGACGTGGAAGGTGTGGGGACACACGACCACCCCGGTGACCGGTCTGCAGCGCGCCGTCGTGGTCGAGGAACTCGACCCGTCCCTGATCGCCGCGGTCGATGCCACCGGTGCCAACTACGACCGGCCCCGCACCCGCTACGACCGCACCGTGCGCTATTTCGCGACGGTCGCATTCGGCGACAGCGAGTCGGTGGTCAAGGCCGCCGACGTGCTCGTCAAAGTCCACTCCAAGGCGATCGGCACCGAGCCGGTCAGCGGCAACAAGTACGACGCGAACAACCCCCATTCGCAGCTGTGGATCCTGCTGACGGGGTGGCATTCGGTGCTGACCGCCTACGAGATGTACGGCGGCGGCAAGCTCACCCCGGAAGAGGAGAACCAGTACTGGGAGGAGTGCGCCATCGCGGCCGAGTTCCAGACCTGCGACCCGGCCGACGTGCCGCGTACCAGCGCAGGCGTGCGCGCGTACTTCGACGAGATGCGTCCGCACCTGGCGGTCAGCGAAGCCGCGCGCGCCATGATGGACCACCTGCTCAATGCCAAGGTCGTGCTACCGCCGGTGCCGCTGCCGCTGAGACCGGTGGTCGAGCTCATCAACCTCATCCTGCGGGCGGGCGCCATCGCCACCATGCCCCGCTGGATGCGCAGGCTCAGCGGTTTCGACCAGCCGCGTGCGGTCGACATCGCGGTGCGCCCGTTGCTCAAACTGGCGTACGGGATCGTCGATGCGAATCCGCGACTGAAAATCGCTGTGGCACAACTGATCGCACCGTCTGTGGCGCCCGTGGCGGCGCCGTACATCCTCGGCGTCGCACCCGTGTCCGGCGAGGTGCTCACTCCGCAGGAAGCGCGCAACCGCTACGGCTACGCGAAACCCGCTGACGCACACCATGATCTGCGCGCCAGGCAACAGCAGCGGGTGTTCGGCGAAGGTCAGGCGCCCAGCGACGAGGGGCTGATCGAGTCGCAGGCGTACCTCGGCAGCCTCGCCTAGCTGGGCAGCAGCTCGTCGACGAGGTCTCGGACGCGGTCGGCGATGGCGTCGCGGATCGGCCGGACGGCCTCGATCGACCGGCCGGCCGGGTCATCGAGCTTCCAGTCGCGGTACGACACCCCCGGAAAATACGGGCAGGTGTCGCCGCACCCCATGGTGATCACGACGTCGCTGGTCTGCACGGTGTCGGGGGTGAGCACCTTGGGCGCTTCGGTGGTGATGTCGATGCCGAGCTCGGCCATGGCCGCGACGGCAACGGGGTTGATCGCGTCAGCGGGAGCCGTTCCCGCGGAACGTACTTCGATGCGCCCTTCGGACAGCTGCGTCAACAAGGCCGCGGCCATCTGCGACCGGCCCGCGTTGTGCACGCACACGAACAGCACACTGGGTTTGGGATTCATGCGTGAACGCTCCTCAGCCGGGGTCGCAGCGCGAGTGACAGATAGACCAGCGCGACAAGAACCGGCACCTCGATCAGCGGTCCGACAACGCCGGCCAGGGCTTGCCCGGAGGTCGCACCCCACGTCGCGATGGCCACGGCGATGGCCAGTTCGAAGTTGTTGCCCGCCGCGGTGAACGCCAGGGTCGTGGTGCGTTCGTAGCCGAGGCCGAGTGCCGCACCGAGCGCATAGCCACCGCCCCACATGATCGCGAAGTAGGCCAGCAGCGGCAGCGCGATCCGCGCGACGTCCCACGGGCGGGTGGTGATCTGATGTCCTTGCAGCGCAAAGAGAATCACGATGGTGAACAGCAAGCCATAGAGTGCCCATGGCCCGATCCGGGGCAGGAACGCCGACTCGTACCAGGTGCGCCCCTTGACCCTCTCCCCCAGCCGGCGCGACAGGTAACCGGCGGCCAACGGGATCCCCAGGAAGATCAGGACCGACTTGGCGATCTGGCCCGGCGACGTCGCAATCGCGGTCTGCGGCAGGTGCAGCCAACCCGGGAGCACCGACAAATAGAACCAGCCGAGCACCGCGAACATCAGCACCTGGAACACCGAGTTGAGTGCCACCAGCACGGCGGCGGCTTCGCGGTCTCCACACGCGAGGTCGTTCCAGATGATGACCATGGCGATGCACCGCGCCAGGCCGACGACGATGAGCCCGGTCCGGTACTCGGGCAGGTCCGACAGGAATAGCCACGCCAGCGCGAACATCAGCGCAGGCCCGAACACCCAGTTCAGCACCAGTGAGGACACCAGCAGCTTGCGGTCGGAGGTCACGGCGTCGAGGCGGTCGTACCGGACCTTGGCCAGCACTGGATACATCATGATCAGCAGGCCCAGCGCGATCGGCAGCGAAATACCGTCCACCTGAACCTTTTCCAGCACGGCGTCCAGTCCGGGCACCCAGCGGCCGAGCAAGAGCCCGGCCGCCATGGCCAGCCCGATCCAGACCGGCAGGTACCGGTCGAGCGTCGAGAGCCGAGCTGTCGCCGCGCCGGCGTCAGCGGTCTGCGTCATGCCTGCGTCCCGCAACACACCGCATCGTCCGATCCACTCGGGGCGGCACCGAAGGTCTCGGAGTCTTCGAGCACGGTGTAGACCTCCCAGCGCTCCCCTCCCGGCGCGGTCACCCACACCTTGTCCTGCGTGGCGAAGCAACAGGTGGTGCCGATCTCCTCTTCAGTGAACATCCCCGCCTCGGTGAGCCGCGCGATCTCCGCATGCACGGTGTCGCTGGATTCGACCTCCACCCCCAGGTGGTTCACCGACCCACCATGCCCGGGGTTCTCGAGCAGCACCAGTTTGAGCGGCGGGTTCGCAATCGCGAAGTTGGCATAACCGGGCTTGACCTTCGCCGGTTCAGTACCAAAGAGCTTGCTGTAGAACGCGATCGACTCGTCGAGGTTGTCGACGTTGAGGGCGAGCTGAGCACGAGACATGGTGAACTCCCAAGGTGTGAGACGTATGTCGAAATTCTCGGCAACGTCTTTCTACGCACCTTTTCGATATATGTCAAGAACTTCGGGTAGCATCGGCCACATGCCCAAGGCGCTGCCCGTGATCGACATGTCCCAGCCGGTGTGCTGCACCCCCATGGCCGCCGCCCCTACGGACGACGGCGCCGCACTCGATGTGGCCATGCGGCTCAAGGCGCTCGCCGACCCGGCGCGCGTCAAGCTGATGTCCCTGCTGTTCACCTGCGGAGCGCCGTGCACCACCGGCTCCCTCGCGGCCGCGGTGGGCCTCGCCGAATCCACGGTCAGCCATCACCTCGGCCAACTGCGCGCCGCCGGGTTCGTCAGCTCGGAGCGCCAGGGCATGAACGTGCACCACACGCCCCGCCGGGACGCGCTCTCCGCGTTGTGCCGGGTGCTCGACCCGAATTGCTGCTGACCGCCGATCAGCTCGGCAACGGCAGCCCGAGCGCGGTGGCGAGGACGCCGGCCCCGGCGGCCAACAGCAGCGTGATCACGACGTTCACCCGGCTGAACACCGCGACCACCGCCACCGCCAGCACCACGTACTGCCACATCTGACTGATCGACATGGCCAGTGGCACCGCAGAACCCAGAATCGCACCGACGGCGGCCGGACCCGCGCCGTCCAGGAAAGCGCGCACGTAACCGTTGGCACGAATCCGGTCGAAGTGCTTGGCACCCAACAGGATGAACAGGAACGACGGACTGAACGCCACCACCGAGGCGAGCACCCCACCGAGCAATCCGGCGGCCGCGTAGCCGACGACGGCGACGGTCTGCACCACCGGCCCCGGCGTGATCTGGCCCAGCGCAACAGCATTGAGGAACTGCGCCCCGGTCATCCAGTGGTAGTGGTCGACAGCGTCGGCCTGCATGAGCGGAATGATGACGAATCCGCCGCCGTACGACAGCGCACCGACTTTCAACGCCACCCAGCACAGCGAACCCAACGTGCCCAGCGTCAGGGACTGGAACGCCAGCACCGGCATGCTGCGAGCGCCGGCCCTGGGCAGCGTCGTCGTCCGCGCCAATTCGATTGCGCCGCATGCCAACAGCACCAGCACCAGCCACGGACCCAGCAGCGCCGCCGCGACCGCACCCGCTGCGAGGTACACCAGCCACCAGATGGAACTGGTTCGCCGCTGCCAACTGGCGGGAATCAGCGCGGCCCCCGCATGCACCGCGACCGCCGCCACTGCGGCACCCGCGCCGGCGCCTGCGGCCAACACCCACCGCGGCGGTGAACCGGCCAGGAACAGCGCCGCCAGCCCCAGGATGACGATGAGCCCCGGAATGATGAACGCGGCGCCACCGACCAACGCACCGAGCCGGCCGCGCACGCGCCAAGCGCAATAGATCGACAGCTGCGTGGACGCCGGCCCCGGCAACAGGTTGCACGTCGCGATCGCGTCTTCGAACTCCGTCGCGCCGATCCAGCGGCGCCGCTCCACGCACAGGCTGCGCAGCAACTTGATGTGCGTGGGCGGGCCACCGAAACCGATGCAGCCGATGGTGCCCCACTCCCGAAGAACGGTGCCCAGGGACACTCGCGGCGATGCATCCTCTGTCGGCGTGGTCACGACCAATCATCCTGGTGGGTCACGCCGGATCGCGCACCCTCACGGGCAGGCGACATCCATCTCGAAGCTCTTGTTCACCTGTTGCGGCGACCGCGGATTGCTCAGGTCGCTGCCGCTGGCAGTGCCCTTGATCGAGTACGACTTGCCCCGCACCGCGGCTACGGCGTTGTCCGCCTCGCCGGGCTCGGAACTCGTGAAGCCCAGTGCGACACCGTCTACCGTGCCGAGTCCGACGGTGCGCACCTGAGGCGGATTGCTCGTGGTCACCACGGCACCCACCCCGCTGGACATGTCACCGATGCCGATCGTGACATTGTCGCCCGCCTCGTGACAGGTGACACCGCCGCTCACGGCCCGGGGTTGTCCGTCGACGATGACCTGCGGGGCACGCAGCCCCGAATTCGGCGAGCCGGCACTCGGTTCGGATTTCTCCGTCGCACAGCCGGCCAACCCGAGGGCGACCACACAGATCACAACGCTCTTGCGTACCAAAATTCTTCTCCTTCGCGTCCGGGATATCTGGCGGTACAAGGCCAGGGGTTCCCCAGAGCGATGGAGATGAATCGCCGGCGGCGAAGAGCTACGGGCAGACGGTGACGAAACCGGCCGGGCCAGTTACGCACGGAAGGTTGACGTACACCTCCGGGCCATCCCAGCCGCCGCCGCGCCAGCCCGGACCACCCCAACCACGGCCGTGACCGTCCCAGTCGTCGTGGCCGTGGCCCCAGCCACGGTCCATCGGGATGATGGTCGGGTCAGTCACCGGCGCAGCTGCGGAAATGCCTGCACCGAGACCCAAAAACGCAGCTCCGAGGCTTGCTGCAAGTGCTGTAGTCGACGCAATCTTCTTCAACGTGGCCATGGCCAACCTCCGAAATAAGCAAAAAAATCAAAATGCAATATGCGGGCTAAGTATATGACGCTGACGCTTCTGAAGAAATTCCGGTATTCGTCAACAAGCGACTCCACCCGGGAACGGTGGGCCTCGCGTAGCCTGTCAGCAAATCGATCTTGCATGGGAGATCCGGATGAAACGCACTCGCACGGCAGCTCTGCTCGCCGCGGCCTCGTCGGCGGTCGCCATCGTGATGGCCGGCCCTGCCCACGCCGACGACCAGATTGACCCGATGTTCCTGCAAGCCGTGCACGACAAGGGCATCCTCATGCCGAACAGCACCGCGATCAAGCTCGCGCACGGCACCTGCAGCGCCATGCGAAGCGGGGGCGTCAACTCGGCGCTGAGCTACCTGAAGAAGAACGCAGGCAATCTGTCCAACGACGACGCCGTCAAGTTCGGCGGGCTGGCCATCTACGCGTACTGCCGCGAGCTGACACCCAAGGGACAGTAGGTCAGGGCTCGCCGGCCTCAGCGTCGGCGGTCAACACGTAAGCCGCTTCCATCAGCATCCAGCCGGCCACCTGCACCGAGAGGTCGCGTTCCGCGATATCGGACGAATTCACCGCGCCATCAACTGATTTCGCCGTCTCTCCGGCATCCTTCGGCAGCACGGCAGCGCGATCCCAGAACGCACCGAACAGCGGGATGCCGTTGACGGACTGACGGTTGTCCCACGCCGACTGCGCCGACTTGAGCACCAGCTCGCGGGCGGTCTGCCTGGCAGTTTCGTCGTCCGCGGAGTCTCCCGGCAGCGTGGTGGCCACCAGCGTCAGGTAGCGGGCCAGGATGGCGCCGAACAGGCCACCATCGCCGCCGCCGGCTCCCCTGATCACACCGTCGTCGAGCATGTGGTCCTTCACCGCGGCCACCAGGCGGTGCACCCGCTCGGCGTGCCGCGCGTCCCCGGTACGCACGGCCAACTCCACTTCCAGGCCCAGCACCACGCCCTGGCAGTACGTGTACTGGGCGCGCACCATCGAACCGGCCTTGATGCCGTCGAACACCAGGTGCGTGTCGGGGTCGATCAGCGTGTCGTCGATCCAGTCGGCCATCTGCTGCGCCCGCCGCAGGCGGTCGTGGCGGGCGAGGAAGATACCGGCCGGACCGTTCGCGGGGGCGTTGAAGAACTGGTCCTGCTTGCGCCACGGGATACCGCCGCCGTCCTCGGGCACCCACGCGCCCAGGAACTGGTCGGCAAACGTCTTGAGCGCCTTGGGCCGCGCCACGCCGACGAGCCCGCCCGAACGCTCCAGCGCGAGCGCCAGCCACGCCATGTCGTCGTAGTAGTTGTTCGTCCAGGACCCGTTGTTGCGCAGTCGATGTCCGCGGATCTGACGGCTGATGCGGGCCACGCGGTACTCCTGCGGGTCGCGCAGCTGCGCGTCGATCAGGCAGTCGAGCAGGTGCGCCTGCCACCAGTAGTCCCAGCTTTTGAACAGCCGGTCGGCACGCGTCGACGGCCAGGCCACCACGCCCAGCTGGGTGCCGGGTATCCCCCAGAGTCGCCGGATATGTCGATTGAACACCGCCGTCTCGGCGCTGGCCGCACGGTTGGCCCAGACTGCATCCCCGTCGCTCCGCTCCACCGGACGATGATCCATGCGGTCCATCCTGCCTTACCAGGCCCGATCCAGTCCTGCATGTTGAGTGATCCAGGTGTGCATGACGATCCCGGCGGCCACCCCCGCGTTGATGCTCCGCGTCGAGCCGAATTGCGCGATGGAGACCGTCATCATCGACCCCGTCTTGGCGTCGTCGGTGATGCCGGGGCCCTCCTGCCCGAAGATCAACAGGCACGCCCGGGGCAGCGTCGTCTCTTCCAGCCGCACCGAGCCGGGCACGTTGTCGACGGCCACCGGAGTCAGCCCGGCATCGTCGGCGAAGGCCAGCAATTCCGCGGTGGTGGCATGGTGCATGAGCCGCTGGTAGCGGTCAGTCACCATGGCGCCCCGGCGATTCCACCGCCGGCGGCCGACGATGTGCACGGTGTCCACCGCAAACGCGTTCGCGGTCCGGACCACCGCGCCGATATTGGCGTCGTTGCCGAAGTTCTCGATCGCGATGTGCAGCGGATGCCGGCGCTGGTCGATGTCGGCGATGATCGCCTCACGTGTCCAGTACCGGTAGGCGTCGACGACGTTGCGAGTGTCGCCCTCGCGCAACAACTCCGGGTCGTAACGCGGATCGTCGGGCAGCTCACCGGGCCAGGGGCCGACGCCGGGCCCGGCTCCCCATTCGGTGGGGCCTGGCACATCAGCGTGCTCGGCGACCTGGTCAGTCACGCGAAATCCACACCGCCGCATGCGTTCCCACCACGGTGACGGTCGCGTACAGCAGCGCCTGGTTGATGTCGCCCTGCGTGCACAGGGAGGCGCGGGTCGTGATCGCGCCGACCTTCGAATCCGGCAGGACCAGCAGCGTGGCGCCGTAGAGGTCACACATGTGCGACAGGCCGGGCGGCGGCAGCGTCGGCGCCACCGCGATCATCAGCGGCCCGCCGCGCTTGGCCGAGTCCTCTTTGTATTTGCTTGCCAGACCACCGATTTCGAGACCCAGCAGCATGTAGCCCTTGCCGGTGAACGCCGTCGGATCCCCCAACGCCGCGGGGATCAGCTGCCCGCCGTCGGCCCGGAAGCCGTCGACGCTGGTGGCTTTGAGGGTCAGGCCGGTGTCGGATTCGTTGGTCGGCGTCAGCCCCACCGGATACGCCGCACCGTAGGCGACGGTGGTGTCTTTGATGCGGTCGGCCGGCGAGTACAGGTAGACGCCCCGCACCTGAGCCTGATCACGCATCGGACCCAAACAGACCGTGCCCGTCACCTTGTCCGGGTTCTGGACGACGGCCGGGTTGATCTTGAGGTTGGGGACGCCGGCGCAGCCACCGATCACATTCGATTCCAGGGGGTGCGCCAGCGCGCCGTACAGGCCGAAGCGCAACGTCTCGGGCTTGGCGTGGTCACCGCCGGCTTTCGCGGCCGCCAGGTCGACGTCGATCAGCACCTGGTCGTCTTGGAAGCGCAGGTTGGACACCGACACGTTCCAGCCCAGCAGCGCCTGCGACTCGCCGACCTTCACGCTGGGCGCACCGAAGATGACGGAGTTGGCGGAACCGCTGCCCGAACACGCGACCAGCACGCCGGCCAGCAGCACAGTCAGCAGCCGCGAGGCCAGCCTGCGAAAAGACATGCGGCCAAGGTTAGCGGGGTGGTGTCAGCGCTGATAATTCGGCGCGGGGCGGCCGTTGCGGGCCGGCGCGAACTGTGTGTAGCGGCCGACGTCGGCACGGCCGGGGGCCTGGTTGCTGCGGCCGGCGGGCAGCTCGTTCTGCCGCATCGGACCGGCGCTGAGCGGACGGCTCGGCGAACCGCTACGACGGGCGACGGCCTGGCCGGCGACGCTGCTCTGGCCGGACGGCACCGGCGGCAGCACCCGAAGCAGGTCGTTGAACTGACGAACGGTGCGCAGGCCCTCGTCCCACTGAGCGCGGGTGCTGGTGATCGGCATGGACACGAGCGTCCAGTTCTGCTCGTTCCACATGATCTCGGCGCAATCCGGCGCGGTGTGCGAGAACGTCACCATGCGGCGGTCGCAGGCGCGGCGGGCGGCGTCGAGGTTGGTGGAGTAGACCATGCGGGGGCCGATGGCGCCCAGCAGCCAGATGTCGTTCTCCCGTGGTTCCGGGATGTCCTTCAGCCGGACGTCAACGGCGACGTTGGTGCCGACCTTGCGGTGCAGCGCGATCACGGTGGCGACATCGTCGAGATCGAAGATGAAAACGGCCTCGCCGCGGATCTGTCCGAGCACCACATTGCGGGCGTGGACGTTCTCGCCGACGGTCGACATGATGCCGCGGCTCCACCGCTTGGCCAGGTCAGGAGTGTCGTGTTCGTAGTCGAACCCGTGCGACTTCGCCCAGGACTTGCGGCGTCTGCCGAGGCCGCGCCGACGGTCGATATCGACATACAGCAGTACCGCCGCACCCACGAAGCAGAGCGCGGAAAGCGTGAACCAGAGCGGGACCATCGGGCCAAGCCTACTGGTTGGTACCCGAAATGCTCGAACTCGAATTGGTAACAAGCTGGTCACGTGCTATTTGAGGTACGCGACGATGGCGTTAGTCAGCCCCCGCCGGGCCACATCGAGATCGGTATAGGTGCCGAGTTGGCGCTCCGAGGCAATGCCTCGCATCGCGCCGGGGATGAACGAGGCCACCTCGCGCACCCGCTCGGGGTCGACATCCAGGTCGGCGAACGCCTGCTGACACGTCTGCAGCCAGCTCTGACCCCATGACGACAACTCCGCGGCGGTCTTGGGATAGAGCCGTTCCAGTTCGGCATGGTCGCGCGGCAGCGCCGCGCGCAGATTCTCGATGGCCCGCGAATCACCGATGGTCAGGCCGTCGTAGAGCAGGTCGATGATGGTCGCGACGCGTTGTCGCAGCGTGGCGCCGCTGTCGTGATCGCTCAGCATGCCCGCCCGACGCTCGGCCGTGCGGCGCAGGACCGCGGCCCAGAAGCCGTCGATATCACCGAACTGGTACTTCACCGCACCCCAGGTGGCGCCGATCTCCTTCGCGATCCGGTTGGCCGATACCGCGCCGGGATCTCCGGTGGCCAGCGCCTTGCGGGCGGCCTCGAGCATGCTCTCGCGGGTGGCGTCGCCGCGTTTGTTGGTCCGACGTGCCGCGGCGGTCATCGTCCGAGATTAGCGCAGTTTCGCAGAACCCTCTTTCAAAGTTTCACAGAACCTCCTACGATTCGGGTCATGGCGAAACCCCAGTTGCCGATGAAGCCGACGGGATGGTTCCAGGTCGCCTGGTCGGATGAGGTGAGCGTCGGAGCGGTGCACGCCATGAAGTACTTCGGCGAGGAGATGGTCGCCTGGCGCGCCGATTCCGGCGCCGTCACCGTCATGAATGCCTATTGCGAGCACCTCGGCGCGCACCTCGGCTTCGGCGGCCATGTCGTCGGCGAGACCATTCAGTGCCCGTTCCACGGCTGGCAATGGAACGGGCAGGGCCACAACGTCTGCATCCCGTACCAGGACCGGCCCAACCGCGGTCGCCGGATCCGCACCTACCCCGTCACCGAACGCAACGACGCCATCTACATCTGGCACGACGTCGAGGGCCGCGAGCCGTACTTCGAGGCGCCGGACGTGTTCGCGTCGTTCGATGACGGCAGCAGCGTCGCCGACTATTACCCGCAGCAGCGGCTGTTCCGCGGATCCCTCGAGCTGCATCCGCAGTATGTCCTGGAAAACGGCGTCGACTTCGCGCACTTCAAGTTCGTCCACCAGACCCCGATCGTGCCGGTGTTCACCCGACACGATTTCGCCGCGCCGATCTCCTACGTCGACTTCACCATCACCTTCGAAGGCAGCGACCAGCAATCCATCGACGACGTGCGCAGTGGGGTCGAGGCCATCAACGGCGGTCTCGGCATCGCGGTGACCAAGAGCTGGGGCATGATCGACAACCGCACGATCTCCGCCGTCACGCCCGTCGACGAGTCCACCTCCGACGTCCGGTTCATGGTCTACATCGGCCGGAAGTCCTGGAATGCCGAGCGGGCGGCCGCCTTCGGCGACGAGGTGATCCGGCAGTTCACCCAGGACATCCACATCTGGTCGCACCAGCGCTACTCGAATCCGCCCGCGCTGGCCACCGCCGAATACGAGGGCTTCACCGCAATCCGCAAGTGGGCCACGCAGTTCTATCCCGAAAGGTCGAACGAAGATGTCTCCTGAGTCAACGCCGGCGATTCGCGTCTTCCAAGTGGCGACCGGCAACGTCGGCACCGAGATGATCAAGCGCATCTGCAAGCGCCCCGACCTCGAATTGGTCGGATTGCATTGCTACACACCGGAAAAGGTGGGCCGCGACGCCGGCGAGATCGCCGGGGTGGGGCCAATCGGCGTCATCGCCACCGGATCGGTCGACGACATCATCGCCGCGCGTCCTGACGTACTCACATTCCACGGCGTCTTCCCCGACGAGGACCTGTACGTGAAAGTCCTTGAGGCCGGGATCAATATTGTCACAACCGCCGACTGGATCACCGGCTGGCACCGCGACACCAACCACCCGCATCCCTCCGGAAAGCCGGTGTCACAACTGCTCGCCGAGGCGTGCGCCAAAGGTGCGTCGACGTTCTACGGCACCGGCATGAACCCCGGCGTCAACCAGATCCTCGGGGTGGTGTGCTCGGCCGACGTCGCCGAGATCGAGAACGTCACCACCATCGAATCCGTCGACGTGTCGTGCCATCACAGCAAGGACACCTGGATCGAGGTGGGATACGGCCTGCCCGTTGATGACCCGTCGATCCCGGCGAAGCTCGAGAAGTACACCCGGGTGTTCGCCGACAGTGTGCTGATGATGGCGGACTGCTTCGGGCTGGAGCTCGACGAGGTGAAGTTCAGTGCGGAACTCGGCGCCTGCACCAAGGACGTCGACCTGGGCTGGTACACGCTGCCCAAGGGATCCCTTGGCGGGAACTACATCAAGTATCAGGGCATGGTCGACGGTGTGCCGCGCATCGAGACGCACCTCGAATGGCAGATGACCCCGCATACCGAGCCGCATTGGAACATCAAGGGCTGCTACATCACTCACATCAAGGGCGACCCCTGCGTCTACAACAAGCACATGATCTACCCGAAACCCGGTGTGGACCTGTCCAATCCGGACAACTTCGCCTCTATCGGCATGACGGTGACCGGGCTGCCCGCGCTCAACGTCATCGCCTCGGTGGTCGAGGCGCCACCCGGACTACTGACGAGCGCCGACGTCCCGCTGCGCGGTTTCGCGGGCCGGTTCAACATCTAGAAAAGCCCCGCCACACCGAAATGTGACGGGGCTTCCCGTAGCTCAGCTCAGCCGAGCACCAGGCTCTCGCCGTCCGCGCTGACGTGGACCGGGACGACGTCGCCGTCGTGCACCTCCCCCGCCAGCAGCATCTTGGCCAGCTGGTCGCCGATGGCCTGCTGCACCAGGCGGCGCAGCGGACGGGCACCGTACAGCGGGTCGAAGCCGCGGTCGCCGAGCCACTTCTTGGCCTCGAGCGAGACCTCCAGCTGGAGCCGCCGCTGCGACAGCCGCTTCTGCAGCTGAGCCAACTGGATGTCGACGATCCGCACCAGCTCGCTGGGGTCGAGCGCGTGGAACATCAGCACGTCGTCGAGACGGTTGATGAACTCCGGCTTGAACTTCGCGCGCACCGCCGCCATCACCTGCTCCTCGGTGCCACCGGCGCCGAGGTTCGAGGTCAGGATGAGGATGGTGTTGCGGAAGTCGACCGTGCGGCCCTGACCGTCGGTCAGGCGTCCTTCGTCGAGCACCTGCAGCAGCACGTCGAACACGTCCGGGTGCGCCTTCTCGACCTCGTCGAACAGCACGACCGTGTACGGGCGTCGCCGCACCGCCTCGGTCAGCTGGCCACCGGCGTCGTAACCGACGTAGCCCGGAGGGGCACCGACCAGACGGGCCACCGAGTGCTTCTCGCCGTACTCGCTCATGTCGATGCGGACCATGGCGCGCTCGTCGTCGAACAGGAAGTCCGCCAACGCCTTTGCCAGCTCCGTCTTACCGACACCGGTCGGTCCGAGGAACATGAACGATCCGGTGGGCCGGTTGGGGTCGGCCACGCCGGCACGGGCCCGACGGACCGCATCAGAAACTGCAGCCACCGCTTGCTTCTGGCCGATGACGCGCTTGCCGAGTTCCTCCTCCATCCGCAGGAGCTTGGCGGTCTCGCCTTCCATCATTCGGCCGGCCGGGATGCCGGTCCACGCCGACACCACGTCCGCGATGTCGTCGGGGCTGACCTCCTCCTTCAGCATGACGTTCTCGCGGGCCTCGGCGACCGGCAAGGCGGCGTCGAGTTGCTTCTCGATCGCCGGAATCCGGCCGTACCGCAGCTCGGCGGCCTTGGCCAGGTCACCGTCGCGTTCGGCCCGGTCGGCCTCACCGCGCAGCGCCTCCAGCTGTTCTTTGAACTCGCGAACGATGTCGATGGCGTTCTTCTCGTTCTGCCACCGCGTCGTCAGCTCGGCCAGCTTCTCCTTGTAGTCGGCGAGCTCCGAACGCAGCTTCTCGAGCCGCTCCTTCGACGCGTCGTCTTCTTCCTTGGAGAGCGCCATCTCCTCGATCTCGAGGCGACGGACCAGCCGCTCGACCTCGTCGATCTCGACGGGCCGGGAGTCGATCTCCATGCGCAGCCGGGATGCGGCCTCGTCGACCAGGTCGATGGCCTTGTCCGGCAGGAACCGGCTGGTGATGTAGCGATCGGAAAGGGTTGCGGCGGCCACCAGAGCCGAGTCCGTGATCCGGACACCGTGGTGCACCTCGTAGCGGTCCTTGAGGCCGCGCAGGATCCCGATGGTGTCGTCGACCGACGGCTCGCCGACCAGTACCTGCTGGAACCGGCGCTCCAGGGCGGCGTCCTTCTCGATGTACTTGCGGTACTCGTCGAGCGTGGTCGCACCGACCAGCCGCAGCTCGCCACGCGCCAGCATCGGCTTGATCATGTTGCCGGCATCCATCGCGGACTCGCCGGTGGCGCCGGCACCCACGATGGTGTGCAACTCGTCGATGAAGGTGATGACCTGACCGGCAGAGTTCTTGATGTCATCGAGGACGGCCTTGAGCCGCTCCTCGAACTCACCGCGGTACTTGGCGCCGGCCACCATGGACCCCATGTCCAGGCTGACGACGGTCTTGTCGCGCAGGCTCTCCGGTACGTCGCCGGCCACGATGCGCTGGGCCAGGCCCTCGACGATCGCGGTCTTGCCGACGCCGGGCTCACCGATCAGCACCGGGTTGTTCTTCGTGCGCCTCGAAAGGACCTGCACGACGCGACGAATCTCGTTGTCCCGCCCGATGACCGGGTCGAGTTTGCCTTCCCGGGCACGAGCGGTCAGATCGGTGGAGTACTTCTCCAGCGCCTGGTAAGTAGCCTCCGGATCGGCACTGGTGACGCGGGCGCTGCCGCGCACCTTCACGAAGGCGTCGCGCAGGGTCTGCGGCGCGGCGCCGTGGTTGACCAGAACCTTGGCGACGTCGGAGTCGCCGCTGGCCAGGCCGTACAGCAGGTGCTCGGTGGAGACGTATTCGTCGTCCATCTCGGTGGCCAGATGCTGGGCAGCGGTCAGGGCCGCCACCGACTCACGAGACAGTTGCGGCGTCGAGTTGGCGCCGGTGACGCTGGGCAGCTGATCGATCAGCCGCTGCGCTTCGGCCCGGATGGTCGCGGGCTCGACGCCGACGGCCTCCAGCAGGGGTGCGGCAATGCCGTCGTTCTGAGTCAGCAGAGCCATCAACAAATGCGCCGGACGGATCTCCGGGTTTCCGGCGGCAGTCGCCGCCTGCAACGCTGAGGTCAGCGCCGCCTGAGTCTTCGTGGTCGGGTTGAACGAGTCCACGACACCTCCCTTTCGTCTACAGAAAAATGCTTGTCGTTGAGTCCAACGCCGTCAAGGTTGAGTCTGTTCCGCTCAAGTCTAGGAAATTTCTACCAATTTTCAATACGGTCTCAAGTCCTTTTCCTGGCGGTCCAAATGTTCTTTCTCGTGAAGGCATACTTGTCGCGACCGCGAAGGGGTGCCGTAAATGACCGATTGGGTTTCGGTACTGACCGAACTGATTCCTCTGGCACTGGTGATCGCACTGTCGCCACTGTCGATCATTCCCGCAGTGCTTGTGCTGCAATCCCCCCACGCCCGGATCACCGGTCTGACTTTCCTCGCCGGCTGGCTGGTGGTCATCGCCGTGCTGACGGGGGTGTTCGTCCAACTCTCCGGTCTGATGCCCGAGGCCGGACATCCGTCGACCACGGCATCGTGGGTGCGCATCGTGATCGGCGTCCTGCTGGTCGCGTTCGGCATCTACCGCTGGGCCAATCGCAACCACGACGCTCCCGAGCCGGCCTGGATGCGGAAGCTCACCAACATCAGCCCCGGCCGCGGCTTCGTCACCGCAGCGGTGCTCGCCGTGGTGAACCCCAAGGTGCTGTTCATGTGCATCGCTGCCGGCCTCGCCATCAGCACCGACGAACTCCCGCGCGCCGCGACCTGGGCGTCTGTACTGGTTTTCACGGTGGTCGCGGGTAGTTCGGTCGCCATCCCCGTGCTGACCTACGTCGCAGCCGGTGAGCGGCTGGACCCCGCCATGGCCCGACTCGGCGCCTGGCTGCACCGTCAGCACGCAGTGCTCGTCGCCGGGATCCTGATCATCATCGGACTTCTCGTGGCATACAAGGGTCTGAGCCACCTCTAGGACTACCGTCTAATCATGTCCGAATCCGGCTTCGGCGATTTCGAGTTCGAACGAAAGTTCCTCGTCCGCGACCTGCCCGCTGTCACCGCATCCGACCCGAGCCCCGCGCTGATCGTGCAGGCCTACCTGTTCGCGGCCGACGGCTATGCCGTCCGGGTACGCATCCAGGGCCCCGCCCCCGCCGATCTGAGCGATCCGTCGATGGACCTCATCGACGCCATCGGCAGCGACGCGATCGGCACCATGACCGCCAAGGGCCCGGCCGCGGGCGGCACCCGCTACGAAGCCGAGCGGGAACTCGATCCACTGGTGGCCGGCGAAATCGTCCGCCGCGCCGAGCACGTCGTGACCAAGGTGCGGTACTCGGTGTGGCTGGGTGAGGACGGCTGGATCTTCGACCGGTTCATGGGCGGCAACGCCCCGCTGCTGCTGGCCGAGGTCGAGCGCGGTGGACCGGTTGTCGACCTGGCGATCCCGACGTTCTGCGTCACCGAGGTGTCCGAGGATGACCGGTTCCGCAACGAATATCTGGCGCACCAGCCGTACGGCACGTGGGCGGACGCGCACCGGCGCGAACTCGATCTGCTGGGTCCCACCTTTGTCAGTACGTTGGGGCAGAACCACTTCGACACCACCTCTCCGATGCCTGATGGGACTTGACGACCGCGAAGCGCTGATGACGGTGCGCGCCGCGGTCGACCCTGCGCACGGCGGGAACGACGTGATCGGCCGCTTCTACACCCGGTGGTTCGCGAGCGACCTGTCCGCGCGCGACCTCTTTCCACCGGACCTGGCCGCCCAGCGCACCGCCTTCAGCCAGGCACTGTTCTGGGTGCTCGGCGAGTTCATCGGGCAGCGCGCCGAAGAGCCGGTCGCATTCCTCGCGCAACTCGGCCGTGATCACCGTAAATACGGTGTGGGACATCAGCATTACACGGCATTGCACGACGCGCTGCTGGCCACCTTGCGCGACGAGCTCGGAGACCGCTGGGACGCGCGGGTCGCCGAGGCCACCACGCACGCCGTCGACCTGATCGTCGGCGTCATGCGCGGTGCCGCTGATTCCGAACAGACCCCGCCCTACGTCGACGGCACCGTCGTCGAGCATCTGCGCGTCACCCGCGACGTCTCGGTGGTGCGGCTACAGCTGGACCAGGCGCTGGCCTATCACGCCGGCCAGTACGTCGCGGTGCAGGTGCCGCAGTGGCCGCGACGGTGGCGGCACCTCAGTCCCTCGATGCCGTCCGATGCCAGCGGTGCCATCGAGTTCCACATCCGATCGGTCAGCGGCGGCATGGTGAGCACCGCGATCGTCAACCAGACTGCACCCGGCGACCGCTGGCGGCTGTCCAACCCCCATGGCGGCATGCATGTTTCACGCTCCGACGGTGATGTGCTCATGGTGGCCGGCAGCACCGGCCTGGCACCGCTGCGGGCCCTGCTGATGAACCTGTGCCGCGAGGCCGAGAACCCGCGCGTGCACCTGTTCTTCGGCGGGCGCTACCCCTGCGACCTCTACGACCTGCGCATCCTGTGGGAGATCGCGGCCACCAATCCGTGGCTGTCCGTCACGCCGGTGTCCGAGTACACCACCAACCCGCCGTGGGCCGCCGACTACCCCGACGTCCAACCCCCACGCGGGCTGCACGTCCGGCAGACCGGGCTGCTGCCCGACGTCGTCACCAGCTACGGCAGCTGGGGTGACCGGCAGATTCTGCTGTGCGGCGGGCCCAGGATGGTCACCGCGACCAAAGCCGCGCTGATCGCGAAAGGCGCTCCGCCAGAACGCATTCAGCACGATCCGTTGGCCCACTGATACTGGAGGAACCGATGGCCGAACTCGACACCGTCGTACTGACCGACCCCGAGTCCGCGATGACGGCGACGTTCGTCCCCGGCGCGGGCATGATCGGAACCTCGTTCGCCGATGGCGATCTCGAGTTCCTCGGCCAGCGGCGCGGACTCGACTCCTACCTGACCAACGCCAAGACCATGGGCATCCCACTGCTGTATCCGTGGGCGAACCGGTTGAGCGCCAATACGTATGACGTCGACGGCGCGGTGGTCACCTTGACGCCCGGCGCCGGTGGCGTGCGTATCGACCCGAACGGCTCACCCATGCACGGCACACTCGCCGCCTACCCGGGCTGGCTGGTCACCGAGCAGTCGGCGAACTCGCTCACCGCGGCAGTCGATTTCAGCCGGCCCGGCCTGTTGGCGTCGTTCCCCTTCCCGCATGTGCTGACGCAGCGGGTCACGTTGACAGGCCGTGTCCTGACCGTCGAGACGACTGTCCGACCGTCCGCTTCCACGGCGGTACCGCTGTGTTTCGGGTATCACCCGTACCTGACCATTCCGGGCGTGGCTCGGGAAGATTGGGTCCTGCAGACACCGGCGATGCGGCACCTGCCGACCGACGATCGCGGGTTGCCGTCCGGTGCTGCCGAGGCGTGGCCGGCACGGTCCGGGCCGCTCGGCGACACCGCCTACGACGACGGCTTCGACGAGGTGCCCGACGGCGCGCAGTTCATTCTCAGCGGCGGTGACCACCGGATCACCGTGACCTTCGAAACCGGCTATCCGGCCGCGCAGCTGTTCGCGCCGCCGGGCGACGCGTTGGTGGCCATCGAGCCCATGGCCGCGCCCACCGACGCGCTGCGCCGCGGTGGCTACCGCACCGCCGCCCCGGGCCGACCAGTGACAGCGCGGTTCTCGATCACGGTCAACTGAGTTCCGAAAACGCGGCCGGTGTCGCACACTTTCTGACGTGACTACGCAAGACCGCCTCGACAGGTGGGAGCACCGCGCGGAGTGGCCGCTGGCCGCCGTCGCCGCGCTGTTCCTGGCCGCGTACAGCATCGAGGTTCTCGTTCAGCCGCGCGGACTCGTCGCCCGGCTCCTGACCCTCGTGACCTGGTTGGCGTGGGCGGTGTTCACCGCCGACTACGCGGCCCGGCTGTACCTGGCCCCGGATCGCAAGTACTGGTTCTTCCGACACTTGGTCGACCTGGCCGTCGTGCTGCTGCCGCTGTTGCGGCCGCTTCGCCTGCTCCGGCTGGTCGTGCTGGTCGGTGCGCTCCAGAAAGCGATCGGCAATGCCATCCGCGGCAAGGTGATCATCTACACCATCTCGGGTGCGGTGCTGCTGGTGTATGTCGGGGCGCTGGCGGTCTACGAAGCGGAGCGCGGTGCACCGGACGCCCACATCACCAGTTTCGGACTTGCGGTGTGGTGGGCGATGACCACGATCACCACCGTGGGCTACGGCGACATGTATCCCGTCACCACCACGGGCCGAGTCATGGCGAGCCTCATGATGATTGGCGGGATCAGTCTGGTCGGTTCGATCACCGCGACCATCGCGTCGTGGATCGTGCAGACCGTGTCGAGCGACGATCAGAAACAAGACGCGGTGACTGCCGCACACATCGAAGACCTTCGCGGTGAGATCGCGCAGTTGCGGGAGTTGTTGCGTGACAGGGTGGCCGACTGACGCCTAACCCCGCTGCGAATTCCCCCGACGCCGCGGTTCCCACAGCACCAGTGCGGTGCTGGGCTTGCGGGTGCGCTCGAGTTCAGCGGTCACCTCGGCGAGCCTGGCCTGTAGCGCCTCGACCTGGTTGGTCAGTTCGATGATGCGCTTGATGCCGGCCAGGTTGACGCCCTCGTCCTGAGACAGGCGCTGCACCTCGCGCAGCAGGTCGACGTCATGCTGCGAATACCGCCGACCGCCGCCCGAGGTGCGCTCGGGGCTGACCAGGCCGAGCCGGTCGTATGTCCGCAGCGTTTGTGCGTGCATACCGGCCAGCTCGGCGGCCACCGAAATCAGGAAGGTCCGGGCGTCCTCAGATTTGCGTCGTGCACTCACTGTGTCCTCGGTTCTTCGCGCAAGCGCTCATCACAGCGACCCGGCCCAACCCGCCCGCGGATCAAATCCGCTGGCCCGCTCTGCCTTTGCGTATGCCTCCAGCGCTTCGGCCGCTTCACCTTCGAGGTTCGGCGGCACCGCGACCTTCACGGTGACCAGCAGATCGCCATGACCGTCGGTGCCACGCTTGGGCACACCGCGCCCACGCACCCGCAGGATGCGGCCGTCGGACGTGCCCTTGGGCACCCGAACCCCGACCTTGCCTTCCAGCGTCGGCACGGAAAGCGTTGTCCCCAAAGCCAACTCGTGGAAGCTCACCGGAACGGTGACGGTCAGGTCATCGCCGTCTCGGCCGAATACCTTGTCGGGCCGGACGTGCACGGTGACATATAGGTCGCCCGAGGGCGCACCGCGCAGACCCGCTTCGCCCTGCCCGGCCAGCCGGATTCGCTGACCGTCGGTGACGCCCGGAGGGATGCGCACGTTGATGGTGCGCGTCCGGGTGGAGACACCGGTGCCTTTGCACTCGTCACACGGGTGCTCGATGATCGACCCGGTGCCGCGGCAGTCGGTGCACGGCTCCGAGAAGCCGAACGCCCCCTGGTTGCGGTTGATGACGCCCGCGCCGTTACAGTTCGGGCACACCTTGGGGCTGGTCCCCGGACGCGCGCCACTGCCATGGCAGTTGGTGCATGGTGCCGGGCTGGTCAGACGCAGCGGCATCGCCACGCCCTTGGTCGCTTCCAGGAAGCTCAGCTCGGTTTCGGTTTCCAGGTCGTTGCCACGGCGCGGCCGGCTGGGACGCGGCTGCTGCGCGCCCCGGCCGAACAGGCCGCCGAACAGGTCACCGATGTTGGCGCCGCCGGTCTGCCCTGCCTGGTCGAACAGGTCGCCCAGGTTGAACTCGGCCGAGTCGCCGCCGAAACCGCCGAAGCCGCCACCGCCCCCACCGCCACCGAACCGACGTCCGAAGCCGCCGTTGGCGAAAAGCCGCCGGGTCTCGTCGTATTCGGCCCGTTTGGCGGGGTCGGTCAGAACTTCCTTGGCCTCCGAAGCGGCCTTGTACCGTTCTTCGGCCGCGGCGTCGTTCGGATTGCGGTCCGGATGGTTGTCGGCCAGCACCTTGCGCGCGGCGCGCTTGATCTCATCCTTGGTGGCGTCAGAGGTGACGCCGAGTTCCTTGTAGAAGTCCTTCTCGACCCATTCACGTTGAGCCATGTCGCGTCACCTCCTCAGCGTCGCTCGGTTACTCGTTTGATTCTGGTTTCTGTTCGGTCGCAGCGTCGGCATTGGCGGGCGTGTCGGAGGCACCTGTTGCCTCGCCGAACTCGGTAGGCACCGCGTCGACCACGCCCACCATGGCGTGTCGCAGCACCTGCTCGCCGAGCTTGTAGCCCTGGCGCATCACGGTGCCCAGCACCGGGTTCGAACCGTCACCCTCGTGCTGAACGGCCTCGTGGAGCGACGGGTCGAACTCGTCACCCTCGGCGCCGAACGCAGTCAGACCGATGTTGCCGAGTGCGGCAGACAGCTTGTCCGCCACCGACTTCAGCGGCCCGGACTCGAGATCGCCGTGGGCACGGGCCCGCTCGAGATCGTCGAGAACCGGCAACAGATGCTGCGCGACAAGGCCTTTGGCCCGTTCTGCCGCAGCTTGCTCCTGACGGATCGCCCGCTTGCGGTAGTTGTCGTACTCGGCCTTGAGGCGTTGCAGGTCTGCCTTGAGCTCCGCGGCTTCGTCGGACACCGGAGCCTCGGCCTCAGCGGAGGCCGGGGCCTCCGGCGTCGACCCCTCAGGGGCCGACGCCGGAGCGCCCTCACGCTTTTCGCCGGTTTCCGGATCGATGCGCCGCTTGTCGGTGATGGT
>Ga0265327_10001739_pt1 | contig 25798 bp, 20 predicted proteins | sample 41621metaG_FD_202089 | JGI IMG/M metagenome (GOLD analysis project Ga0265327, IMG submission 202089) | Rhizosphere microbial communities from Carex aquatilis grown in University of Washington, Seatle, WA, United States - 4-16-21 metaG | ecosystem: Host-associated > Plants > Roots > Rhizosphere...
GCGAGGAGATGAGAAGGGCGTCCCCGGCGACGCGTCCGCTGACACCGAGCAGGCCGATGAAGGGCACCGAGGAGTAGGCGGTGTAGGTGAGGTAGGCGGCCGGTGAGAGCAACAGCAGCACCAGCCCGAGTGGCAGGAAGACCGCACCCAGCACACCCGCCAGTAGCAACTCCGGCCGCCGGGTGGGCCGGGGGCCGCCGCGGTCGAACAGGACGTGGGCGGCGATCAGCGCCAGCCCGGAGACGACCAGCAGCCAGCCCTCGGGCGTCTGGCCCCACTCGTGCTGCTTGGCGAGCAAGGCGTTCAGCACCGCGACCGCCAGACACGCCACGGCGGCCACGCGCAGCAGCCGTACGGGCGCGGGCTCCATCGCGGCAGGAGTTCTGGCGACTGACACCAAGTCCTGCCGTCGACATGCGCCGATGCAAGCCGTATAGTCGCGCCATCACCGGTATAGCCCGGTTGTCTGCAGTCCTAGGGAAGGAGCAAGGATGGCTGAGTCTCCGCCGACCCAGCGCCAGCTCGACGCCGACGAACAACGGCTCGCCGAGCTGGGCTACAAACAGGAGCTCGAGCGCTCCTGGGGTGGCTTCACGAACTTCGCGATCTCGTTCTCCATCATCTCGATCCTGGCCGGCTGTTTCACGAACTTCTTCGCGGCCTGGAACAACGGCGGCCCGGTCATGGTCTCGATCGGCTGGCCGGTGGTAGCCGCACTCATCCTGATCGTCGCGCTGTGCATGGCCGAGATCGTCTCGGCGATGCCCACCGCAGGCGGGATCTACTACTGGGCCGCAAAGCTCGGAGGCCCGAAGGCGGGTTGGTACACCGGGTGGTTCAACCTGATCGGCCTGGTCGGCGTCGTCGCCTCGGTGGACTACGCGTGCGCGTCCTTCCTGTCGTACACGATCGGGCTGTTCGACACCAGCTACGACGCGTTCAACCTGAAGTACATCTTCCTGATCTTCCTGGTCGTCCTCGGCGTTCACGTGTTCATCAACCTGTTCCCGTCCCACATCCTGTCGCTGTGGAACAACACGTCCGCCTACTGGCACATCGTCGGTGCGACGGTAATCGTCCTGATCCTGATCTTCGGGCCGAGCTCGCATCAGAGCGCCTCGTTCGTGTTCACGCACTGGGTCAACAACTCCGGCTTCTCAGGCGGAACCAGCAGCCTCAAGTTCTTCCTCTACGTGGTGCCGCTGGGCGTCATCCTGACCCAGTACACGATCACCGGCTTCGACGCCTCCGCTCACCTCTCCGAGGAAACCACAGGGGCCGCCAAGGCGGCCGCCCAGGGTATGTGGCGGTCGGTGTTCTACTCGGCCATCGGCGGCTGGATTCTGCTCCTGGGCTTCCTGTTCGCGGTCAAGAACGCGGACGTGATCTCGACCGCCAACCCGTACGGCGCCGGCTCGTCGATCGGCATCTTCGCGACCGCGCTCGGCCTGGCCGGGTTCAAGGCCGTCATGATCATCTCGACCATCGGCCAGTTCTTCTGCGGCGGCTCTGGCCTGACCAGCGCCTCGCGGATGATGTACGCATTCAGCCGTGACCGCGCCGTCCCCGGCCACCAGCTGTGGTCGAAGGTGGCGTCGAACCGGGCGCCGCGCAACGCGACGCTGGGCATGGCAGCCGTCTGCGCCATCGTCACCCTGCCGGCGCTGTACGGCAACGCCGCCAGGGTACCGGTGGCCTTCTACGCCCTGGCATCGGTCACGGTGGTGGGCCTCTACCTCGCCTACATGATCCCGGTCTTCCTGCGCTGGCGGATGGGCAGCAGTTTCGCCGCCGGGCCGTGGACGCTGGGTAACAAGTACAAATGGATGTGCCCGGTGGCAGTCGTCGAGGTGATCGTGGTCTGCATCATCGCGTGCCTGCCGACCGCGCCGGGAGGCATTCCGGGCAACGCAGCGTTTGCCTGGAACAACGGCTTGATCAACTACTGCCCGCTCATTGTGGGCGCCGTCGCGTTGTACGCGTTCGTGTACTGGCAAGTGTCGGCGAAGAACTGGTTCAAGGGCCCGATCCGTACGGTGGATCTGCCAGAGCCCGAACCGGCTACCGCGGGCGACTGACCGTCCCTCTCTCCGGCGGCCCCGTCCAGTAGCTGGGCGGGGCCGCCGGGCTGCGTGCGAGCAAACGTCCGCAAACAGGAGTACGCTGTCAGCGCTTCTCGTACTCTGAACGAGAGAGGCTCCGCGAGTGGCTCCCTGGGTTCGGATCGCGCTGAGTGTTAGCGGCCTGGTGGCAGTGACAGCCGCCAGTTCGCAGGCGGCCACGGGCTCGAACTGGGCTGCGTTTCTCGCCTCCCCGCTTCACAGCTCGGTGTCTGCCGATCCGACGGTGACACCGGCGAAGGTCGCCGCTCTCAGCAAAGCCTGGACGTGGAAGCCACCCGTGATCTCCGGCCGCCCGGCAGCAACGCTCTATTCGACGCCCGACGTTGTCAGCGGCACCGTCTACGAGGGCACCGACACCGGCGTGTTCTACGCGATCTCGCTGAGTACCGGCAAGGTCAAATGGACGGATGACCTCAAGGCGTACCAGCTGAAGACGACCTGCGAAGGGTTCGGGTTTGTGGCATCCCCGACAGCAGCGACCGATCCACAGACGGGCAAGCTGACGATCTACGACCCAGGGGCCAACGGGTATCTGTACGCGCTCGATGCCGCGACAGGCGCGGTGGACTGGAAGGTCGCCACCAAGCGGCCCAGTGCGACCAAGAACGACTACATGAACTGGTCGTCGCCGACCGTCGCCAATGGATCGATCTACCTCGGCATAGCCAGCAACTGCGACGTCCCACTCGTGCCCGGCGAGGAGATGAAGTTCGCACAATCCACAGGAGCGCTTCAGCACGTGTACCAGGGCATGGCGGGAACGCCGGCGGGGTCACCCGGCGCGACGATCTGGTCCACCTCCGCAGCAAACACAACCGACGTCTGGGTGACCACGGGGAACGCGCTCAACTCCAAGGCGCCGCAGGGAGATAGCGACTCGATCGTCGACCTGAACGCCTCGACGCTCGCCAAGAAGGCGATCTGGACGCTGCCCGTCAGCCAGCAGGTGGGAGATGGCGACTTCGGCGCTTCCCCTGTCCTGTTCTCAGCGACCATCGGCGGCGTCAAGACGCGGCTGGTCGGCGCCTGTAACAAGAACGGCTCGTTCTATGCCCTCAACGCCACGACCATGAAGGAGGTCTGGCAGTTCAAGGTGGACACATCACGCGGAGCCTGCGTGGCTGGATCGATCTGGGATGGCACCCACCTGATCGTCGCGGGCAACCCGACGAAGATCGGCAGCACGAGCTATCCAGGCTCGATCCGCTCGCTCAACCCCGCGACCGGCGCACCTATCTGGCAGACAGGACTGGGAGCCGGCGTGACGGGAACTCCGACCGAGAATGCTGCCGGGGTCGTGGCCGTCGCGACGTGGGACAGCTCGCACCCTAACGCCCTGTATCTCATCAACGCGTCCACCGGGGCCAAGCTGCGCACGATCTCCGAGGGATCTACCCGGGAGTTCGCACAGCCGGTGTTTGCCGACGGCTACCTCGTTACAGCAACCCTGACCGGAGGGCTTGTCGCCTACCACTGATGCGCCGGCGCCGTCTCATCTCGCGACCAGCTCTCGGCGTGATGATCGCGTTGACCGGTTCGGTGGCTCCCGGCATCCGCGCAGGACGCGCACGCGCCGCGTCTGATCCGGTGATCGTCGCCGCCGGCGATCTCGCCTGTTCGCCCCACGATCCGCATTTCAACGACGGTCAGAGCACCGCAACAGCGTGCCGGGCGGCTTCGACGGCGGCGCTGGCAAAAGCCCAGTCCCCGGTCGCCGTGCTGCCGCTGGGCGATGAGCAGTACTACTGCGGCTTGCTCACCGACTTCAAAGCGTCGTATGCGAAGTCGTGGGGACAGTTCAACCCGATCGCCGACCCAGTGCCGGGCAACCACGAATACGGGGAGCAGACCGAGAAGGGAAGCTGCGCTCACTCCCACGCCGAGGGTTACTTCTCGTACTGCGGCTCCCGCGCCGCGCCGGCCGGCAGGGGGTACTACTCCTACGACATCGGTGCATGGCACCTGATCGCCTTGAACTCGGAGTGCCCGGTCGTGTCGTGCGCAGCCGGTTCGACCCAGGAGACCTGGCTGAAGCACGACCTGGCAACACACACCAACAGGTGCACGCTCGCGTACTGGCACGAACCGCTGTTCTCATCCTCGGCGCTTGCCCAGGAGCCCGCGATGGGCGCGATCTGGCGCGACCTGTACGACGCCCACGTCGACCTCGTCCTGAACGGCCACGCCCACAACTACGAGCGCTTTGCGCCGCAGACGCCGACCGGAAGCCCGAGCGCGAACGGGATACGCGAGATCGTGGTCGGCACCGGCGGGGTCGACCACGGCGGCTTTACATCGGTTCGCCGGAATAGCCAGGTACGCAACAGCAGCACGTACGGCGTCCTCAAGCGGACGCTCCACACAGACAGCTACAGCTGGGAGTTCCTGCACATCCCCGGGGCATCGTTCTCGGACAGCGGAACCGCGTCTTGCCACTAGGAGGGAGAGACCATGAACAGCAATCGGACATGGACCCGGCGCCTCGTACACGCCGGCGTGCTGGTTGGCCTGGTCGCCGCGATGGCAGTGCTGGCGGCCGCCTCCAGCGGCGCGAGCGCGCCAACCGCAGACATGGCGGTGACGGCGCTCAAGGGTCCCTCGGCGCCGGTGGCCACAGGCACGCTGGTCTGGTTCACACAGGTGATCCGCAACAACGGCCCGGAGAAGGTCGAGATGGACACTGTTCCGAGGGTGCACGGCGGCCGGATCCGGCGCGCCGTGTGCGACCTCGGAATCTCCGGGGACGGCCCCGACTGTGAGTATGGGTTCGTGCCTGCCGGGGCGCGCCTGGTCACGAAGTACGGGGTGAAAGTCACGTCGGACGAGGGCCGGCTGGTCTTCGCGGCCGGGGTCAGGACGGAGCAGCCCGAGCTGGACGACAACCCGTTCAACCAGTATCGGAGCGTGAGCGTCCCGATCAGGGAGTCGGATTGACCACTGGGTAGGCCGAACCGGCGCGTCGCGGGTGCGCGGCCGCCATAGGACTAGCGCAGAGCGGTTGAAGCGGGTACCCTCGTCGCGGGTCTGGTTGTCTCGATGAATAAGGAAGGGTCCTGATGGCTCCACGGTCGCGCTTCGTTCTGTGCCTGACGGTGCTGGCGGCACTCACCGTCACGGGGTCGGCTGCGGCAGGACCGACGTCCGACTGGACGTCGTTCCTGTCCAACCCGCTGCACAGCTCCGTCTCGGCGGACGCGACGGTGACACCGGCGACTGTGGCCGGGCTCAGCCAGGCCTGGTCGTGGACGCCGCCCATCATCGCCGGCAGCCCTGCCCGGACGTTGTACTCGACGCCGGACGTCGTCAACGGCACGGTCTACGAGGGATCCACCAACGGCGCCTTCTACGCATTGTCGCTGAGCACCGGCAACGTGCTGTGGACGGATAACCTCGGGGCCTACCAGACCAAGAAGGAGTGCGAAGGGTTCGGGTTCGTCGCCTCGCCGGCAGCCGCCAACGACCCGACGACGGGGAAGCTGACGATCTACGACGCCGGCGGCGACGGCTACCTCTACGCCCTCGACGCAGCGACCGGCACGGTCAACTGGAAGGTCAAGACGAAGATCCCCAGCAAGACGCAGAACAACTACATGAACTGGTCTTCCCCGACCATCGCGAACGGCTCCATCTACCTCGGCATCGCCAGCGACTGCGACGACCCGTTGATCCAGGGGGGACTGATGAAGTTCTCGCAGTCCACCGGAAACCTGCAGCACACCTACCACACGCTGGCGGGTACGCCTGCGGGGACGGTGGGCGGCTCGATCTGGTCGACCGCCACGGCCACCTCGAAGGATGTCTGGGTGGGCGTCGCCAACGCGCTCAGCCTGAGCGCGCCCCGCGGCGACAGCGAATCGATCGTGGATCTCAACGCGAAGACGCTCAAGAAGAAGGCGATCTGGCAGGTGCCCACGGCCGACCTGGTGCCAGACGGCGGTTTCGGAGCCTCCGTGGTGCCGTTCACCGCAACCATCGGCGGTGTTGCAACCCCGATGATCGGAGACTGCAACAAGAACGGCAAGTTCTACGCCATCGACACACAGACGATGACGGAGGTCTGGCAGATCAACGTCGACGTGGGTCGCGGGCCGTGCACGGCGGGAGCGATCTGGGACGGCACCAACCTGATCGTCTCGGGCCAGCAGACGAAGATCCTCGGCGTCAAGGTCCCCGGCTCGATCCGCTCGCTCGACCCGGCTACCGGCAAGACGAGGTGGCAGACCGCCCTCGGAGCCGCCGTGCTGGGCACGCCGTCGGAGAGCGGTGGAGGAGTGGTCGCCGTCGCCACCTGGGACAGCGGGAACCCGAACGCCCTGTACTTCGTCGACCCCGCCACGGGCACCGTGCTGCGGACGATCCCGGAGTCGACGACGAAGGAGTTCTCGCAGCCCGTCTTCGCCGACGGCTACGTGGTGACGGCGACGCTCGACGGCGGACTGATCGCCTACCACTAGCCACCGGGCCGGCAGGCGCTCGCCGCCCCGTATGCTTCGCCCCGTGAGGGATCTGGGGCGAAGGCTGGCTGTGGCGCGCGGAGACGAGCCGGCAGACCTCGTCGTCCGTGGAGGCAACGTGCTGTCGTCGTTCACGCGCGAGTGGCTGCAGGCGGACGTCGCAATCTGCGACGGCGCGATCGCCGGGGTCGGGTCGTACGAGGGCGTGGCAGTCCTGGACGCCGACGGCCGGTTCGTCGTCCCCGGATTCATCGACGCCCACATGCACCTGGAGTCGACCCTGCTCCTCCCCGACGAGTTCGCACGGCTGGTTGTCCCGCTGGGCACCACGACCGTCGTCGCGGACCCTCATGAGGTGGCCAACGTGCTCGGCACCGACGGCGTGCACTGGCTGGTCGACTGCGCCGAGGGGCTGCCGCTGGACATCTACTTCCGTGCCCCGTCCTGCGTGCCAGCGTCGCGGTTCGAGTCGCCGCGGCGGCCGCTCGGCACCGGCGACCTGGAAGGGCTGCTGCGGCGACGGCGGATGCTGGGGCTGGCCGAGATCATGAACTTCCCGGGTGTGATCGGCGGCGACCCGGCGGAGCTGGCGAAGCTGGAGGTGGCGGGCGGTGGCCGCGTCGACGGGCACGCGCCCGCCGTCAGGGGAGCGGCCCTGCAGGCGTATGCGAGCGCCGGCATCGGCTCGGACCATGAGGCGACGACGCTCGACGAAGGGCTGGAGCGGCTGCGGGTCGGCATGGTGCTGTTCGTCCGCGAGGCGTCCGGCGCCCGGAACCTGGAGGCGCTGATCCCGCTGGCAGAGCGGTTCGGGCCGCATCGGATCGCGCTCTGCACCGACGACCGCGACCCCGACCACATCGCTTCCGACGGGCACGTCAACGCCCTGGTCAGGGATGCGGTGCGAACCGGGCTCGACCCGCTCGATGCCCTGGTGATGGCGTCTTTGACGGCCGCCACCTGGCACGGGCTGGACGACCGCGGCGCGATCGCCGCGGGGCGGCGCGCCGATCTCCTCCTGCTACCGGACCTCGAGCGGTTCGTGCCTGACGAGGTACTGGTGGCCGGCCGCCGTCCGGACTGGCCGGAGCGTCCGCCCGTACCCGCATGGACGCTGAACACCGTGCGGATCGACGGCCTGGAGGTGGACGCGCTCGCCGTACCGGCGCCCGAGGGCGATGCCCGCGTGATCGAGCTGATCCCCGGCCAGATCCTGACTCGCGAGGTGCACGAACGGCTTGCCGTCGCCGGGCGCCATGCAGTCGCCGACCCGACCCGCGACCTCGCGAAGCTGGCGGTCGTCGAGCGGCACCTGGGCACGCGCCGGGTGGGTCTGGGGTTCGTGCGCGGGTTCGGCCTGCTGCGCGGCGCGATCGCATCCAGCGTCGCCCACGACGCTCACAACCTGATCGTTGCCGGCGTTGACGACGCGGACATGCTGGCGGCTGTGCGGCGGCTGGCGGAGCTGGGCGGCGGCATGGTCGCCGTGGCCGGCAGCCAGGTGCTGGCCGAGCTGCCGCTGCCGGTGGCCGGATTGCTCTCCGAGGCGCCCGTCGCCGACGTCGTCGGCCAGACCGGTGCGCTCACCGAGGCCGCCCGCTCGCTCGGCTGCGAGTTCGAGGGCGGCCCGTTCCACTCGCTCAGCTTTCTCGCTCTCTCCGTGATCCCCGCCCTCAAGCTGACCGACCAGGGGCTGGTCGACGTCGACCGCTTCCAGATCGTCCCGCTCGGCGTGAAGGCCGGTCGATGAAGACGGTCGCATCCCGGCTGATGCTCGGAGCCGCCCTGCTGATCGTGGCCGGCCTCGTCCTGGGATTCGCGTCGGCGGGCGGGGCCCAGTCGCACCGGTCGTACGCCAACGCAAAGACGCTCCTCACCCAGGCCGGGATGGATCACGTCCGCGGTATCCAGCACCCGTCGCGCCACGCGATCGTGTCCCTCCCACTCGCACTTCGCGGCTGCGCCGCCTGGCTACGCGGCGCCAGCCTGAGCGGCTACATCAACGCGCTGGTCTGCGACAGCCACACCAGTGCCCTGGAGGCCCAGGCCTACATCGTCAAGACCGGGCACCTCGACGGCAGCGGCCTGGAGACGGCGATCAACGACAACCTGTTCTTCATCGTGATCGCGCCGACTCAGCACACCGCCGACCGGCTAACCGCCGCTGTCAGCGGCACCTGAGCTCAACGGGGTGCTCGGAGAGACCAGCAGCGCTGGCAAAGCTTAAAAGGATTCGCCGCCCCGGCTTGCCTTTCGTCCCCCACACGAACGAACTTTCGAGTCGCCTCTACGATCCGTCCGCCTGGCTTCAACCTACTCGGCTGCCCTGAGCGGCGCATGCACAACTTACGACACCCCACACCTGGGTGCAACTCGGTAATTCCCGCTATTTGCGAAGTTCTGGGGACGAGTTGCGGCGATCAGGTCGCGGCGGCGGAGTGATACGGGTTGGCGCCGCCGGCGTGATCGGTGACGTCGACGATGCGGGAGATCTCGGGGACGCTCTGGCAGATCGCCGACTCGATGCCCTGGGACAGGGTCACCGACGCCATGCCGCAGCCCTGGCAGCCACCGCCCAGCCGCAGCATGGCCACGTCGCCGTCGACGCCGACCAGCTCGGCGCGGCCGCCGTGCGCGGCGATCGCCGGGTTGATCCACTGGTCGAGCACCTGGCGCACCTGGCTCTCGACGTCGCCGGTGAGCTCGCCTGGGGCCGCCGTCGGGATGGCGGGGCTGGCCGGGTACGGCGAGTTGGGGTTGTCGATCACCAGCCCGCCGCCGAACTCCGGCGACAGGTCGATCGTGGCTCCGGTCAGAGCGGGCGCATCAAGCCGCGGCAGGACGATCGTCAACCCGCCGCCGACATCGACGACGACGTCCGACTCCTCGACCTCGGCCGTGCGAAGAAACGCCATGTCGTAGGCGTATCCACCCGCCGACAGCCCCACGATCTCGACCCACAGCGCGAACTGATCGGGCTCCGGCTCGGCGGAGCGAATCTCGATGACGTGGTCGCGCGCAGCGTCGGTGATCGCAACCGGCATGCCCTAAGGATAGCCAGGGTCCGAAAGTGGACAGCCGCCCCACGCGGCGGTAGGGTGGCCCGCGCAACCAACCACGAGGGGGTTAGGTATGTGTAGAACGCTCCGCATCCTCGCCGTCGCCGCTGCAGGCCTTGCAGTTTGGGCGACCCCGGCGATCGCGGCGACCCACGACGTCTGGCCGGGCCAGTCGATCCAGGCGGCGATCGACGCCGCCAAGCCGGGAGACACCATCCTGGTGCACCGCGGCACCTACCACGAGAACCTGACCGTCAGGACGAGTCACCTGACGCTGGTCAGCTGGGGGGCGACGCTGCAGCCGCCCGCCACGGGCACGCGCGTCTGCGCCACGAAGTTCGGCCAGAGCGACTTCCCGGGCATCTGCGTGCTCGGCAAGATGAAGCACGGAGTCGTGACGTCTCGGGTCGTCGGAACCACGATCCAGAACTTCCACATCGACGGCTTCCCCGGTGAGGGGATCTTCATGAACGCCGTCGGCGACAGCCGCATCGTCCACAACACGAGCTGGGACAACGGCGGGTACGGCATCGCCGGGTTCTTCCAGACGGGCGGCGCCTACGTGGGCAACACCGCCTACAACAACGGGGAGCCAGGGATCTACCTCGGCGACTCACCGGAGGCGAACTACGTGGTCAGCCGCAACACCACGTGGGGCAACGAGTACGGCCTGTTCATCCGCGACTCGGGGCATGCCGTGATCACCGACAACGTTTCCCACGACAACTGCGTGGGGATCCTGCTGCTCGACACGAACGACCCCAACCTGGAGTCGAACGACATTACGCAGCGAAACACCGTCTCGCACAACGACAAGGCCTGCCCCGCCGGTGGTGACGGGCCCGCCCTGTCCGGAATCGGCATCGGTCTCGTCGGCGGCACGGACATGATCGTGCGCGACAACTCGGTGTCCGACAACTCGCCGAGCGGCGACACGCTGATCTCCGGCGGCATCGTGATGCTGTCCGGGTCGCTCGGGGGCGGCGCCGGGCCGACCGGCAACGCGATCAACTTCAACCACTCCTGGAACAACGCCGGGTTCGACATCTTCTGGGACCGCAGCGGAAGTGACAACCACTTCTTCAAGAACACCTGCGGCACCTCGAACCCCGCGTTCATCTGCTAGAGCGCTAGGGCGACACGCGTCCCGTCCCGGCTGCGGCCGGGGCGGGGCGCCGCCCAGGCGGGTTAGGCCGCCGGACGCTGCGCGTAGTACAGGCCGACGATCTGCGCGGCTGGAACGGGCCGGCTGAACAGGAAGCCCTGACCCAGCGGACAGCCGTGATCGACCAGGAACTGCCGCTGCTCCTCGGTCTCGATGCCCTCGGCGAGGGGCTGCAGGCCGAGGTTGCGAGCGAGCTGGATGATCGTCGAGACGAGCACGGCCGCGCTGGCGTCGCCGGGCAGGTCGGACACGAACGAGCGGTCGATCTTGAGCGTCGTCACCTGCATCTGGTTGAGCCGCGAGAGCGACGAGTGGCCGGTGCCGAAGTCGTCGATGGCCAGACGAAGCCCGCGCTCGTGGAGCTCGGCGATGATCGGCTCGGAGCGCAGGGCGTCCGCCATCACCGTCGACTCGGTGATCTCGATCATCATCCGGTTGGCGGCCAGGCCAAACGACTCGATGGTCTCGAGCACCTGCCGCATCGCCGTCGGCTGCCAGAAGATCGCCGGCAGGTTCACCGACACGTACATGTCGAGGCCGGCCGCGCGCCACTCGGCGCTCTGCCGGCAGGCCTCTTCGATCACCCAGTCGGAGATCGGCCCGATCAGGCCCGTGCGCTCAGCCAGCGGGATGAACGCGTTGGGCTGCACCAGCCCGCGCGAGCCGTCCCTCCAGCGAAGCAGCGCCTCTGCCCCGACGATGCCGCCCGACTCGAGGTCGACCAGCGGCTGGTAGTGCAGGATCAGCTCCTCACGCTCCACTGCCCGGCGCAGGCGCCCTGCCATCGAGAGCTGCGCCCGCGGGTCATGGCCGCCGGCCGCGAACAGCTGGTAGCCGTCGCGCCCACTGTCCTTGGCCTTGTACATGGCGATGTCGGCGTGCTTGAGCAGGCTCTCGGCGTCGGGAGCGTCGACCGGGAAGATGCTGATACCGAGGCTTGCGCTGGTGTAGATCTCCGTGTCCGCCAGCACCATCGGCGTCTGCAGCGAAGCGCGCACCTGCTCGGCGACCCGGCGCGCGATGTCCTCGATGTCCACGCTGGCCCGGTCGTCACCGACGTCGAGGTCGGCGATCAGGATCAGGAACTCGTCGCCGCCCTGGCGGGCAACGACGTCGGATGCCCGCGTCGCCCCCTGCAGTCGCGTGGCCACCTCGCAGAGCAGCTGGTCGCCGGCGCCGTGCCCGAAGCTGTCGTTGACGAGCTTGAAGTCGTCGAGGTCGACGTAGAGCACCGCGACGCCGTCGCCCGACCGCCGGGCGCGGGCCAACGCCAGGTCGAGATGCTCCTGGAAGAGGATCCGATTCGGGAGCCCGGTGAGCGGGTCGTGGTAGGCCAGCCGCTCCAGCTCGCGCTCGGCGTCGCGGCGGTCGGTGATGTCCTCGCCGATCGACGCCACGCCGATCGGCGCTCCCGTCAGGTCGCGCAGCACGGTGTTGTTCCAGGAGAGCAGCCGGCGGCGGCCGTCGCGGGTGAGAATGGCGCTCTCGTAGTGCGACACCGTGTGGCCGGAGCTGGTCAGTGACATCGTGCGCTGCTCCATCTCCCGGTGGTCCTCGGGCGTCAGCATCTCGATCCAGTCGCGGCCGACCAGCTCCTCGGCCGACCACCCTGTCAGCTCGGCCAGGTACTGGTTGGAGAACATGACCTTGCCGTCGACGTCGCAGGTCACGGCGACCAGGCGCACATTCTCGAGCATCTCGCGGAAGCGGGCCTCGGACTGGCCCAGCGCGGCCTCGGCCTCCTTGCGGGCGGTGATGTCGAAGATCACGCCCTGCATGTAGACCGGATTGCCGTCCGCGTCGCGCACCGGGCCGGCCGCGTCGCGGAACCAGCGGGTCCGCCCCTGGAGATCGATCAGGCGGTACTCGGCGGCATACGGCGCGCACGAGAGCACTGCCTCCGCGTACTCCCCGACCGCGTTGGCGTCGTCTGGATGGAGCCGCTGCGCCCAGCCCGATGCGTTGTCCAGCCACTCCTCCCGGGGGACGCCCATGACCGTCTCGATCTGCGGGCTGACATAGATCGGCTCGCCGGTTCCGGCGACGTCGATGTAGGTGACCGCCGGCAGGTGCTCGATCAGCGACCGGTAGCGCGCCTCGGCGGCGCGGTGGCGCTCGTGCAGCTGGGCGTTGGCGATCGCCGCGGCGGCGACGTCGGCCAGCGACCGGCAGAACTCGACGTCGTCATTGCTCCAGTCGCGATCGGCGTCGTCGACGATCTCGATCAGGCCGATCGCCTCGCCGCGGGTGACCAGCGGGAGCATCAGCAGCGAGCTGTGTCCCTCCTGCTGGAGCAACTCCTGCTCGGCGGGATCGCCGGCCGGGTCTGCGACCCGCACGGAGTACGACTCGTGGGTCTCCAGCACCCGCCGCGACTCGGGGTAGTCCGACAGCGGGTACTCGGGTGCGCCCTCGACCAGCTCACCGAACAGGCCGCGCTGGTAATCCGTAAGGGTGGTCAGGACGTCCCGGTCGCGATCCCAGGCGGAGATCGACGTGGCCGAGGCGCCGGTCAGCTCGGTCGCTTGCATCGTGAACGCACGCAGCACCTCGCGCAGCTCGAGGCTGGACGACAGCGCGCGGGACAGGTCGAGCAGCGCCCGCAAACGGGAATCCGAGGACATCCCATCTGGTATCGGAGTCCCGGGGAATCCGCTTGAGTGCGGGAAAGGCGGCCGGGCGGTGCCTGTCACCGCCCGGCCGGAGCCAGATCACGGGGCTGACGCCCCGTCACCCCTCTAAATCAGACCGCAGGCGGCCGCGGAGTTGTACCAGGGCCAGTAGCCGCGATGGGCGACGGCGCGGCTGGCGACCGCCAGCTGGTCGGTCGGCGACCAGTAGCGAGCGTCGCGCCAGTGGTACTTGCGCAGCATGTCCCATCCGTACGTGCGCATGAACGACCAGTCCATCTGCAGCCCGCCGTAGTAACCGGCCGGGTTGTAGGCGTTCCAGGCGCCCTCGTGGCTGTGAATGCACATCAGCCCGGGGATGCGACGGGCGTGGAGGTACGCGTAGTAGCGGTCGTGGCCCTGGAAATCGCGATAGAGCCAGTTCAGGTACCCGATCGAGACGATTCTGGTCTCGTTCTTGCCGGGCGTGAACCGCACACCGATCGAGGCGGCGGCGTGAGTCGCCCTGATGCGGGCAAATACGGTGCGAACCCGCGCCATGTGCAGAGCGTGGGGCACGGCCTTGTCCGAGGACGGTGTCGACGCGATGGCCGACGTGGTGACCGACGCTGTAATCCCAATAGCCGCGAGCGTCAGCGCGGCGACGATCATCCGGTACCTCAGGGAACATCCTCCTTCTCGGGGACAGAACTGCGCCCTCCGCGGAGCTGTCACCTCCGGGAGCCCAGGGACGCAGACCGCAGTAACCGGCGACCCCGCCGGCGCGGTCTATGTGGAGCGAAGTCGGCACGGTAGCGGGTGCCCCGGCGGGCATGCGCAGGTACCCGTTGCTACACTCTCCCGGATCTGCCCACTCAGCCCACCTGGAAGGAGGCGGTACACCATGGCCAAGAATCTGTCAGCTCGTCCCCACGTACCGCACCTCCGCCGGTGGAGCGACGCCTGACGATCGCTGTCGACGACCCGCGGAGGGTCACCTGGAATCGGCGACGGTTCCCCTCCGACGGAGACCACACGTGAAGGAAGCAGATACCTCGGCGCTGGCGGCACTGGGCCTGCGCGAGGACATGGAACAGGACGTCGCGGCCTACGCCGCGCGCGGCCTGCTCTGCGGGCGGGTCGCCCGGGTCGACCGCGGCGCCTGCACCGTGCTGACCGCCGAGGGCCCGGTGCGGGCGCTCGCGACACACGGCGAAGCGCAGGCAGTGGTCGGCGACTGGGTCGCGGTCGAGCTGGGCAGCGACCAGGACGGCGCAGTCATCCGCGAGGTCTTGCCGCGTCGCACCCAGTTCATCCGGGGCGCGGCGGGCGACGAGACCATCCAGCAGGTGGTCGCAGCCAACATGGACACCGTGCTGGTGCTGAACGGCGTCGACCAGCGAATCAGCCTACGGCGGATCGAGCGCTACCTGACGCTCTCGTGGCAGAGCGGGGCCGCGCCGATCGTCGTCCTGACCAAGGCCGACCTGTCCGATGATCTGGCGCCGGTCGTAGCCGAGGTGGAGTCGGTGACATTCGGCGTCCCCGTGATCGCGATCAGCGCCCCTACCGGCGCGGGAATGGAGCTGCTCCAGGCCCACCTCCAGCCGGGCACCACCGCCGCTCTGCTGGGTATGTCCGGAGCCGGCAAGTCGACCCTGGTGAACGCCCTGGCCGGCGAGGACCTGCAGAAGGTCAGCGAGATCCGCGACCGTGACGGCCGTGGCCGCCACACGACCACGCACCGTGAGCTGATCCTGCTGCCCAGTGGGGCGCTGGTGATCGACACGCCCGGCATGCGGTCGGTGTCGCTCTGGAACGACGGCGACGGGCTGGCGCAGACGTTCGCAGACGTCGAGCAGCTCGCCGCCGAGTGCAAGTTCCGTGACTGCACGCACGAACAGGAACCGGGGTGCGCCGTACGGGAAGCGATCCGCGCCGGGACGCTGCCCGCCGAGCGGCTGGCAAGCTACCGCAAGCTCGAGGGCGAGCTGAGGCACCAGGCCCTCAAGCAGGACGCCCGAGCGCGGGCCGACGAACGGCGGCGCTGGCGCACCCAGAGCCGGGCCATGCGCCAGAGCAATCAAACGAAGCGGGAGTGAACAGATGACGGAGCTGCGCAAGGTGGTCTCCCCGTCCCGAGAGCTGGAGGCAACCTTCGCTCCCCAGCTGGCGATGGTGGGGTGCTCGCTGAAGCACCGGAACCGGGAGCTGCTCGTGTTGCGGGGCGGCCTCGACGGCTACGCCGGCGGCTCGACCATGGGCATCCCGCTGCTCTATCCGTGGGCCAACCGGCTGGCGCCAGGGGTGCACAGGGTCGCCGGTCGTGACGTGGTCGCCGACGCCTTCAGCCCTGTACAGAAAGCCGACGGGAACGGCACTCCCATCCACGGGGTGATCCCCGCTGAGCTGCCGTTCGAGGTGAGGGAGGCCTCGCTGAGCTGGTTGCGGGCGGAGCTCGTAAGCGACCACAGCCCGGCGCTGTCGGCATGCTTCCCCTTCCGCCACACGGTGACGGTGACCGCAACCCTCACCGACTCGGCGCTGCGCATCGAAACCACCGTGCGTGCACAGGACGATGGGCCGGTTCCGGTCAGCTTCGGCTACCACCCCTACCTCCATCTCCCGGGCGTCCCACGCGACGATTGGGAGATCGACGCGCCCGTGGCCAGCCACATCGCCACCGACCACCTCGCCCTGCCGACGGGAGAGCTGGAGCAGGCGCCGATCCCCTCCGGGCCTCTGGCCGGCAGGACCTACGACGACGGCTACGCCGACATCCCCGACGGCGCGGAGTTCGTGCTGGCCGACGGCGGGATTCGCCTCACCGTCCGCTGGCTGGAGGGCTACCGGTTCGCCCAGGTCTGGGCCCCGCCCGACCCCGAGGTGGTCTGCTACGAGCCGATGACGGCGCCGACCAATGCGCTGGCCACCGGCGACGGCCTGCACATCCTGGAGGCCGGCGAGGAGCACCGGGCGGCATTCGAGATCGAGGTCGGCTGAGATACTGACCGCCATGCGCGTGTGTGTGATCGGTGCGGGGTTTGCAGGGCTGGCAGCGGCAGACGTGCTGGCACGTGGCGGCGCGGATGTGACCGTGCTGGACGCCCGCGACCGCGTCGGCGGCCGCGTCTGGACGTCCCAGGCGCCGAACGGCGCCCGCATCGAGATGGGTGCCGAGTTCGTCACGGCGGGATACACGGCGGTGCCGGAGATGGCGGCGAGGCTCGGCCTCGAGCTGGAGCCGATGGGCATGAGCTTCACGCGCCGGGAGCCACGCGGTGGCATCGGGACGACCCCCGTGGAGCTCGACGCCGCCACAACGGCGGTCGCAGCGGCCGTCGAGTCCGGGCAGGGAGACGGCCTGACGGTCGACCAGCTGCTGGCGCGCCTGCCAATCCCCGCAGGCGCCCGCGAGCTGATTGCCTGCCGGATCGCGGTCAGCTACGCGCATCCGACCGACCGTCTGTCGGCGACCGCCGTCCGCGAGCTCGGCGAGCTGTTCGCCGACACCGAGGCCCGGCGGGTGGCCGGCGGAAACCAGCGGATTGCGGATCGGCTCGCCGGGGAGCTCGGCGATCGGGTGCACCTGTCGACGCCCGTCAGGCGCGTCGAGCACACGGCTGCGGGCGTACGGATCGACGGCTCGCTCGCGGTCGACGCGTGCGTGGTAGCGGTGCCGGCGAAGGCAACGGAGGCGATCGAGTTCGATCCGCCGTTGCCTGACTGGAAACGCGAGACGCTGGCCCGCGTGGTCTACGGCGACGCCGCCAAGCTGTTCGTCCCGTTGCAGGCCGTCCCCGAGCCCAGCTCCGTGCTCAGCGTACCGGAGCGCTTCTGGACGTGGACAGCGCGCGAGGGAGGCGCGGTGGCGCCCGTCGTCAGTGCGTTTGCGGGCTCCGCGCCCGCCGTGGAGGCGCTGCAGGTCGGCCGCGGGCCGGCCACGTACCGGGCACGTACGGCCGCATTGCGACCCGAGCTCGACCTGGCAGACGGCGAGGTGCTCTCCACCTGGCCGGAGGGCGCCTACTCCACCGGCGCCTCCCCAGCCGACGCCCGTCTCCGTGCCGAGCCCGTGGGACGGCTGGCGTTTGCCGGCGAACACACCGAAGGCGTCTGGTTCGCCACCATGGAGGGCGCCCTGCGAAGCGGCGTCCGGGCCGCGGCAGACGTTCAGAGCGTTGCCAGCACCTCGAGCAGCCCGGCCGAGTCGCCCACCACGCCGACGTCGGCGTAGTCGAAGATCCGCGCGCCGGGATCGCGGTTCACCGCGACCACGGTGCCGCTTCCGTGCATCCCGATCAGGTGCGGCAGAGCGCCGGAGACTCCCAGCGCCAGGTACACGCGAGGCGCGACCGTGTCGGAGGATGCCCCGACCAGCTCCGCGCGGGTTGCGCGTCCCGCCTCCACGTGCGGGCGTGATACAGCCAGCCGGGCGCCGTAGCGGCCCGCGAGATTGCGGACCGCGGTCAGGTCGGCGCCGCGGCCGGCGCAGATGACGACGTCGCTGTCCGCGTCCCGGAGCAGCGCCGCAATCTCCGTCGCAGCGGCCGGGTCGAGCATCCGCACCGATCTGGGCTCTGGATCCGGCCGGCCCGCCAACGCCGCCGGAGCGCCATAGTCGGCCGGAGCGGGCGTCTCCATCATCGGGCGCTCGCGCAGGTACGGCAGCGCCACCTCCGGATCCGCGGCGTCGATCTCGCGGGCCAGCCGGTGGCCGTCGAACACCGCCTCTGCGATCAGGCGCGGGGCAACGCAGTCGCCGATCCGGTAGAGCCGATCGCGGGAGCCCTCCAGCGAGTGGAAGAGCCCATCGCGCGACACCCGCTGAGTGGCCAGCACGATGCCGTCGCAGGCCAGCTCGAACCCCTCGCCGAACTCGTCCTCGCACTCGATCACGCCCTCGCGGATCGCCGTGACGCTCACCCCGCGGCGGATGCCGACGCCAAGCTCATGCAGCCGCTGCTTGACCAGCGCGTCCTCGAGCGTCTCGGCGCAGAACGGCGCGACGGTCTCGTAGCCGGTCACGAACTCGACCTGCGCGCCCTCCGCGGCCAGCAGCTCGGCCACCGCGCTGGCGGTGAAGTAGCCCTCGCCGTCGAAGACCACGACCCGCCCGCCCGGCGGCCGCTTGCGCTCGAGCACCACCTGCTCGGGCGTCAGCACCCAGGGCAGGTCGGCGTCGGCCCCGGGGATCCGCCCGCGCGTGAATCCGTTGAGGCCGTCGCGCGCCCAGTGGGCGCCGGTCGCGACCACCACCACGTCCGCCCCGTCGGCGCGGATCGCCGCCTCGTCCAGCTCCGTACCCGGCACCAGCTCCACGGCAGGCAGCCGGCGCAGCTGCACCATCCGGTGGGCAACCACCCGCCCCCACTCTCCCAGACCCGGCAGACGGGTGACCAGCCCCAGGTGGCCGCCCAGCAGCGGCCCCCGCTCCACCAGCCGAACGCGCCGCGCGCCGCGCTTGGCAAGCACGATCGCGCACTCCATCCCGGCCGGCCCGCCGCCGACGACCAGTGCGTCCAGGTCGGGATCCTTCACCGGGTGGAACCGCTCGGGATGCCACCCACGCCGGTACTCCTCGCCCGCAGTCGGGTTCTGGGTACAGCCCAGGTGGCGGCGGGTGTCGGCCTTCGAGATGCAGACGTTGCAGCCGATGCACTCGCGGATCTCGTCCAGCCGGCCCTCGTCGATCTTGGTGGGCAGGAACGGGTCGGCGATCGAGGGGCGAGCGGCTCCGATCAGATCCCACAGCCCGGTGCGGATGATCGAGGCCATCAGGTCGGGATCGGTCAGCCTGGCGACGCCGACGATCGGCTTGGCGGTCGCCTCGCGCACGCGTTTCGTACTCTCGAACTGCCAGCCCTCGCCGAAGAACCGGGAGGGCCCGGAGTCCTTGGCCCACTCGCCGATGGAGCCGACGTTGACGTCCCACAGGTCGACCAGGTGGTCGGCCAGGCGGACGAACTCAAGGCCCTCGTCGAGGTCGACCCCCAGCGCGCCGAGCCGGTCGACGGCGACCCGGCAGGCGATCGCGCACTCGTCGCCGACGGCGTCGCGGATCGCCTCCAGCACCTCCAGCCAGATCCGCGCCCGGTTGGCCAGCGACCCGCCGTAGGCGTCGGTGCGGCGGTTGTAGTGGGGCGAGAGGAACTGACCAAGTAGGTAGGTGTGGCCGCCGTAGGCGTAGACAATGTCGAACCCGGCGTCGCGTGAGCGGCGGGCCGCCAGCGCCCAGTCGTCGACCAGCCTTCGCAGGTCAGACCTCGTCATCCCCTTGGGCACCACTCCGGTGGCGAAGTCGCTGGCGAGCTGCGATGGGCCGACCGAGGCCAGCCGCGACTCGGAGTTCTCCGCCTGCACGCCGGTGTGGCCGAGCTCGATCCCCGCCAGCGACCCTTCGGCGTGCGCCTCGTCGCACATCACCGAGAGCATGCGCACGTCGTGGTCATCCCACAGCCGTGCCGCGACGTACGGGGTCTCGTCCGACTCAGCGTTGACGGCGCAGTACTCGGTACAGACCGCTGCCCAGCCACCCTCGGCCTTGACCGCCCGGTGCCGTGACTGCGACCACGGCTTCTCGACCCCGAACCCCGTGCAGTGAGGTACCTGGTAGAAGCGGTTGCGCAACGTCTTGGGACCGATCTGCACCGGCTCGAACAGGATGTCGTGGCGCGGGTCCCTGGGCATCGTGGGCGCGATGCTACCGTCCCGCGCCGGGCTGTCGACGCCCAACACGCCACCCGTATCATCGAACCAGTCGTGCTGCCCTTCCGCCGGATCGCTCCCCTGCTCGCTCTCGCCGTCGCGGTGATTGCCGCCGGCGCCCCCTCCGCGTCCGCCCAGACAACGCGCAGCGGCTTCTCGGTCTATCAGATCCCCAACCTGACCGGCGGCGAGCAGGGAGTTGCGACCTTCGGGGCTGAAGGGGAGCAGCGCCTGGCCGTTCCCGCTGCTGACGACCTGTGGGTGGTCGGAGGCCTCTACCACGGCAAGCGCAGCCCTGGCCAGTGGCCGGGCGACTCCCACTTCATGACGCCGCTGATCGACCATTTCGATGGTCATAGATGGACACTGAAGCAAGTGTCCACCCCGATCGGTACAACCACGTTCCAGATGCGCGGCGTATCCGCGTCCAGCCCCTCCAACGTGTGGGTGGACGGCGACGGCGTTGCCAGGGGCAAGCACTTCAGCTACCTCACGCGCTTCGACGGCCACTCCTGGCATCGGCTCCCGCTCCCCGGCGGCACCTACTCGCTGCTGAGCCTCGCCGCCTACGGGCCGAAAGACGTCTGGGTGGCCACCTCGTGCAGGACGACTTCAGAGAACATGTACCACTGGAACGGCACCAGTTGGCGCATGTCGTTTGGATCCGACGGGTGCGGCGGGCAGTACGTCTACGTGATCAACGCACTGTTCGCCGCGGCGCCGGACACGGCGTGGCAGTTTGGCGCCTTCCTCGGCTCGAACTTCCCGACAGATGCCCCTGAGAACGCCTGCTACGGCCTTTCGTGTGCATCCGTCCCGACGATGACCGGATCCCAGATCTTCGGCGCGACGGGCAACGGTTCGGACATGTGGATCGTCGGCTACGCGAAGCCGGATGAGAACCCGTGGCTGACTGATGGGTTCGCGGCGCACTACGCAAACGGCGCCTGGACGAACGAGTCACCTCCGATCGCCTACCAGAACGGACGCAAGCTGTTCTCTGCGGCGATGCTGCCGAACGGGGATCTGTGGGCTGTGGGCACGCGCGCGGAGTACCTGACCTGGTTCATGCGGCGCGCACCCGACGGTACGTGGAGCGGTGAAGGCTCAATCAACTTCGACTCCTACGGCGTACGAGAGAGCGCCCAGCTCGCCCAGGTTGTCCACGTGCCCGGCACCGCGTCGGAGATGTTCGCCGCCGGCTACCGATGGTCGGGCCTGTCCCAGGGCCGCTCCGGCGGGTTCCTGCTCCACCATCCCTGACCAACCCTACGAGCAGAAGGACCGGGCGATCAGCTCGTAGATCTCCGCACACCGGGCCACCGACTCGAGGTCGACCCACTCGTCGGCCGTGTGCTCGCCGCCGCCGATCGGCCCGAAGGTGACGCACGGGATGCCGGCCTCGACCAGCAGCCCGGAGTCGCCCCAGCCGATGTCGCAGCGCCGGGGCACGGGGCGGCCCAGCACCTGCTCTGCGACGGCGGCCAGCTCGGCCACCACCGGCTCACCCTCGGCGAGCACCATCGGCTCGCGCGCGATGACAGTGCGGTAGGAACCCTGGAACCTGGCGTCGGCGCTGCGCGCGCGGCGCAGCAGCTCCTCGATCTCGAACTGCGACCGCGCCACCGACTCGCCGGGCACCAGACACCGCTCGACCGACAGCTCACAGGTGCCGGGGTAGGCCGGGTAGGTGTGGCCTCCGCGGATGGTCGAGGCGTGCACCGAGGGCCGCCCCCAGCGTTCGGTAGCCGCCCCAGCGAGCGCGGCGTCGAGCTCCCCGATGCCGCTCAGGACAGGAGCCAGGAGGGAGATGGCATCGACGCCAATCTCGGCCTCCCAGCCGGCGGCATCGACGCCCGTGCTGGTGATGTCGAACCAGGCAAAGCCTCCATGGGCGTCGACGATCTCGAGGTTGGAGGGCTCGGCGAGCACCGACGCGTCGGCCCGGTGGCGGCCGACCAGCGCCTCGGCGCCCACGCTTCCCCACTCCTCATCGCTGACGAAGGCCGCCAGGACGTCTCCGGCGAGCGGAGCACCGGCCGCCAGTCGCTCCACGACGGCGACGCAGGCTGCGATGCCCCCCTTCATGTCCACGGCGCCGCGGCCGTGCAGCCGACCGTCCCGCAGCTGGGGCGAGAACTGGCCGGGGTCGGCTCCCACCACGTCCATGTGCCCGAACAGCATCAGCGAGCGCCCACCGCCGGTGCCGGCAAGCCGGCCGACCACGTTCGGGCGGCCGGGGGCGACATCCCAGCAGTCCACCTCCAGCCCCGCAGCCGCCAGCCGAGCGGCCAGCAGGCGCCCGATCTCGGCCTCGCCGGCACCTCCCGCCACCAGGTCAGGGTTGGTCGAGTCGACTGCTACCAGCTCCGACAGCAGCTCGACGAGCTCCCTCACCGCACCGCTCCGCAGGAGCCACGGACGATCAGATGGGCGGGCAGCCGGATCCGCCGTGGCGGGGACTCGTCGCCGCCGATCCGGGCGAGCAGCAGCCTCCCGGCGGTCGCTCCCAGCTCGGCCACGGGCTGGCTGACGACCGTCAGCGGCGGGTCGACGAGGACGGTCCAGTCGAGGTCGTCGAACCCCACCAGGGCGACGTCGCCCGGCACCGACAGGCCGAGCTCCCTGAGCGCCAGCACTGCTCCGTAGGTCATGAAGTTGTTGGACGTGAAGAGCGCCGTCGGCCGGTCGGCGCGCTCGAGCAGCGCACGCGCCGCCCGGTGGCCGTCCTCGCGGGTTGAGCCGCCGATCGACACCAGCCCTGGATCGTCGGGTAGCCCCGCATCCTTCAGCGCCCTCCGGTAGCCGGCCAGGCGTTCGGCCGATGAGGCGATCGAGGGGTGGTCCGACACGATCCCGATCCGGCGGTGGCCGAGAGAGACCAGGTGCTCCACCGCGTGGCGGGCGCCGGCGCGGTTGTCGACGGTGACCGAGTCAGCGTGGACGCCGCGAATGCTGCGATCGAGGAGGACGAGCGGCGAGGAGGCGGCGATCGTGTTCAGGTCGTCGGCGCGGCCGACCGAGGCGAGCACCAGCCCGTCCACCCGGTGGGAGCGAAGGGCCTCGATCGCCCGCTGCTCCGCGGCCGGGTGCTCGTCGGAGTTGGCCAACAGCACGGTATGGCCCTCGCCCTCGAGCGCGTCGGCCAGGCCGCGGGCGGCCGCGGCGAAGAAGGGGTTCTCGATGTCGCCGACCACCAGCCCCACCGTCCGGGTGGTGCGTGAGACCAGTGCCCGGGCGACGCCGTTGGGCGTGTATCCAAGGCGGCGCGCGGCGTCAGAAGCGCGCTCGACCGCATCAGGGCTCGCGTACCCGTAGCCGCCGAGCGCACGCGCCGCGGTGGCCTGCGACAGGCCGGCGACCCGAGCGACGTCCTTGAGCGTGAAGGTCATGAGGCAGTATGATAGCGTTATCACATGCCGGACCTCGAGCAGCTGATCGCCCAGGCGCAGACCTCCGAGCTCTTCAGCTCGCCCCACCTCGAGGCTGACCTGGGACGCTTCCTCCAGGAGCAGGCAGGCGCCGTCCGTGCACTGGCGGCCGACGCCCGCGGCCGGGGCACCCAGTCGGTCTACTTCGTCGGCAGCGGGGGGTCATGGGCAAGCATGTACTCGGGCAAGTACCTGTGCGACAGGTTCGCGCCGGTGGCCAGCGACGTCGCCCTCTCCTACGACCTGATCTGGCGTGCGCCCAGGCGGCTCGGCCCCGAGTCGCTGGTCGTGCTCGCGTCCTACTCGGGCGCAACCGAGGACACACTGGCGGCGCTCCGCTTCGCGCGCGAGCGCGGCGCGCGCACGGTGGCGCTGGTCCGCGACGCCGACTCGCCGATCGGCAGCGAGGCCGACGACACGTTCGCCTACGACTCGCCGGGGCTCTACAGCCTGCCGCTGATGGCGGTCAGCCTGCTCGCGCTGGAGTGGGGCCGGCTGGACGGCAACCGGGAAGCAGCCGAGCTGATGGAGCGACTGGCCGAGGTTCCGGCACAGGTGGGCGAGGCGTTCCGGTCGACACGCGAGCCGGGGCGCGAGCTGGCCGAGCAACTGGGCGACTCCGACCTCCTCTATTGCGTCGGCGCAGGGCCGCTCTACGGCCTCGCCTACAAGTTCGGGCTGACCGTGTTCATGGAGAACATGCGGATCAACGGCTCGGTGATCGAGAGCGGCGAGTTCCGCCACGGGCCCGCCGAGGCGCTGGAGCGGCAGCGGCCCGACGTCGCCGTCGTGCTCGGCACCGACGAGTCGCGCGCGATGACGCTGCGCACGCTCGAGTTCATGCAGGCCAACGGCGCCCGCACCTTCGTCTTCGACGCTGCCCACCACCCCGGCGTCCACCCGCTGCTGACCCCGTTCGTCCTCAAGGTCGCGCTGCAGTGGTTCATCGTCCACGCGGCCCTCGCCCGCGGCATCGACGATCTCGACGCTCGCGTCTACATGGGACGGCAGGTGCTCTCGCAGGACGGCGCCAGGTGGCCCTGAGCAATGGTGCGCCGCTGGCGTCGATCGGCGACAACTGCGTCGACCGCTACGTCGCGCCCACCGAGGCTCAGCGGATCGGCGGCAACGCCCTGAACGTCGCCGTCGGCCTGCGCCGGCACGGGCACCACGTGCACTACATGGGCGTCGTCGGCGACGATCAGGACGGCCGCTCCGTGGTCGAAGCGCTGCGGCACACCGGCGTCGATACGGAGCGGGTGCGGGTCGCGGGCGGCGAGCCGACCGGGATCACGCTGGTCGAGCTGACGACCGACGGCGAGCGCGTCTTCCTGGAGGAGCGCCACGGCGCCAACAACCATTACGTGCCGGGCCCCGAAGACCTGCGGATCCTGGAGACGTGCGCGTGGGTGCACGCGGCAGGGATGCGGGAGCGGTCGCACTGGCTGCTCGACCTGCACGGGCCGCGCGTGTCGCACGACTTCTCGCACCCGCACGACCAGGAGCTGATGCTGGCGATCGCCCCCCGGCTCGACGTGGCGTTCCTGTCCGGAGCGCGGATCAGCCGCGATGAGGCCATCGCCCGAGCGCAGTCGGCGGTCGAGGCCGGCGCCGGGATGGCCGTCGTCACCCGCGGCACCGAAGGCAGCCTGGCCTACGACGGGACGCTGACCGAGCGGGGCGCCGACGCGGTCGAGGTGGTCGACACGCTGGGCGCCGGAGACGCGTTCATCGCCGCGGCCATATCGGCCCGGCTCGACGGCGCGGGCCACGAGGCGATGTTGGCGGCGGGCGCAACGGCGGCCGCCGAGACGTGCACCTTCCTGGGTGCCTGGCGGGAGGAGGAGCAATGACCGGCCTACGTACCGAGGAGCTGTTCGCCCAGGCTGCCCATCACCTTGCCGGCGGGGTCGGCTCGGGGACGCGCGCGCCGCGCTCGGGCTGGCAGCCCGCGCCGGTGTTCGTGCAGGAGGGCAGCGGCGGGCGGCTCACGGATGCCGACGGGGTGACCTATGTCGACTGGGTGATGGGGCAGGGACCGCTGATCCTCGGCCACCGCCCGGCGCCCGTGATCGAGGCGGTCACCGACGTCCTGCAGAACCGCGGCTCGCTGTTCTCGCTGGCGCACGACCTCGAGGGCCTTGCCGCCGATGCTGTGTGCGCGCGGATGCCGTCGATCGACCTGCTCCGGTTCGGCCAGTCGGGCACGGAGTGCGTCCAGTACGCCCTCCGGTTCGCCCGCGCCTTCA
>Ga0265327_10001740_pt1 | contig 25785 bp, 26 predicted proteins | sample 41621metaG_FD_202089 | JGI IMG/M metagenome (GOLD analysis project Ga0265327, IMG submission 202089) | Rhizosphere microbial communities from Carex aquatilis grown in University of Washington, Seatle, WA, United States - 4-16-21 metaG | ecosystem: Host-associated > Plants > Roots > Rhizosphere...
CTACGAGGAGAACCTGACCGCGGCGAACTCGCGCATCCAGGACGTCGACATGGCGTCCGAGATGGTGAACTTCACCAAGCTCCAGGTGCTCCAGCAGGCGGGTACGGCCATGCTGTCGCAGGCCAACCAGATCCCACAGACGGTGCTGCAGCTGCTCCGTCAGTAGGAACGACAAGCGCGAACGTAACACCAACCGGTACAGCTCCGGGCCCTCGTCTCCCTGGTGGAGGCGGGGGCCCGTCGCTTTGGGCGGAGCGACGGGCTTGCGGTAGGGTGGCGCCGTTGTGAGCCGCTCGGCCTACAAGGGGTACCGCTCGTTCAGCTATCTCGACCCCGGCGCCGACTACCGGGCGTACAAGCTCGCCCCTGAGGTCGACCGCGTGCCGCCGCACGTCGTCGAGCTTTCGTCCGAGCAGGAGGCGCGGGTCGACCGTCTGCTGGACGAGAACATCTCGATCTCCCTGCACGACCACGGCGAGGTCAACCCCGTCGATCCTGCCGAGACCGACGAGTGGATCCGCGAGGGGCGGATCGCCACCGGGTACGAGGGTCTGTGGAAGTCCCGGCTGACCGCGGTGTTCGAGAACTTCGAAGATGGCGTCTCGACCTTCACCTCCAAGAACGGGTGGAAGTGGAACGACGTGATTCATGACATCGGCATGCGCTACTGCGACTGGGATCACCAGGACTTCGTCATCCGGGCCCGCGGTCTGGACGACATCTACCACGCCTTCGAGACGGGCCGACTCGCCGTCTTCTCCTCCCTCGAGTCGGCGACGCCGATCGAGAACGAGCTCGACCGGATCGACGTCCTCTACGGCCTCGGCGTCCGCATGCTGGGCATCGCTTACAGCGAGGGCAACGCACTGGGGGCGGGTTGCCGTGAGGAGCGCGATGCGGGGCTCACCCACTTCGGCCGTCGCGCGGTCGAGCGCATGAACAAGCTGGGGATGGTCATCGACATCTCCCACTCGGGCGACGTCACGTCCCTGGAGACGATCGCCGCCAGCAGCAAGCCGGTGTGCATCAGCCACTCCGGATCGCGGGAGATGTGGCCGATCAGCAAGTGCAAGTCCGACGAGGTGATCAAGGCGTGCGCCGAGCGGGGAGGGATCATCGGCATCGAGGCGGCTCCGGGGACGACGATGACGACCGACCGGATGGACACCCACGACCTGGACGACGTCATGCGCCACTTCGAGTACTGCGTCGCCCTGGTCGGCATCGACGCGGTCACGTTCGGGCCGGACACATTCTTCGGCGATCACTCGGCGTCGTACCAGCTGGGGTCGGGATCGCTGCTGGTCAGCGGCGACTCCGAGTACGACCGCGTGACCGTCCCCTACGTCGTCGGCCTGGAGAACATCGGCGACTTCCCGAACATCGTCCGCTGGCTTGTGAAGCACGACTACTCCGACGAGGACATCGCCAAGGTCATCGGCGGCAACACTCTGCGGGTGCTCGAGGCAAACTGGAGCGTCTGATAACTATCGGGCGCGCGGCGGGTGACTCGGGAACGCCGACGCGACGAGCTTCGCGAGCACGACAAGGGACGCCATCAGCACAAGCCAACCTGCTCCGGCAACTTCAACGAATTCCATGACCACAGAGTTGCCGTTCCGGCTTGGGAATTCCTGGGAGCCGGGCATGCGTTTGCTGTGTGGTGAGAGAAAATGCCGGCGTGGAGATCCTCGGTCTCATCTTCGCCGGCTCCTCGACCGACCGCCGTCCGGAGATGGCCGCGTTCCTCGAGAACGTGCTCGGCCTCCCGCGCACTGCCGTCGACGGCATCGAGGCTGACCTCTTCGACCTGCCCGACGGGTCGCGGTTCGCCGTTGCCTCGGCGGGCGGGATGGGCACCGAGCGCACCATCGGCTTCCTCGTTCCAGACGTCGACGCGGCGCTCGCGGAGCTCCACCAGGCGGGCGTCGAGACCGACGACGGGATCTCCGAGAACGCCGGGTACCGCTACGTGCACTTCCGGGCGCCCGACGGCGGGCTCTACGAGCTGGTCGAGCGCCACGCCGGCCGTTGACTGACGTCCCCTGACCTCCCGGCCGAGCCAGGAACGCAGGAAGCACTGAGGGCCGCCCGGTGGGGGCGGCCCTCAGTGTGTGTCGTCCCGTTATGTGTGGTGCGGTGTTGCTTAGCGGAGCAGCGACAGAATGCTCTGCGGCTGCTGGTTGGCCTGCGCGAGCATGGCCGTACCCGCCTGCTGGAGCACCTGGAGCTTGGTGAAGTTCACCATCTCAGACGCCATGTCGACGTCCTTGATGCGCGAGTTCGCCGCGGTCAGGTTCTCCTCGTAGCTGGCGAGGTTGTTCAGCGTGTGATCCAGCCGGTTCTGCACCGAGCCATAGGTCGAGCGCATATCCGACACGTTCTGGATCGCGGAGTCGATCGACTGCAGCGTCACCGTGGAGCCGCTGAAGTTGAAGATCGCCGAGTCGACAGCCTGCGAGCCACCGGTACCGAACAGCTGCGTGCCGGTGACCGACAGGGTCTCGCCGTCGTTGGCGCCGATCTGGAAGGTCACGGTCGCCGCGCCGGTCAGCAGGGCGATGCCGTTGAACTGCGTCTGGCTGCCGATCTGGCTGATCTCGGCGCACAGCTGAGCAACCTCAGCGGTGATCGAGGCCTTGTCGGCGGTGGACAGCGTGCCGTTGTTGTACTGCACGGCCAGATCGCGGACGCGCTGCAGCATGCTCTGCACTTCGCTCAGCGCACCTTCACCGGTCTGCACCAGGGACTCGGCGTCCTGGGCGTTCCGCTGGGCCTGATCCAGGCCACCGATCTGTGACTGCATCTGCTCGCTGATGGCCAGGCCGGCAGCGTCGTCAGCAGCCTTGTTGATGCGATAGCCCGACGAGAGCTTCTGCATCGACGAGGACAGCGCGTTCTCCGTGTTCTGGAGATTGCGGTGGGCGTCGAAAGCCTCGACGTTGGACATGATGCGTAGGGACATCTTCTTCCTCCTTGAAGACGGGGGTCCCAACAGACCCACATCGTGTGGATCTGACGGCCTGGCATCGACCAGGCTGCACACCGGGTAATCGCCCGGCTCCAATCGTTCTTTAGCATGTTGCGTGAATTGCCGTCAAAACGGGTCGATTACTGGCTTGATGAGCTATCTCGACGCGGTTCAGCGGGTCTCGCAGATCGACACGATGCTGCAGCAGCTCGTCACTCCGGCGGCCGCCACGACCACTCCGGCGAGCAGTTCAGCCGGCGCCTCGACGGTATCGGCGAGCCCGTCGGGCTCGAGCTTCCAGTCGGCCCTGGCATCCGCACAGGCTGACCCTGCGAGCGCCGTCGACGGCTCGGGCGACGGCTCCAACGCCGGCCTCCGCGCGCTCGCCGTCGCGAAGTCGCAGCTCGGGGTGACCGAGCAGCCACCGGGCTCCAACGACGGCCCGCAGATCTCGATGTACCGCTCGGCCGTCGCCGGCAGCTACGCCGGCGCTCCCTGGTGCGCCTACTTCGTCTCCTGGTGCGCCGCTCAGGCGGGCGCGCCGCTGGGCTCGACCGGCCAGGGCCTGGGCTCCGTCGCCGAGATCACCGACTGGGCCAAGAGCACCGGCCGGTTCACCGAGACTCCGCAGCCCGGCGACCTGATCCTGTTCGGCACCGAGCACGTCGGCATCGTCGAGTCGGTCAACCCGGACGGGACGCTGACCACCGTCGAGGGCAACACCAGCAACGGGGTCTACGAGCGCCAGCACTCGCCCAGCGAGGCCACCGGCTACGTCCGGCTCGGCTAGCTGCTCCCCCGCGGTCTCGCATCGGCACCTGTCACGACCCTGTAACGCCCCTGTGCCCGGGACATGACCGGGGGGTCAGACCCCGGTCGAAAGCCGTCACCGAAGTGTGACGCCGGCCGTGACGTGACTTAAGCACTGAGGGCCGCCCGGTGGGGGGCGGCCCTCAGTGTGTGTCGTCCCGTTATGTGTGGTGCGGTGTTGCTTGGTGGTGCTTAGCGGAGCAGCGAGAGGATGCTCTGCGGCTGCTGGTTGGCCTGCGCCAGCATTGCGGTTCCGGCCTGCTGGAGCACCTGGAGCTTGGTGAAGTTCACCATCTCGGACGCCATGTCGACGTCCTGGATGCGCGAGTTCGCCGCGGTCAGGTTCTCCTCGTAGCTGGCCAGGTTGTTCAGCGTGTGGTCGAGCCGATTCTGGACCGAGCCGTACGTCCCTCGCATGTCCGAGATGTTCTGGATCGCGTCGTCGATCGACTGCAGCGTCACGGTCGAGCCCGTGAAGTTGAAGATCGAGTCGTCGATCGCGTGCTGGCCCGCGGCGGTGCCCTGCGTACCGCCGGTGCCGAACATCTGGACGCCGGTGACAGCGATGGTCTCACCGTCGTTGGCGCCGATCTGGAACGTGATGGTGGCGGAACCGGTCAGCAGCGCGATGCCGTTGAACGACGTGTCGTTGCCGATCTGGCTGATCTCGGCGCACAGCTGAGCGACCTCAGCGGTGATCGAGGCCTTGTCGGCGGTGGACAGCGTGCCGTTGTTGTACTCGACGGCGAGGTCGCGAACGCGCTGCAGCATCGACTGCACCTCGTTCATCGCGCCTTCACCGGTCTGCACCAGCGACTCGGCGTCCTGCGCGTTGCGCTGCGCCTGGTCGAGACCGCCGATCTGAGCCTGCATCTGCTCGCTGATCGCCAGGCCGGCAGCGTCGTCGGCCGCCTTGTTGATGCGGTAGCCCGACGACAGCTTCTGCATGGAGTCGGACAGCGCATTCTCGGTGTTCTGGAGATTGCGGTGAGCGTCGAAGGCTTCGACGTTTGTCTGGATTCGAAGGGACATTTGGGACGACCTCCGTGTCGGTAGAAAAGAACTAGTTAGAGCTCTCGGTGGGGGTGGGTAGTCGGGTAATGGACGCGTTCGCGGCCGCCTGGTTCTCGGCCTTGACCGCCGCCCAGATCTCGTGGCGGTAGACGGGCACCTCGCTGGGCGCTTCGATCCCCAGGCGTACGGTCGAGCCTGAGATCTCGAGCACCGTGATCGTGACGTCGTCGCCGAGGCAGATCCGCTCGCCTGACCGGCGTGTGATGACCAGCACGGCTAGACCCCAGTGGCAGCGACGGGGGCGGCCGGAGCCGACGGACGGACGCGGTTCAGCTCGGTCTCGGAGAACAGCGGCTGCCGTACCGAGAAGTCGCCGGTCTCGTTGATGATCTGACGGCCGATTCGCTCCGGGCCGTTGACCACCAGCGGGCCGCGCAGGTTGACGGTGAACTCTTCCAGACGGTCGGAGGCGCGGACGACGCAGAGGATGTCCGCGTTCGCCGGGCCCTCGAGCCGCAGCTTCTCGGCGTCCTCGTCGGACACCTCGACCTCGTAGTTGCCAAAGAACAGCCACGGATTCGCGACCGGCAGTGCGACGGCCGGATCGTCGACCGAGTGCAGCCACAGGAACACCGACGACTCGGTCTGCGCGATGAGCGCATACCGCGTGCCGGGAAGCCCGATGAGGCCGTCCGGGAAGTTGATGACCGCGTCGTCTGCAATCTCGACGCGACCGAAACGAGTACTTTCGATCTGCATGGGGGCTCCTGTCGTTACCCGACGGCGAGAAAGTCCATCAGGGAGGGCTGGATGATCTGGGCGCCGGACTTCAGCGCCGCCTGGTATACGGCCGTTTGCGTCGAGAAGTCGATCATTGTCTGTGCCATATCTGCGTCCTGCACGTTGGAGAGCTGCTGCGTGGTCGCCTGCTGCAGCTGCTGTAGCCGCGACGTCGCGGACGTCAGCCGGTTGGACATCGCGCCGACCGTCGCCTGCTGCGCGCTGATGGCGGTGCCGGCGTTGTCCAGGGCGGTCAGGTCGCCGTTCTGCAGCGCCGAGCCGTTGTTGGCGCGCAGGTCGGTAGAGATCTGCCGGAGCGTCGCGATCAGACCGGTGGTGCCGTCGCCAAAGATCGTCGAACCGGGGACGTTGACCGCGACCTGCACGCCCTGGCCGATCTCGCGGGTGATCGTGCCCGCGTTGCCGGCGTAGCTGTCGTTCGTGCTGCCAACCTGGTAGGGCTGCGTCAGCGTCTGGGTGCCGGAGAACACGTATCGCCCGGAGTACTGGGTGTTGCCCTCAGCCTTCAGCGAGTCGACCAGCTGATCGATCTCAGACGCGATGTCGCTGCGCGCAGACGGGCCGGACGTGTCCGACGCGCCCTGGACGACCAGGTCGCGGGCCCGCAGCACGATGTCGTTGACATTGGTGAGCGCCGTGTCGACCGTGCTCTGCCATCCCTGGGCGTCGTTGACGTTGCTCTGGTACTGCGTGTTCTGGGCGAGATCCCCGTCGTACTGGAGTGCCTGGCTGGTGCCGAACGGGTTGTCCGACGGCTCCTGGATCTGCTTGCCCGACGAGATCCGCTGCTGCGTCAGGTTGAGCTGGTTGGCGGCGTTCTCGAGGTCGTTCAACACCGAGGTGGACATCATGTTCTGGGTGATCCTCATAGCCCCACCCTCCCGGTGCGGTTGACCAGCTGGTCGATCATGTCGTCCATCGCGCTGAGCGCGCGGCTCGACGCCTGATACCCACGCTGGAACGTCAGCAGGTTCGTCATCTCTTCGTCCAGCGAGACGCCGGACACGGACTGCCGCTGGTTGTTGATCGCCGTCGTCAGCGCGGTGGCGTTCGACAGCGTCGTGTTCGACTGCGCCGTGTCGGCGCCGATCTTCGTCACCAGCTGCGAGTAGGCGTCGTCGATGCTGGACGACCCGATCAGCGTCTGGTTGCGGATGCCGGCCAGCGCCAGCGCATTGTTCGCGTTGCCCGGCGTCCCATCGGCCGATGCCGCGATCAGCCCCGGGTTCGTGATCAGCGCCGGGTTGACGGCGATCGTCGAGGCGTTGGTGCCGGTGAAGAATGCGCCGCCCGCGTTGCCGTTCAGGTCGAACCCGGCCGCATGCTGCGTGTTGGTCGCGCTGATCAGCGTGCTGGCGACGGTGTCGAGCTGCGCCTGGTAGCCCGGAATCGTCGTGTCGCGAAGCTGGATCAGGCCGGACAGCTTGCCGGACGTCAGGCTCGTCATGTCGCTCTCGGCGATCGTGGCCGAGGTGGTGCCCGTGACCAGCGCCGCCCCGCCGATCGAGACATCGACCATGCCGTTGGTGCTGTTGGTGATCGAGACGTTGCCCATCGCGGAGAGCTGGTCGAGCAGGTTGTCGCGCTGGTCGAGCAGGTCGTTCGGCTGCACGCCGCCGACAGTCGCCTGGCGGATCGAGTTGTTCAGCGTGGCGATCTGCGCACCCAGCTGGTTCACGTTCTGGATCGTGGCGGTGACGTTCTGCCCCGTCTGTCCCTGGATCGTGGTCAGCTGGCTGGAGAGCGCGTTGAAGCCGTTGGCGAGGCTGGCAGCGGACTGCGCCAGGGCCTGCCTGGACGCCATGTTCTCGGGGTCGTTCGAGACCGCCTGCCACGATGACCAGTACTGCTGCATCAGGTTGCTGAGCCCGTTGTCGCCCGGCTCGTTGAGCGCGTCCTGCACGTTGTTGAGGCCGTCGTTGGTGGCCTGCGCCTGGCCCTGCACCATCGACTGCCCGCGGTACTGCAGGTCGAGGAAGCTGTCGCGGACGCGCTGGTAGGCGATCACGTCGACGCCGGTGCCGATCTCGCCGGCCTGCGCCGGAGTCATCATCGAAGGCGGTGCGAACGCCGTCGAGGCGGCCATCACCGCGGACTGCCGGGAGTAGCCCGGCGTGCTCGCGTTGGAGATGTTGTGGGCGGTGGTGTCGAGCGCCAGCTGCTGGGCGAGGATGCCGCGCAGCGTCGTCTCAAGACCCATGAAGGTGGAGATGGCCACGGCTAGGCCCTCATGTCCACGAGGTTGTTGGGCTGAGGAACGGAGCCTTCACCGAACGGCGAGTAGCCGGCCTGCGGCACGCCGGTGAGAACGCGCATCAGATGGTCGAGGAAGGCCAGCTCCTGGCGGATCAGGACCCGGTTCTGCGCGTGCACCCGGGCAACCTCGGCCAGCAGGCCGCGAAGCTCGGCGGACAGCTCCCGGGCATGCTCGGCCTCGTCCACCGGGACGAGCACGAGGATCGACTCCAGGCTGACTTCGGCCACCGGGACGCCCAACGCCACGGAAGCGTGCTGCAGCAGCACGTCGCGCTCGCGCTCGATCTGGGCGCGCTTCACCATCTCGGCCTGGACGTCGGCCAGCCGGGCGAGCACGGCCTCGACGTCCTGCACCTTGATGGCGTCGCCCTGGGCGAGCACGATGCCGAGCAACCGTCGCGACGACGTCAGCTGTCGGTCGAGGTGCTCGATCAGCCCGAACTGGCTCATGAGGACGCTCCCTGCGTCTGGCCGGCGCCGGTGGTACCGGTCGGGTCGGCGGGCTTGGTCGAGACGCCGTACTGCGCCGCGAACGACTGGTAGAGCTGATCGGCCAGTCCGACGCCGCCGGCGTTGGTGAGCGCGTCGGCCATGGCCTGCGGCAGCATGCTGGTGAACGCGCTGGACGTGGCGTCGCCGCTCATCAGCGAGTCGTCCGAACCGTCGCCGGAGCTGTCGTCGCTGCCGATGCCGGCCAGCCCGCCAGAGCCGTCCGACCCGTCCGTATTGAACATCTGCTGCGTCAGCTGCTGCAACATCACGTTCTCGAACGACAGGGCGTCGGAGTACAGCGCCTCACCCTTCTTGCCCGCGGCGCGGACGTCGGGCGGCAAGACGGCGGGATTGATCGGGGGAATGGTGCTCACTGCCGGATCTGGTTCGCGATCTGCATCATCTGGTCCTGAGTGCTGATCATCTGGGAGTCGAGTGAGTACGAGCGCTGCGCGTCCATCACGTTCGTCATCGCCGACGCCAGGTCGACGTTCGACGACTCCAGGTAGCCCTGGTCGAGCGTGGTGTCCTTGCCGACCGGCTGCGGCGCGCCGCTGGCGGCCGTCGGCAGGTAGAGGCTGTCGCCGATCGAGAGCAGGCCGCCGTCACCGGGGACGTCGACGACCTGGATCTTGCCGATCGTCGTGCCCTTGGCCTTGACCGTGCCGTTCGCGGAGATCGAGATGTCGCTCGGGCTGTCGCCCTTGGGAACGGTGATCGGCGGCACCAGGCGCTGACCGGTCTGGGTGGTGATCGAGCCCTCGGCGTCGATCTGGAAGTCGCCCGAGCGGGTCAGCGCCACCTTGCCGTCGGTCGTGCGCACCTGGAAGAACCCGGGGCCGGCGATTGCAACCGAGAGCGGGTCGCCGGTCTGGTTGAACGCACCCGGCGAGAAGTCCCGTCCGGCATCCACCACGGCCGAGCCGGCGCCGATGCGGACGCCGCCCTCGTCGTTGTAGATCAGGTCGCGGAAACCAACCCGCTCCTGCTTGTAGCCCGTGGTGCTGACGTTGGAGATGTCGTTCGCCAGCATGTCCATCCTGGACTGCTGGGCAAACAGGCCGGCGGCGGCCGAATAGAGACCGTCCATCATCGCGTCTGCGTTCCTTCCCTGGTCTTGGGAAGAAGGGGTGCGAGCAACGACGTCTGCGTTCCTCGCCGGCCTCTGCAGATCGCAGTCCAGCCTGGCGCCCCTTCTCGTTCGTTATTGGCCGGGTTATCGTCCGGCCGTGTTGGGTCTTTAGTCAGGGTCACGACCCAGTCGCTGAGCCGACCGAGGTCACGGCCTTGCTCAAGGTCTCGTCGATGCCCTGCAACACGCGCTGGCTGGACTCGTACGCCCGCAGCGACACGATCATGTCCACCATCGCCTGCGCCGGCTGGACGCCGGATCCTTCCAGGTAGCCCTGATCGACTGTCGTGCCCGAGGGCTTGGCGCCCGGCGTGCCCGACCACAGGGTGTCGCCCTGCTTGGTGGCGTTGGTGAGCGAGACGACCGACAGCTGGCCGACCCGCTTGCCGTTGGAAGTGACAACGCCCTCCTGAGACACGCTCAGGTTCTTGCCGTCGCCCACCACGATCGGCTTGCCGTCGGTGCCCAATACGGGATTGCCGGTGTCCGTGATCAGACGGCCACCGCCGTCCACTTCGAACTGCCCGTCACGCGTGTACGCGGTGCCGGACGGAGTCTGGACGGAGAAGAACCCCGCGCCGTCGAGCGCAAAGTCCAGGGAGTTGCCGGTCTGCTGGAGCGGCCCCTGGGTCAGGTCCGTGACTTCCTGGGAGATGTGGACTCCCAGGCTCATCGGGCCGACCACCTGGCCGGTGGCGGTGTTCGACAGGAGCACCTCGCCGAAGCTGGACTGGACCGACGTGTCGGACTTGTATCCAGGGGTCGAGGAGTTGGCCAGCTCGTTGGCGATCTGGTCCTGGCGTACCTGCTCGGCGAGCATCCCGGAGGCCGCGATATACAAACCGCGTTCCATTGGATAACCACTTCCGATCGGTCGATAACGGGAACGACAGCGCAAAACTGTCGCCCCCGTAGTCGTCAGCGGGGGCCGCGAGTTGAGTGGTACACACCGCACTGCACATCCGCGCGATCGGGGCCCGCGGGGGGGCAGGCGGCCGCGCGCTTCAGATCAAGCCGGGATCACAGCTGGTGGCCCGGGTGGTCACGTCGCCCAACTCCAGTGGCCGGGGCGTGATCTCGCTGGCGGGTCAGCAGGTACAGGCGCAGCTGCCGCCCGGCGTCGAGCCGGGGGCGCGTTTGCGGCTGACGGTGACCAAGGTGCAGGGTCACAAGGTGACGGCCAAGGTCGAGCGGGCTCCCGCGCGGCAACGCAGCGGATCGGTGGCCCGGGTCGCCGGCCGGATGGCCCTCAGCCGCAACGGCAACCTTACCCGCGCGGCGCTCGCGCTGGCCGGGGACGAGCCGCTGTGGCTGCCGGACGGATCAGCCGCCAGGGTCACCGTCGACCCCGATGCCGAAGGCGCCGATTCGACCAACGAGGAGGTTGCCGGCGAGGCCGCCTTCGTGTTGCACAGCCCGACGCTGGGAGCGATCGAGGTGCGGCTGCGGATGTCACAGGGCGCGATAACCGCGGGCGTCGTGACCCCGCCGGGGGCCGCCACCGACGTCGCCAACGCAGCCACCGGTGAGCTGGTCGAGGCATTGGCGAGCGCGACCGGCCGGCCCGCCAGCGCCGCCGTCCTCGCCCGGCCCGACAGCGTCCCCGCGCCGCCGCCGCCGACCGGGAGGATCGACCTTCGTGCCTAGCGGCCGCAAGCGCGCGACGGCGCTCCGTTACGGGAGCGGCGACGCCCCCAAGGTGATCGCGACCGGCAACGACCTGGTGGCCGAGAAGATCATCGAGGCCGCCCGCGAGGCGGGCATCCCGCTCCGCGAGGACCCGGCGCTGGCCGAGGCGCTGGCGACGCTCGAGCTCGAGCAGGAGATCCCGCCGGAGCTGTACAAGGCCGTCGCCGAGGCGCTGGCGTGGGCGTACGCACTCTCGCAACGGATGCCCGGTGCACAGGGCGCAGCGGCCGCCTAGAGGGGACGGTGCGGATAGGGTTCTGCTCGATCTATCCGGAGAGGACCCCGCATGAGCTCAGCCCCAACCGAAGAGACGCTCGTCACCCTGATCCCCGGCGACGGCATCGGCCCCGAGGTGGTCGATTCGACTCGCAGGATCATCGAGGCGTCCGGCGCCCCCATCCGCTGGGAAGAGCGGCTCGCAGGCGCCGAGGTCTTCAAGCAGGGCCTGCCCAGCGGGGTCCCGCCGGAGACGATCGACTCCATCAAGCGCACCCGGGTCGTGCTCAAGGGCCCGCTGGAGACGCCGGTCGGGTTCGGCGAGAAGAGCGCCAACGTGACCCTGCGCAAGCTGTTCGAGACCTACGCCAACATCCGCCCAGCGCGCGAGCTGCCGGGCGTGGAGACGCCCTACAGCGGCCGCGGCATCGACCTGGTGATCGTCCGCGAGAACGTCGAGGATCTCTACGCCGGCATCGAGCACATGCAGACGCCGGGCGTGGCGCAGTGCCTGAAGTTGATCTCGCGCAAGGGCTCCGAGAAGATCGTCCGGCTGGCGTTCGAGTTTGCCCGGTCGGAGGGCCGCAAGAGCGTCGCGTGCGCGACCAAGGCGAACATCATGAAGTTCACCGAGGGGCTGTTCAAGACCACCTTCGAGGAGATCGCGCTCGAGTACCCCGACATCGAGTCGTGGCACGTGATCGTCGACAACTGCGCCCACCAGCTGGTGAAGCGGCCCGAGCAGTTCGACGTGATCGTGACGACGAACATGAACGGGGACATCCTCAGCGACCTCAGCTCGGCGCTGGTCGGCGGTCTCGGGTTCGCGCCGTCGGCCAACCTGGGCAGCGACGTCGCCATCTTCGAGCCGGTGCACGGCTCGGCGCCCAAGTACGCCGGCAAGAACACGATCAACCCCACCGCCGAGATCGGCACCGCGGTGATGATGCTTCGCCACCTCGGCCATTTCGAGCAGGCCTCCGCGATCGAGAACGCGCTGCTGGCAACGCTGGAGCAGGGCACCGCCACCCGGGACATCAAGGGTGACGACGGCGGCGCCGCGTCGACCACGGAGTTCACCGACGCGATCATCGCCAACCTCGGCTCGCGGGCGTCATCGTGGACGGAGCGGGCGTATCGTCCCATCACAATGCCGCAGGTGACCTCCGATCCCGTGGTAGTCCGCCCGGTGACACGGCGTGTTGTTGGCGCTGACGTCTTCGTCGAGTGGGGCGGTGACGCGATGTCGCTGGGCGAGCTGGTCACCGAGCTCGTCGCCGACACTCCGTTCAAGCTGCGGATTGTCGACAACCGGGGGACGGTGGTCTATCCCCCGACCGGCACGCTCACCGACTGCGTGGACGCCTGGCGGTGCCGGCTGCTGGCGCGGGACGGCGACATGAGCGACGGCGACCTGTTGACCCTGCTGGGTAACTTCGGCCGCATCCCGTTCACGCACATCGAGAAGCTGCACGAGTTCGACGGCGTGCCTGCGTTCAGCAAAGCTCAGGGCGAAGACTGATCGGACCGGCGTGGCTGTTGCGACCGCCGAGCGCAGCCTTCCCCGCCGCCGCACGCTGACGCTGGTCGCGACCATCCTGGGGTCGGGGATGACGTTCGTCGACGGCACCGTGGTCAACATCGCGCTGCCCACCCTCGGCCGCGACCTGCACGCCGGCCTGGCCTCGCTGCAGTGGGTCGTGCTCGGCTACTCGCTGGCCGTGGCGGCGCTCTACCTCCCCGCGGGTGCGATCGGCGACCGCTTCGGCCGTCGCCAGATGTTCTCGATCGGCGTCGCCGGGTTTGCGGTGGCGTCGGTGGCCGCCGGATTGTCGCCCGACCTCCCCGCCCTGCTTGCCTCGCGAGTCGCGCAGGGCGTGGCGGGCGCACTGTTGACAACCAACAGCCTCGCACTGCTGCGGGCGACGTTCGGCGCCGACAGCGGCCGGGCGGTCGGCCTGTGGACGGCGTGGACAGGGATCGCCGCGATGATCGGCCCGGCGATCGGCGGCGCCCTGGTCGAGTACGCATCCTGGCGCTGGGTCTTCTTCATCAACATTCCGGCGGCGGCGGTGGCGCTGACAGCCGCCAGGGCCGGCCGGTGTCATGAGGAGGACGCCCGGGCCGGGCGGCCGGTCGATGCCGCAGGTGCGCTGCTGACAGGGCTGACGCTGATCGCGCTCACGTACGGCCTGGTCGAGGCCGGCCGCCAGGGCAGCTCCGGGACGATCGTGGCGCTGGCGCTCGGTGCAGCCGTGGTGCTGGCCGTCTGCCTGGTGCTGGTCGAACGGCGGCGGCCGTATCCGCTGGTCCCGGGCGAGCTGCTGCGCGAGCGTGTGTTCGTGGTCGCAAACCTGGAGACGTTCCTGGTCTATGCCGGTCTCGGCGGCGCCACCTTCGTGCTGGCCCTGTACCTCCAGTCGGGCGCTGTCGGCTTCACGCCGTTCGCCGCGTCGCTCGTCTTCATCCCGATCAGCGTGATCATGTTCTTCCTGGCCGGGTACTTTGGCCGCCGGGCCGACAAGGACGGACCCCGCCGTTACCTGACTGCCGGGCCGGTACTGATGGCCGCCGGGATGCTGCTGTGGATGATCATCGACCGGCACAGCGTCCTCCAGGTCCTCCCCGGCGTGATCGTGTTCTCGCTCGGGCTTGCCGTCACGGTCGCCCCGATCACCAGCACGGCGCTGAAGGCGGCGCCTGACACCCTGGCTGGAATTGCCGCGGGCTTCAACACGACCGTCTCACGGGTCGGCGGCCTGATCGCCATCCCGCTAGCCGGTGCCGCCGCCTCGGCGGTGTTCGCCAACCACGTGGCCAATCCGGGCGGTAATCCGTTCAAGCAACACCTGGCGGCGGTCGCCCACAGCGCGTCGACCGACGCCTTCCGGGCGGCGATGATCCTGATGGCTGCGCTCTGCCTGGCCGGCGCCGCGACGGCGCTCGTCGGACTCCGCGGCGGCGTCCGCGACTAGTTCGCCCGCTCCCAAACGACGGGGAAGCGCGGGTCGTCCATCGGCGCCCCGGCGGGGAGCGTCTCGGCCAGCCCCGGGAACTCCGGTGAGGTCGTCCAGCGGCGCGGCGCATGCGTGACGTCGTCGCCGATGAAGCGGATCGAGAACGCTCTCCGACGGCGGTCGGCGCCGCCGGCTGCATGCAGCGTCAGCATGTGGAAGAACACCGCATCGCCGGGCTCGAGCTCCCAGCCGACGATCGGGAAGGCGTCCCGATTGGCCTCGATGTCGGGCAGGTCGGCCAGACTGCCCTCGGGGAACCACTTCGCCTGGTTGTCCATGAACGTGCGCGGCATCAGCCACGGGCCGAGGTGCGATCCGGCGACGAACTCCAGCGTCGCCTCGCGGCTGACCGGGTCGACCGGCATCCACACGCTGCAGGTCTGCCCGCCCTCGATGTTGTAGTAGGGCTGATCCTGGTGCCACGGGGTCGGCTGGCGGGTGCCCGGCTCCTTGACCAGCAGGTGGTCGTGGTAGAGCCGCACCCGCTCGGCGCCCATCAGCTCGCCGGCCACCTCGCCGGCGCCCGAGGTGCGGATGAACTGCTCGTACTCGGGAATCTCCTGCCAGTTGCAGAAGTCCTCGAAGAAGCGGCCGTCACCCTCCGGGCTGGCAACCTTGGCCCGCGGGCTGGGCGAGGAGAGATTGCGCTCGATCCCGCGCTCGACCAGCGCCACCTGCTCGGAGTCGAAGACGCCGCGCAGGACGATCGCGCCGTCGCACCGGAATGCCTCGATCGATTCGCCGCTGACCACGGCCCCACTCTAGTCACCCTAGGGTTTCGGGATGCGCTCCCTGGTGGTCAACGACGAAGGCCGTGCGACGCCGGTCGGCGACGCGGAGCTGGATGCGGTCACCGCGCGCGTCGCCGCGGGGCTCGCCGAGCGGGGTGTCGGCCGCGGTGACGTGGTGGCCGTGCAGCTCCCCAAGGGCGTGCTCTGGCTGGCCGTCCTGCGAGCGCTGTGGCAGCTGGGCGCCGTCTCGCTGCCGTGCCCCGAGCTGCTCTCGCAGACGGAGGTCGCCGACAGGGTCGAACGTTCGGGCGCGATGCTTGCCCTGCTTGCCGAGGACGACGTCCCCCAGGCCGACGGAACCCTGCCGCGCCACCAGGGAAGCCCGGAGGATCCGGCGTTCCTACTGTTCACGTCCGGCACCGAGGGCGGCCCCAAGGGCGCTCTGCACCGGAGGTCATACGTGGAGGCGAACCGCCTTCAGTCCGAGCGGTGGATGGGCGTGCGGGCGGGCGACCGCGTCTGGTGCACGGCCGCGACCGGCTGGTCGAAATCGCTTCGCAACGTCTGGATGGCGGCCGAGCTGTGCGGCGCCGAGGCGGTGCTGCACCGCGGCCGCTTCGATCCCGACCAGCGGCTGGCGCTGATCGCCGAGCTGCGCCCGGACGTGCTCTGCATGTCACCGACCGAGTACCGGCGCTGTGCCTCGGCCGCGAGCTTCGGCGACCGGCCCCTGGCCGTCCGGGAGGCGGTGGCCGCAGGTGAGACGCTGGACGCGCCGACCGTCGAGCGGTGGCGGGAGGCGTACGGGATCGTGGTTCGCGACGGATACGGCCAGACCGAGACCGGCGCCGTCACCGGCGTGCTGGCCGGCGATGAAGCCGGCGCCGGTGCAATGGGCCGCCCGCTGCCCGGCGTCGACGTGCGCGTCGACGACGGCGAGCTGTGCGTGGTGTCGTCCACGCTGCCAACGTTCTTTGCCGGCTACTGGAACGATCCCCGCGCGACCGCGGCAGCGCTGCGTGACGGCCTGTGGCACACCGGCGACCTGGTGCGGCGCGAGGTGGACGGCTCGCTGCACTACGAGGGGCGCCGTGACGACGTCATCTCGTCGTCGGGCTACCGGATCGGGCCGGGCGAGGTGGAAGCCGCGCTGCGGAGCCATCCGGCGGTGGCCGAGGCGGCCGCGGTCGGACTGCCCGATCCGGAGCGCGGCCAGATCGTGCACGCCGATGTCGTGCTTGCGCACGGCGTGGCCGGCTCCGACGAGCTGGCGGACGCCCTCCGCGATCACGTGCGCGGAGCGACGGCCGCCTACAAGTACCCGCGGTCGATCCGGTTCGTCGCGGCCCTGCCCCACACGCCGACCGGCAAGCTGCAGCGCTCGGAGGTCAGGCGATCGCTTGCTGCAGCGGGCGGCTCCGCCGAACCGTCAGACTGACCGCCGCAGGCTACCGCGGCGACCCGGCATGATGCACGCATGGCAGCGGGGGCGCTGAGGAGCGGCGTGCGCGGATACCGCGAGCTGCTGTCCCCACCGTCCGTGCGCCGGGTCGTCGGGTGGGGGCTGGTCGCCCGGCTTCCGATGGGGATGATGGCCCTGGCGCTCGTGCTCCTCATCCGCAGCGTCGGCGGCAGCTACGAGGATGCCGGTATTGCAAACGCGGTCGAGGCCGTCGCGGCTGGAATCGGCGCGCCGCTCGGCGGGCGCCTGGTCGACCGCCACGGGCCCGGCCGAGTGCTGATGGTCTATGCGGTCGTCCACCCCTCGCTGATCGCCGTCCTGCTCGTCCTCGCGCTGACCCACGCGCCGTTCGCCGCCATCGTGGTCGCCGCCGGCGCGGTGGGCATCGCGTTCCCTCCGATCGGGCCGACGATTCGCTCGATGTGGCCGAGGCTGATTCCACGCGACGAGCTTCACACCGCGTTTGCTCTGGAGGCGACGCTGCAGGAGGTGATCTTCGTCTCCGGCCCGCTGCTGATCGGCGCGATGGCGGCGCTGATCTCGGCCGGTGCCGCCATCCTGTTGACGGCTGTGCTGTCGGCGGTCGGCGTGACCGTGCTGGCCCGTACCGCCCAGATCCGTTCGGTGCGGGCCCAGTCCGACCACGAGCGTCACCGTGCGCACTTCCTGGCGGCCGCGGCGCCACCCGGGGTGCGCAGGATCCTCATCTTCAGCGCCGGGCTGGGGATCGCGTTCGGCGCCGTCGAGGTGGCGATGCCGGCGTTCGCCGAGAGTCACGGCGGCCGTTCGCTGGGAGCCCTCGCCCTGGCTGCGTGGTCTGGAGGAAGCCTGGTCGGCGGCCTGCTCGCCGCCAGCCGCCCAGCCGCTGATCTTCCCACCCGGCTCCGCAAGACGAGCGCGGCCTTCGTCGCAGTCCTGTTCCTGCCCCTGCTGGCGCACACGATGGCAGTGATGGTCCTCGCCATGTTCATCGCCGGGCTGCCGATCGCACCCAGCTTCGCGGTGACGTACGGCCTGGTCGAGCGGTCGGCGCTGCCAAACACGCAGGCCGAGGTGTTCGGATGGATCAGCACGGCCATCACCATGGGCGTCGCGCTGGGCACCGCCGGCGGCGGCTCGCTGATCTCCCACTCCGGCTCGACCGCCTCGATCATGCTCGGCATCTGCGGAGCCGCCATCGCATGCGGGATCGCCCTGCTGCCGCGACCTCGCGCCACCGCATAGGAAGCTCTGATGGGGATGCCGCGCGGCGTCTGGCGCATCCGGAATCTGCGTGGATCGCAGATTCCTTCTGAACCTTGCAAGCCTGAGGCTTGCAAGTCTGCTGGCCCGCCACTCACCAGCCATCCACGCCTCATCCCCATCAGAGCTTCTAAGCTGCGACCCGTGGCCGCGACCGACCTCGTCTCCCGCTACCGGCAGCGCAGCCTCTGGCTCGACCAGCTGCCGGGATCGCTCGAGCCGCGCGCGTCGCTGCCCGGCGACGTCGACTGCGACGTCGCCATCGTCGGCGGCGGCTTCACCGGCCTCTGGACCGCCTACTACCTGAAGCGCGAGCAGCCCGACCTGCGGGTGACGCTGATCGAGCGCGAGATCGCCGGGTTCGGGCCGTCCGGGCGCAACGGCGGCTGGGCATCGTCCGGGCTCGCCGGCAGCGCAGCCGTCTACCGCCGCAACGGCGGGGACGACGGCGTCAGGCGAGGCCTCGCCGAGACCCAGCGGACGGTTGACGAGATCGGCCGCGTTGCCTCAGAGGAGAACATCGACTGCGGGTTTCTCAAGTCCGGCGCGCTGTTCGTCGCCACCACCGAACCGCAGTACCAGCGGCTGATGGAGTCGCTGGAGGACTACCGGGCCAACGGCGCCGGCGAGGACGAGGTGCGGCTGCTCGATCCCGAGGAGCTGGAAGCGATGGTGCACATCCCGGACGTGCGCGGGGCGACGTTCTCGGAGCACTGCGCCCGGATCGACCCTGCGCGGCTGGCACGCGGCCTCGCCGAGGCGTGCGAACGGCGCGGCGTCACCATCTACGAGCGGACCGCGGCGGAGCGGCTGACGCCGGGGGCCGTCCACTGCGCCGCGGGAACGGTGCGGGCGGACATCGTCCTGCGGGCAACCGAGTCCTACACCACGCAGCTGCCCGGCCAGAAGCTCAAGTACCTGCCGCTTTACTCGCTGATGATCGCCACGGAGCCGCTTTCCGACGCGGTCTGGGAGGAGCTGGGCTGGCGCGACGGCCTCCTGATCGGCGACCGCCACCACCTCTTCTTCTACGCCCAGCGCACAACCGACGGGCGGATCGCCATCGGCGGCCGCGGCGCCCCGTACGACCTGCGCGACCCAATCAGCGAACGGTACGAGCAGAACGCCGACGTGCGCGAGCGGCTCGTGCGGACGATCCAGCGCCACTTTCCCGCTGCGGCGAGCGCCGAGATCACCCACCACTGGGGCGGGCCGCTGGGCGTGCCCCGCGACTGGTCGATGTCGGTCGTCTATGACCCTGCGCGCAAGGTCGGCTGGGCGGGCGGCTACACCGGGCATGGGGTTGGGCCCTCGAACATCTCCGGCCGCACGCTGACCGACCTCGTTCTCGGCCGCAAGACCGAACTCGTCAGCCTGCCCTGGGTCGGGCACCGCAGCCGCAAGTGGGAGCCAGAGCCGTTCAGGTTCCTGGCGTCGCGGGCGATCGTCGGCATCCTGGGGAGCGCCGACCACCGCGAGGATGAGACCGACCGGGCGGCGCTGCGGACGAAGCTGGTAGCGCCCTTCATGCCGCCTCACTGAGCCGCGGATGGGAGCACGGGTCGACATCGTCGTGGTCGGTGGAGGGTTCGCCGGCCTGGTTGCGGCGCGCGACCTGAGCCAGGCCGGAGTCGCGGTCGAGCTGCTGGAGGCCCGCGACCGCGTCGGCGGCCGCGCGTGGTGCGGCACGCCCGACGCGCTCGGACAGGCGGTCGAGCTGGGCGGCGGGTGGTTCGACGCCGTCCACCAGCAGCCGATCCGCCGCGAGGCCGAGCGCTACGGGATTCCGGTGCTGCCGGCTCCCGCCTTCCGCTGTGCGCGGTGGTTCACAGGCGGCGAGCTGCGCAGCGGGCTGCCGGTCCCGGTCGAGGCGCTGGGGGACATCGAGCGCGTAATCCGCGGCATCGGCGACGCCGCAACCCGGCGGACGCAGGGTGGAGACGGCGAGGAGCACGACGTGCCCGTCGCCGAGTGGCTCGGCCGGCTCTCGCCCCATCCCGCCACCCGCGACTTCGTGTACGGCTGGGTCGCCCTGATGGGCGGCGCTCCACCGGACGAACAGCCGATGCTGGCGATGCTCGACCTGATGGCGTCGGCCGGCGGCGCGACCGCCATGCTGACCGAGCTCTCCCACGTGCTCGGCGGAGGCGGCACCACCGGCCTCGCCGATGCGATCGCCGCCGACATCCGCGGGCGCGTGCAGACGGGCGCGGCCGTCACCGGCATCCGCGACCGCGGCGACGACGTGGAGGTCGCCCTGGCGGACGGGGGCACCCTGACAGCCAGGGCATGCGTCCTTGCGGTGCCGGTCAACGTGCGCTCGTCGATTCACATCGACCCGGCGCCTGACGCGGTCACCGCGGAGGCCCTGGCACACGGCCAGATCTGCCGGGCGATCAAGGTGTGGATGCTCGCAACCGCCGTTCCCGACGGGATGCTCGCCGCGGGCTGGGGCACGCCCTTCTACTGGCTGGCGGCCCAGCGAAGCGTGGGCGAGGGGCAGCAGCTGGTCGTCGGCTTCTCGCTGCCCGAGCTGCTCGACCCGGCCGACCCCGACGCGGTGGAGCGGGCGCTGCAGGCCTACGCGCCGCAGGCTCGCGTCCTGGCCGGTGCGAGCCACGACTGGAATGCCGACCCGTTCTCGCGTGGCGGCTGGATGACCGAGCCGCCCGGCTGGTCGACCCTGGGGGTGCTGGGGCGGCTCGCCGCCCGCCAGGGCCGGATCCTGATCGCCGGGTCGGACGTGGCGCCCGAGTTCGCCGGATGGATCGCGGGCGCGATCGCCTCGGGGACGAGCGCAGCGGCCGACGTGCTCGGCCTGCTCGAGCGGTAGCTACACGACGCGGAAGGCCGCGACCAGCTCCTGGAGCCGGCCGGCCGTGACCGACAGCTCCTGTGCGCTGGCCGCCAGCTGGTCGACGCTGGCGCTGGTCTCCTCGGTGGAGGCCGACACCTGCTGCGTGGACGCGCTCGTGTCCTGGGCCACGGTGGCGACCTCCGCGGTTGCGCTGGCGATCTCGGTGATCTGCCCGCTGACCGACTGAACCGCCTGATCGATCGACTGGAACGCCTCGCGCACCCGCTCGACGACGGCGGTGCCCTCGCCCGTGCGCTGCGCTCCTTCCTCGACAACCGCGACCACGCGCTCGGTCTCGCCCTGGATCTCGGCGATCAGCGAGGCGATCTGGGCGGCTGCGGCCTGCGACTGCTCGGCCAGCTTGCGCACCTCTTCGGCGACCACGGCGAACCCGCGGCCCTGCTCGCCGGCCCGGGCGGCCTCGATGGCGGCGTTCAGCGCCAGCAGGTTGGTCTGGTCGGCCAGGCCGGTGATGGTGGCGACGATGCCGCCGATCTGACCCGACTTGTCGGCCAGCGCCCGGATCGCCTCGTTGACCTGGCTCGAGGCCTCGTTCACCGACGCCATGGCGGCGCTGGCCTGCTCGGCCGCTGACGCGCCCTCACCGGCGAGGCCGCGCGCGTGCTCGGCGGCCTCCGAGCTGACGCTCGATGTCTCGCTGGCCTGCTCGACCATCCGCACCTGCCGGTCGGCGCCCCGGGCGACGGCGCCGATCGTGGTGGCGATCTCGGTCACCGCGCGGCCGGTCTCGGCCGACGTGGTCGCAATCTGCTCGGAGGCGACGTTCAGCGAGTTGGCCTGCTCGGCCAGGTCGGTGACGATCGCCCGCAGCCCGGACGCCATCTCCGAGAAGGCGGTTCCCAGCGCGTCGGCGTCCGACGCCGGCTCTACCTCGACCGTCAGGTCGCGGCCGGCGATCAGCCGGGCAGCGGCGGCCATGCGTTGAAGGTAGGCGATCGTGTCGCGGAAGGCGCTGGCGGTCTGGCCGAGCTCGTCCTCGCTGTGGAGGTCGACGTGCTGCTCGACGTCGCCGACTGCGAGCCCGCGAGCCGCATTGAGGAGCTGGTTCGCAGCGTTCGAGATCTGCCGCGCCAGCAGCGTGGCCAGGGTGATGGCGACACCGATCGCAGCCAAGCCGAGCAGGATCACGAGCCACTGACTGGTGGTAGCGGTGCTCGAGGCGTCATGCGCCTGCACCTTCGCGTCGGCTCGCAGCGACCTCTGGAACTTGGTCAGGGCGCCAACCAGCGCGTCGTTCGCCTCGTCCTCCTGGCCATTCACCAGCGCACCGGCAGCATGTGGGCGATGCGCCACCACGTCGGCCCAGATCTGAGCGTTGATGAGGTCGAAACGCTGAGCGGCGTCCTTCACGCCGGCGAACATCCTACGGTCGGAGTCCGTCTTCAGGCGGCTCTCCAGCGTTCCCATGTCGTCGAGGAACGTCCGGTGGTCCCCGACATAGTCCCTGTGTGCATCTACCCTGCTGGTGATGGCGTACGCCGTCTGGGAGAAGTGCATGTCGGCTGCCGCCGCGCGGACGTCGTCGACGGCCGTCATCCGCGGCAAGAGCGAGTCGTCGATGGTCGCGGAGGCCGAATGCAGCGCGGTCACAGACCAGATTGCGACACCGACTACGATGGCCAGTAGGGCGACCACAGCCGCGAAGCTCGAAGCCAGCTTCCATTTGATCGAGCGCTTGAAGATCACCCGGACTCCTCAAAGGGGGGACAGGCAGCGTGATCGTCCAGATATCCACGAACTTGACCGGAACAATCCGAACAGGAGTGCACTCATGAGCAGCGAGACAGAGATCCCCACCACCGATGAGCAGTGGCGCCAGCGGCTGACCCCCGCGCAGTACGACGTGCTGCGGCGGAAGGGCACCGAGCCGGCCTTCAGCGGCGAGTACGTCTACTCCAAGGACCACGGCACCTACCGCTGCGCCGCCTGCGGCGCCGACCTGTTCTCGTCGGACACCAAGTTCGAGTCCGGCACCGGCTGGCCCAGCTTCACCGGTCCGGTCGCCCGTGACAGCCTGGTGCTCGAGGAGGATCGCTCGCACGGGATGCTTCGCACCGAGGTCAACTGCGCCCGCTGCGGGTCGCATCTGGGGCACGTCTTCCCGGACGGTCCCGCCGATGCGGGCGGCCAGCGCTACTGCATGAACTCGGTCGCGCTCGAGCTTCAAGCGGAGGAATGACGACCTCCGGCGGGCGGCCGCCGGGCGTCGTCTTGGTGCTGAGCGAGAACTGGACGCTGACCCCGCCCAGCGACCTGCGCGCGCTGGTCGAGATCGCGCGCACAGCCGAGAGTGCGGGCGTCGAGACGGTGATGCTGTCCGAGCACGTGGTGCTGGGACCCTCGGCGGGAGCCGGCGGGAGGATGGAGAACCCGCGCGACTATGCCGCGCCCGGCAACCAGGACCCGGCGACGCCGTGGCCCGACTCGCTGGTGCTCGCGTCGGCCATCCTCGGCTCGACCACCCGGCTGCGGGTCGCGCTGGCGGCGATCATCGCGCCGCTCCGCCACCCGCTGCTGCTCGCCAAGCAGCTGGCGACGCTCGACCTGCTGGGGAGCGGGCGACTCGTGGTCCAGCCCACCGTGAGCTGGTCGCGCGAGGAGTACGAGGCGCTGGCGGTGCCGTTCGCGCTGCGCGGTGCGATCCTCGACGAGCAGCTGGAGGCCATGCGGGGAGCCTGGGTGGACACGCCGGCGGAGTTCCACGGCCGCTTCTTCGACTTCGCCGACGTCTACTGCGAGCCGAAGCCGTTCCACGCCGGCGGCCCCCGGATGTGGTTCGGCGGGCAGTCGCTGCACCCGCCGCTGCTGCGGCGGATCGTGCGCTACGGCCACGGGTTTCACCCATTCGGCGCCCCGTCGGACGACGACATGGAGCTGCTCCGAACCACGCTTGCGCAGACCGGCCGCGACATCTCCGAGATCGAACTGATCGGCGGCATCCGCGGCCGCTTCCCGGAGCCGGACGCGGTCGCCGACCTCGACGAAGCGCTCCAGCAGGTGCCGGGCGAGCTGGCCAGGGGCGCCACCTCGATCTGCTTCAAGCCGTCGATGTACACCGACCGGGTCGAGGAGCTGCCGGAGGTGTGCGCGCGAGTCGTCGAGGCCGTGCAGCGCGGGGGCTAGATCTAGGCCCCGAGCTTCGCCTTCTCGACCTTCCCCATCGCGTTGCGCGGCAGGGCGTCCACGAAGCGCACCTCGCGCGGGCGCTTGTGACCGGCGATCAGCGAGGCCACGTGACCAGTCAGCTCCTTCACGTCCGGCTGGGCGGCGGGCCGGAGCACCACCCAGGCGACGATCCGCTCGCCGAGGTCAGGGTCGGGGACGCCCGCGACGGCGGCCTCGGCCACCGCCGGGTGCTCGAGCAGCGCCTGCTCCACCTCCCCCGCTCCGACCTTGAAGCCGCCGGTCTTGATCAGGTCGACGGAGCGGCGGCCGAGCAGCCGCAGACCGCCATCGGGCTCCCACACGCCCAGGTCGCCGGTGCGGAAGAACCCGTCGGCCGTGAACGCCTCGGCGGTCGCGTCCGGCCGGTCGAGATACCCGAGGAACAGGTTGCTGCCGCGCACCTGCACCTCACCCATGGCATCCCGATCGGTTCCCGGCAGCTCGTGCCCGTGGTCGTCGACCAGCCGCACCTCGACGCCGGGCAGCGGCGTTCCCACCGACCCCGCCCGTCGCTCGCCCGAGACCCGGGCCGAGGCGATCATCAGCGTCTCGGTCATGCCGTAGCGCTCGACGATCTGCCGACCGGTGAGGCGGGCGATCCGCTCGTGCTCCACCGCCGGCAGCGCCGCCGAGCCGGACACCAGCAGCCGCGCGGAGCCCAGTCCACCTGCCACGGCCGCGGACCGCTCCGCCGCATCGGCGAGCCGGTGGTACATCGTCGGCACGGCAAACAACACCGTCGCGTCCCCCGCCAGGGCGGATGCGACGGCGGCCGGATCGAACCTGCCCAGGTGCCATGAGCACCCGCCGAGGCGGATCGGCCCCAGCGTGGCCAGCACCAGTCCGTGGACGTGGAACAGCGGCAGCGCGTGGGCGACCGTGTCCGCCGCCGTCCACTCCCAGGCCTCCGCCAGCGCATCCAGGTTGGCGGCTATTGCCCGCCTCGGCAACACCGCCCCCTTCGGCGGCCCGGTGGTGCCCGACGTGTAGACGATCAACGCCGGCGCGTCGGGCGGCGGCTCCGGGAAGGGAGCGGGGCCGGCAGCGCCAAGCGCGACATCCAGCCGCGGAACGCCGGCCAGCGCGGCCGGCAGCTCGGTGCCTGGAGCACAGGCAAGCAGGTCGGGCCGGGCGTCGCGCAGCACGTGCTCAAGCTCGCGGGTGCCGGAGCCGGGATTGAGCGGCACGGCAGGCACTCCGGCGAGCAGCGCGCCGAGCACCGCGATCGGCGTCTCCGCCGATACCTCCGCCCACACCGCCAGCCGCCGGCAGTCCGCAAGCCGCCCGGCGGTCGCGCCGGCAGCGGCAGCCAGCTCGCGATAGGTCAGGGCGGCCGTGCCGACCCGCAGCGCGGGGCACTCGGATGCCTCGGCCAGCGGCGGGAACAGCGGGCCGGTCACGCCTGCCCCGCCGCCGGCGGCACCCTGCGGCCCCAGCCCGTCGCCTGCTCGTAGGCGTGGCCGAGCTGGAGCACCCCGAAGTCATCGCGCAACCTCCCCACGAGCTGGAGCCCGACCGGCAGCCCGCCGTCGCTGAACCCACAGGGCACGGATATGGCCGGCAGCCCGGTGGCGCTGATCAGGTAGCAGCTCGCCATCCAGTCGATGTAGGTGTGCATCTCGGTGTCGCCGATCCGGGTCGGGTACATCTGCTCGACCGGAAACGGCATCACCTGGGTCACCGGCAGGGCCAGGAACTCGACGTCTTCCATGAACTCGTACACCCGCCGGCAGACCTCGCCGCGGCGGAGCTCTGCCGCCCCCAGCTCCGGGCCGGAGAGCGCCCGGCCCTGCTCCACGTTCCAGCGGACCGACGGGTTCAGCTGCTCCGGATGCGCGTCCAGGTCGGCGCCCAGCTGCTGCTCGAAGATCCACGCCCGCCAGGCCTTGAACGCCTCGTCGGCGCCGTC
>Ga0265327_10001741_pt1 | contig 25782 bp, 20 predicted proteins | sample 41621metaG_FD_202089 | JGI IMG/M metagenome (GOLD analysis project Ga0265327, IMG submission 202089) | Rhizosphere microbial communities from Carex aquatilis grown in University of Washington, Seatle, WA, United States - 4-16-21 metaG | ecosystem: Host-associated > Plants > Roots > Rhizosphere...
GATGCACACCGGTTTATCGATTTTTTGCATAAAATTGGGGCTAGTGTTTGGCAAACCCTGCCTCTTAATATGCCACATGCAGATGGCTCGCCCTACCAATGCCTCTCAGCACATGCTGGGAATCCTGAGCTCATCAGTCTGAGTAAACTTGTTTCTGACGGTCTTCTTACTAAACATGAGATTGAAGGGCATCCAAATAAGCATCTTTTGCTTGCTCTAGCGTTCAAGAATTTTCAAGGTTCATCAAATCTATCACGGAAAAAAGAATACGATCTTTTTTGTCAAAAACAGGCTTTTTGGCTAGATGATTTTTCTCTTTTTGTCACCTTACGCCAACACTTTAATCAGGCAGGTTGGAGTAGCTGGCCTGATAACCTTAAGCTACGTGAAGTTTCAGCAATTTCAGAGGCCAAAGAACAATTCTCAGATCAGATTTCAGTGATCAAGTTTACGCAGTATATTTTTTTCAAACAATGGCTGGAGCTCAAGCAATACGCCAATTCCAAAGGTGTTTATTTGTTTGGCGATATTCCTATCTTTGTCGCTTACGATAGTTCCGATGTTTGGGGACAACCAAACCAGTTCAAGTTGAACGAAGATAATGAAATGACAGTAGTAGCTGGTGTGCCGCCAGATTATTTTTCAGAGACCGGCCAGCGTTGGGGCAACCCGCACTATAACTGGCCGGTGATGCTTCAGGATGGCTTTAAGTGGTGGCTTGCGCGAATGGCTACACAAAATGCTTTATTTGATATGGTCAGGATTGACCATTTTCGCGGACTGGAAGCGGCATGGGAGATTCCGGCAACCGAAGAAACTGCAATGAATGGGACTTGGGTTCTGGCGCCTGGGGATCAGCTGCTGAGTGCGATCACGAGCTCTTTGCCTGACATTACATTGATAGCAGAAGACTTGGGCATCATCACTGATGAGGTTGATGCCCTCAGGGAAAAATATAGCCTTCCAGGCATGAAAATACTGCAGTTTGCCTTTGGTGGAGATGATAAAAATCCATATTTACCTGAAAATATAGAAGAAAACAGTGTGGTCTACACAGGAACCCACGATAACGACACTTCTTTAGGCTGGTATCATTCACTCAACCAAGAGCAGCTCGAGCATTTTCATCGTTATTTACATACTGAAAAGCCTGACATGCCGTATGCAATTACTGAGCTGGCCTTAGGTTGTGTATCCAAGTTGGCGATTATTCCAATGCAGGATATCTTGGAACTTGATTCGGCTCACCGCATGAATGTGCCGGGAACCATCGATGGTAACTGGCAATGGCGCTTTGATTGGGAGCAGCTGAGGCCCAAAATGAGCAAGAAATTAGCAACTGCAATTGCCAGAAATCACCGCAACTAGGGCTTGGTAAAATGGCATATCTGATTGGTGTTGATGTCGGCGGTACTAATCTGCGTGTTGGCGTGGTTCATGGCATGAATGTCATATACGAGAAGCGTAGTCATGCTGATTTCTCGGGAATTTGTCAGCATAATCGGCCTCTAGAGGCTTGCAAGCAAATTGTCAGTACAACCAGTAAATTGTTACGTGAAGTCATGCTTGAATATCCGGATGTCCAGTCCGTTGGTATTGGGTTCCCTGGATTTATCAATCCGGATAATGGGGTGGTGATTCAGTCTCCAAATCTTCCAGGTTTGAGCAATGTTGACCTTGCCTCTCAGTTAACAGAAAGTTTAGGCATACCAGTCATTGTGGAAAATGATGCGCTCGCTGCGGCTTATGGTGAATTCAGGTTGCATCCACACGAATTAGATAATCTGATTTACCTTGGGTTGGGTACCGGAGTCGGTGGCGGCCTTATATATGGAAGTAAGCCATTTGCCGGGCAGCATGGAATAGCAATGGAGGCTGGCCACATCATTGTTGAGCCACATGGTCGCTTATGTGGCTGTGGCAACCGCGGCTGTATGGAGCAATATGCTTCTGCAACCGGAATAAGCAAAACCTATCTGGAGACGACTGGCAAAAGTGCACATGCTGATGAAATTGCTCAATTGGCTCAATCAGGTGATATACAAGCGCAGCATGCCTATCATGTTGCAGGAACAGCCCTAGCACAGGCACTTGCACATATTGTTAAGGTGGTTGACGTTGGCTGCGTGGTAATCGGCGGCGGAGTAAGCCAAGCTTGGCCATTAATGCAGGAAGCTTTCGAGCATCAGCTCGCAGCAGATCTAATCCCTGTTCTGAAAGATAAAGTCAAGGTAAGCATTTCGCAATCAGGCGATCAGGCAGGCATTATTGGTGCTGCGTTGCTCGCCGAGCCTAAATAATTCAGCACCGTAAATATACTGTCACAAATCATGGTTAGTCTTCGTGGTAGGAGAGCTGACCATGAACATGCCCAATCGAATTCTTAGAGATATCCCAAGTGCAGACTGGGGCGCTACGATGAATTTCGCAGCCGAATTGATAGGTCTTGCCGAACGAAGTGCCTTCTCTGGCGAACTGCAAAAAATTCTTAAGATGCGCCAGTTATCTGCACTATTTCAGCCAATTGTCGATTTGAACAAAGGTGAGATTTTTGGGCACGAAGGTCTGATTCGCGGGCCCAGTACTAGCCATCTGCACATGCCTTTAGCCTTGTTTGAAGAGGCTGCTCTCAATAGACTCTCATTTGAAGTTGAGCATCTTTGCAGGCAGATTGTGCTCGAATCATTTGCAGAAAAACTGAGCCGTGGGAAACTTTTTTTAAATGTCAGCCCAGCTCTGCTGATGCAACCCAATTCGATACAAGGGGCAACACTTTCTTATATTCATGAACTTGGCTTGAACCCAAACAATGTAATTATTGAGCTAACGGAAAACACTGCTACATTTGATTATGAAATACTCAGGCATGCTACCGAACACTACCGCAGCATGGGCTTTGAGATTGCGATTGATGATCTGGGCGAAGGCTTCTCAAGCTTGCGTCTTTGGTCTGAGTTAAAGCCAGACTATGTCAAAATCGACAAGCACTTCATTAGCGGTATTCATAAGGATCAGGTGAAACTGGAGTTTGTACGTTCTATCCAGCAGATTGCGCAGTCAGCAGGTACCAAGATTGTGGCAGAAGGCATAGAAACCCAAGCTGAATTGGCGCTAGTTAAAGAGCTTAAGATTGATTATGGGCAAGGCTATCTCTTAGGCCGCCCTGAATTGGAAATGTCTACTGATATTGCCAATGATTTAAAACTGATACTGAATGAAAACGCCATTAGGGTATATCAGTCATCCAGCATGCTTCCCCAGCATCGCTACAATGTTACCAAGTTGATCAAATATGTACCTCCAGTAGATATTAAAACTACCAATGAGGAGGTCTATCATCTTTTTCAGTCGTCTCCCACCCTATACGCTGTCCCCGTAGTTGAGCATGACAAACCAGTTGGGCTCATCAGTCGCTATTCCATGATAGATGGCTTGGCACGGCCATACCGACATGAACTTTATGGCAAAAAGAATTGCGAAACCTTTATGGATAAAAATCCATTGATGGTTGATAAGGATATGAGTTTGCAGGATCTAAGTGGCTTGATTTCAGACATGGAGCCACATTATTTATCCTATGGATTCATTATTACTGATGAAGGTAAATATTTGGGTATGGGAAGTGTTCACGATTTGCTACGTGAGATTACCCAGTTACAGATCAAAGCTGCTCGACATGCCAATCCGCTGACCATGCTGCCCGGTAATGTTCCAATTAGTGAGCATATGGATAAGCTCATATCAGCAAAAATTCCATTTCATGCTTGTTATTGTGACTTGGATAGTTTTAAACCGTTTAATGATGTATATGGCTTCAGGCGTGGTGATGAGCTGATACAGTATGTTGGAAAGCTGCTGAATGACGAAATCTCAAATGAATTTGATTTTGTCGGACATGTTGGTGGCGATGATTTTATCCTGATACTTCAGAGCCCCGACTGGGAGCAGCGCTGCATGCGCATTCTGGATAGCATCCAGAATGCAATGCCGGGCTTTTATGATTTGGAAGACAGGAAAAGAGGCGGTATTGCCAGCGATGACAGGGCAGGCAATCGGGTGTTCTTCCCCTTTGTCAGTATTTCAATTGGTGCTGTAAAGGCTGACCCTAATCAGTATGGTAGTCACCATGAGGTATCTTCCGCAATTGCAAATGCCAAAAAACAGGCCAAAAAAATCAGCGGTAACAGTCTATTCATAGAGCGTAGATCAGTTCAGTCTGATAAGTAATCTGATCTATTCGTCAGGCTGTTGCGCAATAATCTGACAAGCTAAGGTGCTCCAGTAAGGCAGGGATTGCAACATTAGCATTGCCACCCATAGCTGTGCATCAATATTGCTGAAGCCTCGCGTGAACAGCATTGCAAAGCTCGAGATCAAAAGTGCAAGCAACAAAAGCAGTTCTTCACGAATTGGGTTAATCAGTTGCAACTTGCTGCTCGCAGTCTTGCCTTTAGCTGTTACCTTGAATTCACCACGCTTCTGTACCAAGCCCATTAATATCCCTCTGGCGATTGCATGTGAGAGCGCTAGGCTCGCGAGCGAAGCTCCCCCTATATCAAGCCAGCTACAAGACATTGTTTTCCTATACAGCACTGGGCCAAGTGCACCCTTTATCACTAGGAAGAAGATGATAGGGGTAAGCATGATTGCAACAGGCAAGCTGAACGAAGTAGGGAAGGCCAGCATAGCCAATGTCCAGCCTATGGAACCCATGGTGAAGAAAAGCTGTAAGGCATCACCCAGCCAGCCAAACCAGCCTGTCAGGAAGTGGTAGCGCTGGCCAAAAGTCAGAGTGGAGTCACCTAGCAATTTTGGTAAGTGATGTTTCAGTATCTGCATAGCACCAAATGCCCAACGGAAGCGTTGTGATTTGAGCGCCTTGAAATCAGCAGGTGTCAGGCCACGTCCAAAAGTAGCGTCTACATAACGAAGCTCATAACCTTTTTCCAGCAGGCGCAAGCCAAGCTCTGTATCTTCGCAGATACACCATTCTGACCAGCCGCCACTAGACACTAGAGCTTCATGCAGTACCAACGTCATTGTGCCATGTTGAATCAGGGCATTGCGCTCATGGCGGTGATGCATGCCAATGCGGAAAAAGCCTTCAAATTCCCAATTACACATGCGCCGGAAGAAGTTGTTTTCCCATGCACGGTGAGCCTGGGGTGCTTGCATGACTGCGACCTTGGGATCTGCAAAATGGGGCACCATTGCGCCCAGCCAGTCTGGTGTTACTTCATAGTCTGCATCCACAACACCAACCACTTTGGTACGTGGATCAGTCTGTTCCAATGCAAAGTTCAGCGCGCCAGCCTTAAACCCAGGCCATTGTGGCAGATGGAAGAAGCGAAAGTTTTCTGGCAGGGTTGCGACGTAGGCTTCTACTGGTTTCCAGAGGTTTTCATCTTTGGTGTTGTTATCAATCACAATCACTTCAAAATTACTATATTCGAGTTTATGCAGACTCTCAATGGTGGCTATCACCATAGCAGGTGGCTCGTTATAGCAGGCAAGGTGCACCGATACAAATAGCTCCTGATCTGCTGGCAGAGGTTTGGCTGGTTTGTAATGGCGACGCCATCCACCCTTGAACATCACTTCGCTGAATTCGACACCATAAATCATCAGCACGGCGGAAGTCAGCATCATGCCGATAATCAGGCCGATCAAGACGATAATGTCGCGTAGTGTGTAGTAGTAATCTCCCGGCAGATTCCATGCTACAACCAGTGTTGTGATACATGCTTGTAGCAGAACTGCCATCGATATGCGTCCGCCCAGGCCCCAATGGCGGAAGCGAAATGCGATGAACAGAATAGGGATGAAGCCAAGCAGGGTGGACCACAGCATTTTCTTGATCCAGCGCGTATCTTTAGGCACCGCGCCATGCAGTGAATATTTGGGATGACGCGTGGCGTCAAACATGCCCCAATAAGCACCTGCCCAGCCTTCTATTTTCACCTTCCATGGCTGGTCAAATGCTTCCATCAGATAGTAGTCATAATTCTGATGAGCGGTTTTAGCCAAGAACTCGCGCACGAATCTGGCTTGATTGACTCGGCTTGCAACTGAGGCACCTATGGTCGGGCCACGGCTAGGCCAGCCAATTTCGGTAATGACAATTTTTTTGCGAGGGTATGCCTGCATCAACTCTTTGTATCTGGATAATGAGTAATCCACTGCCTGCTCAACAGGTACGCCTTCGTGGTAGGGCAGCAAATGTACGGCGATAAAGTCTACATGCTTGACCAGTTCAGGATTTTTGAGCCAGATATGCCAGGGCTCGGCGGTTGATACTGGCACACCAATATCCTGTCTGACTGTATCCAGATATTCGGTTAAGCGTTCAATTGGAATGTCGTTACGAAGCAGGACTTCGTTGCCCACGATGACCCGCTCGATTTGTTTGTAATTATTGACACGTTCTTTCAACGCATCGATTTCACGCTGGTTTCTTAGTTCATCAGGGCCAATCCATGCGCCTGCAGTTACTTTTAGTCCCATATTTGCGGCTAGGGCTGCAACTTCGGAATTTTCCAGAGAGCCATAGGTACGAATCCGGTTAGTTAAAGGCTTCATTAGCTTAAGATCACCAACCAGTTCTGCTGTACTAGGGTACTCCTTATCCAGCGGACTTTGTTTGAGTTGATAGCCGCTGTATGCAAAGCCATGCACGATGCGTGGCGCATCAATCAACGGTAGTGTTCGATTGACTAGTGCCCAGATCGAAAAATGGGCTAAGGCAATCAGCAGGGCAAATAGCAGTGGTTTTGAATAGTTTTTGGCAAAAGCAATCATGAATTTATTTCAAAAAAGTATTTCTGTTGGTGTAGGTGAGCATAGCGGTAATTGCTAGCCAATAAAGTGCGTGAGAGTTTTGCGGTTCTAGGCATAAGCCTATGAGAGCAGTGACGAGCGCCGTAATCTGCATCGTAGTGACTATCCTTGATTTTATTTGTGTGGATATTCCCAATAGTTTAGTTCCTATGGATAACTGAAGTGTTGCTAATAAATACAGCACAACAGGGAAATCACGATAGCGTCCATCAAGGGTTAATAGAATGCCGGTGGTTCCTGCTCCCAGGCAAATGAGAAACAGGCTTGCAAGTAGCCATTTATGTACCACCTGTGTTTGGCCCTTCAAAATCAAATAAGCGATGACTAATACACTTAGTAAGCCTGTGATGCTGATTGCACTTAGTGATATCCATTCAATGCTATCGCGGCATGCCGTCATCAGGTAGTCAAGCTGCAAATAGGCGATTACACCAGTCACTGCACCGAGGCTTGTTAATGCTAGCAAGCTAACAGCTGCGCTGTTCCCAACATAAATTCCCAAGATGAGTAATATTAACGCACCTGCCAATGACCAATACACAGGGAGCAAGCCATCATGCCTTTCTGCCACTAGGCCATTAAAGCCAAACTTTGGATTGAGTTGTGTGTCATATAAGCCCCAATAGCCGCCTACAGTACCTTCAGACATACGTTTCCATGGCTGGTCAATTGCTTCAATCAAGTTGTAGTTCCAGTTTTTTTTCTGTGCATTCTGGATAAACTCACGCAAGTAACGCGCCTGATTGATCTGGCTTGGGATAGATGGGCCGCGCTGGCGTCCTACGCTAGGCCAGCCTGTTTCGCCGATGAATATTGGTTTGCTGAAATTGTGTGCAAGCTTGTCCATCACAATGTTGGCATGCTGAATAGCGGTATCTATAGATTGAGGATCATCCTCCCAGTAGGGCAGCACATGCACGGTGATATAGTCTACCGATTTTTCCAGATTTTTATGTTTGTTCCAGAACTCCCATACATCAGCATAAGTGACTGGTACCTTGGTCGCTTTTTTTGCGCGGTTTATATAAGACTGCAGTACGGCCTCAGGTTGCTCGCCACGTAGCAGGACTTCATTGCCAACCACCATTGCCTTAATGGTGTCTGGATAACGATTGGCAAGTGAGATCGCAAGACTGAGTTCTTTTTCGTTATCTGCACTGAGCCAGCCTATCCATGCCCCCAACAGCACTTTAAGCCCCAGCTTCCTGGCAGCTTCTGGAACATAATCTAGGCCTTGGCCCACTGAATAGATGCGTACACAGTCGAATCGCTTAGATAGCAGGCTGAGGTCACTATCAATTTGTGCAGGCTCGATGTGTGTATCAATCTTAAAGGGCGTTACGCCGTCATGATAGTAAGGAGCATAAGAAACGCACTGTAATTTTGAGTCTGTACCAAGCCCGGTTTCGGGTAATTCTACCGCTTGGTTTTGCTGCCAGAACCAGAGGCCGGCGATGATGAGTATTGCAAGATTAAAAACACTATAAAACCAGAGCGACTTTGATTTGAGCATGAGGTGCGAATCTTGATTGAATGATTGCTAAGCCTGAATTGATGAGGTTGCAGGAGCGAACTGACATGATAATTCACCCAGCCCACAAAAACAAAAAAATGATGCTTAAAACACCTACAGAATTAAACATCTCGCGTTACAATAGCGCACTTCAGTTGAGTTTAAAAATGAACGCGTAGAATGAAAAAACTTGTATTGCTAGTGGTCTTGTTGGGAAGTGCGAATGCGGTAGGGGCCAAACCTGCATTTACGGGAAACAACTACAGTGGTGAGTATCAATGTAAAGGCTCCAATGACCAGGTTGGTGATTATGAGATGGTCGTCAGGCTCAAACTTAACCGTATCAGTAGCCATGGTACCTTCGGTGCATACAGTTACGAGACAGAGACTGAAAATTCTGTGGTATATGCAGGACAAGCTGCGGCCGATGGTAATCGCATTGCTGTGAGTTTTAATCTGACTGAAGCGCATGGTGTTGAACACAGCACTGGTATTGCAACTATGAAAAAGAATGAGGTAGGCCGCTGGACATTCAAGCGCTTGTATTACGAAGGTGATGATAACGGTGGAATTTACGGCACAGAAACCTGCGTCATGAAGCCTCTGCCAGTAGTCAAGAGACCAAAGAAGAAGTAAGTTTCCTGCCTCAAGGGTAGCGTGAAAGGACAAGCTGATGCTTGTTTAGTATTTCCGCAACGCGACTGTCTGTCAGTACGTCAAACTCCACTTTTCTAGCAGTACTAATGGGGTCGTCTTTTATTTCATTATGATTGATAGAAGGGTGACACATGAAAGCATCGCCTGATGTAGCTGCGGCTAGCCAGCCATTCAGTTTCTCATAGTATCCTGTAGCATCTTCATTAAAAGCATAAATCCCCAGTAAACGTCTGTTAGATTCAAAACCGTGCTGGCGGGCAAGCTTGCTCAGCGCATTAGCGCCGAGAGTTCTGATAACAAAAGCTTTGAAACCGCTGCCTGCTGGCGGGTTTGCAATTCTGATCCAGGGCAATTGATCCTTGTAGCGCTGACCCAGAGTCTCAATCAAGGCATTACGTATTTGCGGGAGTTGATGTACATGCTGATGACCATCTACGTAATCTGGAGATGCGCCTAAGGCTGATTCAAAACAGTCAAGCTGGTGATGAATCGCTTTGCGAATTTCTTTACCGGAAAGCGTTCTGAGGCTGGTTCTTATAATCAGCGATCCGAGGCTATGTTTCAATGTCTGAGGGTATTGAGTAAAGTCTAGATGCAATCCAATGTCAGCTTGCGCTCTAATTTCAGAAGTGATTCTCTTGGCAGCTTCATTCCAGCGCGGGCTTAACACCAAACAAGATGTAGCAGTGAGTCGGCCTTGCTTGATTAGATGGATAATACCGTCATCCACACTTGGGCTAAGCGCGTAATCATCCGCACACATGATGAGTAATTTTTTCATGCCTTGAAAGCCCAATAACGACTTAGTAGATAGGTGCTTACAGCAATAATTACCATGACCACGCCTAGCACTAGCCAGAATGGTAACTTGCTAAAGTGTAGCGCGGTTAATACCAGTATCTGATTACCAAAAAATCCTGTAACTGCGACTGCAAAGAATCTCGGCAGAGCTTGAATATGCCTCGTATTGCTGGAAGCAAACGAAAGTCTGGTATGGCCAAAATAGCTGACAGGAAAGGCCATCAGGAAGCCAAATAGATTAGCCCAAGCAGGAGCAACCAAAAAACCTGACTCGAAGCCCACGGCAACCACATAATGCACCAGCGCAGCTAAGGCTCCTATGACAGTAAACCAGGATATGGAGCGGCTATGATTTGGCAAATCAGCCTGCATTGCCATCCTGTTTTGGAGGGACGACTTCGGAAACGATGTAAGTAGGGCGACCTTTGACTTCGTCATAAACGCGGGCGAGGTATTCACCCAGTACGCCGATGAACAGTAACTGCACACCTGAGAAGAACATGATGCTGGCAACTACTGTAGGCCAGCCTGGAACCGACTCGTGAAAAAACAGCTTGTCTACGACTACCGACATGCCATAAATAAATGCCAAAAGTGCCAGTAGGCCACCAATAGCACTGGCCATGCGCAATGGTACTTCAGAGAAGCTAGTGATGCCTGTCCATGCAAGACCAATGAGTTTAAGGCTTGAGAATGTACTTTCTCCATGCAGTCGCGGCAGCGGAGTGTAGGGAATACCTATCGACTTATAGCCGACCCAGGCGTATATCCCTTTCATGAATCGGTTGCGCTCCGGTAATGAACGCAAGGCATCAACCACTTTTCTGTCCATTAGGCGAAAATCACCAGCATCTTTGGGAATGTTCACGCGATCACCCATACTGATCATGCCATAGAAGATTTTTGATCCCCAGCGTTTAAAGGTGGACTCCTGTTCTCTGTCCTGACGTACGGCATAAACCATATCGTAACCTTCACGCCACTTATTCAGCATCTCTGCCAGCAGACCTGAGGAATGTTGGCCATCGGCATCCATGCAAATGACTATCTCTCCGCTTGCATATTCCAGACCGGCCGTAATCGCATATTCCTTGCCAAAATTTCGTGAGAACCTGACCAGGGTTGTCTTGGTGGCGCCGGACATGGCGGCGACGACTTCTGCTGTGTTATCACGACTGCCGTCATCTACGACGACGATATCCCAATTTGGGCTGAGTATTTGCAAATGCTGTGCTATGTTTTGCAGGGTAGTCTCAATGGCAGCCGCTTCGTTGTATGCCGGAACAATCACCGATATATGTGGCTTGGCTTCAGTTCTGTTGACTATCACAGTGTTCACCTCTCAGTTATTTGGGTGCTGGCAAAGGGATTCGATCTTTGCCTTGTAGTTCGCGCCGGTCTTTGATGACAGCTAATGTGAATCCAAGACGCTCTATCTTGCCTATTTCTTTCCCTAACAATACTTTATCGCAGTTCATATTTGTCGAGGAAATGAAAAAGTCAGCTTTAGTCCAGTTTCTGCTGATTTCGAATCGATCGTCAAGGTAAGCCCAACCCTGAATATCTTCAGCACAAATTGCCACTGAGTAAGGCGGGGCATCGGGGTTTTTTTGTTCTTTGTCTACATAGCGGGTGAGAACACCTGCTGCTTCACGTAAGCTGCTGGACCAGTAGTCTGATTCCCATTTTTTCTCTGCCAGTGGTAGTGGGCCAGCAAGGTGGTTGTAATAGATGTATTCATAGGGATGCAGGCGAGCCAGCGTGCAAGCCGTATATGCTATCAAGAGCAATACAGGTATGGCAATGAATTTGCGTTTTCCAGCTGACAGTCTGGCAATCACTAGACTAAGGCCGCATGCAGACAATATTGATATAACAGGAATTAAAAATGTGAAGTGGCGCACACCGTCATAAAGAGCTGGATCGTCAATCATGATGAATGTTGCTGGGAATAGCAGCGCAATAAGCGTGACCAGCCAAGCTTTGTTAGTGTCATTAGGATGCTTGATCATAGGCAACAGGTTTCGCCCCTGTTGATGCGCGACATATAGCAATGCGAGCATGCCGATCAGTGTGATTTCAGGTAGCTTTACCAGCAAATAGCTCAGCAGGTAATACCTCGGCACTTCACCAATACCATAGATCTGACCATTCATGATGGTGAGCATATTGAAGCTGAAGTGGGAGAATGCTTTTGCAGCTTCTATCATGTGGTCGGGTGCCATCACCGACCATGGCCAGAATATGCCCATCAGTATCAGCGCTGTAATGCCTGCCGGGAAAAGTCCCCAGGCAGATTTCAGCAGAAACTTGCCTTTTTCCTGCCAAGATAGCTCAAGTAGCAAGCTGACAATCGCCAAGGATAATAAGAGGTAAATAACAGCAAAAGCACCGCCTACACGCAGGCCAAGCGCGCAACCCACGGCAAGGCCAAGTTTGATGCTATTTGCCAGACTGATACGAGGCGCGGTTTGTACAATGAGTGCAGTGTAATAAAGCGCCCAGATCATGGTGCAGCCAAAAGGGACATCTTTTGTGTGTGTGAACATGGCGCCAGACCAAGAGCCGGTCACTACAAGTAGCATGATTGCAATTAGCCCGGCACGTTCGCCTGCAAGTAGTTTTGCGAGTTTGTACGATCCAACAATGCCTGCAAAACCAAACAGGGCGGATATCAGGTGACGCATGTCCCACACAGCGATGGAGTCTGGATTCATGCCGAGCAATCTTTCGAGTGTCGCTGCAATCAGGTCAAAGAAGCCACCATATAAGTAGAGGTTCTTATATTCAAATGCTGTGCGATCAACAAATCCGGATTGGTAGAAATCGACAAGTAATCGCCCATAGACATGCTGGACTTCCTCATCATTGCTGATGCCGTAATGGCGAAATGTGGTGAGGATGAATATTGCGAGTAGTAGAAATATTGCAATACTGATGCGACGAAGGATATGGGGAGCCATCTATAGTTATTATGAATAATAGGTTGGTGAATTATACAGTAGTCTGATGTTGCGCCAGAGCCCACTTTACATGCTCTCTGACTAACTCCGAGTCATCCTGTTCCCGTGCTTTCAGAGCGTTAATCACTGCTGGACTTTGAGGCGCATTACCAAGACCAACAGCAAGATTTCGCAACCATTGTTTATAGCCTATTCGATAGATAGCACTTCCTGCCATTTTTTCGTTAAAAGTGTTTTCATCCCAGCTAAATAAATCAACGAGGGTTTTATTGTCCAGGCCATGCCGGACATGGAAGTCATCCTGTTCGGTGATGCTGGCAAAGCGGTTCCAGGGGCAGGCAATCTGGCAATCGTCACAGCCATATACCCGATTGCCAATCAGTGGACGGAACTCCATTGGGATGCTGTCTTTAAGTTCTATTGTCAAGTAGGAAATGCAACGTCTGGCATCCACTTCATACGGCGCTACTATGGCTTGGGTAGGGCAAATGTCGATACAAGATCTGCATGTCCCGCAATGGTTCTGGCCTTGGGTGTCAGTCGGCAAGGGTAGGTCGGTATAGATTTCGCCAAGAAAAAACCATGAGCCAGCCTCACGAGAAAGCAACAAGGTATGTTTGCCACGCCAACCCAGACCAGCTTTCTCGGCAAGCGCTACCTCCAGCACAGGTGCGCTATCGGTAAACACACGGTAACCAAACTCACCGATTTGCTCTGCTATTTTCTCAGAGAGCTTTTGCAGGCGATTACGCAACACCTTGTGGTAGTCACGGCCAAGCGCATAGCGTGAGATAAAAGCCAGTTCGCCATCCTGCATGACTTCTTCGCTATCTCTGGCATTTGGAGGCAGGTAATCCATACGTACCGATATCACGCGTACTGTTCCCGGCACCAATTCGGCAGGTCGGGTTCGTTTGTCGCCATGTTTTGCCATATAATCCATAGCACCATGAAAGCCTTTCAGAATCCATGCGCGATGATCATTCTCAGCAAGCGACAAATCAGTATCCGTAATACCTACCTGGCCAAAGCCCAGGTCTTTGCCCCAGCGCTTGATATTAGCTGCCAGTGTCTGTAAGTCATCAGGATTATTTAACATATGGCGCATGATATTACACTGGAACTGGCGGATGAAGCGGCAACGCTGGATTTAGGCGCGCATTTGGCAGGTATTCTGCAATCGGGTGTCACGCTATACCTGCATGGCAACCTTGGAGCTGGTAAAACAACACTGGTTCGTGGGTTGTTACATGCCTGTGGCCATATTGGTAAAGTTAAAAGCCCGACTTATACGCTAGTTGAACCTTATTCCATTTCTGGGAAGATGGTGTATCATTTTGATTTATATCGCTTCATGGATCCGGAAGAATGGGAGGCTGCAGGCTTTAGAGATTACTTCAATCCTGATTCCATCTGTCTGGTAGAGTGGCCAGAGAAAGCTGCTGGTTTATTGCCTGTGGCAGATATTGATATTGATTTAAGCCCCTCGGGGCAAGGTAGAAAAGCCAGATTAAATGCAAATACGCAAACAGGAAAAGCATGTTTAGAGCGTTTTTAGCGATTGCTTTGTTGCTTTGCCTGACCACGACTCAGGCAGCGACTGTTGTCAGCGCAGCCCGTGTATGGCCGGCAGCCGACTATACGCGTATCACGCTAGAGTCCCCCAAGCCCATCAGCTATAAGATGGTGATGCTTAACAATCCCGATAGATTAGTACTTGATCTTGATGATGTAGAGCTAGGCACCAGCCTTAAGACCCTAAGCGCAAAGATACTTTCCAGTGATCCATATATCAAGCTGGTACGAGTTGGCAATTTCAAGCCAGGCGTCGTCAGGCTAGTCATCGACCTCAAGGCTGTCATCAAGCCCGAAATCTTCGCTTTGCCACCTGCTGGTGAGTATAAACACAGGCTGGTACTCGATATCTATCCTGCACAAGACCCGTTACTAGCATTGCTGGAGCAGCACGATAAAATTGCTCAAGCACCAGTACAGGCGATGCCCCCAGCGCAAATCAAGGAAAAGCCTGCCAATCCTGCCACTTCGCCGTCCCCATTGCCTGAGCTGCAAATGAGCCCTAGTATTGCACCGCCGCTATCCAGTAGCTCAATTCCTGCAGAATCACCAAATGCTTCGCAACTGCCTACAGACGTGGTCACTAAGCCAGTAGAATCAAAGTCGCCAGAAACCAAGCCGGTTGAGCCCAAGACTGAGCAAAAACTAGTTGAGCCAGTTCTTTCTGAGCCAACGCCAGTAACAATCCCAGCCCCAGAACCTAAACCAGTGATTGTTCAAACCATTAAAAATAAAGATGACCCAAGGCTCATTACTATCGCAATTGATGCCGGACATGGCGGTGAAGACCCCGGTGCACATGGCGCCAATGGATCGAACGAAAAAGACATCACGCTGGCAGTAGCCAAGAAACTGAAAGAAGCGATAGACGCAGAGCCAACTATGCGTGGCATTCTGACGCGTGATGCAGATTACTTTATCCCATTGCACGGCAGGGTGGTCAAAGCTCGCAACATGCAGGCTGATCTGTTCGTATCAGTACATGCCGATGCCTTCGTGCGACCAGATGCGCGAGGATCATCAGTTTTTGCTTTGTCTGAGCGCGGCGCTACCAGTGCAACAGCCCGCTATCTGGCGAAGAAGGAAAATGAATCTGATCTGATCGGCGGTGTTAGTCTGGATGGTAAAGACCCATACCTTGCACGCACGCTGCTGGATCTTTCGCAAACCGCGACGATTAACGATAGCCTCAAGCTGGGTAAGCATGTGCTCAAGAGCATAGGCGAGGTCAATACGCTACATAAAGGTAGTGTAGAACAAGCCGGTTTTGCAGTGCTTAAGTCTCCAGATATCCCATCAATTTTGGTCGAAACCGCCTTCATTAGTAATCCGCAAGAAGAAAGCAAACTCAACGACGAGGAATATCAATCTAAGCTTGTTAACTCTATCTTGGCTGGTATCAAGAAGTATTTTTCTAGCAACCCAGCATTGGCAAGGACAAAGGTTGCTAGAGATTGAGTTCTTGTCTCGCCACGAATGTCCGTTTTAGCCAATATCGGTCACTACTAATCAAGTGACAAACAAAACTAGTATTAGCTTTACTTCTTAATTTACAATCAAATCAAGAAGATTATCCTAACCTCAAACGATAATCAGGTTTTGAGAAAATGTATGCAATTCAAATGTGCTTCTTGCAACCATAAATTAAACGCTATTAAGACGCGTCTTAGAAATGGTGAATTGTTAGAGTTTTGTCCAAGTTGTGGAGAAGCTTTGCCTAATGGCTTTCGATATAACAAGGGTTATATTTACGAATTTTCATGTATAAATTGCCGCAGAATTGCACCGGTATCTGAGTTGGGAAGCATTAATCGACTATCAAAGTTTATGCTGGCCTTTTCGAGTTTAAGGAGGAGCTTTTTCTGTACAAGGTGTGTTTCACAAGTGAATTTTTTTGGATGGTTCTTGTTGGGCTTGGTAATTCTCATTATCACCTTAAGATTTTACTATGCTAAATAAATATCTCCATTGGGTCGTAATCCGACGGTTTAAATAAACTAGACGACTGGTCTAATTTAATGAATAATGGCGCTATGGGTAACGAATCACACATCAGCAAAACAGGCGATACGCGCCAGCAGATACTGGATACTGCTAAGAGTATTATTCTGGGTAAAGGCTTTGCTGCTGTTGGCTTGAATGAGATTCTAACTACCACTGGCGTGCCAAAAGGCTCGTTCTACCACTATTTCAAATCCAAAGAGCAGTTTGGCGTCGCAATGCTTGAAAGCTACTTTGAAGATTATCTTGCGCGGCTTGATGACAGCCTAGCTGACGATGGTCGCTCTGCAAGTGAACGTCTAACCACTTATTTCCAGAATTGGCTGGACTCACAGTGCAGCGAAACTACACGCGATAAATGCCTAGTTGTTAAATTAAGCGCCGAGGTGACTGATTTATCAGAAGCCATGCGCATCAGCTTGAAAAATGGTACAGACAAAGTAATTGCAAGACTTGCAGCATTGCTGGAAGAGGGGCGTGCTAATGGCGAATTTCCCAAGACGATGGATACTCAATCTGTCACATGCGAAATTTATTATATGTGGATAGGCGCCACATTGCTGACCAAGGTGCAACGCAACCGTGATGCCCTTGAAATGGCTATGCGTGCAAGCAGACTGAAATTGGGGCTGAACTGATTTAAAAGGTTTTTTTATTTGGCTGATAGATAGCCGACTGGTCTAATAATTTAATTGAGGTAATTTGCATGTTGAATTTTGATTTTTATAACCCAACTCGTATCGCGTTTGGGAAAGGCAAGATTGCCGAGCTGGATAATCTGATTGCCAAAGATGCACGCGTGCTGGTTCTGCTGGGTGGTAGCAGTGCTCGCAAGAATGGCACGTTGGATGAAGTGAAAGCTGCCTTGGGTGGACGTTTTGTGGTTGAGTTTGAAGGCATAGAGCCTAACCCACAGTACGACACGCTAATGAAGGCTGTTACCTTGATCAAGGAACAAAAGCTGGATTTCCTGCTGGCTGTCGGTGGTGGTTCTGTGATTGATGGTACCAAGTTCGTTGCTGCGGCAGTATTCAGTGAAGATGATCCATGGAATATCCTGCTTAAGCGCGGCGCTAACGTCAAACAGGCATTGCCTTTTGGCACGGTATTGACGCTGGCAGCGACTGGTAGTGAGATGAATGATGGTTCTGTGATCTCTCGTGGCTTGGATAAACTATATTTTGCAAATGAACATACGTTCCCACTATTCTCGGTACTAGACCCAACAAAGAGCTTCAGCCTGCCACCAAGGCAGTTGGCAAATGGTGTGATCGATGCATTTACCCATACCATGGAGCAATACCTGACCTATCCAGTCGGCGCCAATGTGCAGGATAGATTTGCGGAAGGTCTGCTCTCGACACTGATTGAAATTGGTCCGAAAATTCTGGCCAACCCCAAGGATTACAACGCGCAGGCTAACCTGATGTGGGCAGCATCACTGGCTTTAAATGGCCTGATTGGCTCTGGTGTGCCCCAAGATTGGGCGACTCATATGCTAGGTCATGAGATCACTGCTGCACACGGGCTGGATCACGCACAGACGCTGGCAATCGTGCTGCCAAATATGATGAGCCTGCGTCGCGATTCCAAACGTGCGAAGCTGTTGCAATATGCAGCTAGGGTGTGGGACATCACTGAAGGCGATGAAGATGCCCGCATTGGCGCTGCCATTGCCAATACCAGAGGCTTTTTCGAGAGTCTTGGTGTGAAAACCCATTTATCTCAATATCAGATAGGTAATGACGCAATTACCAACCTGCTCAAACAACTGGAAGCGCATGGCATGATGAAATTGGGTGAGCATCAGGATGTCACGCTGGATATGAGCAAAAAGGTTCTGGAGGCCTGTATTTAATTGAGTTTGCCATTGGATGCACGGCTTCCTCCCTTGGCTGTGCATCCTTTTTTACCTCATAGGCACTCACTAATGAGCAAATAATTCTGAAAGGAACCCACCATGAAAGCAGTTGGGTTAACACTATATTTACCGATAGATAATCCTGAATCATTACTGGATATCGAGCTACCCAAGCCAACAGCAACGGGACGTGATCTGCTGGTACAAATCAATGCGATTGCAGTCAACCCTGTCGATACCAAAGTACGTAAACCAAAAGATAAAGTGGAAGAAACACCAAGAGTCCTGGGCTGGGATGCTGCAGGTGTAGTGGTTGAAGCTGGTCCGGATTGCACTTTATTCAAGGTAGGCGATGCTGTGTATTACGCTGGCGATGTGACGCGCCAGGGCTGCAATGCAGAGTTCCAGCTCATTGATGAACGCATCGTCGGCCACCGGCCTGCGAAGCTGAGTGACAATCAGGCGGCAGCATTGCCGCTCACCGCGGTAACTGCATGGGAAGCACTGTTTCATCGCCTGAATATTCCTGAGAACAAGATTACCAATCAGGGTAAAACCTTGCTGGTGATTGGCGGTGCTGGCGGCGTTGGTTCAATTGCCATCCAGCTTGCTAAAAAAGTCGCTGGGTTAACTGTCATCGTTACTGCATCACGCCCAGAGAGCGTAGAGTGGGTCAAGTCACTTGGTGCCGATGTTGTCGTCAACCACCATGGCAATCTGATGCAGGCAATGCTGGCAGCAGGACATCCGCTGGTTGATTACATCCTCTGCGCTAATGACACAGATGCATATTTTGGCGTAATGGCTGATTTGATCAAGCCACAAGGCATGATCTGCTCCATTGTAGAAACTGCAAAGCCAGTGAATCTTGATTTACTCAAGACCAAAAGCGCGGGATTCGTCTGGGAATTCATGTTTACCCGTAGCATGTACAAAACAGACGACATGGATGCACAGAACCGTATTCTGGACAGGGTTTCAGAGTTGGTTGATGCTGGCATGGTGAAAACGACATTGAATCAGGTGTTAACGCCAATTAATGCTGCCAACCTGCGCCAAGCCCATGCCCAACTGGAAAGCGGCACTACCATAGGTAAGCTGGTCTTATCCGGCTGGTAATCTGCGCTCTATAATAAGCGCCCTGTAATAAGCCTTAGAGCCCGGATAATGCAAACACATTATCTGGGTTAAAATGTCTGCTGGCTTCTTAACCCCGGCTACCCACACGCATGGCGCAAATCCACTTACTTCCAGATCAGCTCATCAGTCAAATTGCGGCCGGCGAGGTGGTTGAGCGGCCAGCGTCTGCGCTTAAGGAGTTGCTGGAAAACAGCCTGGATGCTGGCAGTACCGAGGTTAGCGTTTCGCTGTTGCAAGGCGGTGTTAAGCAACTGCGTGTAGCAGACAATGGTAATGGCATAGAAGAGGGCGATCTGGCGATGGCCTTGACCCGCCACGCGACTAGCAAGATCGCCAGTCTGGACGATCTTGAAGCGGTTGCCAGTCTTGGCTTCCGTGGTGAAGCGCTGGCCAGCATTGCTTCAGTCTCGCGCACCCAAGTTGTCAGTCGCGCCATAGACCAACGCCACGCCTGGAAAATCAGCTCAGAAGGCTCCAGCATTTCGGCAATTGAACCAGCCGCACTTGATGCCGGTACCATCGTCGAAGTGGCCGATCTTTATTTCAATACACCAGCCCGCCGCAAATTCCTGAAAACAGAAGGTACTGAGTTTGGCCACTGCGAAGAGGCCTTTACCCGCGTCGCTTTGTCGAGGCCTGACGTCACATTTCTGCTGCAACACAATAGCCGCGTATTAAGTCGCTTCCCTGCAAGTGAGCCGGATCGCCGCTTTGCTGAGGTGCTGGGTAAGGAATTTATTGCCGAGTCATTCAGTGTTGACGAATCCGCCGCTGGCTTGCGCCTGTGGGGTATGGCTGCCAAACCGACCTTTAACCGCAATAGCCGTGATACCCAGTATGTCTATGTCAATGGTCGTTTTGTACGCGATAAGCTCATTAGCCACGCCATCCGCCAAGCCTATCAAGATGTGTTGCATCATGACCGCCATCCGGCTTTTGTGCTGTTTCTGGAGCTTGATCCAACGCTGGTCGATGTCAACGTACATCCAGCAAAAACCGAAGTGCGCTTCCGCGATGGGCAATCCATACATCGATTCATCTTTCATTCGCTGCACAAAGCGCTCGCAACGCCAACTGGGGTATCCAATCTGGTCACGGCCAGTCAGGCGAGCCATAACCCCTTTAGCAATCCTGATGCGTCAACTACTGCTTACCCAAGTTATCAATCCAGCATGGATCTGCGCGCTGGGCTTTATGCGGGCGAGCCGCAGAGTTTCTACCAGACATTGTTTGGCAACAATCAAACACGAACAGCAGAAGTGCAACTCGCCAGCCCAGTTTGTTTTGAACAGGATTTTCAGAACGGGAATCTGGAAAATAATTATCAACAGCCAGAGGCGGGAGATGGCTTTCCGCTGGGCTTTGCCGTAGCGCAGATACACGGTGTTTATGTGCTCGCGCAAAACAAGCAGGGCTTGGTTGTCGTCGATATGCACGCAGCGCATGAGCGCATCATGTACGAGCGTCTCAAAACCGCACTGGATGCTGAAAGTATTCCCATGCAGCCACTATTGCTGCCAATCAGCTTCAATGCCGACAGGCTGGAAATTGCCACGGTAAATGAGCAGCAAGCCTCCATGACCAATGGCCTGAGCCAGCTCGGCTTTGATATCGCTACACTATCGCCCACCACATTGGCCGTGCGCGCAGTGCCAGTGATGCTGAAAGATGCTGATGCTGTCGCACTGGCAAGAGACGTGCTGCGCGACCTGCGTGAATACGGTGCTTCCAGAGCATTCACCGAGCGCCGTAATGAACTCTTGGGCACCATGGCCTGCCACGCCGCCGTCCGCGCCAATCGCAGTCTTACAATTCCGGAAATGAATGCCTTGCTGCGCGATATGGAAGCGACTGAAAGGTCAGGGCAGTGTAATCATGGTCGACCGACCTGGTTTCAGGTAACAATGTCTGACTTAGATAAGATGTTTATGCGGGGTAAATAGATGGCTGAAAAATTAAGAATCGAAAGAGAGAGATTTTATTCAGCGCATCATGTATTGATGCGCCTCGCCAAAGATAATCTTTTGATTGCAGAGAGAAAAGAGCCGGGCTGGTCTGATGATTTATTTTCTTCATTGGTTTTTAGTTCTTTGGTGTTGGAGGCTTTCTCAAATGCAGTTGGGGAGAAGGTAATAACATCATGGGGAGATTTTGATAGTGCAAGGCCTCAAGCAAAAATCAGGTTGATTTGCGAACATTTAGATATAACCTACGATCCTCAAATTGAACCTTGGGCAACCCTCGTATGGTTAGCTAAAGTTCGAAATTTAGTTGCTCATCCCAAAGCTGTGTTACTAAGTGATAGTGCTGTAATTTCTAAAGATGATTACTACACCACAGAGCGTAGCCAGCCTTTATCGAAGTTAGAAAAAGAGATAACTATTGATAATGCAAAAAAATCTGTAAAAGCACTAGACGACGTTATTGATATGATTTGTCACAGACTTACTCCAGAAGAGAATTTCGGTATTTCAGGTGACATGTGGAGTTCTAGTGCAAAAGCAGATTACGACTAAATCTTACTAATTAAATGAACCTTGCAATTTTTCTAATGGGGCCCACAGCCAGCGGCAAGACCGGGCTGGCTGTAGAGCTGCTCAAGAATCTGCCAATCGAACTCATCAGCGTTGATTCAGCCTTGGTCTATCGCGATATGAACATCGGCACGGCCAAACCGGATGCTGCGATGCTGGCACAGGCACCACATCACCTGATCGACGTGATTGACCCCACTGAAGCTTATTCGGCAGCACAGTTTAGGGCTGATGCCTTGCGGCTAATGGCGGATATCACAGCCAGAGACAAAATCCCGCTACTGGTGGGTGGCACCATGCTGTATTTTCAGGCATTGCAGGGCGGTTTGAGCGGTTTGCCGAGTGCCAACCCTGAGATTCGTGCCAAGCTGGATGCTGAGGCTTTAGAGATAGGTTGGCCCGGCATGCATTCCAAACTGGCAGAGATAGACCAAGAAACGGCTGCACGTCTTAAAACCACGGATTCTCAACGTATACAGCGCGCTCTGGAGGTGTTTGAGATATCTGGCGAGACAATGAGCGCTTTATTCGCCAAGCAGCAGTCTGAAGCCTTGCCATACCGGTTGCTTAAGCTAGCACTGGTGCCGTCAGATCGAAAAGTGTTGCATGAACGTATCGCGCTGCGCTTTGATCAGATGTTGGAAGCAGGCTTTATCGATGAAGTACGTGGTTTGCTGGATAAATACCCAAGCCTGCATGCAGATTTGCCATCGATGCGCTGTGTAGGTTACCGGCAAGCGCTGGAATACCTGAATGGTGATTATGATTTGGCTGAATTACGTGAGAAGGGCGTTGCTGCCACCCGTCAACTGGCGAAACGCCAGCTGACATGGTTACGTGGGATGGATGATACGGTGGAAGTGGATTGTCTGAATCCGGATTTATATAATGAAGTTTTTAATATTACTAATCAGTATATTAAAAACTAAACTTAAACTACTTGTTTAATTCTGGCAGCAGCTTCCAGACACTCTTGTAGTGATGCTACCAAAGCCAAACGCACGAAGTTTTTTCCTGGATTCACGCCATGTGCTTCTCGCGCCAAGAAGCTACCCGGCAACACGGTCACATTGAAATCGCGATAGAGCTTGATCGCAAATTCAGTATCCGACATCGAAGAGCGACCCCACAGGTAAAACGCACCATCAGGAATCTCGACTTGGAGCGTCTGCTTGATGAGTGGTGTTACGGCCTTGAACTTTTCATCGTATAAACGACGGTTTTCGATCACATGCGCTTCGTCATTCCATGCCGCAATGCTAGCAGCCTGCACAGTCGGGCTCATGGCGCAGCCATGGTAGGTGCGGTAGAGCAGGAATTTCTCAAGTATCTTGGCATCACCAGCCACAAAGCCTGAGCGCATACCCGGCACGTTAGAGCGCTTGGAAAGCGAGCTGAATATCACAAGGTTGGTGTAATCACGCCCCAGCTTGTGTGCGGCTTGCAGTGCGCCTAATGGCGGGTTAGTTTCATCAAAGTAAATCTCTGAGTAGCACTCATCCGCAGCGATGACAAAACCATAGCGGTCGGATAACTCGAATACCTGTTTCCATTGATCCAGCGTCATGATCTTGCCGGCCGGGTTACCGGGTGAGCATAGATAGACTAGCTGTGTGTGCTGAAAAATGACCTCAGGCACGCTATCGAAATCCATCGCGTAGTCGTTCTCTGGCAGGTTATTCAAGAAATAGGGCTGGGCGCCCGCTAGGAAGGCTGCACCTTCGTAGATCTGGTAGAACGGATTAGGGCAAATCACCACAGGCTTGGGCTTGCTGCCATCAATCACCGCCTGCGCAAAGGCAAACAACGCCTCGCGGCTGCCGTTGATGGGGATGATCTCTTTTTCATGATCAAGCGCAGGGATGCCATAACGACGGCTAGCCCAAGAAGAAATTGCCAATCGTAGCTCAGTCACCCCTGCAGTCGTGGGATAATTAGCCAAACCAGCCAGATTATCCACCAATGCCTGCTTGATCAGCGCAGGTGTCTCATGCTTGGGTTCACCGATGGATAGATTGATCGGCGCATATTCAGGATTCGGTTTGATTCCATGAAACAGATCTCGCAAACGCTGAAACGGGTAGGGCTGTAAAAAATTGAGGTTAGGATTCATAAACAAGATTATAAATGAAACGCTGAACAAGCGCCTCCGTAAGCAAATGGTACAAAGGGTTTGTGTTTGTACGAGATTTAAAATTTAACTGGAGCAGCAGATTTGATTAACAAGCAGTATCTTGCAACATTTGGCCTTCTGTTTGGTGCGCTTTGCTGGGGCATTATCTGGTACCCGTACCGCATCATGGAGGATGCTGGTGTTTCTGGGGTAGCTTCCAGCCTTTATACCTACTCCATTACTGCATTCGTAGGCCTTGTGTTGTTTGCCAAACACTGGCGTGGTCTGTTCAAGTTACCGCAAAGTGCCTATTGGCTGGCGCTAGTCGCCGGATGGACCAATCTTAGCTATGTGCTGGCGGTGATTGATGGCGAAGTGATGCGCGTGATGTTGTTGTTTTACCTGTCGCCGCTGTGGATGCTGATACTTGCTTATTTCTGGCTGAAAGAACCTATAGGTATCAAGCGCTTGGTGGTGATTGCAATTTCTCTGGTTGGTGCCTTTATTATGCTTTGGCAACCCGGTTCATTGCCATTGCCAAACAATCAGGCTGAATGGCTGGCCTTATCTTCCGGTGTTGGCTTCGCCTTAACTAATGTGATTACTAGGCGCTCAACCCACATCACTTTGCGTACCAAATCAATGGCAGTGTGGCTAGGCGTAATATTCATGGCGATCATGCTCTTACCTTTTCAAAGCCTGCCTTTCCCTAACCCTAGTTTCTTTAGTTTGAACAACTGGATGGTCATGGGCTGCATCGCGATACTGCTGATGGCGGCAACATTCTTTGTGCAATATGGTATTACACAGATACCCGTGACCCGTGCCTCTGTGCTGTTCCTGTTCGAGCTCGTGGTAGCCGCTATTGCCTCGTACTACCTGGCTAACGAGGCAATGACCTTGCGTGAGTGGATAGGTGGTAGTTTGATTGTGGGAGCTTCTTTATATGCGGCCATATCGGAGCAAGTCTAGAAAACAAGTGGCTTGACGAACGATATTGGTGAAGATAATTAAATCTATTGCCCAGAGTTTTGGACAAATATTTTACTAGCCCATTCCGGCATTTTCTTATAAAAAATATGCACACTATTAGAAAAACTCCCAAAGTTTAATCCATATCGACTTGCTAGAATGCTTAAACTTTTGCGTGAGAACAAACTAATATGGCCATTTCTAGGCGATGCATACCACCAGGTTAGCCTTCTGTTTTTATTGATGTTTTCGTCAGATAGCAATGTGCTAAATATCACTAAAGACTCTGTTTGCATGAGTGCTAACAAATCAGTCATCAACTTTTCTATGTCTGCTACGTGCTCAAAGACTTCATAAGCCGTAATTAGATTATATTTTTTCCCCAGTACATGTGAGTCACCTTCATTTGCATTGAATGGGTCATAAGAATGGCTTTTGAATCCGTCACTGGCTAACAGTTCAGATAGATATCCTGCGCCGCCACCATAATCCAAGTGATCAATATTCAATAGTTCATGGGTGCATAGATTTGCAATAAATTTTGCATTTTGCTTAGGTCGATTTTCATAAGCATCTGGATCGACTTGGGCATATTCATCGTTGTATATATTTTTAAAGAAGTCTTCTTTCGTCCAACTATATATTGTCGGCGAAAAGCAGAAATCACATGAATTGCATAGGCTGTAATAAATGGGTAAGCCTGCCAAAGGTAAATAAAATCCTGTGCTTTCGATACAATTCTTATTTAGATCAACAACATCCAACAAAAAAGTTTCATCAAAGCAGATTGGGCATTTTGGGACAACTGTATCAGT
>Ga0265327_10001742_pt1 | contig 25763 bp, 26 predicted proteins | sample 41621metaG_FD_202089 | JGI IMG/M metagenome (GOLD analysis project Ga0265327, IMG submission 202089) | Rhizosphere microbial communities from Carex aquatilis grown in University of Washington, Seatle, WA, United States - 4-16-21 metaG | ecosystem: Host-associated > Plants > Roots > Rhizosphere...
GACGGCGTCGGCCGGGGCTCACCCCGGGCCTCGGCCACCGCTTCGGCGACCAGCTGCACGTACAGGTCGTAGCCGACCGCGGCAATGTGCCCCGACTGGTCCGAGCCCAAGAGGTTGCCCGCACCGCGGATCTCCAGGTCGCGCATGGCGATCTTGAAGCCCGCCCCAAGCTCGGTGTAGTCGGAGAGTGCCGAAAGGCGCTGGGCCGCCTCGGGGGTCAGCGCCGCCGCCGAGTCGTAGAGCAGGTAGGCGTAGGCGCGCTCGCGGCTACGCCCCACCCGACCCCTGATCTGGTAGAGCTGCGCCAGCCCGAAGGCGTCGGCATGCTCGACGATCAGGGTGTTGGCCTGGGGTATGTCGATGCCCGACTCGATGATCGAGGTGCAGACCAGGACGTCGGCCCCGCCGCGGAGGTAGTCCATCATCACGGCCTCCAGTTCGCCCTCGGCCATCTGCCCGTGGGCCACCGCGAAGCGCACCCCCGGGCAGAGCGCCCGCAGCCGTTCGGCCGTCTCCTCGATCGACTCGACGCGGTTGTGCAGGAAGAAGGCCTGCCCGCCCCGCTCGCGCTCGCGCTCGATGGCGCGCTTGACAAGCTCCTCCTCGTACTCACCCACATAGGTCTTCACCGGCCGCCGGCCCTCGGGCGGCGTCTCGATCACCGAGATGTCCCGCAGGCCCGCCAGCGACATCTGCAGCGTCCTGGGAATCGGCGTGGCCGACATCGAGATCACGTCCACCTTCAGCTTCAGCTGACGCAGCAGCTCCTTCTGCTTGACGCCGAAGCGCTGCTCCTCGTCGACGATCAGCAGGCCGAGTTCCTTCGCCCTGACGTCCCGCGAGAGAACCCGGTGGGTGCCGATCAGGATGTCCACGCTCCCCTTGGCGAACCCCTCGATCGCCGTTTTCTGCTCCGCCGCGCTGCGGAACCTCGAGACGTGCTCCAACGTGAAGGGGTAGTCGGCCAGGCGCTCCGCGAACGTCCCGTAGTGCTGCTGGGCCAGGATCGTCGTGGGCACCAGCATCAGAACCTGCTTGCCGTCGCCGGCGGCCTTGAAGGCCGCCCTCAGAGCCACCTCGGTCTTGCCGTAGCCGACGTCCCCGCAGACCAGCCGGTCCATCGGCCGCGGCGCTTCCATGTCGGCCTTGACCAGTTCGATCGCTTCGCGCTGATCGGGAGTCTCGGTGAAGGGGAAGCGCTCCTCGAATTCGCGCTGCCAGTCCGAGTCGGCCTCGAAGGCATGGCCACTGCGGCGACGGCGCTCGGCGTACAGGCTCAGCAGCTCGCCCGCCAGCTCCTGAGCGGCACGGCGCGCCCGCGCCTTCATCGTGTCCCAGCGCGTCCCGCCGAGTTTGCTCAGCGGCGGGTTGTCCCCCCCGGCGCCGACGTAGCGCGAGATCTTCGCCAGCTGATCGGTGGGAACGAAGACCTTGTCGTCGCCCTGGTATTCGAGATAGAGGTAGTCCCTCGTGACGTCCGCGATCGTCCGCGTCTCGAAGCCCGCGAAGCGCGCCACGCCGTGGTCCTCGTGGACCACGATGTCCCCCGTTCGCAGATCGGTGAACGAACGCAGGGCGCCCCGTCTGTTGCTTCCCAGCGCCCCGCCCCCGCGGCCGCGCTCGGCTCGGCGGCGGTGCAGAAGCCGGTGCTCGGGGTAGATCGCCAGCTTCAGCTGGGGCGCCACGAAGCCCTCCCTCAGCGAGGCGGTCACGAAGCGCAGCGAGGGCTCCAGCACCTGGCGGGCGACCGCCGAGGAACCGTTGGACTGCTCGCCCAGCCAGCTCGCTTTGAGGCGTGCCAGGTTGTAGGCCGTCCGCTCGCCCTCCCCACGCCGGGGGAAGCTGACCACCGTCCGGTAGCCCGAGCGAACGAGCTTCTCGAGCTCCGGTTCGGCTTCGGCCAGCGAGCGCGCCGTCGTGTCGGCCGCCTGAGCCCTGATCTCGATCTCCTGCCCGCCGGCCAGACCGGAGAGCCACACCCGGGCCCGTGCCGCCAGGGTCGCCGATATCTGCTCGGGGTTGACGTAGAGGTGGTGCGCGTCCGTATCGCCGAACGCCGCGCAGACGTCCGTCCACTGATCCGCCAGGGCGGGCTCGAGCTCCTCCTCGGCGGCGATCATGATCTCGGCGTCCTCGCCGATCAGATCCAGCAGCGCGCCGAACCGCTCGACCGGCAGCAGCTCGGCGATGTCGGGACGCTCCATCTCGCCTCCCTCACCGGCCGCCAGGCGCCGCGACGGCAGCTGCTCGGCAGCCATCTCGGCAAGCTCGCGATGCTCGGCCGCCAGCTCGGCCGCCGGCGCGATCTCCACCTCCTGAGCGTCGCCCAGCGACCGCTGCGTGAAGGTCGAGAACCAGCGCAGCGATTCGATCTCGACGTCGAACATGTCGACCCGCACGGCCCGCTCCTCGGTGGCCGGGAAGACGTCCAGCAGACCACCCCTCATCGCGAACTGGCCGCGCTCCTCGACCTGGTCCACCCGCTCATACCCGGCACCCACGAGCTCGACGGCGCACTCGTCGAGATCGAGCAGCTCACCCACCCGCAGCGTGAAGGAGTGCGGGCGCAGCTCCGGGTCGGGAACCTTCTCCGAGAGCGCCACGGCGCTCACGACCACGACGGGATGACCCTCCGGCGGGGCGGGGGCCGGGCCGCCGGCATCCAGCAGCGCATCCAGGGCCGCCACCCGCAGACCCACCAGGTGCGGCGGCGGCGCCAGGTGCGACTCGTAGGCGACACCCCGCGAGGGGTAGTAGCGGACCCGTCGCGGCGCCAGCCAGGCGCGCAGGTCCCCCGCGAGATCGCGCGCTGCCCGGTCATCCCCCACGACGACCAGCGTCGGGCGCGAGCGAGAGGACTCGTCGAGCTCCGCGAGAGCCGCGATCAGATAGGGACGCAGCGAGCTCGAGACGAAGGCATGGCCGCCATCGCGGGCCAGGCGCATGGCCTGCTCGTCCTCCTCGACGAGACCCAAGAGGCTCCTGAGGGCTCCCTCCTGAACGGCCATCTAGGCGCCCGGCGCTCCGCCCAGGACGATCCGCTCGACCTCATCGCAGGCTCTGCCCACGAGGTCGGCGACCTCCGATGGGTTCTCGGCGAAGCGACCCAGAACGTGTGCCGAGACGATCTCGGGATCGGTCGAGTCCGGCCGCCCGACGCCCACCCTGACGCGCATGAAGTCCGCACTGCCCAGCTCGCGCTTGAGCGACTTCAGCCCGTTGTGGCCCGCCAGCCCGCCGCCGAGGCGGGTTCGTATCTCGCCGAACGGCAGGTCGATCTCGTCATAGACCACCAGCACGTGGTCCAGCCCCAGCTTCAGCGAGCCGCGGGCAGGACCGACCGAGCGTCCCGAGTCGTTCATGTAGGTCTGCGGGCAGAGGACCGCGACTCGAGGAGGAAGACCCTGCGGCGCGAGTCCCGCCGGCAGCCGGCCTTCGACGATCCGCCCCCGGAAGCGATCCCGGGCCTTTCCCAGCCCCCAGCGCTCAACCAGCTGCTCAGCAGCCATGAAGCCGACGTTGTGCCTGGTCCCGGCATGCTCGCGGCCGGGATTGCCGAGCCCTACGATCAGCCAGTCGACCGTCCCGCCACCGCCGCCGAAGGGGCGTCGCAGGGGCCGCTACTCCCCGTCTGAGGAGTCCTCCGAGCCCGCGTCTGCGCCGGCGTCGCCCTCGGCCGCGCCCTCGCCGACAACCTCGGTCTCGGATTCGATTTCCTCGTCGATTTCTGACTGCAGACGGGGCGGCGAGAGGGTGGCCACGACCGTATCCTCGGCGTCGTCCAGCAGCGTGACGCCCTCGGGGACCTCCACGGCCGACAGGACGATCGTGTCGCCGATCTGCATCTCGCTGACGTCGTGCGTGATCGACTCTGGAATCGACGTCGGCAGCGCTTCAACGTTCAGCTCGCGGGTGATCTGCTCGAGGATCCCGCCTTCCTTGACGCCGGGGGCATCCTCGACGCCGAGCAGCTCGAGCGGGACGACCGCGTTGATCGCCTCGTTCAGGTTGACACGCAAAAGGTCTACATGGACCGTCTCTCCGCGAACCGGGTGGCGCTGGGCCTCCTTGAGAACCACCGGCGTGGCTTTGCCGCCGTCGATCGACAGGTCGAGGACCGCGCCCGAGCCCGCCAGGGCGTGGCGCAGCTCGCGGGCGTCGGCGTCGAAGCCGACGGCCTCCTCGCCACCGCCGTAGAGCACGCCCAGCACCCGGCCCTCGCGGCGCAGGCGCCTTGCCGCGCGCGATCCGGCCGCGCTGCGGCTGTTCACATTGAGCTTTGAAGTCTTTGTCGCCATCAGAAGAAAGGAGACTCTAGCAATCGCCTTCGTTCGGGATCGGCGCGCTGAGTGACGTGAGCTGGATGCTGATGCCCGTCAGGAAGTTCCCCGTGCGCTTCACGCCGATGCACTGGACCACCGGGAGCGTCCCCACCACCGTCCAGGCGAACCGCGTCCTGCCCGACGCGCCGAACAGCGAGTAGGCCGTCGGCGAGTTGAGCAGAAGGACCTTCGCCGAGCCGGGGCGCAGTGTGCGCGGGTTGGCCGCATTGGCCTTCACCGATGCGACACACGCGGGTTTGGCCCTGCAGCCGGAGATCTGGTTGAGCATGCTCTGGACCTGGCCCTTCGTCTCGGCCTGGATCAGGGCCACATCCGCATCTCGTTCCACGTTCTCTGCCTGCAGGAAGCGCGCCAGCAGCACGCTGATCAGCAGGAACGCGACGATCGCCAGAATCAGCAGCAGGACCCGTTTGCGGGTCCAGTGGATGTTGAGCCCGCGTCCGGGGGGGTTCTCGATCTCCTCGATGTCTCCTCAGACCCTCTCCGACGCGTCGTACTCGAGCAGCCCGTGGATGCAGATCAAGCAGATCGCAAACACCCCGATCGCCCACCAGGGGCTCGAGCCGCCGATGTCAAGAAGCGCCCCGATCGCTCCGAGCGTGGCGGCTGTGATCCCGATCACGCGCCCGTAGGCGTTCCCGGCAACGAGCGAGAATGCGGCCGTGAGCTGAATGACACCCAAGATGATCGTGACCCATCCCCAGGTATGCAGGCTGGAGAACACAAACCTGGTTTCACCCGCCCAGAAGCTTGAGTTCCCGGTCGCTCCGATCCCGTAGATGACGTTCAGAACGCCGGCGATGAACAGAAGAAGGCCGACGAACAGCGCGCTTCCCGCACCTCTCATGTCCTACCCCTCTCGATGGATTTACTGATCGATACCTAGAACAGCTGGTTCTCGCCGCCGAAGACCTCGCTGACGGAGTCGTCGACGAAGATCCGTCGGATCGAGTCGGTCAGGAGCTCGGCGCAGGGAAGAACCCGGATGTTGTCCGGGCGGCCCGGGCGCGGATCCAGCGGGATGGTGTCGGTCACGACGATCTCCTCGAGGCCCGAGGTCGCGAGGTTCTCATAGGCGTCGCCCGAGAAGATCGCGTGGGTGGCAGCCGCGTAGACCTTCGTCGCGCCGGCTTCCTTGACCGTGCGGGCAGCAGCCTTCAGGGTGCCGGCCGTGTCGATCATGTCGTCAACGATCACCGCCGTCTTGCCTCGGACGTCACCGATGACGTAGCCGATCTCGGCGACCTGCTGAGCCGGGCGCTCCTTGTCCAGGATCGCCAGCTCGGCGCCGATCTTCGAGGCGAATTTCTTGTTCAGCTTGACTCGGCCGGCGTCCGGGGCGACGACCACCAGGTCGGGCAGGCCGAGGTCGGAGAAGTACTGGGTCAGCATGAACAGGGCGGTCATATGGTCGACCGGCTTCTGGAAGAAGCCCTGGATCTGGCCGGCGTGGAGGTCCATCGTGAGGACCCGGTCGGCGCCGGCGGCCTCGAGCATCCGGGCGACCATCCGGGCGGAGATCGGCTCGCGGGGGGAGGACTTCTTGTCCTGGCGGGAGTAGCCGAACCAGGGGGTCACGGCGATCACGCGGTGGGCCGAGGCGCCCACGGCGGCGTCGATCATGAACAGCAGCTCCATCAGCGAGTCGTTGGCCGTCACTCCGGTGCGGGCGTTTCCGCAGGTCGGCTGGACGATGAAGACGTCCGCTCCGCGGATCGATTCCTCGTAGCGGCAGTAGACCTCGCCGTTGGAGAAGGTCTTGAGGATCACCCCTCCGAGCTCTACGTCGAGCTTGTCGGCGATGTCGATCGCCAACTGCGGGTTGGCGCGCCCGCTCACGAGCATCAGCCGCTTGTTGTATTCGATCGGCAGGCTGGCCCGCGAGGGCTGCGTGCGCGGTTCTGTCGCGCTCATCTTGGCGGAAGTGTAAACGTCGGCCCGGGATCGAAGAACGCCCGGGAGCGATCGCTCATGACGGCTTCGGGGAGGAGGGCTCGCGCCGGGCGTATCCCTCGATGTTGGACTGGCGCTGGCGGGCGATGCCGAGAGCGCCCGGGGGCACCTCCTCGGTGATCACCGACCCCGCTCCCGTGACCGCGTCGTCGCCCAGCGTCACGGGAGCCACGAGGGTCGTGTCGACGCCTGTGCGCACGCCCGAGCCGACCGTCGTTCGGTGCTTGTTGCGCCCGTCGTAGTTGGCCGTGATCGTCGCGGCGCCCAGATTGGTCCGCTCGCCCACGTCGGCGTCGCCGATGTAGGAGAGATGGGGGACCTTCGAGCCGGGGCCGATGTCGGAGTTCTTGACCTCGACGAAGGTGCCCACCCGCGATCCCGCTCGCAGGACTGTGCCGGGCCGCAGGTAACCGAACGGTCCCACGCCGGTGCCGTCCTCGAGCTCGCAGTCGAGGAGATAGGAATGGCGGATCAGGCAGCCCGCGCCGATCCTGGTTGAGCCGCGGATGCTCGTGAAGGGCTCGATCACGGTGTCCTGGCCGATGCTCACTCCCACGTCGATCACCGTGCTCGACGGATCGACGATCGTGACCCCCGCCAGCATGTGGCGCTCGTGGATCGCCTTCTGTGCCAGCGCCCCGACTCGAGCCAGCGAGACGCGGTCGTTGACCCCGAGCACCAGCCGCTCGTCGGCCACCTCGTGGGCGGCCACCAGCGCGCCGTCCCCGCGCAGGAGGTCGAGGACCTGGGGAAGGTAGAACTCGCCCTGGGCGTTGTCCGAGCTCAGCCGCGGCAGAGCCTGGCGCAGCGCATGAAGGGCGAACACGAAGATTCCCGTGTTGACCTCGCGGATCTCCCGCTCGGCCTGCGTCGAGTCGCCCTGCTCCTTGGTCTCGACGACCTTGAGCACCCCGCCGTCGCCGTCCCTGACGACCCGTCCGTAGCCCGAAGGGTCCTCCAGAACGGTGGTGGCCATCGTCGCGGCGGCCCCCGATGTCGTGTGGGCCGCGACCAGCTCGCTGATCGCCTCGGCACTGACCAGCGGAACGTCGCCGCTGAGGATCAGCACCGGGGCTCCCTCGTCAAGGCCCTCTCCCAGCTGCTCGATTGCGTCCCTCACCGCGCCGCCCGTCCCATCGGCGCGCTCCTGGACGGCGAGCTCGACGCCCTCCGGCAGGACACCCTCGGTCGCCCGCTCGCCCGAGTCGACGACGACGACCCGTCCGGCGCCGGCTTCGAGGGCTGCCGTCACGGGCCAGAGGATCATCGGGCGCCCGCAGATCTCGTGCAGCACCTTCGGCGTGCTCGAGCGCATCCTCGTTCCTCTGCCTGCGGCGAGGATCAGAACAGTGGGCGCGCTCACAGCCAGGATGCTAGACGCTGGCCGAGCGGTCCCGCCGGGAGTTGGGGGGCAGGGACTCGAACCCCGATTCTCAGGACCAAAACCTGATGTCCTGCCATTGGACGACCCCCCACTGGGGCAGAGCAAGAATAGTGGCCCCGCCGGGCCCGCATCCCGGGCCTCCAGGCGCCCGAAGCGCACTCGTCTCGCCCCCGTTGGGATGTTTGAAGCCCGCTGGGCGGGGAAATGGCGCATGCATCCAGTGCTCCTGCAACGATTCCTGCACTCTGCGGGCCCGACGTGCGAGAAAGCCAAGCATGCTGCGTGCCGCGCTCGCCGTGGTCGTGCTGCTGTGCGCGATGCCCGCCGCGGCCCACGCCGGTGAAGCCTGCCCAGGCGAACTGGTCAAGCCGAACAGGACCAACGCAGGCGTCGCCGCCCAGGCGGCGCTCTGCCTCGTAAATGACATCCGTGCCGCCCACCATCTGCGGGCGCTTCGCCAAAGCGTCCCGCTGACGGCCGTCGCGTCCAGCCAGGTGCGGACGATGGTCAGCTGGGACTACTTCGCCGATGTGCGTCCCACGGGGCAGACGCCGATGTCGCTGATCGCGACGACCGACTACCGCACCCCCCACGCCGAAATCTCGGTCGGCCAGAACATCGCCTGGGGAAGCTCCAGCTTCAGCACCCCCCGCCACATCGTGCGTGAATGGATGGCCTCGCCCCCGCACCGGGCGATCATCCTGACCGGCGGCTACCGCGACGCCGGGAGCGCCGTGAAGCCCGCCCTGCCGGGTGTGCTGGGTGCCGGCAGCCACGGCGGGACCTACGCGATGGAGTTCGGCGTCCGGCGCTACTGAGTCAGGTGCGCCGGCCTGAGCGCCGGGGGACCCGGCCCGCTTCGGCACCGGCCTCCGACGCGGGGCCTCCGGGCGATGCGATCCCCAGGACCCGCATCGACTTCAGGCCAAGGCTCAGCTTCTCGCGCCCGTCGCTGGAGCTGACGTCCAGGCCCGATAGCTCCCGGACCCGCTCCAGCCGGTAGTAGATCGTGTGCCGGTGGGTGAACAGCCGCTGAGCCGTGCCCGCGACATTCCCGTCCGCCTCGAGGAAGGTCTCGAGCGTGCGCACCAGATCGGTCTCGTACTGGTCGTCATAGGCGACCAGGGGCTCGACCGTCTCGGCGTAGAAGCGCTGCAGCTCGCCGGGGTTCTCGCTCATGGCCGAGAGGAGCAGGCGGTAGGCCCCTGTCTCCTCGAATGCCAGGCCCGTGGCGCCGTCCGGCGAGCCCTGTGCCACGTTGGCCGCCAGCAGCGCTTCGCTGGCCGCCCGCGGGAGCTCGCTGGGGTCCTCGGTGATCCTGCTGCGCCCCAGCGCGAAGGTGTAGCCCGAGAGGCCCGCTTCCATCTCGCGCAGCACCGTCTCGGCGGCGCGGGCCGAGGCCGCCTCGTCGCCTCCCGGAACCAGCACCAGCACCTCGGCCGCAGGCATCCCGTCGCGTTCGGAGAGGGCTGCGATCGCCCGGCTCGAGACGGCACGCGCGCCGCGCTCGGCCACCGCCCGCACCCGGCCGCGCCAGCCCTCGTCGGTCGGAGCCTGGGGATGGGCCCGCGCCACGATCATGCTGGCGCCCTCCTCGACGGCCAGCGAAAGCTCGTGGGCCCTCGCAAGCAGCATCTCGCGGTCGGTCAGCTCGCGCCGGAGGATCGCCCTCAGGTAATCGGCCGCCGCGGTTTCCGAGACCCGCTCAGGGGCCCTGACCCGCTCCACCTCGGAGGCGATCATCGTCAGCATCAGCCGCTGCATCGAGGCGCTCGGCTCGGTCTTGGCGCGCATGTGGAGGGTCCCCACGACGGTGTCGGCGACCCGCAGGGGAGCGCTGGAGATCCCCTCGCCCTTGGAGAGCAGGGCGCGCTCCTCAGCCGGCGAGCGTGCCGCCACGGCCAGCGTCGCGCCCCAGGCGTCCGTCACGGCAAGGCTCGCATCCAGGGCGCGGGCTGCAGCCCGAACGACCTCGGGCAGTCCCGCGCCCGACTCGACAGCCTCGGTGATCGCGTCCAGAGCCGCGAGATCTGACACCGGGCTCAGCCCCAGAAGTAGACGGCGGCGAGGGCGCCGGCTACTCCGGCTCCCACGAGCAGGGCGAGCACATACAGGGACAGGACGGCAGCTGCCACCCGCTCCCAGAGCCTCGAGTAGGCGGTCCATGCCGGGCGCAGGATCAGGCCCCCGTAGAGACCCAGTCCAATGACCGCGCTGCCGCCGGCTACCAGCTCGTTGATCGTCGCTCTGCTCATGATCTAGCGGCAGATTGTTGCGCACGCAGCCGTCGTCCGCCGGGGGCGAGGTCCGCCCGGGCGCCGCTGAGCCCTGGGGGCAGGGTGCTCAGAGCTCGGCGACCTCGCCGAACGAGGCCTCCACCGGACCGGCACAGATCGGAGCCGGGTCTCGCTCACTGAGTCCAAGGGCCGCCAGACGCGCCAGCGCAAGCCCCTCGCCGGCAGGCCCCCCAGGCCGGGAGAAGAGGCCCAGGACCGTCGGTCCCGAGCCGCTGACCATGACCGGATCGCCCCCGGCCGCGCGGATCTCGCGGAGCGTCTCGGCGATCTCCGGGTGCAGCGAGGCGGCCGGGCGCTGCAGGTCGTTGTGAAGCAGCTCGCCTGCCGCCGGAAGAGGCGCCCCTCGATCGAGGGCGCCCGCCAGCTCACGGGCCCGCTCGGCGAGCTCGCGGCTCGTCCGGGCGACGCCCAGCCGATCGGCCTCGCGGTATACCGCGGCGGTCGAGAGCTCGAATCCCCCCGGCACGATGAGGATCCCGAAGGAGACGCGCGGGGCGGGGAGTTGGAGCAGCTTCTCGCCCGCTCCCGTGGCCAGCCAGCGGCCCGGTTCGACCTGGGCTGGGACGTCGGCTCCCAGGTCGGATGCGATCCGCAGGAGCAGCTCGCGATCGCCAAGACCCGAGGCGGCCCGGGCCAGCCTCAGGACCGCCGCGGCGTCGGCCGAGCCGCCGCCCAGCCCCGCGGCGACGGGTATCCGCTTGTCGATCTCCAGAAGCTGCGGCGGGCCGTCCCAGCCCGTTTGGCGGCGGAACTCCCGCAGCGCCGCGCCGGCCAGGTTCGCCTCGGGCGGGCCCTCAACGCCCGGGCAGACCAGGGCGTCCTCGGTCGCGCCCTCAGGTGCCGGCCGCATCGTCAGCTCGTCGGCCAGCGAGATCGACTGCATCACGGTCGCCAGTTCGTGCTTGGAGTCGCTCTCCCGCGTGGGGCCCATGAAGAGGCCAAGATTGACCTTCGCCGGCGCCAGGGCACGCAGCACGCGAGGCTCTGAGCTCACAGGCCCAGCAACTCCGCCAGATCGCGGAAATCGCCCGGCGTGAGGCGCTCGGCCCGAGCGTCAGGCGGGTGTCCGATCTGCTCCAGCGCGTCGCGCAGCTGCTGGCGCGATCGACCCGGTGCGCCGCCGGCGATGGCGACCGAGCCGGCCAGGGTCTTTCGGCGATGGGCGAAGGCGCCCGACACCAGGGCGCGCAACGCGGCAGTCACCGGCCGGGAGCCCGCGTCCTCGCGGCGTCGCATGCCGATCAGGACGGAATCGACGTTGGGGACGGGATAGAAGACCGTCCGCGGGATCGCCCGGATCACCTCGACGTCGCACTCGAGCTGTGCCAGGACGGAAGGCGTGCCGTAGGAGCCGCTCCCAGGCGAGCCGGCCAGCCGCTCCCCGACCTCCCGCTGAACCATCGCGACCCACCGGGTCACCGAGCCAAGCTCCTCCACCGTGCGCAGCAGCACTCCCGCGGCGATCCCGTAGGGCAGGTTGGCGACCACCTTCCCCGGTGGGGGGTCCAGTGAGCCCAGCCCGAGGGTCATCGCGTCAGCCCAGTGGACGGTGATGTTGGCGTGCGCGGAGGTCGCGTCGAGCAGCGCCTCGCGCAGGCGTTCGTCGATCTCCACCACGTGGACATGACGGACCCGCTCGGCGAGATGCTCCGAGAGCACCCCCAGCCCGCCGCCGATCTCCAGAACCACATCCGAGGGCTCGAGCTCGGCCGCCCGCTCGATCACCCCAAGGATGTTCGAGTCGATCAGGAAGTTCTGGCCCAGGTCCCGATCGGGGCGGATCGCGAAATGCCTCATCCGCCGCAGGCTTGGCTGGCCAGGCGCCTCGGCCACGGCGCTCATGCCCACGCGAACAGCCGGGCGGCGTTTCGCTCCACGGCCCCGGCGAGGACCTCCGGCGTGACACCTCGGAGCTCCGCCACGAAGGCCAGCGTGTGGGCCACAAAGGCCGGCTGGTTGCGGTGCCTTCGAACCGGCTGGGGCGTCAGATAGGGCGCATCGGTCTCGAGCAGCAGGCGATCCTCGGGGACACGGCGCGCCGCCTCTGCCAGGTCGGTGGCGCTGGGATAGGTGACGTTTCCGGCGAAGGAGATCGCATAGCCCCGGCTCAGGCACTCATCGAGCCGATCGGGCATCGAGAAGCAGTGCATGATCACGCTGACCCCATCGGCTTCGGCGGCCAGCTGAGCCAGCGTCTGATCATCCGCGGCCCGCGAGTGGATCACCAACGGCTTGCCGGTTTCCCCGGCCAGGGCGATCTGTGCCGCAAACGCGCGCTGCTGGTCGGCCGCGGGGGCGCCGTCGCGGTAGAAGTCAAGGCCCGTCTCGCCGATCGCCACACAGCGGTGGTGGGCGGCCAGCGCCTTCAACTCGGCCAGATCGGCGTCGTCGAACCCACTCGCCGCGTTCGGGTGGCGCCCCACGGCCGCGTATACCTGCGGGAACAGCTCTGCCGCCGCCAGAGCGGCTCGGCAGGAGGCACCGTCGACGCCAACCGTGAGCATCCGCTCGACCCCGGCCTCCAGAGCCGCCGCGACGAGCTCCGTGTCCGGCTCCTCGCACATCTCCAGGTGGGTGTGGGAGTCGATCAACCCTCAGGCCTCGGCGACGGGCAGATCCTTGGGAAACAGGGCGTCGAGCGAACGGACCTCCGAGATCGCGCCGGCGCCGAACTCGGCGCCGCTGAGGTCGGTGCTGGAGGCACCGAGAGCGTCGAGCAGGCGGTCCATGCTCGAGGGCATGTAGGGCCACAGCAGGACCCCCACGACCCGCAGGCCCTCGACCAGGCTCGCCAGGACGCCGGAGAGCTGATCCTCAGCGCCGGGCTCCTTCGCCAGCCGCCAGGGAGCCTGCTCCTCGACGTAGCGGTTGAGCCGCCTGACCCGCAGCCATATCTCCTCCAGCGCCACGGTCAGCTCTGCCCTGTCGATCTGCTCGGAGACCTTCTCCCGCAGTCCGGCGAAGTCCTCGGCCAGCGCAGGGTCGAGCCCGCCGGACGCCACCGCGCCGTCCCTGTAGCGGAGCAGCATGCTGATCGTCCGGTTGGCCAGGTTGCCCAGCTCATTGGCCAGCTCGGTCTCGTAGCGCAGCTCGAAGGCCGCCGTCGACACCGATCCGTCCTGGCCAAAGGGGACGTCACGCAGCAGATAGAAGCGCAGCGCGTCGGCCCCGAAGCGATCGATCACGACGAACGGGTCGAGCACGTTGCCCAGCGACTTGCTCATCTTCTCGCCTTCCATCAGCAGGTAGCCGTGAACGAACAGCCGCTCGGGCAGCTCGAGTCCCGCGGCCATCAGCAGCGCCGGCCAGTAGACCGAGTGGAAGCGAAGGATGTCCTTGGCGATCAGGTGATAGCTGGCCGGCCAGAGCCGCCCCGTCAGGTCCTCGCCGGGCCTGGCGTAGGAAAGGGCACTGTAGTAATTGAGCAGCGCGTCGAACCAGACGTAGAAGACATGCTCCTCATCCCACGGGACCTGGACTCCCCAGCGCAGCTTGTGGCGCGTCAGGGGGACGTCCCGCAGGCCCGAGCGGATGAACGAGAGAGCCTCGTTGTAACGGGTTCTCGGCGCGATGAAATCGGGGCGCTCCTCATACAGGCGCTCCAGCTGCTCCTGGAAGGCCGACAGCTTGAAGAAGTAGTTCTCCTCCTGCTCCCGCGTCAGCTCGATGTGGTGGATCGGGCAGCGGTTGCCCTCGTCGACTTCGTTGTCGGCCTTGAAGTCCGCGCAGCGGGGGCAGTACCAGCCCTCGTAGGTCCCCTCGTATACGAAGCCGTTGTCGCGCACCGTGGAGAGGACCCGCTGGACGACGGCTTCATGCTCGGGATCGGTCGTCCTGATGAAGAAGTCGTTGCTCGCACCCAGCTGCGGAGCGAGTGCCTTGAAGCGCTCGGCATTGCGGTCCGCCAGCTCCTGGGGCTCGAGCCCCAGGGCGTGGGCCGCGTCGGCCACCGGCTCGCCGTGCTCATCGGTGCCCGTGAGGAAGAAGACCTCCTCGGCCCGCTGGCGATGGTGGCGGGCCATCACGTCGGCGGCGATCGTCGTGTAGGCGTGGCCCAGGTGAGGCGCGGCGTTGACGTAGTAGATCGGCGTCGTGACGTAAAAGGGCATCGGGCCCCCAGGCTACTTGTCCGTCCCTACGAGCCCCCTGTAGAGCTCGTTGGCCTTAAGCCCCGTGAGACGCGCCAGCGCCGTTGCGGCCGGACGGGCCCGCGCTCCCGCGGCCACGAGCTCGCGGAGCGTTTCCAGCGCCTGCTCCCGCGAGGCCCCTCCGGCCTCGGCGGGACCGCACAGCAGGACGATCTCCCCCCGAGCCTCCTGTGCGGCGAACTTCCCCGCCAGATCGGCGGCGGTGCCGCGACTGACCTCCTCGTGGATCTTCGTCAGCTCGCGGCATACGGCCACGGGCCGCTCGGGATCGAGCTCGGCCAGCTCGGCCAGCGTCGCGGCCAGCCTACGGGGGGACTCGAAGGCGATCACCGTCTCGGTCGCCTCGGCGAAGATCGAACGCCGCTCCGCGCGAGCGCGGGGCAGGAAGCCCACGAAGCGCCAGCTCGACGCTGAGAGCCCCGATGCCACCAGAGCGGTCAGCACGGCGCTGGGGCCCGGGAGCACCTCGACGGGCAGCTCGGCGCGCAGGGCGCCCCGGAGCAGCTCGTAGCCGGGGTCGGAGATCAGCGGCATGCCCGCGTCGGAGACGAGCGCGACCGTCTCTCCCCGGGCGATCCTCGAAACCAGCTCGCGGGCCCGGGCGGCTTCGTTGTGCTCGTGCAGGCTGAGCAGCCTTGTCTGAATCTCGTAGCGCTCGAGGAGGATCCTCGTGCGGCGGGTGTCCTCGCAGGCGATCACGTCGGCGTCACCGAGCTCGCGCAGCGTGCGCAGGGTGATGTCCTCGAGGTTTCCTATCGGGGTCGGGCAGACGAGGAGACGCCCTACCGGCGCCTCGGTGGGGGTCATGCCGCAAATATAGGGTCCTGTCGATGGGCAACGACCGCGACGAGCAGCCCCAGTACAACCGTTACCGCGCCCGCCGACGGTTGTTCGCGCGCGGGCAGGATGAACTTCCCGGCCCGCCGGCCTCCCCGGGCGGAGGTCCGCAACGACGCGCCGAGTCGCCGCCGAGGCCCCAGTCGCCGAGGCGGCCGCCCGCGGGACGCCGGCCCGTCGCCCATCCCCCGGCCGGGGAGTCCCGTTGGCGCCGTTGGACGACCCGCAAACGAGTGGTCCTCGTGTTCCTCGGGCTGCTGGTCGGCTGGCTGGGCCTCTCGCTGATCCTGTTCCTGCTCAGCTCGCAGTTCAACCGGACCGCCCCTTCCGGGAATGTCTCGGCGGTCCTCGACCCGGCCGGCAGCCCCCTGACCTCGGCCAACAACATCCTCGTGCTGGGCTCCGACCGCCGCCAGAAGAACAGCCGCGAACCGGGCGCCGAAAAGTCCGGGCCGGGCCGTTCGGACACGATCATGCTGATCAGGACCGGTGGCGGGCACTCGGCCCGAATGTCCATTCCGCGGGACACGGTCGTCGAAATCCCCGGTCACGGCCTGCAGAAGATCAACGCCGCTCATGAGTTCGGCGGTCCGGCCGGTTCGATCACGGTGATCAAGAACTGGCTGGGCATCCCCATCAACCACGTTGTCGAAGTGGACTTCGAAAACTTCCCTGCCCTGATCGACGCGATGGGCGGCGTCGACTACACCGGCGGGTGCATCGTCTCGCGCCTCGACGGCGGCTTCAGCCAGGGCGGCTACACACTGAGACTGAAGTCGGGCACGCACCACATCGATGGCCGGCAGGCACTTGCGATCGCACGCACCCGCGAGAACCTGTGCCGCCCCAACGAGACCGACCTGCAGCGCGAGGAACACCAGCAGGCCCTCTTCAACGCGATGAAGGGACGCCTGCTGTCCGTCTCGAGCTTCTTCCGGCTCCCCTGGATCGCCTGGAACGCGCCCCCGACGATCATCTCCGACATGAGCGGCCCCACACTGCTGGCCCTGTTCGGCGGGCTTGCCATCTCGGGAACGCCCCCGACCAAAGTGCTCAAGCCGACTGGCGCCGCCACGCTGCCCGGCGGCGGAGAAGGGCTGACCGTCTCAGAAGCGGGGAAGCATGCCGCCGTCGCTGAATTCATGAGCGGCTGACCCGGCGCCGGCCGGGAACCCCGCGTCAGGTCTTCTTGGCGACCGGTTTGGAGTCCTTCGGCTTGTCCGAGGACTTCTCTGATTTCTCTGACTTCTTCTCGGAGGAGCTCGATGAGCTCGATGAGCTGTCGGAGCTCTTCTCGGCCGACGGTTTCTCCGCCGCGGCGGCGGTCTCGCGCTGCCGGTTGCGGGTCCCGTAGTCGGTGTTGTAGAAGCCTTTGCCCTTGAAGTGGACCGCCGGCGCGTGGAAGACCCGTGTGACAGGCACGCCCGTCTCGGGGTCGACCGTCAGAGCATCGTCGCTGAACGACTGCTGAATTTCGAACGTCGTCCCGTCAGGGCGCCTGTACTCGTAGATCGGCATCGGCCGGCGATTATAGGTACGTCAGTCGCTCAGCAGGGCCCGTACGCAGGTGATTCCCGCACGGATCGTCGTCGAGAAATCCCGGTCGGGCTCGGTGAGCATCCGCAGTGCGAAACCGTCTCCCAGGGAGAACAGGATCTCGGCCACCGCGTCGGGCTCGGCGTGCAGTTGGAGGATCCCCTCCTGCTGCGCCTGGGCAAGCATCGCCGCGACCTGAACGCGAGTCTGGCTCATCAGGGCCGCGTACTCGACGGCGATGTCCGCATTGCGGCGGGAGAGAGTGAAGAGCTCGAACACCAGCGTGACGAAGTCGGGGTCCTCGCGAATCGTCTCCTGAAGGTTCTGTGCCATCAGGTCGATGAAGTCGTCGGCCGTCTTGGCCGTGGAGAGCTGCTGCTCGAGACGCTCGATCCGCAGCTCGCCGTCGCGGCGGACGGCCTCGACCAGGAGCTGCTCCTTGGTTCCGAAGTAGTAGTGGAGAAGCCCTCGCGAGACCCCGGCCTCACGAGAGACGTGGTCGAAGGTCGAGCCGGTGGTTCCCCGGCGGGCGACGCTTCGACGCATCGCGTCGATGATCCGCTGAGCCTTCTCGCCCGAGAGGGGACGCGTAGGGGCGGCGGATGACACCGCCCCCTCGCCGTCGGCGGGATCGGCGACTGTCACCTCGGCAGCACTCATCGATCCCCGCCGCTTGTCCGTCTCAGGCGCTCGCCATGCCCGCAGGCTCGGCGGCGTTGCTCGGAGCGGTGGTCGAGGTGTAGTCGAACTGCTCCTCGGCTCCGAAGAGGAGGTCGAGAACCTTTGTACGGAGGCCCTCGTTCAGCGCGATCGCCAGCATCCCGCCGATCGTCGCCAGCAGCAACGCCCGTTTGAAGCCGCCGCGCCGCTTCCTCGCCTTAGCCGGAGGCTCGCGCAGGGCGCCCGTTGCGTCGCGCAGGGAGCCGATCGCGCTCTTGAGCTCCTCCTGGAGCTTCTTGTCCTCGAACAGTGCCTCGGTCGCGGGCTTGCCGTTGTTCAACCGTCCATAGGCGCTTCGTGCCGCGCCGTAGGCCGAGAGAAGGCTCGCGCGCAGTTCTTCGTCCTCGAGAAGCCGCTGGACGTAGCGGTTGTCAGCTGCTGTCCTGGCCGCCTCTGACGCCTTGCCGAGTTTGTCTTTCGCTGCCATCGTTGCCACCGCCTCTGCTGAGAGCTTGCAGGTCTGCGGTCAATATACCCCCGCGCCGATCCTCGTACTCAATGGAGGACGGGTCGAGGACGGACTGGCCTCAGCTGTGGAGCGCCGCCTGCTCCTGGGCCGACGGAAAGGCCCAGGCCGCCCGCGTGCGCCGCTCCTGACGGAAGACGAAGCGCAGCTGCGGCGGCGGTTTGAGCTGCGCCTCGTGAGGCCTGAACGTCGCGCAGGGCTCCTCGAGCTCGAGCGCGCAGAGGAGGTTGACTCGGAAGAAGCACTGCTCGCAGCTGACCTTGGGGGCCGCTCGCTTCTTGGGTGCTCGCCTGCTCTGTGTCGCCTGCACTTGACCCGCCTGAGATCGGACTTGTCTGGTTGCGCTCCACGGAGGAGCACAGGCGAGCGATCAAAGCACGGGCGACCCGGGCACCGCAAGGCCGGCCGTGGCCCCACCCCGCAAATCGCAGAAGAAAAGACGAGTACCCGGAAATACCTGTAAATCAGTCACGTTCCTGTGACAATCGAGGCGGAACGCCCGCACTTTCCGGCGGTTTCGGGGAAGCCAGTCCTGGCGCGTCATCATCTGCCCGGTGGAGATCCTGCTCACCGGCGCCACCGGATTCGTCGGCTCGCTCCTGCTGCCCCGCCTGATGGAGCACGGCCACGCCGTGTCCGCACTCACGCGCGACCCGGCCCGAATGCGTGCTGCGCTTGCCGTCTCGCCGGCAGGCAGGCCTCGGATCCTGGCGGGCGACGCAGTCAGCGGGGAGGGCCTCGCACAGGCCCTCGAGGGGATCGAGGTCGCCTACTACCTGATCCATTCCATGGAGAGCAACGCCGGCGGCACCAGCTTTGTGGACCGCGAGCGGAGCGCCGCACAGAACTTCGCGACCGCAGCCACCGCGGCGGGCGTGCGACGGATCGTCTACCTGGGCGGGCTCGTCCCCCGGTGGGTCCCCTCAGACTCCAGGCGCCCGCGACGGGCGTCGCGCCATCTGGCCAGCAGACAGGCCGTCGAGCAGGTGCTGATGGAGGCGGTGCCCGACTCGCTCGCGCTGCGCGCCTCGATCGTGATCGGCGCCGGCTCGCGCTCGTTCCGCCTGCTGGTCCGGCTGGTCGAGCGGATGCCCGTGATCGCGCTGCCCGGGTGGCAGCGGTTCCGGACGCAGCCGATCGACGAGCGCGACGTCACCGCCATGCTGCTGGCATGCGCGACCAGCGAGCTCTCCGGCGAGGTGCTCGAGATCGGCGGCCCGGACGTGCTCAGCTACGGCGAGATCCTCAGCGAGATCGCCGAGCTGATGCTGATCGGGCGCCCCACCCTGCGCATCGGCGTGAACATGACCGGACTCGCCGCGCGTGTCGCGGCGGCGATCGCCGAGGAGGACCCCGAGCTGGTCCTGCCCCTGATGGAAGGGCTGCAGGGAGATCTGCTGCCCCGGGAGGACCACGCCGCCGAGCGGCTCGGTGTTCGTCTGCACCCATTCGAGTCGGCCGTCGAACACGCCCTCTCGCAATGGGAGCGGGCTGAACCTCTGGCGGCCCGCTGATGAGCCTCGTGACGACATCGATTCGGATCGACGCGCCGCCCGAGGAGGTTTGGGAGACGGTTATGAACCCCCACTGCCTCGCCGAGTGGGTGACGATTCACCGCCGGCTCATTCGTGCCGAGGAGGGCCCTCCGCACATCGGTTACAGAATGGATCAGCAGATACATCTGAGGGGGGTGACCCTCGAGGTGCAATGGGAGCTGACCGAGTGCGTCCCGAACAAGCGGGCCGTATGGGAGGGACGAGGGCCCGCCCGCTCAAAGGCTCATACCGAGTATGTGCTCAGTGCTGACGGAAAGGGCACACGTTTTGACTACCGGAATGAATTTCGTCCGCCACTGGGACCAGTCGGAGCGATTGTCAGCCGTGCACTGGTGGGTGGCATTCCAGAACGCGAGGCGAACCGGTCACTCGAGCGCCTGCGCGCTCACATTCAGCGTCCAGCGCGCTGAGAGAACTAGTGTAGTGTCAGGTGAACCAGCGATGTGACCGTGCTCACATCGACGCAAGTGAACAGGATTGACCGTGACTGACTTTCTCGATGAGAAGCGTAGGGAGATAACCGAGCGGCTGAAGGAGCTCAAACCGCTCGTCGACGAGTACCACCGGCTCGAGGCAGCCGCCTCCGCCCTCGCCGGAGTCGGCACTTCGGCCGTCCGTGCGGCCGCCGACGTCGCGACCGGCAAACGAGGCCCCGGAAGGCCCCGCGGCTCGTCGTCCAAAAAACCGGCCGCCAAAGCAACTCGCAAACCGGCCAAAGCAGGCGCCAAACGTCGTGCCGGGCGCCGCAAAGGCAGCGGCACACGCGCCGCCGAGGCCCTCGCATTCGTCCAGGGGCAGCCTGGCATCACGATCCCCGAGCTGGCAGCCAAGATGGGAATCAAGCAGAACTACCTCTACCGGGTCCTCCCCGGGCTCGAGCAGGAAAAGAAGGTAGAGAAGAAAGGCCGTGGCTGGTACCCAAAGTCGTAGCCTCGGTGCCCCTGGGGGCGTCGTCTGGGAGATCGCCTGTGCCCCGAAGGGGTACGTGCAAAGCACGCCACGCTCCCTGCCTCCTTCCCAGGAACACCGATCCGTCCGCCTTTCCTCTCCGGCAGAGGGAAAAATCACAACACTGCAGGGTTTGTGTAACTCCTGATTTACCTGGGGGGTTTTCTGCAGTGGGTTTAACGACAGAGGGCGCGGTGGTCACCGCGCCCTCTGCGTTTAAGGCTCTTTGCGGCTGGGGCTAGATCAGGCCCTGGTCGGCGACCGTGTCGCGCTCCCCGACCAGCTCGGCAACCGAGGCGTCGATCTTCTCGCGCGAGAAGTCGGTGAGCTCGAGACCTCCGACGATCTTGTACTCGCCGCCCTCGCAGGTGCAGGGGAAGCCGCTGATCAGGCCCTCGGGCACTCCGTATGAGCCATCCGAGGCGACACCCATCGAGACCCAGCCTCCGCCGGTGCCGTTGACCCAGTCGTAGACGTGGTCGATGGCCGCGTTCGCAGCCGAGGCCGCCGAGGACGCGCCACGCGCCTCGATGACCGCTGCGCCACGTTTGCCGACGTTCGGCAGGAAGTCGTTTTCGATCCATGCCTGATCGTCGACGGCGCCCGCTGCCTGGCGCCCTCCGACCTTCGCGTGGAACAGGTCCGGGTACATCGTCGGCGAGTGGTTGCCCCAGACGCCCATTTCGCTGACCTCGGTGACCGGCACGGCCAGCTTGTTCGCCAGCTGCGCCACGGCACGGTTGTGGTCGAGGCGCATCATCGATGTGAACCGCTCACGCGGCACGTCCGGCGCGTTGTTCATCGCAATCAGGCAGTTGGTGTTCGCCGGGTTGCCGACGACCAGGACCTTGACGTCGTCCGCCGCGTGGTCGTTGAGGGCCTTGCCCTGAACGGTGAAGATGGCACCGTTGGCCGACAGCAGCTCGGCCCGCTCCATGCCCTTGGTGCGCGGACGCGAGCCGACCAGCAGCGCCACGTTGACACCGTCGAAGGCCTCATCGGGGTTGTCGTGAAGGTCGAGTCCGGCCAGCAGCGGGAAGGAGCAGTCGATGAGCTCCATCGCCACGCCGTCCAGCGCGCCCATCGCCTGAGGGATCTCGAGCAGGCGCAGGTCCACCGGCTGGTCGGGGCCCAGCAGCGCTCCGCTGGCAATGCGGAAGACGAGGCTGTAGCCGATCTGGCCGGCGGCGCCGGTCACAGTTACGCGTACGGGATTGCTCACGGGTATTTCATCTCCTGAGGGTCTGGCGTTTGGTTTCGGATTGTGCTCCGGCCGCGTCTCAGGCGGCCGCGCTGCGAAGGTTCTCGTCGATCGACGCGAGGAACTCCTCGGTCGTCTGCCATGGCTGCTCAGGGCCGACGAGCAGAGCGAGGTCCTTCGTCATGCTCCCAGCTTCGACCGTCTCGATGCAGACACGCTCGAGCGTCTCGGCGAAGGCGCTCACCTCGGGGGTCTCGTCCATCCGCCCGCGAGCCGAGAGACCGCGGGTCCAGGCGAAGATCGAGGCGATCGGGTTGGTGGAGGTCGGCTTGCCCTGCTGGTGCATCCTGTAGTGGCGGGTCACCGTGCCGTGGGCCGCCTCGGCCTCAACGGTCTTTCCATCGGCCGTCATCAGAACGCTCGTCATCAGCCCCAGCGAGCCGTAGCCCTGCGCGACGGTGTCCGACTGAACATCTCCGTCGTAGTTCTTGCAGGCCCACACGTAGCCCCCTTCCCACTTCAGGGCGGCGGCCACCATGTCGTCGATCAGGCGGTGTTCGTAGGTGATTCCGGCGGCCTCGAAGTCGCTCTTGAACTCCGCCTCGAAGACCTCGGCGAAGATGTCCTTGAAGCGACCGTCATAGCGCTTGAGGATCGTGTTCTTGGTGGAAAGGTAGACCGGGTATTCCCGATCGAGCCCGTAGCGCAGCGAGGCTCGGGCGAAGTCACGGATCGAGTCGTCGAGGTTGTACATGGCCATCGCGATCCCGCCGCTGGGGAAGTCATAGACATCCAGCTCGATCGGCTCCTCGCCGCTGGCGGGCGTGTAGGTGAGCGTCAGCTTGCCGGCGCCCGGAACGACAAGGTCGGTGGCCCGGTACTGGTCCCCGAAGGCGTGGCGGCCGATCACGATCGGCTTCGTCCAGCCCGGCACCAGGCGCGGGATGTTGGAGATCACGATCGGCTCGCGGAAGATGACACCGCCAAGGATGTTGCGAACAGTCCCGTTTGGGGATCGGTACATCTCCTTGAGGCCGAACTCCTCGACCCGGGCCTCATCGGGCGTGATCGTCGCGCACTTCACCCCGACCCCGTACTCCTTGATGGCTTCGGCCGCTTCCACCGTCACGCGGTCGTTTGTCGCGTCCCGGTGCTCCATCCCGAGGTCGTAGTACTTCAGGTCTATGTCCAGATAGGGAAGGATCAGCTTCTGCTTGATGAACGACCAGATGATCCTTGTCATCTCGTCGCCGTCGAGCTCGACAACCGGGTTCTTCACCTTGATCTGTGCCATTAGCGCATCCTTGATCGGGGATCGCCGATGCTATCGATCGGGCGAGGATCTGCTTGACTTCAGACATGGCCACCGCCTCGCAGCCTTCGCGCGAGAGCAACGCACCGTGGCAGACGCACACGGTCTTCAACCAGGTCCCGCCGCTCGAGGGACTGGATGTCTTCGCGACCAACCGCCCTCTCGTCGAGGCGACCACGCGGGAGGGAGCCGGCTGGGTCACCGAGCGCGCCTCTGCGCTGGGCCGGGTGGTCGGCGGCGCCCCGCAACTCCAATGGGGTCGTCTGGCCAATGAGAACAAGCCGATCCTGCACACCTTCGACCGCTACGGCCACAGGATCGACGAGGTCGAGTTCCACCCGGCCTGGCACCAGCTGATGCAGATGGGCGTCGAGCACGAGTTGCACTCGCTGCCATGGACGAGCACCGAGGCGGCCCCTCATGCCGCCCGGGCCGCCCTCTACATGACCGCCATGCAGGCCGAGGCCGGCTTCTGCTGCCCGATCACCATGACCTTCGCCGTCGTCCCCGCGCTGCGCGCCCAGCCCGAGCTTGCCGCCGAGTGGGAGCCGCTGGTGACGGCCACGAACTATGACCCCCGGTTGATCAACGCCTCCGAGAAGGGCTCGGCGATCGCCGGAATGGCCATGACCGAGAAGCAGGGCGGCTCGGACGTACGCGCCAACACCACCGTGGCTCACCCGCTGAACGGCGGCGGCGCAGGCGCAGAGTACGAGCTGGTCGGGCACAAGTGGTTCTGCTCGGCTCCCATGTCCGACCTGTTCCTGGTCCTGGCCCAGACCGAGGAGGGCCTGTCCTGTTTCCTGCTGCCGCGGATCCTTCCCGACGGCAGCCGCAACGCATTTCACATCCAGCGCCTGAAGGACAAGCTGGGCAACCACTCCAACGCCTCATCGGAGATCGAGCTGCACGGCGCATGGGCCCGGATGGTCGGGGAGCCCGGGCGCGGCGTCCCGACGATCATCGAGATGGTCGGCCACACGAGGCTCGACTGCGTGATCGGCTCGGCCGCCGGCATGCGCTCGGGACTTGTCAACGCCCTTCACCACACGACCTACCGGAGCGCCTTCGGGAAGCACCTGATCGATCAGCCCCTGATGCGCAACGTCCTGGCCGACCTGTGCGTCGAGTCCGAGGCCACCACCGCCCTGGCGATGCGCCTGGCTCGCGCCTACGACGAAGCCCACGCCGACGCCGAGGCGGGCGAGGACGGAAGCGACGCGCAGCAGTTCAAGCGCCTGGCCACGGCCGTCGGCAAGTTCTGGACCTGCAAGCGCGCCCCCAACCACGCCTTCGAGTGCCTCGAGTGCCACGGCGGGGCCGGCTACGTGGAGGAATCGGGGATGCCCCGCCTCTACAGGGAGGCTCCTCTCGCCTCGATCTGGGAGGGCTCGGGCAACGTCATGAGCCTCGACGTGCTCCGCGCCCTGACGCGCTCGCCCCGCTCGCTGGAGGTCTTCTTCGACGAGGTGGAGCTCGCCGGCGGAGCCGACCGTCGCCTGGACGAGCGCGTCGGGGCGCTCAAGGACCAGTTCTCAGACCCGGCCACGCTCGAGAGTCGCGCCCGCAGGGTCGTCGAAGGGATGGCTCTCTGCCTGCAGGGCTCCCTGCTGCTGCGCCACGGAGATGCTGCCGTGGCCGACGCGTTCTGCGCCTCGCGCCTCGGCGGAGACGGGGGCCTGGAGTACGGGACTCTCCCTGCGGGAGTGGACTTCGAGGCGATCATCGCCCGGTCTCGGCCGGAGCTCTAACCGAGGCCGCGCGGGCAACAGGGGCCTGCGGCGACCTACCATCAAGCGATGAGGCCGCGTCGCAACTTTCAGCTCGCGCGGATCTTCGGGATCCGGATCGGGGTCAGCGCCAGCTGGTTCTTCGTCCTCTTCCTGCTGATCTTCTACCTCTCGGGCTACTTCAACAACGTCGTCTCCGGAACGAGGACGACCGACTACCTGATCGCCGTCGCCGGCGCCCTGGGGTACTTCGTGTCGCTGATCCTCCACGAGCTCGGACACGCGCTGATGGCGCGGCGGCTGGGCATCGGGATCGTGGGCATCGACCTGTGGTTCTTCGGCGGCCTCTCGCAGATGCGCCGCGAGCCCGGGACCCCGGGCGAGGAGTTCAAGATCGCCGCCGCCGGCCCGGCCGTGACGCTGTTGCTGTTCGCGATCTGCGTCGCCGCGGGCTCGCTGCTCGCAAGCGGGCACACGTTCACCGAAGTGGCGCTGACCAGGGAAGGCTTTCGCACGACCCCCGCTCTCGCCCTCGCCGGCTGGCTGGGCTTCGTCAACGCGATCCTCTTCATCTTCAATGTCGTGCCGGCATTCCCCCTCGATGGGGGGCGCATCGCACGGGCCATCATCTGGCGGCGCACCGGCGACCGCAACAGGGCGACCCAGGCCACCGGACGGGCCGGCCAGGCCCTGGCTCTGGGCCTCGGGCTGCTCGGCCTGATCAGCTTCGCATCCAGCCAGTCGAGCCTCGACCTGCTGACCATGCTGCTGGCCTACTTCCTCTACCAGGCGGCCAGCGCGGCGGTCGTCCAGGGGGCCCTGGGCAGGCGCATCCAGAACATCAGGGTCGCCGACATCATGGACCGCGAGCCCGTGACGATCGGGGCCGAGATAAGCCTGCTGGACGCCCAGGAGCAGTTCTTCATGCGCTACCGCTGGCCCTGGTTCGTCGTCGTCGACCCCGCCAGGCGATTCCTGGGCGTCGTGCGCCAGCAGCGCGTCGAGACCGAAATCGCAGCGGGTCGCCCGGCCCTTGTGGTCAGCGACGTCCTCGAGTCCGACCTGCCCGTCCAGATCGGCGAAGAGGCGCCGCTGGAGTCCCTGCTCGGCTCCGAGGGCCTCGGCCGGCTCGGAGCGATGGTCGCGGTGGACAGCGACGGCGTCCTTCAGGGCGTCGTGACGCTCGCCCAGGTCCGCAAGGCCCTCGCACCGGCCACCTAGCGGAGCCGCCCGGCCACCGCCCGCCGGGCCGCCGGCCGGGGCTCGCGAGCCCGCTCGTTATAGAGTCCTGGCCGCAACCCCCTTCCCCCCGATCGACTGCAGGAGTCCATG